>Ga0307476_10001211_pt1 | contig 16208 bp, 14 predicted proteins | sample atmos_gasesECM2C_2_FD_203314 | JGI IMG/M metagenome (GOLD analysis project Ga0307476, IMG submission 203314) | Hardwood forest soil microbial communities from Morgan-Monroe State Forest, Indiana, United States - atmos_gasesECM2C_05 | ecosystem: Environmental > Terrestrial > Soil > Temperate... | reverse complement strand
CGCGAGTCCCAGCGTTGCCTCCGGCGCGCCTGACTCGGGCGCGATGCGCCGCGGCGCGCAGATTTATTCCGACGCCTGCGCCTCCTGTCATCTGGATGACGGAGTCGGCCAATCAAGGCTGTTTCCACCGCTCGGCAAGGACGCCATGCTGCAGCAACCTGATGCCACCGGGCTCGAGCATTTGATTCTTGGCGGCACGCGCGTCGGCGTCAGTGCGTCGCGTCCATCGCCGTTGGGGATGCCGAGCTTCGCGTGGAAACTCACCGATCAAGAAATCGCGGATGTCTCGACGTATATTCGCAATAGCTGGGGTAATCAGGCCGCGCCGGTGGCCGCGGCCGACGTCGGCGAATTGCGCAAGAAACTCAAACTACAAACAGTACACTTGACCGACAACTCCGGCGATCGCTGACCCGGGGCCTAGGCCGAATAAAAGGACATACGATGAAACATCTGATCCGCACATTGGCTCTGATACCGTTAATGCTCGCGTCGATGGGCGCCGCTCATGCCGGCAGCTACACGGACACGATCGCCATATTCAAAAATGCCGGTGCCAGCGCAACGTTTTTCGATCGAAGCTACGCCTACGCACTCTTTCCGACGGTTGGCTCGGGCGCCCTGGGCGTCGGCGGCGCTTACGGCAAAGGACGGGTATACGTCCATGGGGTGTATAGCGGAGACGCGACCCTCGGTCAGGTCAGCGTGGGATTCCAGGCTGGCGGCAAAGCCTATAGCGAAATCATCTTCTTCGAAGACAAGCGCGCCCTGGACGAGTTCGAATCCGGAAACTTCGAATTCGGTGCGGATGCCAGCGTCGTGGCCGTCACGGCAGGCGCAAATGCCGGTGCCGCAACCAATGGCGCGAGCTCCGGGGTGAGCGCGGGTCAAAATGACGCGACAACACATGGCATCTATCAAAAAGGCATGGCGGTTTTCACGGTCGCGAAGGGCGGCCTGATGTTTTCCGCATCCATCGCGGGCCAGAAATTCTCTTATTCTCCGCACGGCTCGAACTGAAGCCACAGACTGATCGGCGCCGTTTGCAGGGTACTATTGCGGGACACGGCGCCGATGCGGCGCGCCGGCAAGGATATCGACATGAGAAGCATGCTGCTGCGGGCAATTGCAGGATTGTGTTTTTCCGCGACCGCTCTCGGACAATCCGTACCTGAGATTGCTTTCGACTCCGCGCCGGATTTTTTCAAACTTCCTGAAGGCGTGTATTTCGGCGAAGTAGCGGGCATCGCCGTGAATTCCAAGAGGCATGTGTTTGTACTGTCGCGGGGCAATACCAGCGGACCTGCCTACGGCGCGGCCGCCGCGCAACTGCTTGAGTTCGATCCTACGGGTAAATTCGTGCGCGAAATCGGCAAGAACTTGTACGCCTGGTCGTTTGCGCATGCGGTTCGGGTCGATCGATACGACAACATCTGGGTAGCGGATAAAGGTTCCGATGTGGTGGTGCGATTCGACCCGCAGGGGCGGGTCACCCGGGTATTTGGCCGCAAGGCCGAGGCCTCGGATGAAAACGCGCACCCGCTCGAGCACCCAAAACCGCCGCTGCCGCCTGTGGACGGATTGTTCCGGCAGGTCACGGATATGACCTGGGATACGAGCGACAACGTATACATCAGCGATGGCTATATCAATTCACGCGTGGCCAAATTCGACAAGGATGGCAACTGGATTGGATCTTGGGGCGAGCCCGGCTCTGGACCGGGCCAATTCAATAATCTGCATTCAATTGCGATCGATACGCAAAATCGCATTTATGTTGCGGATCGCGGCAACACGCGCATCCAGATTTTCGATACGTCGGGCAAGCTGCTCAACACGATCCGGATCGACTTGCCCGCGCCGCCGAATAGTCCTGTCGCCATCGGCAACCGGCCCACCGAAGCGAGTGCCGGCAACTTGCATCCCGGCGCGCCGTGGGCACTGTGCATCACGCCCGGTCCGCTGCAGTATCTATACGTCTCGGATGCCTATCCTGGTCGCATCTACAAGCTCACCCTCGACGGCAAAGTCCTGGGATGGCTCGGCGGCAGCGGCAAAACTTTGAAGAAATTCGGGTGGATCCATGAGATGGCATGCCCCTCGGAGAATGAGCTTTACGTCGCGGAGCTGCTCAATTGGCGCGCGCAAAAACTCACGCTGCACCCTTAAGTTCCCGGTCGCTCAACCGTATATTGCGCGACAAAATAACGGCCGTTGAGCCGGCATGAGTTCCCTATACCCGCTGTGCGATGCTGCCGCCGCGCAATGCGCCAAGGCTTCGCCGGCTGCTGCGCACCCGAATCTGGTGCTGATAACGACGATCCTGGCGTCGGCGTTGGCTTTCGTGGACGGATCCGTGGTAAACGTTGCCTTACCCACCCTCGCGCAAGCCTTCAACGCCGACGCGGGTGCGCTGCAGTGGATCATCAATTCCTATCTGCTGCCCCTGAGCGCCTTGCTCTTGCTCGGCGGCGCAGCTGGGGATTACTTCGGCCGTCGACGTTTGCTCATTCTGGGCACAGCGGTGTTCGCCCTCGGATCGCTTGGCTGCGCGTTGGCCCCCGGACTGCCCGCGCTATTCGCGAGCCGGCTGCTTCAAGGCGCCGGCGCCGCAATGCTCATGCCGAACAGCCTCGCCATTCTGAGTCAAACTTTTTCCGGCGAATCCAAAGGACGCGCCATCGGGATATGGGCGGCGACCGGCGCGGCGATGGCCGCGCTCGGCCCGGTGATCGGCGGCTGGCTCATCGATTTGGGGAGCTGGCGGGCGATTTTCCTCTTGAATCTGCCGCTGGCGTGCGCAGCCTGCATCCTCGCCTGGCGCATTGTGCCGCACGACCGGCCGAGCGCCGCCTATCCGCTCGACAGCATCGGCGGAATCCTGGCGAGCATTGGTTTAGCCGCGTTGACCTGGGCTCTGACCCTCGGCTCCGGCCGCAGCGGCTGGTCGCCCACCGCATTGGCCGCCGCGGGCGTAGCGGTTCTGTTGCTGCTCATTTTCTGGCGCTTTGAAACGGCCCGCGGTGCGCGCGCCATGATGCCGATGCATCTATTTGCCTCGAAGAGCTTTCTGGGGCTCACGATCTTCACGTTTCTGTTATACGGCGCATTGGGCGGGCTGTTCGTGCTTCTTCCCTATGTATTGATCAAGGCCGCCGGCTATTCCGCAACGGCCGCAGGGGCGGCCCTGCTGCCATTGCCGATAATCGTCGCGGTAACCTCGCCCGCCACCGGAGCGCTCGCCGGTCGAATCGGCACACGGCTGCCGCTTAGCGTAGGGCCGCTCGTCGTCGCGGCCGGATTCCTGATGGCGCTGCGAATGAGTGCGAGCTCGAGCTATTGGACCCAGGTGCTGCCGATGATTTTGGTCATTGCGCTTGGCATGAGCGCGGCGGTTGCGCCGCTGACCACGGCGGTTTTGACTTCGGTGGCGCAGGAGCATACCGGCTCAGCGTCGGGGCTCAACAGCGCCGTTGCGCGGACCGGCGGCTTGGTTGCCACGGCTTTACTGGGGTCCGTGCTGGCGGCCGAAGGCGATCGACTGTTGGCCGCCTATCACGCCGCGATGGGCGTCGGTGCCCTCATATGCGCGGTCGCCGCCCTCAGCGCCTTCAGGCTGCTCGCTCGCACTTGAAAAGTGTCGAATCGATTTACGCGACGCAAGAAAATAACCGACCGCAAAAAATAACAGTCTTACAAATTTAGAGATTTTTGCCTACAGACAGCAATTCTCCCTCTGTCACAGCATTCGCGTTCGTTCGATTCATTCCACGCTAAAGGATTCCGAATATGGAACAGCATGTCCCTGTTGTACGCGGATCGGATAGGTGGTGGCCGGAAAAACTTGGCCAACCTGTTACCAGCGGCTCACAATATGGCAGGCGTTATGCATTTTTTCGCGAACTGCGCAGGCTCATTGTCGAGTCCTACGGCAAGCTCGCGGTCTACCATACCGGAGATCTGCAAATCAGCGGGATCTGTCCCAATAGCAGCCGTGCGATGTCGTTGACGTTTTACAGTCAGGAAGGGTTGGTCGACATCGATGAGCTGAGACAGATCAGCTGATAGCGGTTGCCGCGAGCGCCTCGGCCAGCGCGCGCTGCGTGAAGGGTTTGGACAGCCTGCCAATCGAGGCGCCGACGCCCCGAGGCAATTCCGCGTAGCCGGTGGCCAGGATTACCGGCAGCTTGGGCCGTCGCGCTCGTAAGATCTCAATCAGCTGAATACCTGTCATCGCCGGCATCGCTTGATCGGTGATGACGACATCGATGGCGGCCATGGACTCAATTTCTTCGATGGCCCTCGCGCCGGAACCGACCGCGACGACTTTATGCCCCAGATCCTCGAGCATCGCCGCGATATTGGCCAGCACCAGGCTGTCATCGTCCACGGCGAGGACTGATAGTTGCCGCTGGGGTTGCAGCGCGTCACGGGCCTCGGCGGTATCGCGTTCGCCGGCCTCGTCGGCCTGCGTCGTAACGGGAAACCAAAGTTCAATCGTAGTGCCCCGTCCCGGCGCGCTCTGAACGATGAGCTTGCCTCCCGACTGCCCGGTGAGGCCATCCACCATCGAAAGGCCCAGCCCGGTACCCTTGCCGATCCCCTTGGTCGTAAAGAATGGCTCGGCAGCGCGTGCCAGCGTGGCCTCATCCATTCCGTGACCCGTGTCCGCGACCGCCAGACAGGCATACCGGCCGGGCGCAAGGCCGGTCGGATGGGTCCCGGCGATGCAGTGTTCGGTCACGGAAATTGTAATCGTGCCGCCATTGGGCATCGCATCGCGGCCGTTGATGGCCAAATTCAGCAGCGCGGTCTCCAGTTGGTTGGCGTCGGTGCGCACTCGCACGATCTCACGCGGGAACCGGGTCTCGATATTGATCGTGGGTCCAAGCGAGCGCTCCAAGAGTTGCAACATGTTATCGACCAAACGGGCAAGATCCACCGCCTCGTGTTTCAATTCCTGGCGGCGGGCGAACGCCAACATGCGCTGCGTCAGCGATGAACCGCGTTTGGCCCCCTGCACGGCATTGTCCAACAAGGCGAGAAGACGCGGATCGTTCGGCAAGCGTTTGCGCAGAAGCTCGAGACTGCCCAGAATCGCCATCAGCAAATTATTGAAGTCGTGCGCGGCGCCGCCCGTGAATTGGCCGACCGCTTCCATTTTTTGCGCCTGACGCAGTTTGGCTTCCGCGGCACGGCGTTCGGTGATGTCGCGCGTGATCTTGGCGTAGCCCACCAAGTGCCCCTCGGTACGGATGGAGTCGATGATGACATTGGCCCAAAAACGCGTGCCGTCCTTGCGCAGTCGCCACCCCTCGGTCTCCAATCGACCTTCCAGAGCCGCGGTGCGCAGGTTAGCCGCCGGAACTCCCGCCGCTCGGTCCGGTCCAGAATAAAAGCACTCGAAATTCCTGCCGATAATCTCCGACCCTTCATAGCCTTTGATGCGTCGCGCGCCCGAATTCCAACTTACGATGCGCCCGGTCGGATCCAGCATGTACAGCGCGTAATCCGTGACACTCTCGACCAGCAACGCGAAGCTGCGCTCGCTTTCCTGCAAGCGGTAAAGCGCCGTCTCGAGCTCACGGGTACGCGCGCTCACCTTTTCCTCCAATTCGGCATGGAGCTGCTGCTGCGCCTCCCGAGATTGTTTTCGCCCTGCGACATCGCGAGCAATTGCAAGTTGCCCGGTGGTACCGTCGTTCAATGCGATCGGTGAAGCATGCGATTCCACGTTTCGCCGGACGCCGTTCAAACCGATGAAGTCAAATTCCCAAACCAGAGTTTCTCCAGCACACACGCGCTGATGATTGGCCAGCCACAGGTTTCGATGTTCCGGAGCCACCAGATCGCATGCGAAGGCGTGTTCGACGCTCTGCCACGAATCGGCCTCCAGCATCGCGAGGCCGGCGGGATTCATCTGCAGGAGCCGTCCGTCGCTCGCAACCACCTCGATGCAGTCCGGGCTGGTTTCCGTCATCGCTCGGAGCAGCTCGCCGGTTGCGTACAAATCGCGGCCTAGCGGCGAACTCTTGGACGGTCGTAGGCTGCCGAGCATTCTTTATATCCACATATCCACGTCACTTTCGCGAAGCCTCAATTTACACGGATCCTTATCGATTGGCTGCTGCCTGGCGGGCCAAAATACGTAGGACACTCCTTACATGCGGAGCTTCGCGCCGGGAATTGTGTGTCGTCGCCATAGGGGCCAAGGTGGCTCCAGGTTTCTATATCGTCCTGACCCTTTGGACTGTGGGCGTGGACGGCTATTGCGATTGAATCGTCGAATAATTCGAAAGAGGAACTCATTATGCCAAAGCTCACGCTTTCATTCATCGCGCTGCTTGCGATTACAACCGCTGCAGGCTGCAACAATGCGAAATCCCCGGATGCCGTGGCCAAGGATGTGGCCGCAGCCCAGGCCAAGCGCGCTTCCGAAGTGGCCGATGCGCGGCAAGACGCTGCGAAGGATTCAAACAAAGCGGAAGCAAAGGTCGAAGACAAGACCACTGACCTTAACAACGTAGACGCCAAGGGCGCGTACGATGTCGCCATGGCGCAGGCGGACGGAGATCACAAGGTCGCGCTGCAAAAATGCGAGGCCTTTTCCGGAGATTCACAGAAGGCGTGCAAGGATCAGGCGGACGCCAAGTACGACCTGTCAAAAGCCAATGCCAAGGCGATGCTAGCGGCGCAAAAACCCTAAGCCCGCGCAAAACCCCAAAAAGGCCCTAAGCGCAGGGCCTGACCGCCGGCTTGAGGTCGCGAGGCTCGGGCCGGCGGAATTCGCAATGCGCGGCCGCCACGCTGCCGCTTTCACAAATGCTACATGCTCAGGTGATAAACATACGCTCCCAAAACTAGGCGAGGGCAGCGTCTTGGTGAGAGCGGAGCAGTTCCTGAAGGTCACGCGAGTTTGCGGCGCCCCCGCGGCGCTTCTCGCCACTGCAATGATCTTGGGTGCCGGGACCCCCGCATACTGCTCCCCGGCCAACGATGGCCGCACCGGCTTGCCCATCGGCACGGAACTCGACGAGGATGCCCTGAACAACCCGCGCGAGATCTTTCATTCAGAGGCGACGCGCGGCCATCGGTCTTACATGTCCAATCTGGGCAATCTCGCTTTCAACTCGCCCTACACTCTCGGCGAAGCCGCTCAGAAAGCGCATATCAGCTGTGCCAGCTGCCACGTCAATGGGGCATCGAACCCACGGCTCTTCATTCCGGGTCTCTCGACGCGGCCGGGAACCTTCGACACGACGAATTCACTGTTCAACCCAAGGACCGACAACGGCGTGTTGGATGCAGTGACCATTCCCAGCTTACGCGGCGCGCGATTCTTGAGTCCCTACGGTCATGATGGCCGCACCGCCTCCTTGCGCGATTTCGTGCGTAATGTCGTCGTCAATGAATTTGCGGGCGCTGAGCCGTCGGCGCAAATCCTCGACGCGCTCGTGGCCTATATCGAAGACATCGATTTTTTGCCGAATCCCAATCTCGACAAGACCGGGCACCTGACCCCCGATGCAACCCCGGCGCAGAAGCGCGGCGAGACGCTGTTCAGCAAACCCTTCCCGCACGATTCCAACTTGAGCTGCGCGTCCTGTCACATGCCATCCGCCGCCTTTGTGGATCATCGGCAGCACGACGTCGGTACCGGCAGCCTGTATAAGACTCCGACGTTGTTGAATGCGGACTTTAATGCACCCTACTTTCATGACGGCAGATTCGACAATCTTGGCCAGGTGATCGACTATTTCGATGGTGCCTATGAACTTGGAATGAGCGCACAAGATCGGAGCGATCTGGCCGAATACCTTAGCGCGGTCGGAAATGGCGTACGGCCCGAATATCGGCTCACCGGAAGCAACGTGCTTGCCGATATCAACGGCTTCGCGAGCGTTCTCGATATGGCGATCCCGCGGCAGGACGTCGAGGTGGTCACCTTGACCGTGCGCAGCGTGAATGATCTCTTGCAAGACCTCGCCGCCCACTACCCCGATCCTGCCGGCAGAGAAAACTCTCAAGGAGTTCGCGAGCTCGCCCTGGCGCGCGCGACCCTCGCCGCGCTCATGCAAAATTTACAACGAATCGAAGCCGATGCAGCCAAAGGCCTGAGCGATCAGGCAGCGAGCGATTACCTGAACTATCGCAAACTCACATTTGCCTCCGCACCCTTGGCGTTGCAGGCGGCGGAGCGCTGGTCGTTGTTCAACTCCGAGCTGCATGCACGCGCAACCGCACGCCGAACAGCACACGAAGGGAACTCAAACTGACATCTTAGATTCACGCGCCTGAGACACTCGCTCGCTACCTTCCCGCGTTAGATTTTATTCAACTAGATTGGGAGGTGCTTATGCGAATCAATGGTCGAAATCACTTTGCGTGGGGAGCGAGCGCGGCTTTGTCCTTCTCGCTGCTCACGGCAACAGTCGGATTTGCCGACGACAAGGCAGCCGACAAGGACGCCGCCGACGCGGTCAAAACCGAGTCACCCATCAAGCACGTCATCATTTTGATCGGTGAGAATCGCGGCACCGATCACACCTTTGGAGTCTACAAGCCGAAGGGCCGCGGCCAGACCATCTCAAACATACTATCGAAGGGTATCGTCAAAGAGGACGGATCGCCGGGCGCGAATTTTTCTCTTGCCCAACAATTTCTGGTGACGCCGCAACCTCAGTACTATATCGGCGCGCCCAAAGCGGCCAAATCACCGTACGGCGGCACGGGTCAAATGCCGCAGCCCAACACCAATGGAGCGCCCGTTGCACAGAGCGAGACCGGTGCGCCATTTGCGCCGGCCTTCTTGGCAGAGCTCGCGACGATTGACCCGAGCCCGGACTTCACTGCGCTGACCAATACTATCTTGACTACCGGATTCACGGCCCTTCCCGCCGGCACGCTCGACACCCGCATCCCCAACGCCGGTGTGCTGCCCAACGGGCCGTTTGTGCTGCAGGGGGCCAACATCAGCGACGATGACTACACGGGCGATACGACCCATCGGTTCTACCAGGCGTGGCAGCAATCCGACTGCAGCGTGGCGAATGCCACCAAGGCCAATCCCACGGGATGTCTGAACGATCTGTTCCCGTTCGTCATGGCGACCTATGACCTCAGTGACAACACGGTCCCGGCCGTGCAGCACAACTTCAGCGAAGGCAACGAGATGGGTTTTTACGACGCGGAGCAAGAACAAGCTTCGACGTTGAAGACGCTCGCGGACCGGTTCAGCCTGAGTGACAACTTCCATCAGTCATTCCAGGGCGGCACCGGCGCCAATCACTTCATGCTGGGAACCGGCGATGCCGCTTTCTGGAGCGACGGTAACGGCAATCCGATCACGCCGCCGGCCAACCAGATCGCCAATCCGAATCCGGCCGCGGGCACAACGAACAAATACACGGCGGACAACAATTTCACGAATTGCTCGGATTTCACACAGCCGGGCATCGCGCCGATCGTCAGCTACCTCGAGGCATTGCCCTACCGCCCGGAGCCTAACTGCGCAACGGCACACTACTATATGGTTGATAACACGAACCCGGGCTTCTATCCCAACGGGTTCCGCGCGCCCTCTCCGGCTACGCAGAACGTGATTCCCCCTTCCCCGGTTCGGACCATTGGTGATGCACTCAACGAAAAGAGCATCTCGTGGGCGTACTTCGGCGGCTCCTACAACGATGCGGTCGCCCTGTCGAATGACGCGGTGACGGCCGGAACCGCGGCCACGCTCAACTCCTCGACGGCGTTGGGCGAAGCGGCGCTCGCCGATCCAGCCCATTCGTTAGGCATCGCCTATTGTCAGATTTGCAACCCCTTCCAGTACGCCACCTCGATCATGGGAGACCCGGCGCAGCGGACGGCGCACATCAAAGACACGGTCGATCTGCTCGCCGACATCCAAGCCGATACCCTGCCGTCGGTTTCTTTCGGAAAGCCGGATGGATTGCTCGACGGCCACCCGTCGTCCTCGAAGATCGATCTGTTCGAGGCTTATGTGCAACAAGTGCTCGACGCACTCGAGGCGCATCCGCGGCTGAAAGCGGAGACCGTGGTTTTCGTTACCTGGGATGAGGCCGGCGGCTACTGGGATTCGGGCTTCATTCAGCCGATCGACTTCTTCGGCGACGGGCCGCGGATACCCTTGCTGACCCTGTCGGAATTCTCCACGGGCGGCAAGGTGAACCACGCCTACGCGGATCATGTGTCGCTGTTGAAATTCATCGAGCGCAACTGGAAACTGCGGCCGTTGACCGATCGCAGCCGCGATAATCTGCCGAACCCGAAGATGCGCGAGGATCAGCCCTACGTGCCGGGCAATATGCCGGCCCTGTCTGATCTATTCGACATGTTCGACTTCGACCATCGGGTCAAGCAGCCTTATCTCGAATAAAATCAGGTCGTATAGGATTTGATCCCGGTGCCGGTCCGACGAAGTCGGATCGGCACCTCCTTTTTCAGGGGTTCGGCATGCGGTGCAAGATGGGGCGAGCGTCGGCCGTTTTGCTGCTGGCGCTGGCGAGCGCCGACGCGCCGGCGGTAGAGCCGCAGGCTTTCTCGGCCGACATTGTGAGCCTCGACAGCAACGGCGAGCCGCTGAGCGCGACCGCCAGGCTGCATGCGGCCGAGCACAAGGCACGCATCGAGCTCAGCGACGCGGCGGATGGCTTTTTCCTCAGCGACACCGACGCAGGTACGGCCCTGTTCGTGCGATCCGCGCAGCGGATTTATTTGGATGCCCGGCAATCCACTCCCTTGACGCAAGTTTTCGTCCGGGTCGATCCGCGCGATCCCTGCCGCCAATGGCAGGCGGCGGCGGCAACGGCCGGTGTGCCGAACAGCGGCACGTGGCGCTGCGAAATGATCGAACGAACAATCGTAAATGAGCATGAAACCGTCGAATACCGCGTGGTGCGGCCCGATCGAGAACCGAGTTACGGCTGGGTCGACCCTTCGATCGGCTTTCCGGTGAAGTGGCAGAGCGCGGATGGAAAAGTGTTTGAGCTCACGAACCTTCAGCTCCAGCCGCAGCCGGCAAGCCTATTCGGTATCCCGTCCGACTATCGCAAACTTGACCCGCAGGCGCTCCTCGAACGCATCAAGCACAGCGACGTCTGGGTGGATTCGCACCAGTGATCTTGACCGGTTGGTGTGGCGCTCGTCAGTTGCGGTAAGAAGAATCGAGGCACGAAGGCCACAGTGCCTCGATTCTTCTTACCGTAGCTGACGGGATCCGAACCGGTCAATATCACAATGGCGACGCTACCGCGGTGTCGGGTGACAGCCATTCGAAACTCGTCCTCCAGCACCGTAACTTGAGCGTCCCGCATGAAAGGCCTATGGGGATGGGAAGCGTCGGGGCACTGTTCTTCCGTGCCTCGACGCTTGCTATCCCGATAGGCCATCCGAGCAAGCCGCTCAAAATCACAGTGCCGAGGATTTTAAATTCGGCTACCTGCATCCGATGTGTTGGGCGGCTCGAACTTATCCGCAGCTACCCCCTTACACAAAATCCAAGGAGCCTCTGCGATGAGCATGATCAAACACCGACAACTAATGATAGGGGTGCTGGCCGCCTCTGTCGCCGGCGGCGCGCTGGCATCAAGCCATCGCGAAGCGCCCTTCATCAGCACCCGGCCGAGTGTGGACGGCACTGATTTCTATATGTTCAACAGCTACGAGCAAGGCCGAGCGGGATACGTGACCCTCATTGCCAACTACATTCCGCTGCAGGATCCACAGGGTGGACCCAACTACTTCAATCTTGACGACAATGCTCTGTACGAGATTTCCATCGATAACACCGGTTCAGGCAAGGCCAACCTGACGTTTCAGTTTCGATTCACCACCACCACGCAAGGTCTCGCGGTTCCGGTCGGTTCGAAAATGGTGCCGGTGCCATTGACCAATATCGGGCCGGTCAGCGCGGGAAACACCGGTGCGCAAAATGTATCTCAGAGCTACACGGTGACCTTGGTGAAAGGCGATCGCCGCACGGGGACCGTGACGCCGATTTCCAATCTCAACACCGGCAGCACCACATTCGCCAAGCCGCTGGATAACATCGGCAACAAATCGATTCCGAATTACGCTGCTTACGCGGCGAGTTTCGTCTACCCGATCCTGATCCAAGGATGCGGAACGGGCAAAGTGTTCGTCGGTCAGCGCCAGGATCCGTTTTTTCTGGATTTGGGCGGCACCTTCGATCTGGTCAACTACCACTACCCCGTCGAACAACTGGTTCCCGCCGGCACCAGCACGCGCAATTTCGGCACCAATTCGCTCGCGGGATTCAACGTGACTTCGCTCGAACTCGAGGTGCCGGCCTCGTGTCTTACGAACGGATCCGATCCGGTGATCGGCGCGTACACCACGGCAAGCTTGCGCCAAGCCTCGGTGCTCAATCCGACCCCGCAGAGTGCGACGAGCGCGGCCAGCGTGGGTCCTGTCGCCTCCCCCACCGGACCGGAATTGGCCGGTGGCGCTTGGAGCCAAGTCTCGCGCCTCGGGATGCCCCTGGTAAACGAGCTCGTGATTGGGTTGCCCGACAAGGATCGTTGGAACACGACGACTCCGGTACAGGACGCGGAATTCGCCGACTACGTCACCAATCCGTCCTTGCCGGTATTGATTCAGGCGTTGTTCGGCAGCGCCGGCGTGCTCGCGCCCAATGTCTATCCACGCACTGATCTTGAAGCGGTGTTCCTCACCGGCATCGCGGGTGTGAATCAGCCCGCCAAAGTCCAGGCGCCCGCGGAGGAGCTGCGCTTGAACACCACCACGCCCGTCACGCCGTACGCGTCGCAGAAGGATCTGGGTGTCCTTGCCGGTGATTTGGCAGGCTATCCCAACGGCCGGCGGCCCATCGATGATGTCGTGGACATCACGTTGCGGGTTGCGATGGGTGTTCTTCTGAAGCCCTACGACGGCAGCTCAGCGGATCCGGATCCGGCTTCGGACGCGTCCCGGCAGTTGGGCTTCACCGATGGCGTTCAAGCGAATCCGGCCAACTTCCTGACCGCGTTCCCGTACCTGAATACCCCGATCGCGGGCTCACCCAACTTTTGAGGTCGACCACCATGAAGAGAATCGCATTGATGATCGGCACTGCGGCAATGTGTTGTGCACTGCTGGCCGGTTGCGGCGGCAGTAACAACCGCGCGCCGGCACAGACCAGCGGCGGACCGCCTCCGCCACCGCCGCCCCCGCCGACAAAAGATCTGGACACGGCCGCGGTACTGGCCATCGTGCAGACACAGACCTCGGAAATGTCAGATCCCTTTGAGGTGGACAACGCCGCGGTGGCGGTCACCCCGACGGGCGATGAGACGAGCTCGCCGATCAGTGTGGACGCCACCACATGAGCGGTCGCATGAGCCAGCCTCGCATCTTGCGCGGCTGGCTCTTTGCGCTGCGCGCGGCCGCACTTCTGATCGGGGCCGGCACGACCGAGGCGTTGGCAGGACCGTATGTGCCGGCGGATGACAACACCGTGCTCGCGGAAGTCTCCGCCGGCACCCGCCACGCCGATGTAGCCGCGCGCCGCTTGGCGCGCGGACGGGTCGATGTCGCGATTCCATTGGCGCAGTTCTATATTGAGCAATCACGCCGCAGCGGCGATTTGCGGTTCTTGGGCTACGCCGAAGCGGTGCTCGCTCCGTGGGTGAAACAAGCATCGCCTAACCCTACCGTTTTGATGCTGCAGGCCACCCTGCAACAGAGTCGCCATGAATTCTTAGCCTCGCTGGCCACGCTCGATCATGCGCTCGCGGTGGGACCTAAGGATCCCCAGGCCCTGCTGATCCGTGCAACGGTCCTGCGTGTCCTGGGCCGCTACCCCGAAGCCAGCGCCGCCTGCGAGCAATTTTCGCGCCTCGTGGAGCCGCGGTTGGCTGCGCTTTGCATACAGAGTCTGCGCGGTCTGAACGGCCACCTGGATTCGGCCTATACGTCGTTGACTCAGGTCTCGACTCAAGGATGGCTCAATTCTGAAAAATCCTGGCTGTATTCCGAACTGGGAGAAATGGCGGTGCGCCTTGGACGCGATGCGGAGGCTGAGAGGTGGTTTCAACAGGATCTTCGCCTCGCACCCGCGGATTTCTATGTGCGTGCGGCCTATGCGGATCTGATGTTGCAACAGTTGCGTCCTGCCGAGGCGCTGGCGCTTCTCGCCGGTCAGGAGAGTTTTGAACCGCTGCTGCTGCGTATCGCCATCGCGCAAAAGCAACTGGGTGATCCCGCTCTTGCCCAGAGCAGCGCGCGGCTGCGCGCAGCGTTCGCCGCCGAGCTACAGCGCGGCGAGGCCGTACATCGGCGCGAGCAAGCGCGGTTTCTGCTCGAGGTTCAGGATCAACCCGAGCTGAGTCTGGCTGCGGCCCTAGAAAATTGGAGCGTGCAGCATGAGCCTGACGATGTGCTCGTACTCATCCGTGCGGCGCGCGCTGCGGGAAATCCCGGCGCGGCCGCGGCCGCCCTCGACTTCGTGCGCTCTCAAGGTCAAAGCGACGTGCGCGTCGCTGCCCTGATCCCTGCAATCTCGGCGTCGCGATGAACCCGCTGCTGCGAAATCTCCTCATGTTCGTATTGCTGCTGGCCGGCCGCTCGGCGCAGGCCCACATTGCCAGCAACGGCTTTCTGGCGCTCAACGTCGAGGGCTCGAAAGTGTCCGGTGCGCTTGAACTTGCCATCCGCGACGGCGAACTCGCAGTCGGATTGGACCACGACGGCAACGGCAAAGTGACCTGGGGAGAATTGAAGTCAAGCCAAGGGGCGCTGCAAAACTATGTGCAGGAGCACCTGCGTTTGAGCGGTGCCGACGGGCCGTGTCGACTGACATTTGCACCCGTCGAGGTCAACGATCGCGTTGACGGCCGCTATCTGTGGTTGCCGATGACGGCCGATTGCGGGAGCGTCCTGAAGCGGCTGTTCATCGAGTACACGCTGCTGGATGCGGAAGATCCTTCGCATCGGGGTTTGCTTACGCTCTTCGCGAAGGGGGCGGCGCAGACGGCAGTCTTGGGCGGCAGTGCAGGGACCCGCCAGTTCGAGCTCGACCATGTCTCGTCGTGGTCTGCGTTCGTCGAGTACTTGCGCGCCGGAATTTGGCATATCTGGAGCGGCATTGATCACTTGCTGTTTCTATTGTCCTTGCTGCTGCCGGCGGTGCTGCTGCGTCGAGAGAATCGCTGGGAAGCGGTGCCGATCGCGGGACCCGCCTTCCTCAACATCGTCAAGGTCGTTACCGCCTTTACATTGGCTCATTCGATCACGTTGTCATTGGCCGCCTTCGATGTGATTCGACTGCCGAGCCGCCTTACGGAGTCCGTCATTGCCGCGTCCATCATCATCGCGGCGCTCAACAATGTGTTTCCGCGAGTCACGGAAGGCCGTTGGAGGATCGCGTTTGCATTCGGACTGCTGCATGGCTTCGGATTCGCATCGGTGCTGGCCGAGATGGGACTGCCCAGGGGCGCGCGGCTCATATCGTTGGTGGCCTTCAACCTTGGGGTCGAGGCCGGACAGCTGGTGGTCGTGCTCGCCGTCATGCCGCTCGCGTATCTTCTGCGCGCCACCCATTTCTATCGCCGCGGCATCATGCCCTGGGGCTCCTCTGCCATTGCCTGTCTGGCGTTGTTTTGGTTCGTGCAACGCGCGCTGCTGTGATGGCGGCGCGCGCCCAACGTCAGCGCGCTGCTATACTTGAACCGCTCGCGCGATTGAGCGCGCCACAAAAGGTGCTTGAACTAGCGTGGCAACGCCGCGAATCGCGGACCTGTTGGACTCGTTGCAGTCCTTTTACGGCGCAGTTGAACCTCACGCACCGACGGACCCGTATGAATTTCTGGTTTGGTGGCACTGCGGCTACCCCGCCAGCGAAGCGCGTTGCGCCAAAGGATGGGCATCGCTAAACCAGGAGATCGGCATTGCGCCCAAACAGCTTACCCTGGCATCGACTGCCAAACTCGCGAAGGCGCTGAAAGCAGGCGGCATGGTGCCGGACCTGCGCGCGGCACGTCTAAAAGAGATTGCGCAGCGGGTACAGAGGGAGTTCGCGGGCGATCTTTTGTCCGCACTCTCGCGCCTGCCCGCGGCGCAGGTGCGCAAAGTCTTGAAGACCTTCCCCGGTATCGGCAATCCCGGCGCCGATCGGATCTTGCTGTTTTCCCGCCTCTCGCCGGTGGCCTCGGTCCCCTCCGCATGTC
>Ga0307476_10001210_pt1 | contig 16217 bp, 14 predicted proteins | sample atmos_gasesECM2C_2_FD_203314 | JGI IMG/M metagenome (GOLD analysis project Ga0307476, IMG submission 203314) | Hardwood forest soil microbial communities from Morgan-Monroe State Forest, Indiana, United States - atmos_gasesECM2C_05 | ecosystem: Environmental > Terrestrial > Soil > Temperate... | reverse complement strand
GGGCCTCGCGCTGTTTCACCCCGCCACGTTCTGGCTCAGTAGCCTCTTCGGTGGCGGTCCGTGGACGCGTGTGCTGCACCCGTTCATCGGAGTGTTCATGGTGATCGTATTCGTGTTTCTCGCTGCCAGATTCTGGAGCGAGAACCGCATGCGGCCCGCCGATTGGCAGTGGCTGCGGCAGTACCGCGATGTGGTGAACAATCGCGAAGAGCGGCTCCCGGAGGTCGGACGCTACAACGCCGGACAGAAGCTGCTGTTCTTCGTGATCGTCGCCTGCCTGCTCGGCCTCCTCCTCTCGGGCATCGTCATCTGGCGTGCCTACTTCTCGCTCTACTTCTCCGTCGGCGTGATTCGCTTCGCATCGCTCCTGCACTCGGTGTGCGCGTTGGTGCTGATCTGCGCAATCCTGGTGCACATTTATGCCGCGATCTGGGTGAAGGGCTCGCTGCACGCTATGCTCAGGGGCACCGTGACGCCCGGCTGGGCGTGGAAGCATCATCGGGCCTGGTTCCGCCAGATCACTCATGCCGCGCATCCTCGAACCCGGACAGATTGAGGCCTTCGCCGAGCGGGCGATTCCGCGGCTGCGCTTGCCCGAGGGCGCGAGCGTATTCGTCGCCCGCGCCCGACGCCTGCGCCAACAGGCTGCAGCCGGCGCACCTGGTCAGGCGATCGGCGACTACCTGCGCCTGATGGCGGCGGTTGCTGAGGCCCAGGCGCTCGCGCTCGGCACATTCATGCCGCCGTCCCTCGCTGCGGCGGAGCTCGCCCGCGCGCACGCTCACGGCATGCCGCCGATCCAGGCGAGCGGCTGGCCGCGCGCCGGCGAGTGGCGCGCGCTCCTGGAGCAGCTCTGCCGCTCGGTGAGCGCCGCGGCTGAGGCGCCCGCGGCCGCCCGCGAGGCGTGTGAGCGGCTGCGCACCCTGCCGGCAACACGGCTCGAGGCCGAGGCCGATGCGCTGCTCGCCCCGCGCGCCGAGGGGTTTGAGCTGGCGAACGCGCCCTTCTTGATGGCGACGTTGCAGGTTTACTGGGTCGCTCTCGTGAGCCGCTTAAGTTCCGCGGACGTGCCGCCGATCGATGTGCCGGGCGTGTGTCCGGTGTGCGGCACGCTGCCGGTTGCGAGCATCGTCCGCAGCGACGGGCGCTCCCAGGGTTACCGCTATCTGCACTGCGCGCTGTGCGCCACCGAATGGCACCTGGTGCGCATCACCTGCAGCCAATGTCAGGGCAACACTCACATCGCCTATCACTCGATCGAGGGTGGTTCGGCTGCAATCCGCGCCGAGTCCTGCGATGACTGTCACAGCTACCGCAAGATCCTCTACCAGGAAAAGGACCCGGCCGTGGAGCCGGTGGCCGACGACCTCGCCAGCCTCGCCATTGATCTGCTGATGACCGAGGCGGGCTACCACCGCGGCAGCGGCAACCCGCTGCTGTGGCAGGAGCCTGCCGCGCCGCACGGGCGGAGTGGCGCTTCGACTTGACGTTCGCGCGTGCGCACGTGATTGTCCCGCCTACGAACGGCAGGATCCATGCCCGCAGGCGAAACGCTCAATCTCGTGGAGCCCGGTAACGCGGCCGAAATCCCCTCGGTCGATCGCCTGCTGAATGCGCAGGGGTTCGAGCCGCTCCTGGCGCAGTACGGGCGTACCCAGGTCACGGCGGGCCTGCGGGCCCACCTCGAGGCGCTGCGGCACGCGGCGCTCGCCGGCGAGCTCGCGCGCGCGAGCCTCGGGACGCCGCTGATCGCCGCCGCCGTCGCGGCGCAGCTGGCGCGGGCCGCTCGTCCTGCGCTACGGCCGGTTTTCAATCTCACCGGTACGGTGCTGCACACCAACCTCGGCCGCGCGCTGCTGCCGCAAGAGGCGGTGCGCGCCGTGGTTGAGGCGCTGACCGCGCCGGTGAATCTCGAGCTCGATCTCGCCTCCGGCCGCCGCGGCGAGCGCGATTCGGGTGTCGAGAGACTCCTGTGCGAGCTCACCGGCGCGGAAGCAGCCATGGTCGTCAACAACAATGCCGCCGCGGTACTGCTGATGCTGGGCGCACTCGCGAGCCGGCGCGAAGTGTTGGTCTCGCGCGGGGAGCTCATCGAGATCGGTGGCTCGTTCCGCCTTCCCGACATCATGCGGCGTGCGGGTGCGAAGCTGTGCGAGGTCGGCACCACCAATCGCACTCGACTATCGGATTACTCCGAGGCCCTGGGACCGCGCTCGGCGCTTCTGCTGAAGGTTCACACCAGCAACTATGCGATCCTGGGCTTCACAGCGAGTGTCACGCTCGCGGAGCTGGTCGGGCTCGGCCGCTCGCGCGGCGTTTCGGTGGCGGTCGATCTCGGCAGCGGCTCGCTCGTGGACCTCACGCGTTGGCAGCTGCCGTCGGAGCCGACCGTGCGCGAGGCAGTAGCGGCGGGCGCCGACCTCGTCACTTTCAGCGGTGACAAGCTGCTCGGCGGACCGCAGGCCGGCCTCATCGTCGGCCGCGCCGATCTCATCCGCGCGCTGCGCCGGGATCCGCTGCGACGCGCTCTGCGGATGAGCAAGCTGACGCTGGCGGCGCTCGAGGCGGTGCTGACGCTGTACCGGGCGCCGGAGTTTCTCGCCGAGCGGCTACCGACCCTGCGGCTGCTCACGCGCTCGCTCGCGGAGCTGCGCGCGCAGGCCGCACGGCTGCGACCGCTCCTGCAGCGCTCGCTGGGGGAGGCGTACGAGGTCGCCGAGGCGGCGATGTTCAGTCAGATCGGCAGTGGTGCACTGCCTGCCGAGGAGTTGCCGAGCCACGGTCTTACCGTGCGCACCGTGAAGTCAAGGCGCGCGAGTCTCGAGCGGCTGGACGCGATGCTGCGCTCCCTGCCGCTCCCGGTCATCAGCCGCCTGGCGGACAAGGCCCTGTGGCTCGACCTGCGCTGCCTCGAGGCTGCCGACGAGGCGGCATTCGCCGCGCAGTTGGGGGCGCTGCACCCATGATCGGCATCCGGCCGCCATGATCGTCGGCACCGCCGGCCATATCGATCACGGCAAGACGACGCTGGTGCGCGCGCTCACTGGCGTGGACACCGATCGACTCAAGGAAGAGAAGGAGCGCGGCATCTCGATCGAACTCGGTTACGCATACACCCCGCTCGAGGACGGCGGAGTGCTCGGCTTCATCGACGTGCCCGGCCATGAGCGCCTGGTGCACACCATGGTGGCGGGTGCCTGCGGAATCGATTTCGCGCTGCTGGTCGTGGCCGCCGACGACGGGGTGATGCCACAGACCCGCGAGCATCTCGCGATCCTCGGACTGCTCGGGGTGTCGCAGGGCGCCGTGGCCCTCACCAAGATCGATCGCGTCGATCCCGGGCGGGTGCTGCAGGCGAGCGCCGAGGTGCGGGCGGCGCTTGCACCGACAGCGCTGCGGGGCGCGCCGGTGTTCGCCCTCGATGCGACCGCGATCGATCATCCCGGCACGGGGGCGCTGCGTCGGCACCTGCACGAGGTGGCCTCGCACGGCGCGGCGCGTCCCAACCAGGGCCTGTTTCGCCTGGCCGTGGATCGTGTCTTCACGCTCGCCGGTCACGGCACTGTCGTGACGGGGACGGTGTTCTCGGGACAGGTCCACGTGGGGGATACGCTCGCCGTGATGCCGCAGGGCCTCGCGGCGCGGGTGCGCAGCATCCACACCCAGAGTCGCGCGGCGCAGGCCGGACACGCCGGTGAGCGCTGCGCGCTGAATCTCGTCGGGGTGGAGAAGAGCGCCGTGTCACGCGGCGACTGGCTCGCCGACCCGCGCGCCCTGGCACCGACCACGCGCATCGACGTGGCGCTCACGCTGCTCGCGGACAGCGGCGCGCGCCTCAAGCCCTGGTCGCCGCTGCACGTGCATCTCGGCACCACACACCGGGTGGCTCACGTGGTGCCACTGACTGCACCCGGCCTGGCGGCGGGAGAGTCGGCTCGCGCGCAACTGGTGTTCGACACGCCGCTCTGCGCCGCACCGGGCGATCGGCTCATCATCCGCGACGCACAGGGCCGGCGCACGCTCGGCGGAGGTACCGTGCTCGATCCCTTCGCACCCGCGCGCCAGCGACGCACCGCTTCTCGCATGGCGTATCTCGATGCGCTCGAGCGACTGCTCGCGGGCGAGGGCCTCGCGCCCTTGCTGCAACAGGCAGCCTGCGGGCTCAAGGTGTCGGAGCTCGTGCGCCTCACCGGCTGCCCCCCAGAGCGGTTGCCATTGGTTTCGGGGACACTAAGCATCGCCGCCGGTGGCGAGCAGTTCGTGCTGCCGGCCACCAGCTGGCAAGCCCTGCGTGAGGCGGCGCTCACAGCGCTCCGCCGCTTTCATGCAGATGTCCCGGACGAGCCGGGACCGGATGTTGGACGGCTGCGCCGTATTGCTATGCCAGGTCTGCCGGCCGTGCTGTGGCGGGCGCTCATCGAAGAGCTCGCGCGCGAGCGGCTGCTGCGCGTGAGCGGCGCCTGGCTACACCTGCCCGAGCACACCGCGATGCTCACGGAGAGCGACCAGCTGCTTGCCGGCAAGCTGCAGCCGCTGATCGCCGCCGGAGGCTTCGATCCGCCCTGGGTGCGCGAGCTGGCTACCGCGGTGCGCGAGCCGCAGGAGCGCGTGCGCGAGGTGCTGCGCAAACAGGTGGCACAGGGTGCGGTTTACCAGGTGGTACGGGATCTGTTCTACGATCGTGAGCGCATCGCGCAGCTCGCGGAGATGATCGGCACCGACACCCGCGCGCACGGTGGCGTCAATGCGGCCCGCTTCCGGGATGCCGTGGGACTCGGGCGCAAGCGCACGATCCAGATTCTGGAGTTCTTCGATCGCGTGGGCTATACGCGGCGTGTGCGCGATGCGCACGTGCTGCGCGCCGACAGCATGTGGAAGGCACACGTACCCGGTGGTGCGGCTGGGCTTCAAACCCAGGAGGGGGCGTCAGACGCTTCCTGGTAGGTTCGACTCCTGCTGCCTTCCGCCATATCCTATGCGGGTGGGATCGCCATGAGCACCACGCCTTCTATCCCGACACCGCGCCTCACCTCGCTCTCCCATGGCGGCGGCTGCGGCTGCAAGCTCTCGCCGGGGGTGCTCGCGGACCTCCTCAAGGGCACGACGGCCGCCCCGTTTGCCGCTCTCCTGGTCGGCACGGAGAGCGCCGACGACGCCGCGGTCTATCAGCTGAGCGAAACGCAGGCCGTGGTGGCCACCACGGATTTCTTCATGCCGATCGTCGACGATCCGTTCGAGTTCGGGCGCATCGCGGCAACCAACGCGCTGTCGGACGTCTATGCGATGGGCGGCAGACCGATCCTGGCGCTCGCGCTGCTCGCCATGCCGGTCAATGTACTGCCGGCGCCCGTCATCCGCGAGATCCTGCGCGGCGGGCAAGCGATCTGCGCCGAAGCCGGCATTCCGATTGCCGGCGGTCACAGCATCGACTCGGTGGAACCGATCTACGGGCTCGCCGCCATCGGCTTGGTTGATCCCCGGCATCTCAAGCGCAATTCCACGGCACAGGCTGGCGATGCCCTCATCCTCGGCAAGCCTTTAGGAATAGGGATCCTGTCCGCGGCGCTCAAGAAGCAGCAGCTTTCCGCCAGCGATTACCGCGCGATGATCGAGACGACGACTTGCCTCAATCGCGCCGGCCCCGAGCTCGCCAGGCTTCCCGGGGTTCACGCCATGACCGACGTCACCGGCTTCGGCCTCCTCGGGCATTTGCTCGAGATGTGCCGCGGCGCGCAGCTCGGAGCACGATTGAAAATGGCCGCGGTGCCGCTGCTTGAGCATGTGCTCTCGATGGCAGAAGCGGGCTATGTCACCGGGGCTTCGGCCCGCAACTGGTCCTCCTACGGGGATGAGGTGCGGCTCGCGCCGCAACTTGCGGCGGTGCACCGGGCGCTGTTGTGCGATCCGCAGACCTCGGGCGGGCTGTTGGTCGCGTGCGCAGCCGAAGTGGTCCCCGAGGCGCTGAGCATCCTCGAGCGTCACGGCTGCCCGCATGCAGCTGCCGTCGGCATCATGACCGACGGGCCGCCGGTCGTGAGCGTCGGGCCCTGAGGCCTGGGTCGCCGTCGAACGGGCTCGCATTGGCGAGCGCCGCCGCGCGTTACGATTGAAACAGAATGACGACCGATCATCTATCTTGATTTGCTCACCGCCGAACAATCCCTGATTGCGATCGACGCGGCGGAGGCTTCGTCCGATGCGGCCCTCGTACAAGACCAGCCACGAACGATCGGCTAGCCTCGGGATAGGGAGGACGCAAACGTGTCACCAACAGAAGTCGACTCCAGCGAGAATGCGGGCAACCCGTGTCAACCCCTGACGCCATGACCGATGGACCTGCAACTGCAAGGTAAGCTCGCGCTGGTCACCGGGATGCCGCGTGCTTATCGGTGCCCCATTCGATACCCTTGCCTATACAGTTCGATGCAGCCTGCGCTTCCCGCGAGCGGAGGCGTAAGGAGCCCCTCCATTCTGAACGGCAGCGGCGATCGCGAAGCGGATTCGCCGCAACTCGAACGTGATGTGCAGCACCGCTATCCCCTTCCGCGCGTCAACTGATGTCTACTCGGCGGTACCTTCGACGCTATAACAAGCAAGCTCGGGCTTTCTACGCTTAATCTTACGAATGCGAGCCTCTTCTCTTAACTCGTCCAACTGGTCTGCCCATGCTTGCATCATGCGACGTCGCTCTGGGAGATGTTCCGCGTAGTTGTACGCGGCGCGCACCTTGTCGCGAGGCGTGTGCGCGAGCTGGCGCTCGATGGCATCCGGATGCCAACGCTGCTGCTCGTTAAGCAGCGTCGACGCCATGCTCCGAAAGCCGTGCCAGGTCATGACATCGCCGGAATAACCCAACGTTCGCAGCGCTTTCGTCAGCGTATTCTCGCTGATGACGCCCTCTTTGCTGCCGAAAACGGGAAACATGAACCGCGCACGTGCGGCAGCCATTTTTTTGAGATCGTAGAGGACGACCAGGGCTTGTTTACTGAGCGGCACGATATGCGGTGCATCCATCTTCATGCGACGTGCTGGAATCCTCCACTCGGCTCTCTCAAAGCTGATCTCGGCCCATTCGCCATAGCGAAGCTCGCGAGGTCGCAGCATCACGAGCGGCGCGAGTTTGAGCGCGGCACAGGTCTCAGGTAACCCCGTATAGCCGTCGATTGCGAGGAGCAACTCCCCGACCTGATCGGGGTCCGTGATCGTCGCGTGATGGACGACGACTGCCGGCGCCAGCGCATCGCGCAGGGAGGTCGTGACATCGCCCTGCGGTGCGCGGCCGGTCGCATGCGCGTAACAGAAGATGCGGCTGGCGAGTGAACGCACCCGGTGAGCGGTCTCGCTCTTGCCTTCCTCCTCGATGCGCTTGAGGAGCGGCAGGAACTCCTCGGCGCTGATCTCAGCCATGGGGCACTTCCCCAAGGCGGGGTTTAAGTAGTTGTCGACGAGCCAACGGTGCTTCTTCACCGTTGCGGGATCGAGTGGCGTCCGAAGGACGCCGTTCTCGCCATTCGCTTTGGCGGGCGCCGACATCATCTGGATCCACTCTTCTGCGATACCGGAAAAGATGACGCTGCGCGCCTCTCTTACGGTCTTTTTGAGGATCCTGGGGTTTAAGCCCTTGGCGAGTTGCTGGCGGGCTTGTTCGCGCTTCTCGCGCGCCAGCTTAAGGCTTACGGTTGGGTAGGTCCCGAAGGCGACTTCATGAGGGCGGCCGGCGATGTGATACTGCAGGTACCAATACTTTCCATACTTGGGGTGGATAAGCAGGTAAAGTCCGTCCCCGTCAAAAACCTTGTACTTCTTTTCTTTGGGCTTGAGGGACTGGATTTCCTTGTCGGTCAGCGCCATGAAGCCTTCCTCAGGACTCGAACCTCCAGGACTCGAACTTCATTTTACCCGCTATTTTACCCGTTACCATAGTCTGGCTAGGGGCGAACGTCCCCGAACGCCATCGAACAATAAAGTGTTATCTATCAATGAGTTATTCTAGTTTATCGGACGAGTACGAACCGGCGCGGAAGACGGCGGAAGGGGTCTTGGTGCCCGGAAGAGGACTCGAACCTCCACGGAGTTACCCGCTAGTACCTGAAACTAGTGCGTCTACCAATTCCGCCACCCGGGCACGGTGTGGAAGGCCGCGCAATGTACGCACGGCCCCCGAGGCTGTCAATTGAAGAGCCATAGGGGAAAGTTCGGCCGCCGCGAGCGCGCGCCCGCACAGCGTCGCGCACGTGGTGATCAACCGAAACGGCCGCTTGCTCCATCGACTTCGACTGCCGCGCGCGGCGCTCACCCGCGAGCGCGCAAGGGCAAACAAGTAGCAGGGTCGGCAGGCACTTCATCGTCCGTCAGGCCTGGCTCGACCGTCGAAGGAACGGTGAGCGCCAATCGCGCCGGCTTCGGCTTCCTGCGCGTCGAGGGTATGCGCGACAGCGTGTTCCTGCCGCCGCCGCAGATGCGTGGTGTCATGCACGGCGATCGGCTGCGCGTGAAGGTCTCGCGCGATGCGGACGCACGCTGGTCGGGCGTCGTCGAGCAGGTTCTCGAGCGTGGTGTCACTTCATTTCTCGGCACGGTGGAGATCCAAGGGCGCAGTGCCTGGGTCAATGCCGCCGACCGGCGGCTGCAGCTGCGCTGCGCCGTGGCGACGCAGGAGCTGCATGGGGCGCGTCACGGCGACTGGGTGATCGCACGTATCACCCGGCACGCCGGCTCGAGCTCGCCCGCACAGGCGGTGATTGCGAAGCGGCTCGACCCGGACCGGCCGGTGGAGATGGCGACCGAGACAGCGATCGCGCGCTTTGATCTGCCGTGCGAGTTCCCGGCCGCGGTATTGCGCGAGGCTCAGGCTTGCGGCGAGCGCGTGGACTCGCGCGAGGCGCGCTCGCGCGTCGATCTGAGGGACCTGCCGCTCGTCACTATCGACGGCGAGGACGCGCGCGACTTCGACGATGCGGTGTACGCGGAGCCGCATGCCGCCGGATTCCGGCTCATCGTTGCAATCGCTGACGTCAGCCACTATGTGCGGCAGGGCAGTGCGCTCGATACCGAGGCGCAAAAGCGCGGCACGTCCGTCTACTTTCCGACGCGCGTGCTGCCGATGCTGCCGACGGCGCTCTCGGATCATCTGTGTTCGCTTGCCCCAAACGTCGACCGTCTGTGCTTTGCGGCGGACATGGTGGTCTCGAGGAACGGTGCACTGAAGAGCGCGCGCTTCTACTCCGCAGTGATGCGCTCCGCCGCACGTCTCACGTACACCGTGGCCAACCAGGCGCTCTTCGAGGGAACGCCCGCGGCGCGCGCCCAGCTCGGGTCGTTGCTACCGCGTCTTTTGGTGCTGGTCGATGTCTATCGGGCGCTCTACAAGGCGCGCAGTCGCCGCGGAGCGCTCGATTTCGATGCCGCCGAGGCCGAATTCGTCATTGACGCGGGTGAGCACGTGCGCGCAATCGAGCTGCGTGTGCGCAACCAGGCGCACCGACTCATCGAGGAGTGCATGATCCTCGCCAACGTCGCGGTGGCGCAGCACCTCGCCGACGTGCGTGCGCCGACGCTCTATCGGGTTCACGGCGTACCCGACGACGAGAAGCTCGAGCGCCTCTCTTCGACGCTCGCCTCGCTTGGAATCGATGCGCGCCTGCCGAAGAGTGTGACGACGCGCGACCTGCAATCGATCGCCCCTCGGGTAAGCGATGTGTCCGAGCGGACCTTCGTCGAGTCCCTGGTGGTGCGGGCAATGCCGCAGGCGATCTACCAGCCGACCAACATCGGCCACTTCGGTCTCGCGCTCACGCACTACGCGCATTTCACCTCGCCGATCCGTCGCTATCCGGATCTTGTGGTGCACCGCACGCTCAAGGCGCTGATCGGCGACCAGAGCGGCTCGGCGCTGCGGTATGAGACCGGGGCGCTCGCCGGTCTCGGCGAGAGCACGTCGCGCCTCGAGAAGCGCGCCGACGAAGCCGACCGCTACGTATCGGGCTTCCTCAAGTGCACCTATTTGAAGCAGCGTATCGGACAGACCTTCCATGGTCTGATCACGACGGTGGTCGAGTTCGGCTGCTTCGTGCAGATCCTCGACGTGGCGGTCGACGGCCTGCTGCACATCGAGGCCCTCAACGATGACGAATATCTGATGGAAGATGACGGGCATGCGTGGCGTGGTCGCCGCACCGGACGGCGCCTGCGCACCGGGTCGCGCGTGCGCGTGGTGGTCACGGCCGTCAATCCGATCGAAGGTCTCGTCGATCTCTCGCTCGCCGCTGCCGACGCGTGAGCGGCAAGCAGACCATCTACGGATTGCACGCGGTGCGGATGATGCTGGAACGCCATCCGACGCGGGTACTCGGGGTCCGTCTCGCCGAGCGACGCGAGGATCCGCGCGTGCGTGCCATCGAGGCGCTCGCGCGCGAGCATCGAGTACCGCTAGAGCGCGTCGACACGCACGAGTTCAGCCGCGCACTCGGTGACGTGGCGCACCAGGGGGTAGTGGCCGACATCACGCCGTTGTCACCCTGGCAGGAAGACGAGCTGCTGACGGCACTCACAGGCGCCAAGTCCCCGCCGCTGCTGCTCGCACTCGATGGAGTGCAGGATCCCCATAATCTGGGCGCATGCCTGCGCACCGCCGATGCCTGCGGTGTGCTCGCCGTGATCGTGCCACAGGACCGCGCAGCGCAGCTGACTCCCGCCGCGCGTAAGGTAGCCGTCGGCGCCGCCGAAACCACCCCGGTTGTAACGGTCACGAACCTCGTACGCACGCTGAGACTGCTCAAGGACGCGGGGCTGTGGGTGGTCGGCGCCGACGCCGGCGCCGAGAAGGCGGCCGCGCAGGTCGACCTCAAGGGACCGATCGTCGTGGTACTGGGCGCGGAGGCCGGGGGCTTACGGCGGCTCACGCGCGAGCACTGCGATTTCCTGGCGCGGCTGCCGCAGCTCGGGGCGGTCGAGAGTCTCAACGTCTCCGTCGCAGCCGGAATGCTGCTGTATGAGGCTCTGCGCCAGAGAGGATCGGCATGAAAGCAGTGTTGGTGAAGGAATTCGATCGGCCTGACCAGTTCGTTCTCGGTGACGTCGCGCCCCGCGCGCCGGGATCCGGTGAGGTTGCGGTCACCGTGAGGGCGTGCGGGGTCAACTTCCTCGACGGACTCACGGTGAAGGGCAACTACCAGGTTAAGCCGCCATTGCCGTTCATTCCCGGCGCCGAGGTTTCCGGCGTCATCAGCGAGGTGGGGGCGGGCGTCAGCGGCTACTCGATCGGCACGCGGGTCATGGCGGTCACGGGTTTTGGCGGTTGGGCCGAGCAGGTCGTGGTCCCGGTCACGCGGGTGTTTCTGCTGCCGGAGACGATGGATTTCACCAGCGCTGCGGCCTTCCCCATCGTCTACGGCACCTCATTCCACGCGCTCAAGGATCGCGCGCGCCTCATTGCCGGCGAGACGCTGCTCGTGCTCGCAGCCGCTGGCGGGGTTGGCCTCACCGCCGTCGAGCTCGGCAAGATCATGGGTGCGCGCGTCATCGCCTGCGCTTCGAGCGAGGAAAAGCTCTCGCTGTGCCGCGCCTATGGCGCCGACGCGGTCGTCGATTACACGGCCGCCAACTGGCGCGAGCAGGTCAAGGAGCTGGCCGGTGCCCAGGGCGTCGATGTGGTCTTCGATCCGGTTGGCGGTCCGTATTCGGAGCCCGCTCTGCGAAGCCTCGGATTTGGGGGCCGCCACCTGGTGATCGGTTTTGCGGCCGGAGCGATCCCCAACCTCCCGCTCAATCTCGTGCTGCTCAAGGTCACCGCGATCATCGGCGTATTCTGGGGTGCCTACGCTTCTGCACGACCCCAGGACAACGCCGAGAACATGTCGACACTTCTGAACTGGTACCGCGTCGGCAGGCTCCGTCCGCATGTCTCGGGGACCTTCTCGCTTTCGCAGTATCGCGAGGCGCTCGATGAGGTGATGAGTCGCAGGGCGAAGGGTAAGGTGGTGATGGTCCTCGAGTGAGGAGACGGCGGCGGTGGATTTCGATTACAGCGCTAAAGCCCGGGACTACCAGCGCCGCCTCGGCGCCTTCATGGACGAGCACGTTTATCCGAACGAGGAGCGCTATCAGGCGCAGCTCGAGTCGGGCGATCGCTGGGAGGCGCCGCCGCTGCTTGCCGAGCTGCAGCAGCGAGCTCGCGCAGCGCAGCTATGGAACCTCTTCCTGCCGCAGTCCCCGTATGGCGCAGGCCTGAGCAACCTCGAGTACGCACCGCTTTGCGAGATGATGGGACGTGTCCCTTGGGTCCCTGAGGTGTTCAACTGCTCCGCTCCGGACACCGGCAACATGGAGACGCTCGAGCGCTACGGGACTCCGGCGCAGAAAAAAGAGTGGCTCGAGCCGCTGCTCGCCGGCACGATCCGCTCGGCCTTTGCGATGACCGAGCCGCAGGTCGCATCGAGCGATGCGACGAACATCGAGAGCTCGATCGTGCGGGACGGCGACTCGTACCTCATCAACGGACGCAAGTGGTGGACCTCGGGTGCCGGCAGCGCGCGCTGCCGACTCTTTATATTCATGGGCAAGACCGATGCTCGGGCGCCGCGGCACCGCCAGCAGTCCATGATCCTCGTACCGCGCGACGCGCCCGGCGTCACGATGAAGCGCTCGCTGCACGTGTTCGGCTTCGACGATGCCCCTCATGGCCACATGGAAGTCGAGTTCCACCGCGTGCGCGTGCCGGCCGCGAACCTGTTGCTCGGCGAAGGGCGGGGATTCGAGATCGCCCAGGGTCGGCTCGGTCCGGGACGTATTCACCACGCCATGCGGCTCGTCGGGCTGGCCGAGCGCTCACTCGAGAAGATGTGTCGGCGCGTGCAGGGCCGCGTCGCTTTCGGTCGCCCGATCGCCGAACAGTCGGTGACGCTCGAGCGCATCGCCGAGTCGCGCATCCGCATCGATCAGGCGCGGCTCCTCGTCTGCAAGGCGGCATGGCTCATGGACACCGTGGGTAACAAGGCGGCGCGCGCCGAGATCGCGATGATCAAGATCGCAGCGGCCGATACTGCCTGCCAGGTGACCGACTGGGCCATCCAGGCACACGGTGCCGCGGGGCTTTGCGAGGACTATCAGCTCGCGCGAGCCTATGCGCACGCGCGCGCGCTGCGGATCGCCGACGGGCCGGATGAGGTACACCGTAACCAGATCGGCCGCCTGGAGCTCGGGAAGTACTCGTAGGAAGATGAGTGGCGAGGAGTTCACCGGCACCATGCCGGTCGCCGAGCAGCAGCGTTTCGATGTGGCTGCGCTCGAGCGCTACCTGCACGCGCAACTCCGCGGTTTCGCCGGTCTGCGCGAGGTCACCCAGTTCCGCGGCGGGCAGTCGAACCCGACGTTCCTGCTCACGGCTGCTGATAACGCCCGCTACGTCCTGCGCCGCAAGCCTGCCGGGGCGCTCCTGCCATCGGCGCACGCGGTCGATCGCGAGTATCGGGTGCTGAGTGCTCTGCATGGCAACGCGGTTCCAGTACCGCAGCCGTTGTGTCTGTGCACCGACGAGAGCGTCATCGGCAGCATGTTCTATCTGATGAGTTATGTCGCAGGACGTAACTTCTGGGATCCGACGCTGCCGGGAACCTCGGCACTCGAGCGCTCGGCGATCTATGCGGAGATGCTGCGCGTCATGGTGGCACTGCACACCCTGGACTACGCGGCGGCAGGGCTCGCCGACTACGGCCGGCAGGGCAATTACTTCGCCCGGCAGATCACGCGCTGGAGCAAGCAGTACCGGGCGTCGCAGACCGGGCACATCGAGGCGATGGAGAAGCTTTTGGTTTGGCTGCCGGCGCACATTCCGCCTGGCGAGGAAACGGCTCTCGTGCACGGCGATTACCGCCTCGACAACATGATCTTCGACCAACGCGAGCCGCACATGCGCGCGCTCGTCGACTGGGAGCTCTCGACGCTCGGACACCCCCTCGCCGACTTCTCCTATCACGTCATGCTCTGGCGAGTGGGGGAGGGCGAAGTGCGCGGGCTCAAGGACGTCGACCTCGCATCCCTCGGCATCCCGGGCGAGGTGGACTATGTGGCCTCCTATTGCCGCAGCACCGGGCGAGCGGCCATCGAGCCCGAGGTGTGGGAGTTTTGCATGGCCTACAACCTTTTTCGTATCGCCTGCATCCGCCAGGGGATCATGAAGCGCGTGCTCGAGGGGACCGCTGCCAGCCGCCACGCGCGTGAGGCGGGTGCGCGAGCGCGTGTCACGGCGGAGCTTGCCTGGCGACAGGTGGAGCTACGCCTCGGTGGCTGAGGCTCGAGCGCTCAGCGTCGAACCTGTGCCTTCCGTGCGGTAAATCGCCAGCCCTCGGCGGTGCGCACGACGACGTCGCGGTAGACGACACTGCCGACCCGGCCATTCGGCCCGACACCGAGCCCCTTCGAGACCACGCGAACCTGGCCGTCCGGATCCTCGCTGACGACGATATTGGTGGCGTGGTGCGCGAGCGGATGGATCGCGTCGGGTCGGCTCCAGAGCTCGCGGATCGCCGCGGCTCCGCGGATCACGCCGAGCCCGAAGTCGGACATGTCATAGACTGCATCCGGGGTGAAGAGCTCGCCCACCCGCAGCCATTCCCGCTCATCGATGATGTGACCGTAGAGGGCCAGCAGCTGGTGGATCGCGAGGGTTTCGGCGACTTCGGGCATGGGGTGCGGCCGCCGCAGGCGCGGTTTTCTGGCATTGCGGTAGCGGGTTCCTTTCAGTATGCTTCGCGGCCCTTCGATTCGAAAGGGCGGCGGGTTACCCCGTCCGAATCTCTCCTTGCCGCACCGGGGGCCTCTCATCCGGGCGGCTCAACCGTAAGGAGCACAAGATGAGGCACTACGAGATCGTATTCCTCGTGCATCCGGATCAGAGCGAGCAGGTGCCCGCGATGATCGATCGCTACAAGGGCATGATCGCCACGGGTGGCGGACACGTGCATCGACTCGAGGACTGGGGCCGAAGGCAGCTCGCCTATCCGCTCGCCAAGGTTCACAAGGCGCACTACGTGCTGATGAACATCGAGACGGACAAGAAGACCCTCGATGAGCTCACCGGTGCGTTCCGCTTCAGCGATGCGGTGCTGCGCCACCTGGTGGTCAGCATGGATTCGGCAGTGACCGACCCCTCACCGATGGCGAAGGCCGCGGACGAGGAAGGCGAAGGAGGCCGGCGGCGCGAGCGCGTGCGCGAGGAGGCCCTCCCAAGTGTCGAGGAGGAAGACTCCGCCTCGGATCCCGTCTGACCTTCGAGAGGAATATCCATCATGGCAATGTCCAGAGAACAGCGCGGCGGCGGCAGCCGCTTTTCACGCCGCAAGAAGTTCTGCCGTTTCACGGCCGAAGGCGTCAAGTCGATCGACTACAAGGATCTCGGCATCCTCAAGGGGTATGTCACCGAGACGGGCAAGATCGTGCCGAGCCGCATCACCGGTACCAAATCCTTCTACCAGCGCCAGCTCGCGGTCGCTATCAAACGGGCGCGCTTCCTGGCGCTGCTGCCATATACCGATCAGCACTGAGGGTGAGCCGCGATGGAAGTCATTCTCCTGCAGAAGATCGCCAATCTCGGCAACGTCGGTGATCGTGTGAAGGTGCGCTCGGGCTTCGGGCGTAATTTCCTCCTGCCCCAGGGTAAGGCGACGCTGGCGACGGCGGAGAATGTCGCGCGCTTCGAGGCACGGCGCGAAGAGATCGAGCGCGTAGCCCGCGAGCATTTGACCTCGGCCGCCGAGCGCGCCGAAGCCATGAAGGACTTCCGCCTCACAATCCACGCCAAGGCCGGTACCGAAGGAAAGCTCTACGGATCGGTCGGTACCAGCGACATCGCCGAAGCCGGTACGCGCGCCGGGTTCAAGATCGAGCGCAGCGAGGTGCGCCTGCCTGCCGGTCCTTTGAGAATGCTCGGCGAGCACACGGTCAGCCTGCACCTGCACGCCGACGTCGACGTGCCGCTGCACGTCACCATCGTCGCGGAAGAGTAAGCCTCAGCGGCTTACGTGCCGTGGCCGGTTCCGCCAAGACGCGCGGGGATGCGGGCTCAGTTGCGCTGCTGGATGCGCCGACCCCCCCGCACTCGCTCGAGGCCGAGCAGGCCGTGCTCGGCGGGCTGCTGCTCGACCGCGCTGCCTGGGACAACGTCGCCGACGCCGTCGTCGAGCAGGACTTCTACCGCCCCGATCACCAGCTGATCTTCGGCG
>Ga0307476_10001209_pt1 | contig 16225 bp, 8 predicted proteins | sample atmos_gasesECM2C_2_FD_203314 | JGI IMG/M metagenome (GOLD analysis project Ga0307476, IMG submission 203314) | Hardwood forest soil microbial communities from Morgan-Monroe State Forest, Indiana, United States - atmos_gasesECM2C_05 | ecosystem: Environmental > Terrestrial > Soil > Temperate... | reverse complement strand
CGTGCAGTTCATAAATGGAGGCTTCCTCCCAAGGGCGGCCGTGCCACTCGCGATCCTGCCAGTCGAAGGCGCCGGGATTCACCACCTCGCTCGGCCCATGCACATCATCGGGCTGGAAACGGGAGGCCGGGTCGGGAACGTCTTGCGCATCATTAATACGGAAACAGTAACGAGTTCCCGGTCTGGCAGCATCGGTTGTCAGCTCGAACCAACCTTGATCACATCGGCTTAGCGGAATCCGCATAGGATTTCCACCGGCAATGCAAAGTTCAACCTGATGCGCCGCCGGAGTCCACAAACGAAAGCGCACGCTTCCGTCGTCCCGGCACTCGGCACCGAACGGCATGTTATGACGGCGCTTCATTCGACTCTTCCTTTTTGCCGTTTCCGCGCCTTTCCATCAGCACGACCATCGAACGTGCCTGCAACGGATAGGCGGTGCCGGCGTCGACCGTGTCGACCGCGCGCAATCCGCCTTCTCGTGAAGTGTCCATCCATGCGGTCCAACGCGCGCCCGGACGGAATGCCGGCAACGTGAATGCAATGTCTTCATGGTAGGCGTTGAGCAGCACCAGGAAATTCTCGTCGCTCAATTTCCCGCCGCGCTCGTCGGTTTCATCCAGTCCCTGGCCGGAAAGAAACATCCCCAGGCAGTGAAGCGACCCATCGCGCCATTCATCTTCACTCATCTCAGTGCCCGTGGGATTAAGCCACAGCACATCTTTTACATTTGCTCCCTTGATCGGGCGGCCCTGAAAAAAACGGCGCCGGCGAAATATGGGATGCCTCTTGCGCAGGTTAATCATGCGCTGCACGAACGCCAGCAAATCGCGATCCCGAGGCTGCAAATTCCAATTCAGCCAGCTGATTTGATTGTCCTGGCAGTAGGCGTTGTTGTTTCCCATCTGTGTCTGGCCGATTGCATCTCCCGCATACAGCATCGGCACGCCCTGAGACAACAGCAAAGTCGCCAACAGGTTCCGCTTCTGCTTGGCGCGCAGCGCCTGGACATCGGAATCCTCGGTGGGTCCTTCAACCCCGCAATTCCAGCTGCGATTGTCGTTGTTGCCGTCACGATTGCCTTCGCCGTTGGCTTCGTTATGTTTTTCGTTGTAGCTGACCAGATCCTGCAAAGTGAAGCCGTCATGCGCGGTCACAAAATTAACACTGGCATAGGGACGCCGGCCGCTGTGCGCATAAAGGTCGCTCGAACCGGTGATGCGATAAGCGAGATCTCCGAGCAGCCCTCCGTCACCTTTCCAGTAAGAACGCACCGTATCCCGGTAGCGGTCGTTCCATTCCGCCCAGCCCACGGGAAAATTTCCCACCTGATATCCGCCTTCGCCGAGGTCCCAGGGTTCGGCAATCAACTTCACCTGCGAGAGCACGGGATCCTGATGGATGATGTCGAGGAACGCGCCCAAACGATCGACTTCGTGCAGCTCACGGGCAAGCGTGGCCGCCAGGTCAAAGCGGAAACCGTCCACGTGCATCTCCAGAACCCAGTAGCGCAGGCTATCCATGATCAACTGCAGCACACGCGGATGCCGCATGTTCAGCGTGTTTCCCGTGCCCGTGTAATCCATGTAGTGGCGGGGATCGTCAGGCATAAGCCGGTAGTAGGTACTGTTGTCGATGCCCTTCAGCGAGAGCGTAGGGCCGAGATTATTGCCCTCGGCAGTATGGTTGTAGACGACATCGAGAATTACTTCCAGTCCGGCGGAATGCAGCGTCTTGACCATGGTCTTGAATTCGCGGATTGAACCGGTTGCCAGGTATCGAGGCTCGACCGCAAGAAATCCAATCGAGTTATATCCCCAATAGTTGCGCAGACCGCGTTCCACAAGTTGACGATCGTCCACGAAGCTGTGCACAGGCATTAGTTCGACCGAGGTCACCCCCAGGCGGGTGAGGTGTTCGATGACGGGGGCTGTCGCTAGAGCCGCATACGTGCCACGTAACTGCGTCGGAACATCCGGGTGGCACATGGTGAACCCTTTTACGTGAAGTTCATAAATCAAGGTCTCATGCCACGGAATTCTGGGAGGCGCATCGGCACCCCAGGTGAAAGCGGAGTCTACTACGCGATTCTTCGGCATGCCGGCGGCATCGTCGCGCCGGTCAAACGAGAGGTCTTCCTGTTTGTGCCCGACCCGGTATCCGAAGTGTGCATCGCTCCAGCGGATGGCCCCCTGAACCTGCTTGCCATACGGGTCGAGCAGCAGCTTGTGATGATTAAATCGATGGCCTTGCTCCGGCGCATAGGGCCCAAACACGCGATATCCATACAATTGGCCGGGACGTACCTCTGGCAAATAACCGTGCCAGACCATATCGGTTTGCTCAGGAAGCGGGACCCGAAGCACTTCACGTTTTCCGGAAATGTCGAAGAGGCAAAGTTCCACTTTCTCCGCATGCTCGGAGTACAGCGCGAAGTTGACGCCTTCGCCGTCCCAGGTCGATCCCAGGGGATAAGGCCGGCCGGGCCACACGATGGGTTGAGATTGGGACATTTACCTTAAACGCCTCCGCCGGAATGAACAGGAATCCATTGGAGCAGCGAAACCTACCCTCTCAGTGGAAGCCATGCAGGATCTCCTTCGCCGCGCGCCGTCCACTCGCAATGGCGCCGTGAACAGTGCCGTTGTGCCCGGTCGTGTCAGTGGCTTCGCCGGCAAAAAACAGCGTGTTCTCCACTGGACTAGCCAAAGCCTGTTGCGCACCATCCGCACCCACCCCACCATAACTGTACGCTCCGCGAGAAAATGGATCGCTTTGCCAATCATGAAAGTAAGCGGCATCGAGCCATTGCGTGAGTTCGTCTAACCCGACGCCGAGCAAAGCGGCCAATGTTTGCAATCCGCGATCGATCACAAAGGAACGGCTCTTGCCGGATAACCGCTCGGCACACCGGAACGGAGCCCAGCCCGTAATAATTGGCAGTTTCTCGGGCATGGTCGTCCACCAGGTGGGGTACCAGTCATCGTCAGAAAATAGAAAGCTCATCCCTGAGAGTGTCGTGCGCTTGTCGTTGGGTGCCGAAATTGTGTCCCAAAAGCGGTGACGAAAACGAAATGTTACCCGCATCACTTTGCCCATTTCCAACTTCTTAAGCGCTTCCAATTTCTCGCGCGGCAGTGATGGAGTGAACTGCACTGCGCCTTCATCCTCGGTCGCGGCTTGCAAAACACCCAATGGTACCGCTACCAGCACACGACCAGTTTTGAACTTGCTCGATTCCCTGGCCTTCCGGGTCGAAACCTCAGTGTGACCTTTCATCCACCGCACCGCGTCGACCACGGTGTCAGTTTGGATGCAGACGCCGGCCTGAGCCAATTGCTGGCGGAAAATCTCAAGCAAATCCTCGTACCCATTTTTAGAGCGGAAAGCTCGGTCCCCTTCGATCTGCTCCTCCGCTCGCATTCCCTGCACCAGCCAATGCACGCCGACGCGATCGGGGTCGGCTGCATTGAAGCCGCTGACGTACGCCAACGCCCGTTCACTGGCCGTTCGTTTCTTGGGATTGCTTTCGGGGTCACAACCGCGTTTCAAGAAGTGAAGAAATGATTCATCGGGAGCGTTCGCATCCATCTGCTCGAGAATGTCGTCGACCTGAGAAAAAAAATCGCACCCGCATAAACGGCCTTGCCGGAAACACCACGGCTCACCAGTTACTGCTGTGATCCTGATATCGCGAGCCTGGAGCGGCTCCCATATCTCAGGCGGCAGACCGTGGATAAACTCGGCGCCCAGTTCAATGGGGGCTTGGCAAACTGGATCGCGTTGTGTAAACATCCGGGCGCCAATCCGGTCGCGCGCTTCGAGGATGGTGACGAAGAGACCGGCACGCGCCAGCTCAGCAGCAGCCGCGAGTCCCGCCGCTCCCGCGCCAATCACGATGACGTCAGGGGTTTTCGCCATAACTAATTAGTCTTGACGGCCACGGAGCAAACGATTGTCCTCCGGCAGCGGAGCAGTTTGACCGGCAAACGAGCCTACGGGGAAATCCGCATCAACCGCGGCTCGTAGTGAATTCGATTATGCTACTCGCCGGAAGCCGATTGAACCTTCACGGTTTTCGGTTTGCCATGCCGGATTCTCCGGTAGCGGCTCATATCACTCCCATTTGCGATTTTGTCTTGGATGATTCTTATTGGCAAAGCGTTGTGAGCCGTCCCCCATAAACGGCTTTTTGGAAGTTCTCAAGTCCGCCCGTCTCCATTTTCGACTGGGCTGAAACCGGGCCCACGAACCGGAATCTGCGGCCTGGGAATAAAGCATCTAAGCGACGTGACTCGCGCAGGCCTGAAGCGATCTTTTACTGCTGCGTATCACGACGTTCTGGAGCATCACACGCTACAGACGGCGGCGGCGCTTTCGTACTACCTCGTTCTGGCCGTGTTTCCCGGTCTGATCTTTCTATCCGCGGTGATGGGGTCGATTCCGTTACCGGATTTGTTTGGACGCGTGCTCGGCACCATGTCGCTGCTATTGCCTGCGGACACCATGCGCGTGGTGCGGTCCGTTCTTCTGGATGTGCTGGCCACTAATCGCAAGGCATGGCTGTCATTCGGGATGCTGGGGGCAATCTGGATAGCGTCGGCCGCGTTCGATGCAATCACTGAAGCTCTCGATATTGCGTACGAGGTGAACGACGACCGCCCCTTCTGGAAGACGCGGCTGCGAGCGGTTGGGTTGGGCATAATTACCGCCGGGCTGGTATCGTCCGCGTTGGCGGTAATGATTGTTGGACCTCGGTTCGGCGCATGGCTTGCCAGCAGGATCTACCTCTCCTCCGGGTTCGTGTTTCTCTGGCCTGCGATTCATTGGACGATTGCCATTGTGTTTACGTTAGTGGCCGTGGAACTGCTGTATTTTCTCGCTCCCAATGTGAAGCAGCGTTTTGGCGCGACGTTGCCGGGAGCGATTTTCGCGGTGACCTGTTGGATCGGGCTCTCCTATTTATTGGGATTCTACTTTCGGCACGTCGCTAACCTCAGCCGGACCTATGGTACCTTGGCCGGATTCATAGCCTTCATGACATGGTTTTACTGGAACGCATTCGCGCTGCTCGTGGGCGCCGAACTCAACGCGGAGCTGGCGAAGGAAAGCAAGAAGGGTCAGTTGTACCAGAAACATCAAACGTCAGACGACAATACTCTTGATCGTGCTGCATGATTGGGCCGCCGCACCAGGCACCGTCAGAACCGGGTGTGAAAACGGCCGTCCACGGAGACTCCCCCCAGTTGATCGCGTTCGACGCTGACCGACCATTTTTTGTTGATCTGGTAGTCGCCCTGGACTATCTCTTGCCCGGGCTGGGAAACATCGGTAGAAAAGGTAAAAAGAAAATTCTTAGTCACACGCTGCTGCAAGGCCAAACGTGCCGACGGATTCTGATTGTTGCCGCCGAGGAGCGGATCGATTTGCAGGCTGGAGATTCCGGCAAGTTTCTGCACGCCACCGCTGATCTGGCTGGCAGCCTGCGAGGCGATCATCGAGTCAGTGCTTTGACTGGACGCAGCCGATTCCGAAGTAGTTTTGCCCATCGCAATCAGGTTGATAATGTCGGCGGTGGCGAGCGGAGGATCAGACACATAGGAAGTGGTCAGGCGGTCGAATGGGCCGCGCAAATTCAATGTCAGGTTGTACTGCTCAACGATGGTGGATACGGAAACGTTCAGCACCGGGCTGGTCTGGTTGGGATCTTCGAAGGTAATAATGCCGCGCTGCAGTTGGTAACGGACATTGCGGTAAAAAAGTTCCCCGGCGGTAAGATCAGTTCTGCCGGTGATGACCGGATTAGCCGCGTTTCCGATCACGTTGAGATCCGCGCTTCCTGCCAGGCTGACCTGCGAACTGGTCGCGCTGAGATTGTCCTTCGATTGGACTGAGATTTGTAACTTGATGGTATCGTCGAAACCGGGCTGAGCGGGCGCTGCGGCGTTGCTGCTGAACTGGTCGCCGAAGGTCGCCAGGTCGAAATCCGGCGTGAAAGAAAGCTGATCGATCAGGACGCGTCCTGTCAAAGTGGAAGCCTGCATCGTGCCGGTCCAGTTGACATTGCTGTCCAGCAAGCTTCGCAGGCCCGCCGGATATCGCAAGCGAACCGATTTCCCCTGCAGCGCAATATTGAATCGAAGGCTGGGACGGTATTCGATCGACCCTCCGACGGAAACCTGTCCGCCGCTAACTTCTCCAGTCATATTCGAGATCTGCACGCGCTCACTGCTCAGGTCGAGCGTGCCGTTCAGTTTATCGACGCCGAGTGGAGCGTCCGCGGTCGTCAACGCGATATTTTGCAGATGCACTTGCCCCTGCACCACCGGGCTCTGCACGGATCCTGAGGTGCGAACGTCCAGGGCGACCGTTCCCGAGCTTTTCAAGTCAGGAGAAACGATGCGAAGGATGCGCGCATCGATCGAGCCCTGTGCTGTAAGAGTTGGAGACGTCGAACCGGCGATTGGAACGCTGCCCTGTATGCGAATTGAAGTGTCAGTTCCACGAATCTCGGCGGGTTGCAGCGTAATAACGGAATTAGCGAAGTCCGCACGAATCGGCCCAGCAGCGCCGATTTGCAGTGATTGATAGCTGGCGTTGAGCTTGGGAATGGTGAGGTGAGCCTCGAGTTTGGTTTTATCTTTCAGCGGTCCCTTCACCGTAGCGTGAAACTCTGTCTCGCCTTGGAAGCCTTCGGGCACACCACTAGCGTATGTGGCCAGCAATACATCAAGCGGAATCGCGCTAGTGTCGATGGAGGCATCGGTCTCATAGTCGCCGGTTAGATTAATATTCCCACGAGCCCGGACAGAAGCCTGCGCGACTTCAGAATCCAGCGTAAGGTCGGCTCGCTGGTTAGCGACATTTACTTCCGCCCGCACTCCAGCAATCGATTTTTGTTGTACATCGATCTTCGGTATCTGAGCGCTGACGGTCAGCTGCGGGTTATCGAGCGTGCCATGTCCGCTCGCGGAAAGACCTAGAGTCCCGTTCACCGCAAGATTCTTTGCCTGTACCGTATGCAGCTTCTGCAAAACGATCGAGGGCGCGTCGAGACGGAGGATGTAGGCTTTGGTCTTGGGCGTATAGGTCAGGCTTGAATTCGCGGAGCCCGCATTGGTGGCGACGTTGAGCGTGGAAACAATCGAGCCGTTTCCTGCATGGAACTTGAGGGCGAAGGCCTGAATGGGCTCATCGTAGGCACGAGCGTTCGAAATATCGAGCGAACCTGACCCCCTGGGGTCGAGTTGCGATCCGTCCACCGAAACATTCGCTGATAATTTTCCGGTCACCGGGTATTGAACGTTGGCCAGATGCTGCAAGTCAGCCAGCGACATCTGCTGTAGGGAGAGATTCGCGCGGATTGGATTGGAAGGAAGATAAGCCCACTGCCGCAGACTAATGTTTGCCGCGAAAGACGCTTCCCCCTGGCGTGCACTTACCAGCGTGCCCTTCGACACCACAATGCGGGATGGGTCGGCCTGGAATGACAGCGCCGCACTCTTCCACTCGCTGCCCTGGACGCGAAGATCCTCCGCCTGAATCGTGCCGGATATTTGCGGCTTCTGTATGGAACCTTGCACGGTGGCGTTCAGCGCGCTGGAACCCGAGACCATCAGCGGAGCACCCGGCGTAGGGCGGAATGCTGAAACCAAATCAGCCAACTGATGCAGATCGCTGGCTGTAGCGTGAATCTGCAGATTCGAGCGTCTGCTGATTTGACCCTCCGCTGTCAAAGTCGTTGAGGGAATTCGCAGAGTCGTTTGATGCAAAGTGAGGAGATTCTTTGGACTGTCATACGTGGCATGGACAACGCCGTCGACTGGAATTTGAGTCGCCGAAGGAGTACGAGAGTTTTTGGCAGCACGCACGATGAGATCAGAACGGGCACGCACATTGCTTACGCTGCCGGTCCAGGCGGCTTCGGTTGTGCCGTCAAGTACCCCGGAGATGGCAATGTTTTTCAGCTCAGGTCGATCTGCAATGGCTTGCGCCGCATGTAGCGAGATGCCGTGCAAAGCCGCCCGCACTCGCGATGACGGCGCGGTATCGATATTCTGCATGTCGACATCGCCAATCATTCGGCCGCCGAGCAAATCCGCTTCAATGCCGCGGGCCCGCAAAGCGCCATTGGCAAGCTGATATTTTCCCTGCAGCTTGCGAACCTCGATGCGACTACCGGACGCGACTGCCGATAAGGTCTCACTCGCAACCTGTCCTTCTATCGCGACACTTCGCAGCAAAGGCCGGTTGTTTTCGTTCTGGTAATGGAGCGTGCCCTTCAGCACAACATCTCCGGCTGTCTTCGTGGTAGGCGAAAAGGCAGCCAGATCCTGGGCATGAACCCGAATGTCGTAATCCCCAGCTATCGTGGGGTCGCTGAAGTTGGTCACGGTCGCGTGCAACGTGGCAGTGGATGCTGCCACTTTCATGACGGCCGACTCCAGAGAGAAACCAGACGGTGTTGCACTGAATTTTGCGTTGAAGCTGTGGGTTAAGGGCGCATATTCGCCATAGCGAACGTGGCCATTGTCGTACGAGATCGAACCACGGTAGCGCGTGGCCGAAGGTTCAAAACTAATATCGGTTCCAAGATCGTAGAGGTCGGCGTCCACGGGTGTCTTCCGGTCGTTGTAGTTAATCTCGCCGCGGGTCAGAACCACGTGTCTGACCGCAAGGTCGAACACACTTGTATGGCTGCTGGACTGGCTCGGTGGCGTCTGCGGCATGTTGCTCTTGCCATCGCGATCGACCTGGAGGTGCACGACGGGGTGCTCGATGATCAACTCGCTGAGATTGATTTTGCGGTGAAGCACGGATTGGATTTTCAGCCCGACGGTTATTTTGTCGAGCCGAAGCAGTGGTGGCGCATCAGCGGATTCACTTCCGCGAATGACTACGCCATAAAGGTGAGCAGTCAGTGTCGAAAGATTAAAGTCAAGAGCGCGAACCTCAGTGCGGCCCCCGGTGGCCTCGTTGGCCTGTCCAACAATTTTGCGAATCGCGAATTCGCGGAATCCGTTGCTCTTCAGATAGAAGTATCCACCAACGACGCCGATTCCAACGAGGACGAACAGTACCACGAGTGTCCAACCGACGATTCTCCTCCACTTCATGATTGCTCCTAAAAAGCCTGACCAAGAGTTATGTAGTACTGTATTGGAGTAATTCCCGGGACTGGACTCAAGTTGCGTCCAATATCGATGCGCACTGGTCCAATCGGGGTCGCGTAACGCAGGCCCACTCCAATGGTGTTGCTGTAGTTGTTGATGAAATTATTGAAGCTGATCGCGCTGTAGACATTACCGCCATCATAAAAGACCACCCCGCCCAAAGCCTTCATGATGCCCAGCGGGAAGCGCAGTTCCGAGTTCAAAATGAAAAGTTGGCGGCCACCTACGGGAACTGTAACGTTCACGCATCCCGTCTGTCCGGTCAGCACATTGCAGAAGGGAACCAGGCGTTGAGGCCCAGCTTCGTCGATGGGAAAGCCGCGAAGCGTAGTGCCGCCACCGGAAAAGAATAGCTGACTAGTCGGGACAAAGCTTCCGGAAAACGACTTTACGAAACCCAGGCGAATGCTGTTGGCAAAGACCAGGGAATGAATCGGTTTGTAGAAAGCATATTGGCTGAGAAACCTGCCAAAGTTTGCACTGGAACCGAGAGCGGTCGGCGTAATTCCCAGCGTAAGCGTTCCGAAACTGCCGCGGTGCGCGTCCAGAGGCTTGTCTCGGGTGTCGCGCAGAAGCGTGCCAGAGATTGTCGACAGATGCACATTGCGGTCCTGCGGCAGAACCAGTTCCGGCACCAGCAAGTTTGACAGCACCGTCTTGTTGAAATCGTAACGGATCTGGAAGCGTGTATTGCTTTTTCGACTGATTAGACGCTCGAGCTGAAACGAAGCGTCTCCCAGGTTGGCGCCAAACAGTGGATTTTCGGTCGTCCGTTCCAGAGAAAAACTCGACAACGAACTCCATTGCGATCCAATGAAATGAGGTTGAGCATACGTAGTGAGCAGGCGCTGATCGAGCCGTGAAAGCAAGAGCGAGACGCTGGCGGTTTCACCCAGGCCTCGCATATTGTGCCGATCGAATTCTATGGAACCGCGCGGGCTGGCAAACGTGGATTGGCTGGGCGCAATCTGGTTATTGCCGAGTTGAATCGTGGGCCCTCCGGGAACGGCCACGGTGCCCGTGGGAATGTTTCCTCCACGATGCGAGATCTCGAAGCCGAATCCGTAGGTGATTTCGTTGCGCTTGGCCTCGTGTACCTTGACCAGCGCGGCTTCCTCGGTTTGATCGGTGATGGGCTTTCTCGGACCGACGCTCGACCAATCGAAAATGTTCAGGTCATAAAGGCGGCTCTCCGCTTCGAGCAAGTCTCCTCTTCTCATGGGTGACTCGCTCGCAACCTGCGCGCTCCTACGAATCAAGGAAAGCCGGGTGTGTTTCTGCCCGAGATAAATTACCTCGCCCACGCGCACCATCTGCTGCTCGTTCACCGCGTAGGTGACATTTACAATATGGGGATTGCCGACATCACGGTCCACCCTAGCTTTTACCTCAACGTTGAGGTATCCGCGATTGAGGTAGGTCGCAGAAATCCGATTGCGGTCGTCGGAAAGCCGTCGCGGCGAAAACGGCGCGCCAGCACGGAGTTGGAAGCCCTCGGGAACCGTTAGCTGTTCATAGGGAATATTGTTGTTGCCAGTCACTTCTAAATTGCTGACCAGCGTCTGCGCACCCTCTTCAATGTTGAACTGGGCATCGATCTTTGACTCGTGATCGATGGTTTTGGCACTGACTTTGACCTCTTCGTATCCCCGGTCTCGATAAAGCGCCTCCAGGTTGGCCGCACTCTGTTTCAAGAGTTTCTGGCTCAAACTGCCGTGCCACAAGATATGCGATTTCTTCACCACGACCACGGCGAGCAGATCCTTTTCCGAGATCGCGTGATTCCCTTGAAATAAGATGCGGTCAACTTTGTATTTCCTGCCCTTCTCGACCTCGTAGACCAGCAAAATCTGCTCTGGCTGATGCTGAAAAGTGGTCTTGACCTGAACGTCGAAATAACCCTTCTTCTGGAAATAATCAACGAGATTCTGCTGACCTTCTTCCACCAGGTCGCGATCGATAGCGCCCTCGGAATAGATTGGAATCAGCTTCTTCATCTCGCGCCCGGACATGAATGGAAGCGGAGACAGGCGTGCCCCGGTCATGCGCACCGTGACCACCGGACCCACATCCACTTTGAATGAGACATCCACGCGATTGGTCTCCGGGTGATACTGGGGCGGATTTTCCTGAACGTGACTGGCCAGGTGACGCTGCTGTGACAGCGTTCTGCGAATCTGTGCGGTGGCCGCGGCGATGCGCTCGGGCGTGTACGGCTTTCCCGGCTTGAGCAGGCCTCCAGTAAAGCGCGCCCGGAGCGAGCGGAGCGAGTGCGTCAGATGCGCATCCTCGGTTGCGTCCGGACCTTGGAAGTTTACGCCGGCCACGCGCGCCACTTTTCCCAGTTTGACGATGAATGCCACATTCACTAGCTGGTGATCATCGTCGATGCGCGAGTCGGTCTGAATTGCGGCCCGGAAGTATCCATTCTGCCGAAGAAACTTTTGCAATGCTTCTTGGGCAAGCCCAATCCGCGCCTGGTCGTAGGGATCTTCGTCGGGCAGGTTGACGACCTGCAGCAGACGCGTGTAAGAAAAGATTTTCGTTGCTCCCGGAAAGTCGACTATTCCGAGGTAGTAAGCGGGTTCCAGCAGGAAATTCAACCGTAGTCCCGAGGGGTCGGGGACGACGTTCACCTGAACTTTGGGAAATTGGCCGGTATGTTGGAGCGCGGCGATGCTGGACTCAACTTTGGCCTGAGAGTAGGGCTCGCCGGCTTTTTGTGCGACTAATGGCCGAATTGGTTCCAGGTCGCGGTGAGGGTTTCCGATGAGATCGATTGCGCCAACAGTTTGCCCTTCGTAGACGGATTGGGGGCCTTGCACCGCAAGCTGCGCCCAGCTCGCGGTCGCGAATAGCAAGAACAATACAGCCAACAATCGCATAGTCGACAGCTTCGGTATGGCGAAATTGTCTTCGGGTTTGCGTTCCAACCCACAGTACCCAAGCGTTGTCTGATGCGCCCTGAAGTGGCGAAGTTGTCGGCTCTTCAAATCAGCGTCCGACCTTTTTTGAGGCGGCAAATAGTTGGGTGGTGCCCTCTCGGCGACGAACACCTTGGCGCGAGTGGTGAATGCAGGGAAACCCTCTCAGGTCAACTTCCGAACTGATTTGTGCGGTCGAAACGAGCTCGCGCTAAGCCGTTCTGGCGCCGCGCACAAAGTGCAATATCAGGGAGACCGCAGCCAACACCAGGAGAATGTGAATCAGTCCACCCGCGACGTGAAACACCCCGACGCCTAAAAGCCAAGCGACTAACAACACGATGAAAAACACTGTAAAAATGCTCACATGCCCTCCTTTCATTCCTGAAGCGCTAACTACCGAGCGCCGAGAACTTAGTTGCAGAAGACACAGTGGGAGGATGCCTGTTCACAATGGAGATACAGCTTCGAGGAAAACAACGTACAGCGCAGATCAGTTCTCCTGACGGTCTTTGTGGCCAAAATCCGAGCCAATGTGCGGCGCTGATTCTGTGCCTGTAACCTTCACCGGAAGTTCGGTTCCGGTTCCATGTTTGCTGAAGAACGGATCCGCAGGTTTAAGGAGTACCGACTTCCAGCCCGTCATCATCTGCGAAAGTTTGGCATCCAAACGCGCCTTGCCGTGGAAGTCGAAGAGGTTGCCGTCCAGGCTGTATTTGCCGATTAAGTTCACCTGGGTGCCCGGAATCTCGAACTGCAGTTGGGAAAAGCGAATCACCCCACCTTCAAGATCAAAGACGCCGCTGAGATCGGAAACCACATTCTCGAGGGGATTTTTTCGAGCCAGTTTGGCTTTACCCAGACTGCGCATACTCAGGACATCGATTTTGTTTTGGATTTTGTCGTTGCTGAAGTGAACTTGCGAAACGTGGAAACGCCCTGCCAGCTTCAGTCGATCGCAAAACGCGAGAGTGCCCGGCTCGAGATCAAACTTTGTCTTCAACTGCACCGCGCCCGTCATGATCGGAGGATCGGTTCGAACCGCCAATTTCAACAAGCTTTCGATTTTCCCCTGGCCAATTGTGACATCAAGATCCACCCGATGCCCCTTCGGTTGGTTCGTCCGCACTACCGAGCCGGTAGCCACCAACCAGGAATCCTGAATCCTCGCTTTCACTGGCCGCAGATATGTATCTCCATTGGTCGCATCCACAATCGCATGAAAGTCAGTATGCAGCGGGATTGGCCGTCCACTGGAGGCCATGCGGAAATCCGGGGTATCGGTTGTTCCATCTACAACGATGTTGTCCAGACTGCCGGCATACCTTCCTGTCGACGACAGGATTCCTCCGATACCCTTGATGGTAGCCAGATCTGCGTGGTTGAAGGAATAGCTGCCACGCAGGGGAGTATCGCGGGGGCTATCTGCCTGCCACGGGCCGAACCATCCACTTGAGATGATGTTTCCAACTGGTTTGGGATTGATCAGCCTGGCGTCGAAGTGCAGGGGCTGATTGGTCCCAATTCTCGTCATGGTCAAACTTTCGATGTCAAACTCCACGGGAAGCTTGCCCGGCCTCAAAGTGTTGATCACCAGTTCTGCCCCGTCACATACAAATCTATCGACAACGATCTTTATCTTGCCGGGATGGGCCATGCTTTTGATCTGTCCGCGCTGCTCCCGGGGAGGCAGATTCAATGACAATCCTTTCGCGTAAACCGTATCAACGTGCATCGGAGAACGAAACAAATCCATGATGCCCGTTCGAAAACGAAATTCTGCAACGCTGATGATTGGTTGAATTCCGAGCTGGTGAGTATTCGGGTCAGTGTTCCCAAAAAGCCTGAGCCCCTCGCCCGAAACCTGCAGCCCCTGCATGAGCGAGACATGGAATCTGTCCAGTTCCACCTTGCTGTGAAATCGGGCGGACAGTGTTTCCGTCACGCGTCCCCGCAGAATGGGCTCGGCATGAGAGATCACAATGGTTCCCAGCACAACTACAACTGCCGTTGAAAGCAGAACGATTCCAATAATCCAAGGCCAGCGTTTCGTTCGCTTGTAATTGGCCGCAGGATGTGGTTGCTGGGCTGGCATTACACTTCCGTAAGAAGCGTAAGCTGCTCGCCTCGTGAAAAACAATCCGGCAAAAACCTTAGCGCCGGGAAAGAAAAACTGCATCAACCGGGTCTTCGGCTTGCATCAGGGCGTTGCATCAGGAAGTGAAGACCGATATTCCGAACAACAAGAGAAGCACTCAGTCTCCCAGCCAGGATCCGAATCCGCGCAGCGAGTCCGTGTAATCACAAATAATTTTGGTCATCGCGACCAGAGGAACCGCCAATATCAGGCCCATAGCTCCCCAAATCCAAGCCCAAAACAGCAGAGCCAGAGTGACCGCCAAGGGATTCAACTGTAAACGTTTGCCTACTATTTTCGGAAATATCACGTTGGTGGTGACAATGTGCAGACCAACTACGGTGACAAAAACAGCCAACACGCCGGCTTTATCCAGAATTCCAATCCCCGCCGCTAAAGGCGGAAGAAGAGCTAGAAAGACGCCGAGATATGGAATCAAACTTACGAAGCCGCTGATGGCGCCCAGAAAATAGAAATACGGAATCCCCAGCCGCCAAAACACCACACTGCTGATCACCGCATTGGCCACGCCAATCACCACGTTCCCGGTAATGAAGCTGCGAATCATTTCGGAGATTCTCGACACCGTGCGGTGCGCTACTAATCGATGTTCTTTGGGAAACAGACGCACAGTGTTGGCATGTACGTGGTCCTTCCACGTCAGCATGAAGAACACGAGGAACGGGACAAAGCTGACGGCTAGCAGAACGTCGCCTACAGTTCCGCTGCCGGCCGAAATGATTCGTGACAACCCGGGAGACTGCTGAATCTCAACTGGAACCGGCTTCTTCTCCAACTTGGGCGACGCAATGATCGACCTTGTGCTGTCTTCTATCTTGCTGGTTTCCGCTCGAAAGCCTGCGATTAGGGAACGTATCTGGCTCGAGTATTGAGGCAATTCCGTGGCAAAGTCGACCGCCCGGCTGTAAAAGAAGTGAATCGAACTGGCTGCCAACGCCACCATCAGCAGCACCGCTAAGAGCGCCCCCACAGCCCGGGGAACGCGGATCCGGCAGAACAGCTTCACCAGTGGCTCCAAGGCGAATGCCAGCAGCATTGCGGTCAGCGTGGTTACCAGTACGACTTTGAGAAGGTAAATCAGACCGAGCACCGCAATGGCCGCTACCACAATTTGTGCGACGGAACCAGCTTTTATGGACGCGTGTAAAACTTCCTCTTCTTCTTCTATTTTTGCGGCCGCCGCAGACGGGTCGGGCTCGGCGACTCCGACGTTGCTGATCTGACTCACGACGTTCCAATCCCTCGACCGGGAACCCGTCGGGGGCATTGAGGGTGTCTCGGCCGGGCTTGATTCGAGGGACATGCGCAGCTGCACTGAGACGGCGTTGCTCCGTCAGCCGTTGCCTTCTCCGGGATAACACGGCGACATCTACAGTAAGGAGTCTAAAAGCCGCGACTGTCGGGCAAACTGCCCTTTTAAGCAGACAACCCCCATCCCGCCATCACCATCGAAATCCTGTCTGGCTGAAGGAAAATAATGTGCCGCTTTATTGGTAAGTTCAAGCACCGAACCTTCCTGTGCTGTTTGAGTTCCACATTACTCATGTTTTGCGGTTGCGGCGGGGGCGGAAGTAGCTCCAGTTTTCCGACTGGCTCTGTTCAACTTACTGTTCAAGCTGCCGGCGCCGGTGGCGGCACCATCAGCAGCAATCCCGCAGGCATCAATTGCGGTCAAGCTTGTAGCGCCAGTTTTTCTAGCGGGACCCAGGTGACGCTTACCGCATCTCCGGCCGCGAATTCCTTTTTTACAGGATGGTCCGGCGCCTGCAGCGGCACCGGTACCTGTAAAGTGACGCTGACCCAAAATGCGTCGGTGATGGCCAACTTTAGCGTCTCGCCGGCGCTGACTGTGGCCTTGAGTGGCAATGGCACGGGCAGCGTTGCCAGCAATCCCTCTGGCATCAGCTGCGGGAAAACCTGCACCGCGAGCTTCGACCTCGGTACTGCGGTTACGCTAACTGCGACTGCCG
>Ga0307476_10001208_pt1 | contig 16236 bp, 12 predicted proteins | sample atmos_gasesECM2C_2_FD_203314 | JGI IMG/M metagenome (GOLD analysis project Ga0307476, IMG submission 203314) | Hardwood forest soil microbial communities from Morgan-Monroe State Forest, Indiana, United States - atmos_gasesECM2C_05 | ecosystem: Environmental > Terrestrial > Soil > Temperate... | reverse complement strand
CCGGGCGCGGTGCTGATCCCCTCCGGCTTCGCCGAGACCGGCAATGTCGCCGGGCAGGAAGAGATCGTGGCGATCGGACGCAAGTACGACGTGCGACTCATGGGGCCTAACATCTACGGCTTCTATTACACACCGAAGAACCTGTGCGCGACCTTCTGCACGGCGTATGACGTCAAGGGCACCACCGCCCTCTCCTCGCAGTCGGGCGGCATCGGCATGGCGATCGTCGGCTTCTCACGCTCGACCAAAATGGGCGTCTCGGCGATCGTCGGCCTCGGTAACAAGTCCGACATCGACGAGGACGACCTGCTCACCTTCTTCGAGCAGGACGACAACACCCAGATCATCTGCCAGCATCTCGAAGACCTGAAAGACGGCCGCTCGTTCGCCGAGGTCGCCAAGCGGGTCTCGAAGAAGAAGCCGGTAGTGGTGCTCAAGGCCGGCCGCACCGCCATGGGAGCGCGGGCCGCCAGCTCTCACACCGGTGCCCTCGCCGGCAATGACAGGATCTACGAGGACGTGCTGCGCCAGTCGGGCGTCATCCGCGCGCGCACCCTGCGCGACATGCTGGACTTCGCGAGAGGCATCCCGCTGCTGGCGCAACCGCAGGGCAACAACGTGGTGATCATCACCGGCGCCGGCGGCTCAGGCGTGCTGCTCTCCGATGCCTGTGTCGACAACCAACTGTCGCTGATGACGATGCCGCCCGATCTGGATGCCGCGTTCCGCAAGTTCATTCCGCCCTTCGGGGCCGCCGGAAATCCAATCGACATCACCGGCGGGGAGCCGCCGGCCACGTATCAGAATACCGTGCGTCTCGGGCTGGAGGATTCGCGCATTCATGCACTGATCCTCGGCTACTGGCACACTATCATTACACCGCCGATGGTGTTCGCACGGCTGATGGTGCAGGTGGTCGAGGAGATGCGCGCCAAGGGAATCGTGAAGCCGGTGGTGGCATCGCTCGCCGGCGACGTCGAGGTGGAGGAAGCCTCGGAATATCTCTACCAGCACGGCATTCCCGCTTACGCCTATTCAACCGAGATTCCGGTCGCGGTGCTGGGCGCAAAGTATCGCTGGGCGCGCGGCGCAGGGCTCATTCCGGCGGCGTGATCCGCGCCAGACAGGTCTCACTGACGACAGATGGTCTCACGAAGTTGAGGTATCGAAGGCAGGTCTTCGGATCGCAGATCCAAGGTTCATCACTCGCAAGGGGGATCCTTATGTGTACCAGAGTGCTCCGATCGCTGGTTGCGCTGTGCGCGGCAGCGGTGGTGCTGTTCAGTTATTCCGCAGCGAGCATCGCGCAGCAGTCGACCACCGACGCCATGCAGGACCGCATGCGCGATCTGCAGCAGCAGATCGATCAGTTGAACCAGCAGCTGAAGCAGATGCGCGAAGACCAGGCGAAAACCCAGCAGCAGGCGAGCACCGCCGTGCAGGAGGTAAGCGCTACCAAGAAGACGGTGGACGCCACCAGCAAGACGTTGGGCGACTTCATGAAGGGCTTCTTCGGCACCTTCGACATGTCGATCGATGCGACCACCAAGGGCATGAGCGACATGCTCGCGTTCGGCTATTCATGCTCGGGACCGGGTGGCACGCCGCCTTGCGTGCCCAACGCTACCCCGAAGATGACGCCCAACTGGGGCCCGAGCCCCTACGGCCGGGTCGGCTGGATGGGCATGATGTCCAGCAACGGCTCCAATGTCGGCTACCGCGGTACGCATCGCATCGACGGCACAACCGTCGATTTCGTCTACCAGGTATCGACGGCGCTCAACCTCGCCGCCGCCCCCGGCCTGCAGAACACCTGGACCAAGCAGTCGAACACGGTGCTGGGCGCCGTCGGCCTCGGCGACACCTACATCGGCTTCAAGGAGCGGCAGTGGGGTACGCTCAAGTTCGGCACCATGTACATGCCGTACAAGACCTCCACCGACCGGCTGAACCCCTTCGCCGGCGGGCTCGGCGACTACTCGGTCGTCATGGGCAACACCGGTGGCGACAACCGCGTCGAGTTCGGCACTCGAGCCGACCACGTCATCGTGTACGACTCGCCGACCTGGTCCGGGGTGAGCTTCGATGCCGCGTATCAGCTCGGGCAGAATCCCGACCCGTACAACAACATCGTCTCGCTCGGCGGCACGGACTGCTACGGCGGTAACCTCCCTGGCAGCGGCAACCTGCCGCTCAACTGCGATGATGGCGGCTACAACTACGGCTACAGCTTCGACGTGAAGTTCGAAATGTTCGGGCTGTATCTGACCGCCGCCTACGAGCTGCACGGCGGCGTGAACCGCAGCAGCGACGGCGTCGGCGCTAACAGTCCGATCTACGGAGCGCTGCTCGGGCCCGCCGGAGCCAACGGCTGCCCCACTCCCGCCAACGCGCTCAGCCTCAAGATCCTCGACTGGACGGACTACAACAACCTCTGTGCGGAGTTTCCCAACTCGGCCGTCGCCGGCACGCCGGAGTACAACGCGTTTTACGACACCGCCAACGAGTGGGCGTTCAAGCTCGGCGGTCAGTACACCTTCGATTTCGGGCTGACCATCTCGTATATCTACGAGGAGCTGAAGCGCGATCTGCCGTCCTTCATGGAGTTCCAGAACGAGCGGCAGCGCAACGGCGACTGGCTATCAGCGGAGTACGTCTTCAATGGCGGCGCCGATCGCATCGCGGTTGGCTGGGCGCACGCCGGCGCATCGCTCGGCGATCCGGGCGGTCAGCACAACTTCAATCCGAACGGGATCGGTGACAACCAGGCCAACATGTACACCATCGGCTACTGGCACAAGATGGACAAGCAACTCTCGGTGTATCTGCAGGCTGCCGATACGGCGAACGACGGCAACGCGCACTACGACATCGGTGCAGGCGGTCACGGCATCAAGACCGACTGCCACGATGCCACGCACCCGCAGTTCATCGACTACAGCAGCGCGGGCCCGACCACCTGGGGCGGCTGTCACGAGATTGGTGTATCGACGGGGGTGAACTTCAAGTTCTGAGGAGCGCTCCCATCAGGGGTGCAGGAAGCTCCCGTGGCAACCCGGCATGACCCGAGCGGCTCATTCCCAGCGTTCGCGCTGGGAGTGGCCGCTCTGGTGGCCTCGCCGGCGCCTTTCGGGCAGGCGCCACCGGTGCAGGCAACCCCAGTGCAGCCGCCCCCCGGGCAGGCATCCTTCGGGCAATCGGCGTCGTCGGCACACGAGTCTCACCCCGAAGTCGTCATCACCGGCACGCGCGAGTCCGATGTCGTGCTTGTCGCGAAGGTCGAGCAGGCGCTGCAGAAGGATCCGTATCTTTTTGTAAGTCACATCAGCGTCAGCGCCGAGAACGGCGTGCTGCGGCTCGAGGGAGTCGTGCAGGACCCGTTCGACATGCTGCAGGTCGTACGCCTGGCGCGACGCGCCGCCGGCAAGCGGCGCGTGATCAACGAGATCGAGTTCGTTGACGGCGGTGAAGATCATGATTGACGTGGGGTCCGGCGGCCGGCGCTGCGCGCTGGTGCCTGGGGTGCGCCGCTGAGCTACCATTGCGATAATCGAATGAGGAAAACGACCGTGTCACCAACCAAGCTTCGCGCTGCCTGTACCTTTCTGGCCGCGGCACTGCTCGTCAGCCTGACCGGATGTGTCATGACTGGGCCACGCACCGACGCCCAGAAGCAGGCCGACAAGGAAACCGCCGATCGCGTGGATCACGCGCTGCAGTCGGACCGGTTGCTCTACGCCAAGCACATCACCGTTCATGTGAATCATGGTGTCGCGGAGCTCTCGGGCTACGTCTGGGAAGCCCCGGATCTCACCGAGGCCGAGCGTGTCGCGGGAGGCGTCGAGGGTGTCTCCAGTGTCGTGAACGATCTGGAGCTGCAGCGCAATGGGTTGGGCGACTCGCCAGTGTCGCGCTAGACACAACCCACCGTACCCGCGGCAGGTACCGGGGATCCTAAGGGACCACCACGGGCGCGCCGCGCTTTCTGACCAACCCCCAGTTGAGCAGCGCGACGCCGATGGTCGCGAGCAGGATCAGCGACTTGCTGAAGTCCACACCGCTCAGCAGTACGGCGCAGAGCAGCACGCCAACCACGGGTAGCACCAGCCCGCCGCCCGGAATGCGGAAGACGGCTGCATCCGGCTGCCTGCGCCGCAGTACCGGAACCGCGAGGCACACGGCTCCGTAATAAAAAAGGCGCGCGAACGCCGCCAAGGTCACATTCGAGGTAAAGCCGCCGAACTGCGAGAAAATCCACACCAATGCGGCAAAGACGGCAATCGACACGTACGGGGTGCGCCAGCGTGGATGCACGGCCGCGAATGCGCGGGGGAAGTCGCCGCGCTCGGCGAGCGCGAAGAGGCCGCGCGGCATGTTGAGCAGGTTGGCGCTGACATAGCCATATACGGAGATGAGCGCGCCCACCGAGATGAGCATGGCGCCGGAGCGGCCCATGACGGTCCGCGCGACATCGGCCAAGGGGCGCTCGCTGTGCGCCGGATCGGGGAGCACGCCGACCACGACGAGTTGCAGCGTACTGTAGAGCACGGTCACGATGAGCAGCGCTCCCAACAGGGCGAAGGCCACGTCCCGGCGGGGATTGCGTGCCTCTCCCATCGGGTTGAGCGCGGCCTCGTAGCCCCCGTAAGCAAAGAACAGCAGCAGCAGGGCTTGCCGCCACGCCGATGCTTGCGGGGTGGGTCCCGGCGGTGCGGCGGGAAGCCCGTATACGCTCAGCCAGGCTACTCCCGCTGCGCACACCGCGCCGAGCGCCAGGAGCTTTGCCACGACGGTCGCGTTGCTCATCAGCGTGCCGCCGCCCACGCCGCGATAGTTCACCACTGCCAGCCCGCCGATGAATGCGCTGATCACGACGACTCTGGCAACGGGCTCCGTCGCGCCAGGCCAGAACTCGCCGAGATAGGCCACGAGCAGGTCGACGCTCGCGGCGCAGGCGGTGAGTCGGACGAGCAGCGACATCCAGCCGACCTGAATCCCGATGAGTCGCCCGAACGCGCGCTGCAGGTAGAGATACGTTCCGCCGGTTGCGGTGAACTGCGAGGCAACTTCGGCGTAGCAGGCGATGATCACGCCCATGGCGGCGCCGGCGATCAGCACCAACAGCGGACTTGCGCGTCCGACCAGCCCGGCGACCGCGGAGGGCAATCCGAAGATGCCACTGCCGATAATGCTGTTGATCGCGAGTGCTACCATGCTCCAGCGGCCAATGGCGCGGACCAGTTGTGGCGGCGAGTTGCGCGGCGGCTCATCGATCACGGCGTCCTTGTATCACAAAGCGCCGCCGCCGCAGCGCCGCCCCGAGCTTGAGGAATCCAAGGAGGACTTTCCGTGCGCTATTCCTACGCGACGCACCTCGAGTGCAGCGAGACAGGGGAGCGTCATGACATCTCGAAGCTGCAGGGACTCTCAACGGCGCAGAAACCGCTGCTGGCGCGCTACGATCTCGCAGCACTGAAGCGCGGCGTGCCGCGTGAGCAGATCGCTGCGCGGCCCCCGGGCCTGTGGCGCTGGCACGAGCTGCTGCCGCTGCCCGATGTTGCCGCCATCATCAGCCTCGGCGAGATCGAGACACCGCTCGTGCCGCTTGCCAACAGCGAGCGACCGTCGGGCTTTCGGCCCCCGCTGGTGAAGGACGAAGGGCGACTGCCGACCGGCTCCTTCAAAGCGCGCGGACTGGCGCTCGCGGTGGCGATGGCGCGATTGCACGGCGTGCGGCGCGTTGCGATACCGACCAACGGCAATGCCGGGGCGGCGATGGCCGCCTATGCCGCGCAGGGAGGGCTCGAAGCGTTCTGTTTCTGCCCGGACGACACACCGGAGACGAACCTGAGCGAGATCGCGCTGCAGGGAGCGACCGTGTGGCGCGTCAATGGGCTTATCAATGATTGCGCCCGGCTCGTAGCGGCCGGCAAGGAACAGTTCGGTTGGTTCGACATGTCGACGCTGCGCGAGCCCTATCGGATCGAGGGCAAGAAGACCATGGGACTCGAGCTTGCAGTGCAGTTGCAATGGCGGCTTCCGCAGGTGGTCTTCTATCCCACGGGCGGCGGCACCGGACTGATCGGCATGTGGAAGGCGTGGCAGGAGCTGCACGAGCTCGGCTGGATCACGCCGCCGCTGCCGCGGCTGGTCGCCGTTCAGGCGAGCGGCTGCGCCCCCATCGTGCGGGCCTTCGATGCCGGCAAGCGGCACGCGGAGCCATGGGCGAATGCGCACACGGTCGCCGCCGGTATCCGCGTGCCCGCGGCGCTCGGGGACTTTCTGATCCTCGATGCGCTGCGCGCGAGCAACGGCTTCGCCCTTGCCGTCTCGGACGAGGAGATCGAGGCGGCGCGCGCGCAGGTCGGAGCGCGCGACGGGCTGCTGCTGAGCCCCGAGGGAGCGGCAACCTACGCCGCCTATCTCGCCGCCGCACGCACCGGCCGTATCGGTCCGACCGATGAGGCGGTGCTCTTCAACTGCGCGAGCGGGCTCAAGTATCCGCTGCCGCCCGTGACGCGGCGCATCGACGTCGGCGCACGGCAGATCACGCTCGAGTGAGCCCGGGACTATCGAGCCCATCGAGCCCATCGAGACAATCGGGGCCGTCGAGCCCCTCGAGCCTGGGGGCCGCCATTGCAGCCGCAGCCGCGTTCACTGCGCAGGCACTACCGGCAGCAGAATACGCGAGGGGTGCGCGGCATCGACATACACCGAGTTCTCGGCGATGCGCCAGCTGCGATTGTCGTTCAACGGCTCGCCGGTGTTGGGATTGACGTCGAAGCGCGGGAAGTTGCTGCTCGAGATGTCGAGGCGGATGCGGTGGCCGCGCTTGAAGACTATCGAGGTGGGATACATCTCGATGGTGAACTCGTAAGGCTTGCCCGCCTCGAGCGGCTCGGCCGCGCCAGCGCCGGCCGGCGCGTTACGGAAACGCCCGCGTACGATGCTGTCGCCGATGTTGAAATCGACGCCGCCGGGAAAATCGGCATTGGGCGGGTAGACATCGATCAGCTTGGCGGTGAAGTCGGTGTCAGGTGAATCCGAGGCCGCCCAGAGCTTCACGATGAGGCGCCCGGTCACCTCGAGGTCCGCAGCGAGCGGAGCCGTCTGGAATACCAGCACGTCGTTGCGCGCCGAGAGCGGGTTGGTATCGGTGCAGGTCCACAGCTCCGCGCGGCAGCGCTGATCGACGGCCCCGGCGCTCGCGAGCACTCCCTGCGAGGAGATGTTGCCGCCGAGGGTCGGCACCGGGTGCTGCGGATCGAAGCGATAGCTCACCGGGGCGTGCGACCCGGATGCCTCGGTCGAGAGCGTTCCGCCGGCGTGGAGGTAGTACGCCGTCGTTCGCGCCCGGGCAAGCGGCCATTCCTGCTCATCGCGCCAGTGGCCGCCGACGAACACGCGGCCCTCGGCGGTCTTGTGCGCATCGCCGCCGCCCATCACGTAGATGTGAACGGGAGGCTCGCGCTCGACGCCGTTGTCGATGCCCTTCAGCCAGTGATCGAACCAACGTTGCTCGAAGGCCTTGAGATCAATGGCCGCATCGGGCGTGAACTGCGCTTCTCCGGCGAAGTCGGCTTCCGGACGACTGTGAGTCCACGGGCCGACGATCAGCCGCTGCAGGCTGTGCTTATGGGACCGCAGCGCAGGGTAGTTGAGGTTCGCGACCTGCAGTCCCCACGAGTCGTACCAACCGGTGACGTGGTAGACGGGCACATCGGCGTAGCGGTCCGCGCTGTCCACGACGTCCACACCCATGTCGGTGTACACCGGGTCTGCCCCGCCACGGCTCATCGCGGCGATCAGGAAGCTCTCGTAGTCCGGCGCGAACTTGAGGAGCGTCGTCCCGGGCCGCAGCGGCAGGGCGCGCAGATACTCCGGCACGTGCTGCACCAGGGCGGCGAGCGCTGGGGCTGCGGCCGGATCGCTCGCCGCGCGCGCGGCTGCCACGAGATTGGGCTCGCCCCCCGGGTCGCCCATTGAGAAAACCCAGTTGTAGAAGCGCAGCTCGAAGGCGCCGTTGTGGCGTATTCCGTAGCGGCCGACGTCGGACAGCGAGAACAGCGGCACCATCGCCTTGAGGTGCGGCGAATTGGCGATCGCCATCGCGTGCTGCGTGCCGCCCTCGTAGGAGGTGCCGATCGTACCGATGTCGCCATCTGACCAGGCCTGCCGGCCGATCCATAAAGCAGTGTCGGTGCCGTCACGACCGTCGTCGTAGAGCATCCGCCAGTGTCCCTGGGACTTGTAGCGCCCACGCACGTCCTGAAACACGATGACATAGCCGTGCGAGACGAAATACCGGGCGGTCGCGCCCGCGCGCAGCGTCTTGTTGTATGGCGTGCGCATCAGGATGACGGGGTAGCGTCCCGGCAGAGGCTTGCCGTCCCGCGCCGGACGATAGACGTCGGTCGCGAGGCCGACCCCGTCGCGCATCGGCACCATCACATCGGCCGAGAGCGCGACGTCGCTGGCAGGCGGCTCCTCGGTGCACAGAGAACCGGCCGGCGCACCGACTCCGAGCAGCACGAGCAGCACCAACAAGGTGGCGCCTGGCTGACGCACCACAGGCCGCGTCGCCGCGGCTACCGGGCGGCGGCGGGCCTCAGCGCCCGATGTCACGCAGCTTCGCCCCGCTCATCAGCTTGCGCTCGATCTCCTCCAGCGTGACGCCCTTGGTCTCGGGAACCAGCGCGTAGGTGAACAGCAGGAATACTACGTTGAGCGCCGCGTAGAGCCAGAAGGTCTGCGCCCGGCCGAAGTCGTTGAGCAGCGTGAGGAACGTCGCGCCCACCACCATGTTGGTGGCCCAGTTGGTGAGCGTGGAGCAGCCGATGCCGAAGTCGCGTCCCTTGAGCGGCTGGATCTCCGAGCACAGGGTCCACACCAGCGGGCCCGCCGACATCGCGAAGCCCACGATGAATACCAGCAGCATGGCCACCGCGAGCAGCTGCTGTCCCGCGGTAGCAATGCCGGCGTACATCGTCGTGCCGACGACGCCCAGCCCCAACGCCATCACGGCAAATCCCACGTAGAGAATCGGCTTGCGGCCCCAGCGGTCGACGAAACCGATTGCGATGAAGGTGGCGAGCACGTTGGTGAGCCCGACCGCGGCCGTGAACCACATCTGCGCGGCGACGTCGTAGCCCATCGCCTGGAAGATGCGCGGCGCGTAATACATCACCACATTGATGCCGGTGAGCTGCTGCACGATCTGCAGCAGCACCCCGAGACCCACCGAGCGGCGGAAGTTGGGGTTGCCGAGGAACAGGTGCCAGCCGAGCTGCGGGGTCTTGAGCGCGTCCTCGATGTCGTGCGACTCGCGCGTGACGACGGCAGGGTCGCCACGCAATCGCCGCAGCACTTCGAGGGCGTCGTCGCGGCTCCCGCGCATCATCAGCCAGCGTGGGCTCTCGGGCAGCAGGAACACACCGAACAGGAACAGGATCCCCGGCACCGCAATCACGCCGAGCATCCAGCGCCAGTTGCCGCTGTAGCTGAAGGCGGTGTCGGACAAAAATGCGACGAAGATGCCGATGGTGATCATCAGCTGATAGAGCGACACCATGGCGCCACGGATGTATTCCGGGGCCACCTCCGCCAGATACAACGGCGCGGTGAAGGAGGCGATGCCGATCGCGAGCCCGAGCACCACGCGGGCAACGATCAGCGTTGCCGGCGAGGTAGCCACCGCGCACAGCAGCGATCCGACCACGAAGAGCACCGCGCCGAGGATCAGCGAGCGCTTGCGGCCGAGATGCCCGGACAGCCACCCGGCGCCGGCTGCGCCGAGCGCCGCCCCCAGCATCATGGCGCTCACGATCCACTCGATGACGTGGTCGGAGACGCGAAACTCGTTCTGAATGAACTGCGTGGCGCCGGAGATCACGCCGATGTCGAGACCGAACATCAGTCCGGCGAGCGCCGCCATCACGCAGGCAAAGAGTGCCGTGTGCCGGGAATGTGCGATCGTCGCTGCCGTTACCTGATTCAAGTTGGAACCCCCCAGCGCGGCGGTCGTTTCTCGAGGAAGGCTTGCACACCCTCGAGCGCCGCCGCATCCATCATGTTGCAGGCCATCGTCTGTCCGGCGGCCTCGTAGGCCGACTCGATGCCGAGCTCCAACTGCCGATAGAAGAGCTCCTTGCCGAGCGCAATGGCCGCGCGCGGCTTGGAGACTATCGCAGCGACGAGCTTTTCGGTCTCGGTTTCGAGCTGTTCGGGCTCGACCACGCGGTTGACGAGTCCGCGCGCCAGCGCCTGCTGCGCGTCGATGAACTCGCCCGTCACGAGCATCTCGAATGCCTCCTTGGTGCGCAGATTCCGCGACAGGGGGACGCCGGGCGATGAGCAGAACAGCCCCAATCCGACTCCGCTTACGGCGAAGCGCGCCTCGCGCGAGGCGACGGCGAGATCGCACTGTGCCACCAGCTGACAGCCGGCGGCGGTAGCGATGCCCTGCACCCGCGCAATCACCGGCACCGCCAGGCGCCGCAGACTCAGCATCATGTGCGCGCACTCGGCGAAGAGGTGCTGGTAGTACTCGAGCGAGGGTTGTGCGCGCATCTCGCGCAGGTCGTGTCCGGCACAGAAGGCCTTGCCGGCCGCAGCCAGCACCAGTGCGCGCACCGTGCTGTCGTCGGCGAGCGCGTCCAGCTCCAACTGCAGAGCGGTCAGCATGTCTTGCGAGAGCACGTTGAACGACTTCGGACGATTGAGGGTGAGCGTGACCACGCCGCGCGCGTCGCGCTGACGCTGCAGCAGCGGCTCTGTGTTGGCTGTCATGCGCGACTCCTTTCCATCGCCGCGAGTATGGCCCGCCAGCTGCGGCGGTGCCAATGGGTTCGGTGCGGGGGTACCGAGGGGTAGCGTACAATCCCTCGATGCAGACACCGTCCCGCACCGCGCAGGCGCTGATGTTCGCCGGCACCTCGCTATGCATGCTCGGGAATTACTACGGGTACGATTCCATCGGACCGGTCGCCGAACAGCTCTCGCGCGAGCTGCACTTCAGCGATACGCAGATCGGCACGCTGAATGCCATCTACAGTCTTCCCAACATCTTCCTGGTCGTGATCGGCGGCATACTGGTCGATCGCTTCACGGCGCGTCGCGTGGCCGTGGCCACCACCGTACTGTGTCTGGCAGGAGCGCTGGTCACGGCCCTCGGCGCGCTCTTTCCGGTCATGGCCATCGGACGCCTGCTGTTCGGCATCGGTTCGGAGACCTTGTCGGTGGCGATTCTCGTGGCGTTCGCACAATGGTTCGCGGGCCGATACCTGGCGCTGCTGTTCGCACTGAACCTCAGCCTCTCGCGGCTCGGCTCCTACCTCGCCGACCGCTCGCCCTCCTTCGCCTCAGACCTCTACGCCAAGGGTTGGCAGCCGCCGCTGTGGCTCGCGGCAGGCTTCGCCCTCGCCTCACTGGCCGGGGCGATGTTGTATTTCTGGATCGACCGGCACGAAGCCCCGCGCGGCACTCTGGCGCTGCCGCCGACACCGGAGCGCTTCGATTGGCGGCACGTGGCGAGCTTTCGCCCCGAGTACTGGCTGCTGGTCGCAACTTGCGTCTCTTTCTTCTCCGTGATCTTTCCCTTCCGCAGCACGTTTGCCATCAAGTACCTCCAGGAGGCCCAGGGCCTGAGCCTCGCCCAGGCGGGTACGCTCAACAGCTACGTCTTCCTCGCGGCCGTGTTCGTGACGCCGGTTTTCGGGCTGCTGCTCGATCGTATCGGCCGCAATACCTTGCTGCTCGCCGCCGGCTCGCTGCTGCTGCCACTCAGCTTCCTGGTGCTCGGTGTGGTGAATGGCGCGGCCGGGCTGTCCACCGCGCTGCTCGGTGCGAGTTTCGCGTTTCTGCCGGCAATCCTCTGGCCGACGGTGGTCCGCTACTCCCCGCCGGAGCACCTCGGAACCGCCTACGGACTGATGACCGCGCTGCAGAACTTCGGACTCTTCGCGGCGAACGTGATCGCCGGGTACCTCAACGACAGCTACGGGGCGAGTGCTGCCAACCCGGCCGGCTACACTCCGATGCTGTGGTTCTTCGGAGTGCTGAGTCTTAGCGCCTTCGTGTGCACGCTACTACTGTGGCGGCGCGATCACGACAAAGCCCCGGGCACGCAGCCAGGAGCGACCACCGCCGCGCATTGAGACGCAGCGCGGCCGCGAGGCTGAATCACTGCGGCGCGAGCGCCGCCTGGCGCTCGGCGCAGCGACGGGCTCATCCAGTCTTGGCGTAGTTGCTGGCGCCGTACCAGTCGACAACCACCACAGGCTCGTTGCCCACCACCCAGGCATCATGGCCGCTCGGGAGCGAAGTCACGTCGCCCGGGCCGGCGATGAACTCGGTGCCGTCGTCCATGCGGATGCCGAGCCGCCCACTCACGTGATACTGGAAGTGCGGCGCGGTGCAACTGTGAGTCTTGGCGATCGGCTTGACGTCATTCGACCAGCGCCAACCCGGCTGAAAAACCAACCGTCCGACCTGGCCACCGCCGACGTTGACGATCTCCGCGTGTCCGTGCGGGAACTCGCGCTTCTCATCGGGCTTGGTGAACGTCTTGTGCTCTGTGCTTTGCATGGTGCTGACCCCTTAGTGACCTTGTTGCCGTCTTTGCGCCGGGCGTCGTCCGCGCCGTCGCGCCGGATTGTCTACCAACTAGTAGGTAGATTACAAGCGACTTGCTATGATGCGGCGCATGAGCGTCTCCCGAGCTGGCGCGCCCGATGCGACCCGATCGCGCATCCTCGATGTAGCCGAGCGGCTGGTGCAGACCCGCGGCTTCAATGGCTTCAGCTACGCCGACATCGCCGCGGACCTCGGAATCACCAAGGCGAGCCTTCACTATCATTTCGCCACGAAGGCGGAGCTCGGGCGCGTGCTGGTCGTGCGTTACACGGAGGCGTTCGGCACGGCGCTCGAGCGGATCACGGCCAGTGACGGCACTGCGGCGGCCGCCCTGGCCTCCTACGTCAAGCTGTATGCGGACGTGCTCGCCGATGAGCGGATGTGCCTGTGCGGCATGGTGGCGGCCGAGTACGGAACCCTGCCGGCACCTATGCAGGCCGTCATTCGTGCGTTCTTCGAATTCAATGAGAAGTGGCTGGCGCGCTTGCTCGAGCAAGGTGCGCGCGAGGGGTCGCTGCGCCTCGCGGTCCCCGCGGTCGCCGCCGCGCGGATGCTGGTGGGCGCATTCGAGGGAGAGATGCTGGTCGCCCGCGCCTACGGTGACCCGGAGCGCTTCACTGCGGCGGCACGGTTGCTGATCGCGCAGCTCGCCGGTGAAAGTCCCCGGGTACGCGGGACACCGTCCTCCCGCAACGCAACCCCCCGGCGCGCGCCGACGGTCGCGAGGTCCGCGGACCTGAGACGCGCCGGCGCTCCGCGAAGCCGCCGCCGCTGACTGATCGGCGTTACAACAGAAGATGAGCTGGCTGACTCCGCTCTTCCTGCTGGCTGTCCTCGCGAGCTGCGCGATACGGCTGTGGCTCGCGGGGCGGCAAGCCGCTGCGGTTGCCCGCCATCGCAACATGGTGCCCGCGCCGTTCGTGGCGAGCGTGCCCGCGACCGAGCACTCGAAAGCGGCCGACTACACCATCGCCAAGCTGCGCTTTGGACGCCTCACGCTCCTCGTCGATACCGCCCTGCTCCTGTGGCTCACCCTGGGGGGCGGCATCGCCGCGCTCGATGCCCTGTGGCGTCAGACCGGCTGGCCGCAGCCCTGGCTCGGGGCCGCAGTGGTCGCGAGCGTCGCGCTGATCGCCGAGCTCGTGACATTGCCGCTTTCGGTGTGGCGCACCTTCGGGCTCGAGTCCCGTTTCGGATTCAATCGCACCACGCCGGCGCTCTTCGTCGCCGATCGCGCCAAGGGGGTTGGGCTGGCGGTGCTCATCGGCGGACCCCTCCTCATCAGCACATTGCTTCTCATGGAGCGCAGCGGCGGACGCTGGTGGCTTTGGGTCTGGTTGCTGTTGCTCGCGGTCATGTGGCTCATGAGCTGGGCGTGGCCCGCCTTCATCGCTCCACTCTTCAACCGCTTCTCACCGCTCGCCGACGAGACGCTCAAGCAACGCATCGAGGCGCTGCTGATCCGTTGTGGCTTTGCATCCCGCGGGGTATTCGTGATCGACAGCTCACGCCGCTCGAGCCATGGCAATGCCTACTTCACCGGCATCGGGCGCCACAAGCGAATCGTTTTCTTCGATACGCTGCTCGGGCGCCTCGCGCCGGAGGAGATCGAAGCGGTTCTCGCCCACGAGCTCGGCCACTTCAGACTCAAGCACGTGCGCCAGCGGCTCTGGGTCTCGGTGGTAGCGAGCTTCATCGGGCTGGCGCTCCTCGGCTGGCTTGCCGGCCGCAGCGGCTTCTACGCGGCACTCGGCGTGCCACGACCCTCGCCCCACGCGGCACTGTTGCTCTTCGTGCTGGCGTCGCCCGCTTTCACGTTCTTCCTCACGCCGCTGGCCGAGCTCTGGTCACGTCGCCACGAGTTCGAGGCGGACCGTTTCGCGGCACAGCACGCGAGCTCCGCCGCACTCGCCACCGCGCTGGTAAAGCTGCATCGTGACAACGCCAGCACGCTGACTCCGGACCCGCTGTACGTCGCCTTCTACTACTCGCATCCACCGCCGCTCGCGCGTATCGCACGACTGCGCGAGGCGCCCGCGAGCGGCTGACCGGTGTCGCCCGACGGCTTCTCAGGGGACCCAGCTCCTCAGGGGACCTAGCTCCTCAGGGGATGTAGTAGAGATCGATGCTCTTGCCGATCTGCTCGACGGGCCTGTACGGCGCGAGCCAGGAGTAATCGTCGGGGTCGCGGGTGCGGGCAAGCTGCGAGATCGCAACCCAGCCGTGCGCCGGCTGCCGCGGCGGCAGGTCGCGGTAAGGCGGCAGCGGCTCGTGAGCGAGGTCGGCGGTGCCCCGGTAGGCGATGTTGAGAAACGGCATCCGTAGTTGCTGCGCGCGCTGCTCGAGGCGGTAGAGGTCCTGGCCCCAGTCGAGGTCGGAGTCGACCAACACGTGCGCGGGGTGTGCGACCGCCTCGTTGAAGTAAGGCAGATAGTCAGGATAGGCGCGCCACAGGCTGCTGAGCTGCCACGCGAGCAACGCCATGAGTGCCGCTGCGCCCGCGAGCCGTATCGGCCCTGGGTGCAGCGCGCTCACCGAGCGCCACGCACGGTGCAGCAGCCAGGCAGCCCCCAGCGCCATGAACGGATAGAGGATCAGAATGTGTCGGATACCGATGTTGATCCGGCTGAAGGCGCATGCAAAGACGAGGATCGCGAGCGTCATCGTGAGTGGCGCCAGTGCCCAGGGCTCGGCGCGCCGCCACCCGCGAGCCGCCAGACAGGCGATTCCCGGCACTCCTGCCGCCAGAAACGGGATGGGCGTTTTCACCGCCAGCGCGACGAGATAGAAGTACCACCAGCCCGTCAGGCGCACCTCGCCCAGCAGGTACGAGCGGTGGCCGCTGTCATTGTGCGCCTCCACCGCCACGACTCCGTTGACGAGATCGGTGAGCTCGCGCGGCAACGGCAGGTGCGAGAGCAGCGCGCCGAGCGCATGGTCGAGACCCGGCCGTTGCAGGAGGTAGGACACCGCCCAGTTGAAGCGCCACGCGACGCCTGCGGGGTTCGCGGCACGCGGTCCGTACACGAGAAAGACGGGCACGAGCGTCATGAGCGCCGCCAGAGCGAATCCGGCCACCCACACGCGCAGGTTCGCCGAGCCGCGGAAAACGTCTGCATCGGGGGCAGCCGTGCCGCTGCTCCGGCCGGGCGCGTGTCTGAGCATCAGCGCGACGAATGAGACCGCGATGAGCGAGAGTCCGATGAAGGGCACCGCGGAGAACTTGGTCACCACCGCAACGCCCGCAGCGAGCCCGAAGAGCGCCGCATCGAGAAGCCGCGCGCTGTTGATCCAGCGCTGCAGCGTGTAGAGCGCGAGCAGGATGGTCGCCGCGGCGGCCACATCGAGACTCGCGAGCGCCCCGTGACCGAGCACCGGCGGCACCGAGGCCAGCAGCACCACCGGGAGCAGCGTCGCCCAAGGCGTCTCGAAGAGCCTTCGGGCCCAGAGCCAGGTGACGAGCATCAGCAGGGCGAGAAACGGCAGCGTGCCGAGACGCGCGAGGGTCAGGTAGCGCCAGTAGTGCCCGCCCGAGTAGAGAATGTCGACGCCTTCGAGAGTGCCCTCGGGCGGGGGCGTCGCGAACGAGTGCGCGCCGGCGAG
>Ga0307476_10001207_pt1 | contig 16260 bp, 22 predicted proteins | sample atmos_gasesECM2C_2_FD_203314 | JGI IMG/M metagenome (GOLD analysis project Ga0307476, IMG submission 203314) | Hardwood forest soil microbial communities from Morgan-Monroe State Forest, Indiana, United States - atmos_gasesECM2C_05 | ecosystem: Environmental > Terrestrial > Soil > Temperate... | reverse complement strand
CGACGACGCCAGGCTGCATGACGACGCTTACCATCCAAAGCAGCGCGACCGATTCGAATTCCTCACCTTGGGTGGACTACAACACGGATTCGGTATATGTGGGCGCTGACAATGGCGTGCTGTACAAGATCACGCCGGTGTTCGGCGGCGGCGCGCCGGCGTTGGTCAGTACCGGAGGTTGGCCGGTTACGGTCACGGCCTCGTCTCAGAGCAATAAGGTCTTGACCGCTCCGGTTGTCGATGACACGGCAGGAAGGATTTACATCGGAGACGGGTACGGCTATTTGTATGGGGTCAACCTGACCAACCCAGGTACGTCCATGGCGACAGTGACGGTCGGGTGGGTAGGGCACGGAGCTGGAACCGGGGTTGTGGACCCGCCGATTGCGGTCACGGATTCCGCAAATTCTGCAACTGATCAAGTGTTCGTTTTTACCGGATGCAGCACGGTGCTGGGCATCGGTGGGGCGGTCAGCCAGATTCCTGCGAACTTCACGAGTTCCACTACGCTCACCACCAGCAACACTGTGGATCTCGGATCGGCAAGCGGCACAGGCGATTGCACTACAGGCAACGTACACTCCGGGACATTCGATAACGCATTTTGGCTGAACGGCTCAACCTCGGGCCACCTCGTCACGTGCGGATTCGTCTCGGGCACTACGGGAACACCACTGATTCCGTCGAATCCAAAGATGTATTTCTTCCCCTTCGCGAGCCACGTGATTACGAGCACCGGGTCGTCCACCTTTGTGGTAAACGCCACGAAAGGGGACGAGTGTTCGCCGTTGACCGAGTTTTACGACGGAACCACTGACCGGGTGTTCTTCGGAGCGGGTAGCACGAAGGACGGTTACCTGGAGAGCTCGACGATTACAACCTCGCTCACGACACCGAACTGTACGGGAACCCCGACATCCAGTTGCGTGACCTCGCCGAGCGCTCTCGGTGGAACCAGCGGGATCGTCATCGATAACCAAGTGTCGAACGGTGGCACAAACATCTATTTCTCGACCCTGGCGGCGGGGTCGGTAAACAGCCAGAAGTGTAATGTGTCTGGGGGAAGCGCCAATCCCAATTGTGCCGTGAGGCTGACCCAGTCGGCGTTGCAGTAATTCCAACAGTTTTTATGGCTGCGCGCTGCTCACGTCTCGTGCTGCCTTCCTTGAATCTTCGCCGGTTCGACTGAGAAGTAGCTAGATGAGAACTAGCTAGCTACGTCCCTACAGAGACTTCCGCCGCGTTAGTACATTCGACTAAGGTTACTGAGGCTGGCACCGATGGGCCATTCCTTGAAATCCTGCCGGGGAGGACACTTGATGCAGAGAAAATCAAAATGCAACAGGCGCCTATTCATAACGAACTTTTCCTCACTCTGGCCGAGCATTACGAGCACGATCCTCGCGAGTTTGTGAGGTTGCCGCAACAGACTGTTGATTCGTCGTTCGCGCGCGTGGCCGTCGCAGAGTTGCGCAATGAAGGCTACGTCGAAGAACAAGTGAGAGGCGTGGTCAGGCTTACGCTTCGCGGATACAACGCTTACAAGAGCCAGCCGCACCCTGCGGCTTAGAGTCCGCTCCAGGCAAATCGGGCGGAACCCACAGTTTTTTTTGCCTTCGCGGCACGAGTAAACCCGTGCCCTCCCGGACCACACAACTGTCATTCAATGCAGAGCCGTTGTCTTTACGCTGAAAACACCGAGCCAGTTCGACCACATTACCCCGGTTACCTCAACTATCGGTCGTGTGTGGTCTGAGCGGAACGCTGAGGGTAAGCTAGGAGCGAATGCGTCTGCGCACTGTATTCGTCGTCTATTTGCTATCCACGGCGGCTGTGATTGCTACGCCATTTGCAATCCACGCCCTGGAAAAGGCGAGGCGGGAGATGATTGCAGTCAATTCCGAAGCGCCGCTGGAGGCAACTCCGACATTGCATCCCGGGCCCACCGGACCATTTCAGCCGATCCCAATATGCACCGGGCGCAATGGCACGGAATATTACAACGATCGAGATCTAGCGACTGGCAGCGAGGTTAGTGACCGGCGCACCTTCATTCCTGATATCGAGGTGCATTCCTGCGCGGTGCGGCAGGATGGAACCCTGTACGTGGTGGGTGGGAAGGATCAGAACTATTGGCTGCGCGCCTACAGCCCGGCGGCGGAGCTGAAATGGAGTGTTACGACTGATGAGATTCAGAGCCCTCTGGCGGTGGCTCGCGATGGCACGGCTTATCTGATCTCGATGCCGCGAAGTGGTAACACGGTGCTCACCGCATATATGCCCGATGGCAGCGAGAGCTGGCGCGCGCCAATCGGTGGGTTTGAGTGGAATCCGGTACCGCCTGCCATTGGTCCAGATGGAACCATTTATATCTACAATGGCATGCAGCCGGCGCCCAAGGTGATTGCTATCACATCCCAGGGGCAGGAACGCTGGAGCGCTGTGGTTCCGGCGATGGTGAGCAGGCTTGTTGTCGGCGCTGACGGCAACGTGTTTGTCGACGTACCCGCCGGACATGTGATTGCCTTCAATTCGCAAGGGCATCAGCTTTGGAGTTTCTATTCTGCGGCCCATAGTCTGAATGGCGGTGTCGCCGTTGCCGGCGATGGGACCGTCTATTTCACCTCGGGGTTTCTTTATGCTTTGGACAGCAGCGGCAAAGAGAAATGGACCTTCAAGTCCGAGCTAACCTACACCCGAGGCGATTATTTCGACGGAGACCCGGTGATTGCTGAAGACGGCACAGTCTATGCCGCTACGTACTATCACCAGCTGTACGCAATCACGGCAACCGGGCGCAAGAAGTGGGTTTTCAGCAATCCATCGCCGGGTCTCCCGGATGATGTGATGCTCACGAGCGACGGTATTCTGCGCAGTCGGGTAGGCTGGTTTTCGGTAGCGAGCGGGCTGGCGACGCATGGCTGGCCGGCACAAAATCACGACACCCGGAACAGCCGCTCTCAGGAGGCACAATGAAAACCACATCCTCGCCGCTGCAGGTGGTTCTGGGAGCCGCTCTCGGGATTCTGCTGCAGCCGGTTTCACTGATGTTGGTGGGAGCTTACGTGCAAGCCACGACGAGGGCGGGCACGGAGGCTCGTGGATGGGGAATGATGGGGGCTGCTCTGCTGTATATGTTTTATTTTGGAATGGCCCAAGTGCTTACCATTCTGCCCGCTGCTCTGCTGCTTTTACCGACCGGCAGGCACGGGGTGGTGCGCGGCCTTTTATATGTAGGAACTTTTCTGGCAGTAGGGAATATCGGGGTGTTGGTTTTCATGTATGCGGTTTCGGGCTCGACAATTTTCTAACGCGCTTTCGCAGGATGCACACCCTGGGCTCGGCGTGCGCGTGTAAAATGTTGATATGCCATTCAACGGACAAGCCGGTTCCGCTGCCCCTCGCAAAGCCAAGATCACTCCGCCCGAAGAAACTTCGCAGGAAGCCGCGTATTTGAAGTCGTTGGGCGAGAAACAGAAGCCGGTCAGCATCAAGCTGGCGGACGGGGAGATCGTCCACGGCTGGATCGAATACTACGACAAGAATATGCTGCGGCTTACGCGCGAGGAAGGACCCAATCTTTTCATTTTCAAACACGAAATCATGTACATCGCCGAGGACGGCAGCAAGCGCCGGTGAGAACGCAAAACGAACCATTCACAGGGAATGACATCTTCCTCGAATAGCCGCGACTTTCTGCCGGGCATGGCGGAGGTTGCACGCGAAGCTGGCGCGCTGTTGATGGATTACTTCGTCCAGCGAGTCAAAATAGAATACAAAGGCGAAGCCGACCTGGTCACGGTGGCGGATCGCGCCTCCGAGGCGCTGATACGGGATCGCCTGCGCCAGCGCTGGCCCGGCTTCGACATGCTCGGCGAAGAAGGGGGATTGCAGGATACGGGCAGCGACTATCGCTGGTATATCGATCCCCTGGATGGAACCACGAACTTCGCCCACGGTTTCCCGGTGTTTTGCGTTTCCATGGGGTTGGACTACAAGGGAGAGCGGATTGCGGGCGTGATCTACGATCCAACCCGGGACGAATTATTCGCGGCGGAGCAGGCAAGCGGCGCTTTTCTGAATCAGCAACGAATTCAGGTTTCGCAGATTGCAAATTTGGCAGAGTCGCTGGTCGCTACTGGATTCCCTAGCCACAAGCGCCATAAGAATCCGAATATATTTTTCTACCATCAGATCACATTGCACACGCACGGGGTGCGGCGAGCAGGTTCGGCTGCGCTAGATTTATGCTACGTGGCCTGCGGGCGGCTGGACGGATTCTGGGAGTTCAACCTTAATCCCTGGGACACGGCGGCGGGCGTGCTGATGGTGCAGGAAGCGGGTGGGCGAGTGACTGACTTCAAGGGTGGGCCCTTCCAACTGGACAGTCGCGAGACCCTGGCCTCGAACGGGTTAGTGCACGGAGCATTGCTCGGCGAGATTGAACAAGTTTTCCGCGGAACCGGTTTAGAACCGCTGCCGGATGTGCACAGTTTCAGAAAGTAGTCGTCCCCGGATAAACGAGCGAGACGCCCAGTCTCCATTAGGAAGTAAGTTCAATGGTGTCGATATGAAAGGTATTGGTGGCCGCGTCCAAGCTGCCCACGACTAAGACTTGCTTATCCTGGTACCGACGGGCCCGCTCCTGATCGTCAAGTTGATAGGTCGTATTGTCCCCAGCCTTGAGCACGAACTTTTCACCTTCACGTACGATGATGCCCGTAATTCTCTGCCGGGATGCTTGCTGAGTTTGCGCATCCGGCGATTGGCCGGGTTGCTGATCAGGAGCGGGCTTCGATTCCGACTCGGGTAGCGGCACCGGTTCCTGCAAATGGGACCAAGCGACTAACTGGCATCCCATCGCATCGCGCGCGACCTCGGGACAGGCCTGTGCACCGCCGTCCTGCGAGAATGTCCATGGGGCAACGGCTGTGACCAAAGCCAAACCCAGCAGCGTGACTGTCGCTCGTTGCATATATGAGGCTTTCGCGAGGCCACTAAAGTGCGGGCAACTGGAGTGCCATCGCCAGATCTTTTCAATTCAACGCGTACAGCTACGGCGCGTGGAGCTCGTGAAATTTCTACCTGCATCTGATGCCAACTTCTTCTAAGGTGTCGGCGGGAGCGCGTACGGTGTTTGCTGTAGACGAGGAGACTTTGTGCGACTGCACTTTCGCGAGATCGCGTAAAACTGCCCGGACGAGGCGTCCAGGGCTAGGTGAACGATCGGAGATGATTGCTGGGCGTCAGCAGGCACCCAACGATTTTGGAGACAAGAAGCTAGAGGCCTTTACGCTGCTGAGCCCTCAGTCGGATTTTGAAAGGTGGCCGGAACCTGGACTTGAATAATGTTGTTTTTCACCGCATAGACAACCAGATCGCGAATGGAGTGGAAGCCAAGTTTTCGCATGATGTTGCTGCGATGGGTTTCGGCTGTCTTGGTGCTTAAGTTGAGCACGCAAGCCACTTCCTTTGAACTCTTGCCCTCGGCTAGAAGTTGAATGACTTCGCGCTCCCGTGCCGTCAATTTGGGTAAGCGTGGAGGTTCGCCGTTGGAACCGTTATGGCCCCGGTCGAGAAAACCTGCCAGCACCATGTCGTTGACGCGGGGAGTAAAGAACATGCGGTTGCGCTGCAGCGCTTCCACGGCCGAAACCAGGTCGCGGGCGGCGTCGGATTTCAAAACAAAACCGCGAGCGCCAGCATCGAGAGCCTCGCGTATGACCTGGTCGGAATCGGTGATGGTCAGCACGATAACCTTGCAATGAGGGTCATGCTGGGTCAACTGCCGGGTCGCGGCCAAACCGTTGAGATTGGGCATGCCGACATCAAGAATGACGACGTCGGGCTTCAGTTGGGCTGCCTTTTCGACAGCTTCGCGGCCATCTTTCGCTTCGGCGCAAATTTCCCAGCCTTCGCGCGCCTGGAGAAGTGCACACAACCCACGCCGTACCACTTCGTGATCGTCTGCGATCAGGATTCGTAGCTTCATTTCCTCACCCCCATGCGGTCACATCTAAATCCGGCCACAAAACCTTGCCCGTTAACCCTACCTTCAAGCCGACTCAGCGGACTGCCCATTCAGAGCTGTAAAAGGCAGATGCTGGCTTACCGCTTCTACTGCCGACAGTAAATCTCGCGAGGCGTTTGATTTTACAACGTAGCCCCGTGCGCCCGCTTCCAGTGCCTCCCGCATCATGTGCGGCGAATCATGTTGCGTCACAATCAGAATTTCCGCCGTGGGCACCGTCTTGCGGATTAGCCGGCAAGCTTCTAGCCCACTCATCTTGGGCATGGTGATATCGAGCACGACGACATCCGGCTTCAAGCGGCCAGCCTTGTCAACCGCTTCAAATCCATCCGCCGCCTCATCAATGATTTCCCACTCCGGATGAGCTCCCAACAGAGTTCGTAACCCATGCCTCACCACCGGATGGTCGTCGACAACCAAAATGCGAACTGTCATAAATGTTCACGGCTCCGAGGGAGCTAAACTCAACTATACAAAACATCGGCCGCGCAGTTCCTGCTTGCAAGCGGCGGCTGGTCATGCACTCAGGCTGCGCAATCGGGAGGGACGGGTATAGTGATACGCACAGATGTACCCGTGCTGCTCGATTCCAAATGAATCTTGCCTCCCAGTTCCCGCGCCCTCTCCTGCATACTCATCAGTCCTACGCCCACCCCTGCTCCGGTCTCGCGAAAGCGATCGAGCGTTGCTTGCTCCATTCCGCGGCCGTTGTCTTTCACTTCTAAAGTCACTTGTCCCGATGATCGCTGGATCAAAATATCTGCGGCCGAAGCGCCGGAATGGCGATGCACGTTGGTCAACGCCTCCTGGAGCACCCGAAAGAGCGCGAGCTCGGTGGCATCCGGCAAGCGCACCGGGTCGTCCGGAGCATCTAGCGTTAATTGGAGGCCGCTGCGAAGGCCGAAGCCCTCAACATACCAGCGAGCCGCAGAGGCGATTCCGACTGCGTCCATCGTCGGCGGATGCAAGAGATAAGAAAGCGTCCGAACTTCGGCAATGCATCGCTCCATCAACTCTTCCGACTGCAACCACAATTCCTCGCGTCCTGGGGTTTGTCGAAGGATGTCGACGTTGAGTTTCAACGCAACCAGGTATTGCCCCAGACTGTCGTGCAACTCACGGGCAATGCGGCGACGCTCAGAATCCTGCAAACTGAGGAGCCTCGAAGAAAGCTGGCGCAAGGCGGCAGTCCGCTGCTCGACCAGGGATTCCAGTTCAGCCTGGCTGCGCCGGAGTTTCTCCTCGGCCCGGCTGCGCTCCGCAACCTCGGTTTCCAGTGCTTGCGCCTTTTGCTGCAAGTGAGCGATAGTGCGAAGGCGTTCGTCCTGGCTTGCCAGCGCGGTGTAGCTTTCACCGGGAATGACCGCGGAATGTTGGGCGCAGATCTTGAGCAACAGGTCGCCGTGTTCTTCGCGCTGAAAACTGGACATCGGGTAGGCGCAGTGCAAGGTGAGGGGATGGGTTTCGCCGAACTCGTTCCAAAGTTCTTCGAGGCGGATCGCGGCTTCAGGCTTTCCGTCGGCCCACAGAAGAGCCACCATTTCCCCGAATGCGGCAACACGATGAGGTTCACCGCCGGTATTGGCCGTGACCCGTTGGATTACACCACCCACTACTGCGGCGAAAAGGTCTGGATCCGGCGAACCGTGCAGCATTATCTTCGACAGAGTATCCGCTGCGTCCAGGGGGATGTATCTCCCCTGCGCAATTGTTTTTTCCGTATCTAAACCCCAGGCCTGCAACCTTCGGGCCAGTCCATCGCTGTGCTCTTTAGTAGCGATGACAACTGCAACTTCCCCGGCCCCCAGCGCGGTTCCGATAAAGCGGCTCAATTCATCGAGTAGAAATGCGTCTTCCCCGTAGAATTGGACTACGTGCGCCGAGTGATTATGGTCGGCCCAAGTGGCGACGGGGGCGATTGATGGGGCGTTCGAAGGCAAAGTGTTGCTGGTAATCATTATGAGCCGATTAGTCTTTGAGGCACCCCAACTTCACATGCCACGGGACGGAAACAGGGTACGACCGAGCTGATTTTAAGGTTCGGTGGCAGAAGGCGAAATACAGGGAATCCTGTAGGTCCATGCCGGAATGTCTTCACACGAGCGAATCGCTTCCGGTACGAGCCGTTCTTGCCGCTCGCGAGCGAAATAAAGGCCAAGGATGCCACTACTTTGCGCCTTTCCAAATATAGAAATTGTCTTGATCGGACAAAGTTTCGATTTCCAGACTTCTTGAGGCCGAGGCGCGATGGACGGCCGATCGCAGGTTCGCCAGCGTGATTCCATCCAGCGTCGCCAGCGGGAGCTTAATTGCCGAACCTGAAGGCAGAGTTTCCAGATCCTGAAAAATGCCCTGGATCAAATCGTGATGTTTTCCCCGTCGATTCCTTCGAATGTTCGCCAGAACGACCCGATCGTAATTCAGGGGGGCTTTTTGGTTTTTTAAGTTATCTTTAGCCATACGTTTTCGATACCCTAAAACATCGTTAAGAAACCTTATACGATTTTCTAACGAATTTGTAAAGGATTTTTTTATTGCACGCTGAATGCGTTTATCGTGCGTAAGTCGGCTACAGCTATCGATTAGGCATTCGGCGATTCTGCACGCGTCTTTAATTGTGGCGTGGATTCCCTGGTTCTTGCCTCGGTACGGATGAAGTATTTCCACCCTTTTTTAGTGCAACGTGTATGTTTCAAATTGTGAAGGAAAGAGAGGGCATGGCGTGATCACTGGAATGGCTTGGCAGGAAAAATATGCGGAGGCAATGCTGGAACTCAACCGCGAAGAGTTGCCGGGGCGAATTGAAGCGGCGGAAAAAGCTATTTATCAACGACTCGAAGAGTTAAAGAACGCCGGCGCCAGTTCCGCGGAAGAGCTCTGGGTGATGAATGATGCGCTCCGGGCGCTGCGGGCGCTGGCCAAGACCGAATGCCCACCCGCGCATTCAAAAGAAACCAATGTATTGCGAAGCGAGGTGGCGTCGTGAATCGACCAGTTTGTCCGCAAAACAGAAATTGCCACAACTTGCTGGCGTCGTCGCGGGTTAGAAGACAAAGGATGGCCGAGAAGTTCGATCAACAGTGGCGGGAACTGCGCCGTCATGCCACCATAGAGAAGGATCCGCTGAAAATGGCCCAGCTTCGATCCGACTGGAGAAATGCAAACCACTGATCCAGTTGCTCTCGGCAGTAAAATGAATCCTATCCATCACCTACACCTACCTGTGGGTGCGAGTTAAATGCCGGCCCCAACCATGTTGCCACGAAAAAAAGCGCAAGTCGCATTCGCATCGGCGGTGATTATGCTGTGCCTCAGCGGCCTGGCTACTTATCTCACAATCGTGCGGCTCATGGAGAGCGAGAAATGGGTAGTTCATACCCATGAAGTGCAGGAGACTCTGGGGAATTTGGATGCGGCCGTGTTAAACGCGGAACGCGCCTGCTCCGGCTATGTGATTACGGGGAGCGCCGATTTTTTGACCAGCTTCGAAGATGCCGAGCCCGGCATTTACCAAGCTCTGCAGCATTTGCGAGAATTGACCAAAGACAATCCCACGCAGCAGCAACTTTCTACCCGCCTGGAAGAAATCACGGCCCGGAGGCTAGCCCTCTTTCGAGACTCGATTGACCTCAAGAAATCGACGCCTCAGGATCAGCTGGGGCAAGCCAACATCTCCCGCCGCGGTTTGCCGATGGCTTTTGAAATCGCGTCGACCATGCAGCAAATGCGGGATGAGGAGCAAAGACTGCTGGCAGTGCGCGCCCACGCAACCCGGCACCTGTTCACGGTGGCGGTGGTGGTTCTGATGATCACGTTCATCCTGGCGCTCATTATGTTCTCCGTACATTACCGGCTTCTTTCTGCGGAGCTCGAGGCCCGAGATCAGGCCGAACGCAGTGTTCGGGAGAGCGAAAAATCATTGCGCAGCCTTACTGCCCGTCTGCTGCGACTGCAAGATGAGGAGCGCCGTAGATTCTCCCGCGAACTTCACGATAGTCTGGGGCAGTATCTGGCGGGAGTAAAAATGAATCTGGACATGTTTTCCAGTTCTCAGCCGGCGGATAGACTTTTATCGGAGGCGATTCAGCTGCTGGATCAATCTATCGCGGAAACCCGGACCATTTCGCATTTACTGCACCCGCCGTTGTTGGATGAAGCTGGGTTCTCTTCAGCAGCGAAATGGTATCTGGAGGGATTCGCGCAGCGCAGCGGAATTGAAGTGAAGATGGATTTGCCGAGCGATGTGGGGCGTCTGCCCAAGCCCATCGAACTCGGGCTTTTTCGCGTGCTGCAGGAGAGCCTGACCAACATTCACCGGCACTCGGGAAGCTCCAAAGCCGAAGTCGCACTCAGGCTTTTTCCGCACCAGGTGATGCTTGAAGTGAGGGACTACGGAAAAGGCATACCCCGGGAATTGCTGGAGAATTTTCGAACCAAAGGAACCAATTTTGGCGTGGGACTGGCGGGGATGCGCGAACGAGTGCGCGAACTCGGCGGCCAGCTTGACGTTCAGCCGAAAACGCCGGGCAATTCGATATCTGTGACTTTGCCGTTGTCGGAAAAAGCTAACGCCGCGGCCGATTGAGATCAGTTTTGGAAATACGTTTCGTGCCGCAGCAGGGCCCCCACCGCATCCACCACGCAAGAGATATCTCCCTTGGCGCAAGTGCCCCGGATCCCGACTTTGCGAGCCTCCTCGCTTAACTGTTTGGAGAGGTGGATGGTGACCATCAAAATGGGCGTTTTGGGGGAGAGGTCGACGATGTGGCGAGCGGCATCCAGCCCGTTCATCTCCGGCATCTGGAAATCGATCACAATCAGGTCAGGCTTAGCCCGCTGAAAATGTTCGACTGCTTCTCTGCCATTGCTGGCCTCGTCGCAGACCTGCCAGTCGGCATGATGATCCAATAATCCGCGAAGGCAACGTCGTATAGCTGGGCTGTCATCGGCTACGAGGATCCGAACCAAGAACGCTCTCCCATCTAGCGGTGGAGATCGGCCAACTCCTCGCTTCTTCGAGACTATCTCCCTCTTATAGCCGTCAACAATACACTGGACACCTTACGGAACAAGAAAGTTGCTGATTTTTCAATCAGATATTCTCCCGGGTGCCCTTAGCTAGAAGACCTGCGCGATGCCATTACGCAGAGCGTAGAGCGTGAGGTCGGCTACGGAATGCAGGCCTAGCTTGCGCATAATGTTGGTGCGATGAGTTTCAGCCGTTTTCACGCTGAGATTCAATGTGACCGCGACCTCCTTGCTGGTTTTGCCTTCGGCCAGAAGCTGCACCACCTGGCGCTCTCGAGGGGTCAAACGATTTCTGAGCGGAGGTTCTTCCTTGCGGTCGGGATTCAAATATCCGTCAACCACGATTTCCGTGACCTGGCTGGTGAAGAAGGTGCGATTGTGCTGGACTGCTTCGACTGCGGTAATAAGGTCGCGGCCAGCGTCTGATTTCAGCAGAAAGCCGCGAGCTCCGACTGCCAGTACCTCCTGCACCACCTGTGCGGAATAGTGCATGGTCAGAATGAGGATGTGGGTCGCGGGGCAGGTGGCGAGAATTTGGCGCGCGGCTTCGATGCCGTTTAGATTCGGCATGCCAATGTCAAGCAAAACCAGATCCGGCTTCAACTCGCTGGCTTGCTCGACCGCCTCCCGCCCATCCTTCGCCTCTGCGCTTACTTCCCATCCGGGATGATTTTCGAGGAGAACGCGGATTCCTCGGCGCACCACTTCGTGGTCATCGGCAACCAGTATTCGGAAAGCCTTCATGTCAGAGCCCCACCCGGGAGCGGATCTGCGAAAATGTCGACTTCTACGATGCAAAAACCAAGCACAAGGTGTGCCAATCGAGTTAGCAAAAGCCGCTAATTTTACTTCCTTAGAACTCTTGCGGTAATGCAGTCGCGTGTAAATTTACTCCTTACCCGTGGTGAGAGAGCCCCGGCGCTCCATATTCCGGCGGCCGGGGCCGTGACTTATCGCTTCACATCGATTTGGTTTAACACCTGCTGGACTTCCGGAATCGCCTGCGCTAACTGTTGTGTCTCCTGACGTTGCGGGTCGGAATTAACGCTGCCGTCCAAAGTGAGAACGCCATTCTTGGCGTCGAAACGAATACTTTTTTGGAGCCTCGGCGCTGGGCTATGACACGAAGTCTTTTCTGCCAGGACGAACAATAGGCGAAGCTGAGGGGAATAGCGATCAGCTAGATGCTCTAGATAGCGAGAGAAGAGCCTGTAATGATGAACCAGCGGGAGGGGGGCGTGACTCGCCTGACAGTCGTTCCGCTTCGGTCGAGTCCAAGCCAGGGAAACGACAAAAACCTGGGCCGCTCGCCGCTCCGCGCTGGATGTCGAATGGACCTGGACGTCGAGTGAAGGCGGGCGTCCCGTCCCGGCTGGGATGATACGCCCATCCTCCATCGCCGCGCAAAAAAAAGGGAGTCCGCAAACGCGGCTCCCCTATCTTCGCGACGCCTAGCTAGCTTTGCTTCTCTGCTCCAGGTCGGATTGATGGGCCTCGACTGAGTTCCACTCATCCACCTGTTTCTGAGCCGCATCGCGGGCGATGCCGTAGCGCTCTTGAATCTTACCGACCAATTGGTCGTGCTTTCCGTTGATCACGTCGATGTCATCGTCGGTCAGCTTGCCCCAGCGCTCTTTCACCGAACCTTTCATCTGCTTCCATTTGCCCTGCAGTTGGTCTGAGTTCATTCAATTTCCTCCTTTTATATAGTTAGATATTAGGCCTGTGCCCGACTTGGCACTGACGCGGCCTCACGATCCTCGTTCATCCGCTACTTACGTGACCTTACGCCGATGCTTTTCGGGAAGCGATCAGGTAGATGCGGTAACTCTATGCTGGAAACACCGCACGCTAACTACTGCTCCCGGTAGAACTAAACCGCGCGTGGCAAGTGCCGGTTAATAGAGGAATCGTCGGAACTGGCTTCGCCACTCGACGAGACATCTTGCGCCCCGCTTCGTTCCAGGATCTGCTGGGCCCGCCTTATCGACTCCGAACTGTCACAGTGAACGGAAAGCAGAATGCCACCGTCTTTGACTCTGCCTTCATAGCGTTTGGCTTCGTATTCCGGAATTCCCATGCCAATCAGCGCTCCGGTAATTCCACCGACTGCACCTCCGACGCCCGCGCCCGCGAGTGCCGCCATAATCGGTCCTGCGGCGATAAAGGGGCCGAGCCCCGGTATGGCCAATGCGCCCACGCCCAGGAGCCATCCCATGGCGCCGCCGAGCACCACTCCGGTTCCAGCGCCGGCTGTGGCTCCTTCCGGAGCCTTGGTACCTTTCTCATGGGCGAAATCTTTGGTTCCGGCACTTTGCGGAAGTAATACAGAAATGTCCCGGTTGCTGAATCCCCCCGCCTTCAGACCCTCAACGCCCATTTCCACGGTCGTGTAGCTGGGATAAATGCCAAAAACTGCAGTGTTCTTTGCCGCCATTTATATTCTCCTTGTGTACAGATTAGGTTTTAGGGTTTGACGTCCAACTGGCTGGTGACCTTGCTGTCGCCCGCTATTTCAGCCGCCTTGGCCTCGATCGCTCGCTTCTCCTCGTCTGATCGCACCGGTCCCTTCAAGGTTACCTGGCCGTTCTGGGTAACGATCTTTACATTGTGAGCGTAGGTGGAGAGCGATTTATCTTTAACGATGGAGCGGCGAATCTGCTGCGTGATGTCGCGGTCGGAACGATTGCTCGCCTGTTGATCGGCGGTGGGCTGGTCTGCATTTCTATCCCGCTGATTGACCTTGGTATTGTCCGCCGGAACTTGGGTGCTTTGATCCTGCGCGACTGCCCAAGCGCCGCCTAATAGCGAGCTAACGAGCAGAAAAGTCCTTATGCCGCTGGTGAACTTCATGGAGTGGCTCCTTATTTGAATTGGACCAGGCCGACGGGAGTGCTCGACCCAAGAACGGAAATTCGAGACACGAAACCTTAACCTTCACCGAGCCGCCAGCCTGTTGCGTCTATTGAACGGTATTTGTTACGCAAAGGCCTGCCAATCCGGTTTGAGCCTTAGTTCCACTGCGAAATGTCCGTAGGCGGCAGCAAAAGGTGATCGGAACCATTTTGACTACCACGAACGTAACGCAGCCGTACCACCTTCACCCGATGGCGTGAGCAATGGTGCACAAAATATAGTCTGCTGGTTAGTGAGTAGCGATGACGGCGCGGGGTGCCTTTTTTCAGCTCCGCTTCGCAAGAACACAAGAACAAAGGAGCCTGACATGCTTTGGACAATATTTGTAGTGCTGCTGGTCTTGTGGTTACTGGGGCTGGTAAGTTCGTACACACTCGGCGGTTTTATCCACATTCTGCTGGTGCTCGCGCTGGTGGTTCTAGTGATTAACCTTCTGAGCGGGCGAAGAAGCGCTATCTAACGCCGAATAACTGAAGGTGAGTTCTTGGTAACCATGCAGCTTCTCTTCCGGCGCCAAAATCGGTAACGAGGGCTGCATGAGCTTTCCTTCGCGACCGACAGGTTGGCGAAGATCGTTCGCACCCGCCGGCGCTGTGTATGCCGTCGAACGCATCCAAGTCAACATAATGGGGTCAACTCGACATGTCGTCGCCAACCTCGTCTCGATTTTGTTGTTCGTATTCCTTTCCGCAGGAGTGGGAAACGGATATTCAGTGCTTACTCACGAAGAAATCGTGGATCTGTTGTGGAAGGATCAGCTGCGACCGTTGCTGCTCGAGCGTTTTCCCCAGGCGAGCGACGACGAACTGAAGCAAGCTCATGCTTACGCTTACGGCGGCAGCGTAGTGCAGGACATGGGTTACTATCCGTTTGGCAGCAAGTACTTCAGCGATCTGGTGCACTACGTACGCAGCGGTGATTTTGTCGCGGCTTTGATTCAGGACTCTTCTGATCTCAATGAGTATGCCTTCGCGCTGGGAGCGCTGGCCCACTACTCAGCGGACAACTGCGGACATCCCACGATCAATCGTGTGGTTGCGATCACCTTTCCGAAATTGCGAAGGAAGTACGGACAAGAAGTAACCTACGTGGACAATCCCACGGCGCACATTCGTACTGAGTTTGGCTTCGATATGGTGCAGGTAGCGAAAAACCGTTACACCTCCGACAACTTCCACGATTTTATCGGATTCAACATTTCCAAGCCGCTGATCGAACGCGCCTTCGCGGAGACTTATGGCCTTCAATTCCATGATGTCGTGCACGACGAGGATTTAGCGATCGGGACCTTCCGGCGCGCCATCAGTAAACTCATTCCCGACATGACTCGCGTGGCCCTGCTGTCGCGGCGCAAGGAGATGGTCCAGGACACTCCGAATTTCAATGAAAAGGAATTCCTTTATCACCTTTCGCGGGCGAAGTACCAGAAGGAATGGGGAAACGGATATCGCAAGCCCGGATTCGGATCCCGCGTGCTGGCTTTTTTTCTGAAGATCGTCCCCAAAGTAGGCCCGTTCAAAGCGGTGTCATTCAAGATTCCCACCACCCAGACCGAGGACCTGTACATCAAGAGCATCAATAAAACTGTGGATGACTACGGTTCGCGGCTACGAGAACAAAAGGTGGGCCAACTCAAACTTGCGGACATGGATTTTGATACTGGCCGCGAAACTCGCGCCGGAGAATACTTGCTGGCGGATAAGACCTATGCCCATCTGCTGGACGATCTGGCCAAGCGTAACTTCGACCAGGCATCTCCGGATCTGCGCCAGAACATTCTCGCCTTCTATGGCGACCCCAATGCACAAGTCGCGACCAAGAAAAACGCCAAGGCTTGGAAAACCACGCAAGAGGAGTTGGACAAACTGAAAGCGAGCAGTCCTGAGCATGCGGTCGATACCGCATCGGAAACAGCGCCAGCGCAAACACCATCGCAATAGGCGGCGCAAGTTTTGCCAGAGCTTGCTTATTTCCCGTTATTCCAGCTCCGGGGCCATCCCGAGCGTTGCCAGTGTCATCCTAGCTGCCTGCAAAAGCACGCACATCAAAAATCGATATTCATAAGGAGACTTGTAAATGGTGGGGAAAAATACAGCAGCATTCGGAATTTATCGCACGCAAGGCGATGTTGAGTATGCCGTGGACCTGTTGCGGGCGGAGGGTTTTCGCAATACGGATATTTCCGTTCTGTTTCCGGAGAACCAGGGCACCAAGGACTTTGCCATGGAGAAAAATACCAAGGCGCCGGAAGGCACTGCCACCGGAGCCACTACCGGCGCCGTAGT
>Ga0307476_10001206_pt1 | contig 16264 bp, 10 predicted proteins | sample atmos_gasesECM2C_2_FD_203314 | JGI IMG/M metagenome (GOLD analysis project Ga0307476, IMG submission 203314) | Hardwood forest soil microbial communities from Morgan-Monroe State Forest, Indiana, United States - atmos_gasesECM2C_05 | ecosystem: Environmental > Terrestrial > Soil > Temperate... | reverse complement strand
GGTCGCGTCCACGCGCCGGCCGCGCGTGGACGCGACCCCCGCCTGACCGCGCAGGGCGTGCACGGCGGGCCGCGCAGGGTGTGGGGGCGTGCGGCTACCGCGCCGGCGGGACGTGAACCAGCGTGTGTGGGCCATCGGCGAACTCGACGTCGATCCGCTTCGCGGCCATCGCGATGACCTTGCCGCGTCCGAACTTCGGATGGTCGATGACGTCGCCGACGGCGAACGTCCGGCTCGCGGCGTAGGGCAGCGCCGTCTGCACGGGCGCCCGCCAGGCGATCGGCACGAGATCGGTGAGGCTATCCAGCAGGGACTGCAGGACCCGCGCCGGGATCTTGCTGACCCGGGCATCGCAGGCGCGCAGGATCGCGACGTCGCGCGGCGTCATCCGGAGCGTGATCGGCTGGTCGATCCGAGCGCTGGCCTGGGCGCCGTCGCCGGCCCGCGCGAGCGCGTCGCGCGCGCGGTCGAGCGCGGCGCCGGCGGCGCGCGCGACGACGGCGTTGCGCGCATCGAACAGCGCGTACTGCGTGGCGTGCAAGGCGTCGATCGGCACCTTGGGCTGCTTGACGAGCTGCAGCCCGCGCTCGTCGAGGTGGGCGGCGATGCGATCGAACGCGGCGTGGTGGCGAGGGTCGCAGCGCGCCCGGGCGTCGGCGATGATGTCCGCGCGCAGCTTCGGCGCCGCGAGCTCGACGTCGACCACGGCGGCCAGCGCGCGGGTGAGCTCGGCGCGCACGGTGTCGTCGAGCGCGATCGCCCGGTCCGGCTCGGCGACCAGCGTCAGGCCGAGCGCGGCGACGACGCAATCCACCAGCTGGCGCGGCTTCGCGCCACGCGGGCCACCCCCGTCGAGGTCGATCGCCTCGAGCTGCGCGACCATCGCCGGCAGCACCGCCTCGTGGGTCGCGAGCGCCGAGCGGTCGCCGGGGTCGAGCGGCGGGAATGACTGCGCGAGATCGGCCAGCACGCGATCGAGCCCGGCATGGGTGCAGACATCGAAGAACGCCAGCAACAGATCCCGCGCAAGCGCGGCGAGGTTCGTGCCCGACCTGCGGCTCTCGTGCAGGCGCGTGGCGTGGTCCTGGAGCGCGGCGATCCTGGGTCCCGGAAAGTCGATCGGCATTGCGCGGCATCATACGCACCGGTTCCGGCGGTGGACGCGGCGCGACGCGGATGCCGACCCGGCCGGCTGGCCCTGGATCGTCGGCAGCGGCCACCGCAGGCGCCGGCGCGCAAGTGCGCGGAGCTGCTGGCGTTGTGCGTTCGCGTGGCGCGATGGCGCCTGTCCGTCACAAAGCGGCGCGGGCCGACTCTTCTCAACAAGAATGCGCAAGAAGATCCTCTACTCGTCGATTTGCATGGTGCTGGCCGCGGCCGGGGCGCTCGGCTACGAGCGGGCTCACCAGGCGGGACCTGCCCTCCCGGGCGCAGCCTCGACGCAGCCCCGCTCCCCGGGCGGCGCGTCGCGCTCCAGGTCGGCGGCGGGCACGGCGGCGCCCCGGATGGCGACCGCCAGCCAGAAACCAGTCGACCGGGCCGCGATGGCCCCGGGCGCGCCGGGCTCGGGAGAGCACTTTCCGGATACCCCGGTGGGCCGCGCGCTCGACAAGCACCTGCTGACCCTGGTCGATGTCAACCCCGGGGCGGACGACCGGAAACAGCGATCGCTCGAGGAGCTTCGCAAGAATCCCAAGGAAGTCAGCCAGGCGCTGCTGGACGCCTATCATGGAGCCGATCCGGCCGACCAGTTCGGGCGGTGGCTGATCAGCCTGACCTTGTGGGAGGTCAAGACCGATGAGGCCTACCGCGGGCTGCAGGAGATCGCCCGTTCGGCGATCCCGGCGGGCCTCAAGGATAACGACCGCGAGGGCTCCGCGCTCGCGAACGAGTCGGCGATCCGCCAGAACGCCGCCGAAGGACTGGCCGCGCTCGCGCGCGCCGGCAACGCCGAGGCCGAGAGAGATCTCCTGGGCCTGGCGCTCGACCCACCGTCCGGTGACGACGCCGTCCGGACCGTGGCGATCAAGGGATATCTCGCGGCCGGGAGCGATTACGAAGCGCGTGTCCAGACGCTCAAGTCGCGGCTCCCCGGCCGGTACCACGACGTCGTCACCCTGACCGTCTCGCAGCCGGAGGACGCAGCTCCGCCCGACCTCCTGCCCGCAAGCCCCAAGAACAAAGGATGAGTAGATGAGTCCCAGAAACATCGTTCTTCTCTCGCTGCTGGCCGCGCTGGCCGGAACCACCGAGGCGCGTGCCGATTCCTGCACCTACTCCCTCGGCTGGCGCTCGGACATCACCTCCGCCGACCGGTCGATCATGGTCAATGCCTGCGCCAGCGGGTGGTTCCCCCACTGGTGGTCCACCTACGGCTTCGCCGACAACTCCGACTACTGGGACGACGGCTTCGGGAGCGACAACTCGTGCAACCCCGACAAGCCCCTCGGGCGGACCTTGAACGCCATGTACCTGCTCAAGTTCTCCTACTCCCCTGCGAACGACTGGGGCGACCTCAGCGGGTATGTCATCCAGTGGGGATATCCCTATGCGGGTGAGCAGTTTGTCGAGGCGGATGGCATGAAGGCATTCTGTGGCGACTTCTCCAATGGGATGCCCACCCAGTACGCCAGCACCCACGACAGCTGGCCCGAGGACCACTTCGAGTGGTACATGGGGTTCTTCTACCTCGAGAACCCCGTGGAGCGAGCGATGTCGCTGTTTCACGAGTCCATCCATCGCGGGACCGGAAAGGGCCATGACTGCAACGACGGCGGCTCCGATACCAGCTGGGCATTTCACGGGGCCTACTACTACGGCGTCGAGTGGCTGATCTCCTACTACCTCCACGCCAACACGAACACCAACAGCACCTACAAGACCTGGGCAGCCCAGAACGCCAACTCGAGGATCGCGAGCAAGTTCTGCGCGAATGACGTGCCCGCGTCGGTCAAGAACTGGGCGGGAGCCTCGGCGGGCAGCTCGTTCAACGGTACGTTCATGAGCGGCCTGTAGCCGGCGATCGGGAGCGGGCGGTGGTCCTCGGTCATCGCCGGCGAGCGGTCCGGCGCGATGCGGAGCCGCGACGCAGAAGGCCGTGGCGGCGCATCATCGCGCGCACGGTGCCGCCGGGATCGCGCGATGACCCGCGGCCGACCTCGCCGAGCAGCCGCGCGGCGCCGGCCGGACTGTCGCCGGCGCGGGCGAGCGCCAGCTCGAGGGCGGTGCGCTCGAGCTCGTCGCGCAGCGCGCGCAGGTTCATCCCGCCGTCGTCGATCAGCCGCGCGAGCACCGCGCGATCGATCGCGCCGCCGCCGCGGGCGGCACCCGGTCCCGGGGCGGCGTCGCCGGCGGGGGCGCCGCGCACGATGTGCTCGGGCAGGTCGGAGACCAGCAGCTCGTCGCCGGCGCGCTTGGTGACCAGCGCCTGGAACAGCGCGTTGCGCAGCTCGCGGACGTTGCCCGGCCACGGATAGTGCTGCAGCGCGGCGACGGCGACCGCGGTCAACCGGGTCACGCGGTGAGGGGCCGCCGGCTCCTCGCGGTAGAACCGCTCGATCAGGTGGGCGGCGAGCTCCGGAATGTCGTCGAGGCGCTCGCGCAGCGGCGGCAGCTCGATGCGCACGATCGCCAGGCGCTGGTAGAGGTCGGGGCCGAACTCGCCGCGCTGCACCAGCTCGGCGAGGTCGCGGTTGGTGGCAGCGACGACGCGAAAGTCGACCTCGCGCTGCGCGCTGTCACCGAGCCGGCCGACCACGTGGTCCTCGAGCACGCGGAGCAGCTTGATCTGCAGCGTCTTGGGCGTGTCATCGACCTCGTCGAGGAACACCGTGCCGGCGGAGGCCGCGCGCAGCAGGCCGTCGTAGTCGGCGACGGCCCCCGAGAACGCGCCGCGGACGTAGCCGAACAGCTCGCCCTCGATCAGCTCGTTGGGGATCGCCGCGCAGTTGATCGGCACGAGCTTGCCGGCCCGGCCCGACCGCGCGTGGAGGTGGTGCGCCGCGACGTCCTTGCCGGTGCCGGTCTCGCCGGTGAGCAGCACCGCCATCGAGGTCGGTGCCACGCGCTCGAGCTCGGCGAGCGCGCGGCGCGCCGCGGCGCTGCGCGCCACGTAGCCCTCGGGTGGATCGCCGGCCACGATGTGCACGGCCAGCTCCGCGATCCGGCGCACGACGATCTCGGCGCAGTCATCGCTCGCGATCGGCACGACATCGTAGGCCCCGGCGAGCACCGCGGACAGGGCATCGGGCACGGCGGGCGTGCGCGGCGGGCACCACAGCCACGGCCGCGGCGGCGGCCTCAGCGGTGGCCGCGATGACGCGACCAGGCGGAGCCCGGCGCGCTCGGGCGCGGTGAGCTGCAATCCGGCGGCGGCGAAGCGGTCGCAAACGGCGGGTGGCCATGGCGCTCCGACGAGGGCGATCCGCATGTCCGTATCCAATTCCTTGGAATAGTATCACCACGCTCCGAAGACCTCGATGAGGTGATGCGGCATCCGTATTGATTTACGGATCACGTCATTTTGTTGCGGATGCGATGGCAGCGGACGGCCGTGATTCCAAGCAGTTGCGGCGGCACGCCGGCTGCTCTGTTTCGGGGTCGTAGCGGCGATCCGGCGACGTGCGCAGGGGTGCACACGGCGGGGACGGATCGCCTTTGCGTGGCTGCCGCATGGCAGCGAAGGGAGACCCAGATGACCACGACGACCGACCGGCCCGGCGGCCCCACGGGGCTGACCAAGGGCCTGATCCTCATCGCGCTGCTCGCGAGCGCGGGCATCGCAACCAGGCATTTCCTCCCGGGCATGTTCGGCGGCAAGTCGTCGACGGCGGTGCCGTCCTCGATCCCGCCCCGGGTCGATCCGCCGAGCGTGAGCACGACGCCGCCGACCGCGGTGAAGGTCGCGGAGGTGGCGCCGCCGACCAGCCGCAAGCCCGGCTGTCCGGACGCGCACGAGGTCCGCATGCTGCTGTGGGCGTGGAACGCGCAGCAGGGCCTGCTGTTCGCCAGTGGTGGCGCGCAGGCGACGGAGGGCAGCCTGATGTGCAAGAACGGAGTCAACCTCGTGCTGCGCCGCCAGGACGTGGTGGAGCAGATGCAGGCCGAGCTGGTCAAGTGTGCCAGCGAGCTCGCCAGGGGTCACGACGACTGCACCGCCGGTGCGCACTTCGTCGCGATCATGGGCGACGGCTCGGCGGCGTTCTTCGCGGCGGTCAACCCCGTGCTGGGCAAGCTGTGCCCCGACTGCACCGCGGAGGTCGTCGGCTCGGCCGGCTACTCGCGCGGCGAGGACAAGTTCATGGGACCGCCGGCGTGGAAGCAGAGCCCGGCGGCCGCGGCCGGGGGCGTGGTCGCAGGCTATCTGCGCGACGGTGACTGGAACATCGCCATGAAGTGGGCAGGTGACAATGCGATCTGCAACAACCCCGACGAGACCACCTATGATCCGGGCTGCCTCAACTGGGTTGCCGCATCGGACTACATCGACGCCGGCGCGAAGTACATCGCCGGCTATTGCGAGGACCGCGCCGTGGTCAGCCAGGGCAAGCGAACCGGCAAGTCCGCGCGGATCTGCGTCGACGGCGTCGTGACCTGGACGCCCGGCGACGTCAACGTCGCGCAGGGCAAGGGCGGGCTGGTGTCGATCGCGTCGACCAAGGAGTACCTGTACCAGATGCCGAACGTCGTGATCGGTCTGCGCCGCTGGGACGCCGCGCACCGCGCCCAGGTCACCGGCATGCTGCGGGCGATGACCGACGGCGGCGAGCAGGTCAAGCACAGCTCGGCGGCCCGGCAGCGCGCCGCGGAGATCAGCGCCGCGGTCTACGGCGAGAAGGATGCAGCGTACTGGGCGAAGTACGCAGGCGTGGTGCACGAGCAGGACAAGCGCGGCCTGCCGGTCGAGCTCGGCGGCTCCGCGGTCAACGACCTCGCAGACAACCTGCTGCTGTTCGGGCTCGGCGGCGATCGGGCCGGCCTGCCCCACAGCATCTTCGCGGCGACCTATCACGTGTTCGGCGACATCGTCGTCCACTATTACCCGACCCTCGTCCCGCGCTATCCGGCGGTCGAGACCGTCGTCGATACGTCGTATCTCGCCGAGCTCGCGGCCGCCGGCCCGGCGGCGCCTGCCGAGGTGCCGGTCTACCCGGCAACCGATCCGCGCGAAGCCGACCGGGAGGTGGTCGGCCGCAAGAACTGGAGGATCAACTTCGAGAGCGGCAGTGATCGACTCGTGGCGGATGCCGGCAAGACGCTCGACGAGCTCTACGCCCAGCTCGTCGTCACCGCGACGATCGTCGAGATCAACGGCCACACCGACGCCGACGGCGACGCCGAGGCCAACCGCGAGCTGTCGCGGCGGCGCGCCCTGGCCGTCCGCGACTACCTGGTCCGGCGCTCGCCCGTGAGCTTCCCCGAGACCCGGTTCCGCGTGATGGGCTTTGGTGAGGACTCGCCGCTGGTGGCCAACGACAGCGCGGCCAACAAGGCCAGGAACCGGCGCGTCGAGATCGTCATGCGCTCGAGGTGAACCATGCACGCCAGCACCGCACTGCAACAGCTGACGAACGCGCTGCGTCCGAACCGGCGGGTCGCCCGGTCGGTCCAGCTCGGCTACGCCGCGGCCAGCGCGGCGGTGCTCGGCGCCGCGTGGAGCCTGTCGGCCGGCGCGCTGCCGTCGCCGGCCGGCGTCGCCGCCGCGCTCGCGCGGCTGTGGACCGCGCAGGGGCTGTTCGACGAGCTGGCGACCAGCGTCGCGCTCAACGCGCAGGCGATCGCATGGACCACGGCGATCGCGCTCGGCCTGGCGTACGCGACCGTCGTGCCCGCGGTGCGGCCGATCGCGACCGCGATCTCCAAGCTGCGGTTCAGCGGGCTGGTCGGCTGGGCGTTCGTGTTCACGCTGTGGGCCCGCGACGGCCACCAGCTCAAGCTGTGGATGCTGGTGTTCGGCATGGCGCCGTTCTTCGTGACGGCGATGGCGGCGGTGGTCGCGGAGCTCCCCCGCGAGCGCTTCGATCACGCGCGCACCCTCGGCATGACCGAGTGGCGCGTGGTCTGGGAGGTGGTGATCCGCGGCACCGTCGATCCGGCGCTCGAGGCGCTGCGCCAGAATGCGGCGATGGGCTGGATGGCGCTGACGATGGTGGAGGGCCTGGTGCGCTCCGAGGGCGGGATCGGCGCGCTGATGTTGAACGAGAACAAGCACCTCGATCTCGACGCGGTGTTCGCGCTGATCGTCGTGGTGCTGATCGTGGGTATCGCGCAGGATGCCGCGCTCGCGTGGCTGCGCCGTACCGTGTGTCCCTATGCCCACAGGAGTGCGCGATGACCCGGTGCCACGAACGACGCGCCACGCTGATCGAGATCGAGGGCATGCACGCCGAGCGCGGCGATCGCCTCGTGCTGCGCGACATCGACGCCGAGGTCAAGGACGTCGTGCGCCCCGACGTCGCCGACCAGGGCCAGGTCGTCGGCGTGCTCGGTCCGTCGGGCGCCGGCAAGACCACGCTGCTGCGGGTGCTCGCCGGACTCGATGCCCCGAGCCGCGGACGGGTCCGGATCGGCGAGCCCCTGCAGCCGGTGCGCGCCGGCATGGTCGGTGTCGTGTTCCAGAGCTATCCGCTGTTCGAGCACCGCAGCGTGCTCGGCAACCTGGTCGTCGCGGCGCGCCGCACCGGGGCCGGCGACGCCGAGGCCCGGGCGCGGGCGCTGCTCGACCGCTTCGGCCTGGGCGACCGCGCCGATGCCTGGCCGGGCGAGCTCAGCGGCGGGCAGCGCCAGCGCGTCGCGATCCTCCAGCAGCTGCTGTGCGGCCACACCTACCTGGTGATGGACGAGCCGTTCTCCGGGCTCGACCCGCTCAACAAGCAGCACGCCTGCGCGCTGATCGCGGAGGTCGCGCGGATGCACGAGCGCAACACGATCGTGATCGTGACCCACGACATCCGCGAGGCGGTCAAGGTGTCCGATACGCTGTGGCTGATCGGGCGCGACGTCGCGCCGTCCGGCGAGCCGGTGCCGGGGAGCCGCATCGTCCAGACCTACGACCTGATCGAGCGCGACCTGGCGTGGCAACCGGAGATCGAACGTACGCCGGAGTTCCACGCCTTCGTCCGCGAGGTCGAGGACCGGTTTCGCACGCTGTGACGAGGACCGCCATGATGACCAAGCCACGACCCTGGACCCTGCATCTCCGGCGCGCGCTGGCGTCGCCCGGCAACCTGATCGCCGGCGCCGGCGCGGTGCTGGCGTCCGCGGTGACCTGGAACCCCCTGCCGCTGATCCTGTACGGGCTCGGCGAGCCGGTCTGGCTGTACGCCGCGACGACCTCCGGGCGCTACGCGCGCGCGATCGCCGATGATCGGCGGACGGCCGCGCGCGACGCGAGCCGGCGCGCGCTGGCGGCGAGCGAGCAGCAGCTCGCCGGCCTCCACGCCGCGACGCCGTGCGGCGAGTGGGTCCGCAGGGGCCACCTGCCGGACTACGCGACCCGCTATCTCCGGCTCGTCGCGGTGCGCGATCAGGCGGAGCGCGTCGTCGACCAGCGCCACGACGCGGCCAACGTGCTCGAGCATGACATCGTCGCGCGGATGGACGACATGCTGCGCGGCTACCTGCTCATGGCGCGCGAGCGCCTGCTGTTCCACTGCGCGCTGGCGAAGATCTATCCCCGGCTGGCCGAGCCGGCGGTGGCCGCGCCGCCGCCGTCGCTGCTCGGCCGGATCCGGCGCGCGCTGATCGCGCCCGCCGACCCGGCCCCGGCGGCGCCGCCGGCCGCGCATGCCGATCCCCGGTTCGTCTCGCTGACCGACGCCGAGCGCGAGATCCGCGACAAGCTCGCCGGGTTCGCGCGCGACATCGAGCGCAACCCGGCGCACGACGAGGTCTACCGGCCGATCATCGAATCCCTCGAGCGCCGGCTCGGCGAGCTCGCCGTGCGCGGCCAGCACGACCTCGCGATGGCCGCCCAGCTCGAGGTGCTGCCCGACCAGATGGACATCATCCTGAACAAGCTCGCGACCACCCAGGCCGACGTCGGCGAGGTCATCGCCGACGTCAAGCTGCTGCTCGAGCAGACCGACGACGCGGTGCGGTTCGCCGAGGACACGCGGAGCGCCGAGCGCCACACGCTCGCCAGCAACTGAGGCGGTTTGCGACTGGCGCGCTCCACCTCGACGTCGTCGACGAGAACTGACGGCCGTGGGCGCTCACCGCGCGCACGCGCCTGGCGCCTGCTGCCGCATTCTCGTCGCCGGGATGAGTCCCGAGAACAGATGATGTGGGTATTGTGATGATGTGCGAGCTATGGTGTGGCGATTCGATCGTTCGCTCGGGCTCTGCGCGTGCGCCTGCGCCCGATCTCCCACGCGCAATAGACGACGACCGGCTCGCGTGCAATGGTGACTGTATGCCGTGGTCGTCTCTTGCAGGCCGGATCGCGAATATGCCGATGGTGCTGGCGGGTCCGATCGTCGTCAGCCTGGGTGCGCGTGGGACGGCGCCGCTTGCCAGGCAAGCGCTCCTGGCGGATATCACTGAACCACTGCTGTGGAGGACACCACTGCTGTGGAGGCATTGCCGATGACACTCTGGGTATTCCCGTCGGGAGACATTCACTTGGTCGCCGCGTCGAAGGGCAAGACTGTCGGTGGCAAGCCTGCCGATATTGTTGAGCTCCGGATCGTCGTGCAGATTCCGCGGCTGCGGCACAGCGGCGCATGGAGAGACGCGTCCACCATCAACAACATGAGCGTGGAGTTCGAGCAGAAAGCGCAGAGCCCCGCGGGCGTCCAACACGATGTCACCGGGTTCGTGGGCGCGCAGGGTGGCGCCGCGAAGCCGGCCACTGTCAAGCTGAGCAACACCGTCGGCACCAGCTTCCACTTCGTGAAGGCAACCCTCCCCCCGGTTCCGGAGCAGCCGGGGCAGCCGGGGCAGTCGGGGCAGGAGGACGTCGGGCTCGTCCGGATCTCGACCCACGACAAGGTCACGGCGCTGCTCGCCGGTGACCGTAGTCTCAGCATGTTCGCCGGCGAGGCCGATCGCGTGCTCACGGTCTACGCGCGGTTCTCCGACGGTGCATTCGAGGACGTCACCGGCCACCCGTGGCTCACCTACCACGTCGCCAACCCGACGGTCGCGACGGTCGACCCCGAGGGCCGCATCAAAGGAGTGGCGGCCGGGACCACGACCGTGCACGTGGCGACCTGGGACGACCAGTTCCAGTCCCCATTCGACGTCCCGATCACGGTGCGCCCTGCGCTGTCGCCCGGTAGTTTTGACGTCAAGCGGGAGTGCCCGCGACCAGACGAACCGCGAACGCCGCGCACGGTCGTCGTCGTCGAGCTCAGCCGCAAGGCTGCGCGCCAGCGCACGCTCTACGTGCTCGCCGAGGGCTACCAGGACTGCGGGCGGTTCTTCGCGCAAGCGCGTCAGGTCAAGGAGGTATTGTTCGGAACCAGGCCATACAACCGGCTGTCGGACCGGTTCCACGTCGTCGGCGTGTTCCAGCCGTCTCCCGATCAGGGCCTCACGATCGGACCGCGCCTGGTCGCCGTGCCCAGGGGCCCCACCGATGAACGCAAGCTGTGGACGGGACAGCCGCCGGGGGCCCAACAGCCCGTGCCCGTGCCCGTCGAGCGGCTGTTCACCCGCGATACCTTGTTCGGGCTGATGGCCGGAGCCCGTCTGGTGAGCACGCCGCAGGTTCCAGCTATCCCGCCGGACCAAGAGACGATCGAAAATCCAGAGCAGGTTTTCATGGCGCCGCGCGTCAGTATAGTCTTTCTCGCGCCCGACGACCGACGGCTCACTCGGTTCGGGCTCGATACCCCGACTGATCATCCGACCTCGTTCACCCCGATCCGGCCGACTGAAGCGTTCGCGTCACTGATCAAGAGATATCTCGAGGCAGCGGGCCAGACCGTCGGACCCGAGGATCGCGTGGCATTCCTCGTCGACGACGAGTACTACGGCGGGCTCGGCATCGAGGTCCTCGGGGTGCCGCTCGACAGCCTTCCGATGGTCGCGTTGACCACCGGATTCTCTGTGAGCGTGCACGGCGTCAATGGCGCCGGCCCGGTGCTCGATCGCACCCCCTTGCCCGGGACCTCCTCGGCCGAGGTCATCGGTTCGCGCATGGCGCACGAGCTCGCCCACACGTATCAGCTCGCTGACGAATACGAGGACGAGGATGAGCAGCGCGTCTACATGATGTCTCCCCTCGAGATCGATCTGTTCGAGAACATCCAGCACGACCGCAGGCTGCGGAGGGCCGGCGCGGACGGACCGCTGACCGGCGATCCGGCGCCCGAGCCGCCGCTGAAGCCGTCGAAGCCGTCTCCGCCCGACGTCACACGGATCAAGTGGAATATCCCTCGCATCGCGAAGGTGTCGCCGGTTACAGCGATCAAGATGGTCGACCGCAATAATGTCCGGCTCACTGTCGAGGCTGGCCAGCCCCGGAGGTGGAGGCGCGGCGATCGCGCGTTCCTGCGCAACAGCCTGGTCACACCGTGGAACGCCGCAGCCAACCTGCGTACGGTCGTGTTCGCGGTCCAGATCAGCGATCTTGGGGAAAACACCGTCGATGTGGGGTCGCTGCCGCCGGGCTTCAATCCCGGGATCCTCGGCAAGGTGCCGCTGCTCTACCTGCCCAAGCAAAACAGTTCCGGGGTCGAACTCGGACTGATCGATCCCGCCGTCCTCGACTTCCTCGCCACCAACGGCCCGTTCCCCAAGCCGGCGAACAAGGCGCTGTGGTACAGTGCGCCATTTGATCCGCCGCCGACGATCCCGAGGTTCAGGGGTCCGGACGTCAGAGCTGATGCGATCGGCCTGTACGAGGGCGGCGGCCACTGCAAGCTCGACGTGTACCGCCCCACCGGTCGCTGCATGATGCGCAATCCCGGCGACCACGACGCCGCCGGCAAGGTCGTGTTCGACCGATTCTGCTTCATCTGCCAATACGTGCTGGTCGAGCTTCTCGATCCATCGAAGCACGAGGCACTCGATGGCGATTACCCAGAGGATTGCTGATGAGCACGCTCGGCAACGTGGTTCGTCTGCTGTCCGGGGCGCTCGCCAACGCCGCCGAGACCTGGGGCGATCCGGAGTTTCTGCGCTCGTTCTTCCGCGACATCGGCTGGTCGCTGTCCAGCGTACCCGGGCCGATCGCGGCGCTCGGTGCACCGGCGAACGCGCTCGCGACGGTGTGGAACGCGGTGCGCTACGACGATGTGGCGCCGGCGCAGATCGGCCAGCTCGCCAGCGCGCTGCAGGGGCTGTGGACCGCGCTGCTCTCCGTCGAGTCGATGCCCGATCCGCCCGAGGTCGCAGGGGCCGCGTTCGGCAGGGATCTGGCGCGCACGATCGTCGACTACTGGTTGATCGATACCATGACGCGCGAGGCACACTTCGCGCTGCCGCTGCTCGAGTTGCTCGGCATCGTCGAGATCCGCTACGTCGCGGAGGCGCTGCCGCGGCGGGCGTACACGCTGCGGCGGATCGCATGGGATCGCGTGCCGGCGCTGCTCACCGACCCCGGCGCCGGGTTCCGCCAGCGCTTCGGATGGGGCAGCGATGGGTTCGCCGCCGGCGAGGTGCTGGCGAAGATCCGCGGGTTGCTCGGCGCGCTGCGCTGGTCGGCACCGCTGCGCGAGATGCCCCCGGAGGAGCTCGCGATCGCCGGTGCACCGTCCAGCGGTCTGGTCCTCGGGGTCGATCTGCAGCTGTTACGGCGCAGCGAGGAGGCCGGGGTGGTGGAGGCGGGTGTGCGGTTCATGCCGATCGCGCCGCCGGGCACGCACCCCGGTCTGGCGCTCGTGCCGTACCTCTCGCCCGGGCTCGGTGTCGCGTTTCCGCTCGATCACGTCGCGTCGGTGAAGGTCGACGCGACGTTCGATCTCCAGGGCGGCATCGTGCTGTCGTGGTTGCCGGACCGCGGCCTGGCGCTCACCACCGACCTGGGCCGCGGCGGCGTGGCACGCACCACCGGCCACGCCACGGTGACGCTCGCGATCGACGATCCCGACAAGCCCGAGAAGACCCTGATCGATGCCGTCGGCGTCACGCTGGTCGCGCGCACTGCACAGGGCGTCGCGCGCATCGCGCTCGATCCGGCGCCGGTGTTCGGCATCGAGGTCGAGCTCAAGGACGGCATCCTGCGCTGGGACTCGAGCCAGGCGCCGGGCGGGCTCGGACAGCTGTTCGGGGGGCGTAGCTTCGAGGTGCCGGCGGCCGTCGCGATCGGCTGGGACTCCGCCCGCGGGTTCTACTGGCGCGGTGGCGACGCCCGCGAGGCGACGCTGCCCGCTGCGCTCGCGCTGGGGCCGGTCCAGATCTCGGCGGCCCGCGTCGCCGCGGAGCCGGTGTCCGGCGGAGGCGCGCTGATCCTCGGGCTGGACGGCACCCTCACGGTCGGACCCGCCGTGCTCGGCTGGCAGCGGTTCGGCGTCCGGCTGGCCGTGAGCCGAGGTTCGAGCGCGCCGATCGACCTCTCGGTCGACGCCTCCGTCCCCGATCTGCTCGCGCTGTCGATTTCGGCACCCGCCGTGAGCGGAGGTGGCTTGCTGTCGTGGGATTCCGCGGCCGGTCGCTACGCGGGCGCCTTGCACGTCAAGATCGCGGACGCGATCGATCTCGCCGCCTGGGGCGTCCTGCAGACCGGCTCGGCGACCCGGCACTGGTCGCTTGCGGTGATCCTGGCCGGGCATATTCCGCCGATCGAGCTCGGCTGGAACTTCCGGCTGACCGGGCTGGGCGGCCTGATCGCGCTGCACCGCCGCATGGACACCGACGCGCTGCGCGACGCCGCCTACGGGATCCGCGGCGGCCTCGACGATCTGCTGTTCCCGGACAACCCCGAGACGCGGCTCCCGCAGCTGCTCGACCCCATCGAGCGCTTCTTCCCGCCGGCGGCCGACAGCTACGTGGCCGGCCCGATGGCCGAGATCGAATGGGGCCGCGGCGTGCAGATCAACGCGCGGATCCGCGCCGTGCTGCTCCTCCAGCTCGACGATCAGAAGATCGCGCTCTACGGCACGGTGCGGATCGGCTTTCCGACCATCGACTCGGATTCGACCCTCCGCGTCCGCGCCGGTCTCGAGGCGCTCGTCGATCCGCGCGACAAGCTCGCACGGTTCTCGATCACGCTCATCGAGGCCAAGCTGTTCCAGTCGATCCAGGTCACCGGCGGTGCCGCGTTCTTCGTCCGCTGGGGCAGTCCCCGCGAGTTCGCCTACACGATCGGCGGGTTCCATCCGGCGTACCGGCCGTACATCCCGACGGGCCTGAAAGAGCCGCCGCGCACCGGCGTGCACTGGAACCCGATCTCCGCCGTCCGGCTCGACCTCACGCAGTACTTCGCGATCACGAGCACCAGCATGCAGTACGGCGCGTCGGCCCATGTCGTGCTCGGGCCCAGCTGGGGCAAGCTGACCGGCGAGCTGGCGTTCGACCTGCTGGTGATGACCAGCCCGGCGCTGCACTTCGAGGCCGACCTGCACGCCCGCGTCAGCGTGGAGATCTTCGGCTACGACGTCGCCTCGGTCGGCCTCGACGCCGCGCTCGCCGGTCCCAGCCCGTGGGTGCTCTCGGGAAAGGTGAGCGCGAGGCTCTGTTACTTCATCCACGTCACCAAGAGCTTCCACTTCGAATGGGGCGAGAGCATCTCGATCCCGGCCACGCCGCAGTCCGCCGGTCAGCTCCTCGCGGCCGAGCTGCAGTCCGCCGGCAACTGGACCTCGTTCCGCACCCGCGTGCTGCCGGTCAAGCTGCGCCACGGGGTGAGCGCGCCGCTCGCGCCGCGCGACGAGATCGAGGTCCGGCAGAGCCGGCTGCCGCTCGGCATCCGGATCGAGAGGAACGAGGGCAACCCGCTGTCCGACCCCGGGGTGTGGACCCTGACGTGCAGCTCGGCGAGCGGCATCGTCAAGCTGGCCGACGTCACCGAGGTGTTCCCCGAGCGGCGCTTTCTCGCGCAACCATCCAAGGAGCGCCCGTTCCGCGGCGGGCTGGCCTGCGGGGCCCGGCTCGCACGCCCCGACTGGGACATCTCGGCCGTGGCGATCGCCGTCGACAGCACCGCGACCGACGACCTCGTCCTCGACGGCGGTACCACCGTGGCCGGTGCCGTCGCGCTGCCGGCGCTGCCGCGGCCGGCCCTGACCACCGGCGTCGCGAGCGCGCTGCCGGCAACCAGCCGGGCGCGGGCCTTCACGCGCGGCGCCGCCCTGGAGCGCGTGAAATGAACCTCTGGTTTCTGCCCTACGTGCGCGAAGGTTTCCGTCCGTCCGGTGACGGCTACTCGGCGACCGTGCCCTGGCGCGCCCAGGCGCAGGTCACGACCCGCCTGGTCGCGACGGGCGCGCCGCGCGACGTGAACACGCGCCTGGACCTGCTCGGCCCCGGCGACGTCGTCGGCATCGACCCGGCGCAGGTGCTGCGCGTGTTGCCGGCGCGGAGCACGAATCGCGCCGAGCCCGAGTTCTTTCCCTGCGTCGAGCTCGACGCTCCGGACCTGCCGTGGGCCTACAGCCCGGCCGCCGCGAGCGCCAACCGGCTCCTGCCGTGGATCTGCCTGGTCGTCGTCGAGGACCAGCCGGGTGTGACGCTGCGGCCCGGCGGCCAGGGGCAAAGCCCGTGGATCCTCGGCCTCGGCGCCGGGCAGGCGGCGCACGAGCTGCCCGATCTGACCGAGGCCTGGGCATGGGCGCACGTGCAGGTCACGTGCGACACCCAGGCGCAGATCGGGGACACGCTGGCGAACCATCCCGATCGCACGCAGTCGCGGCTGCTGGCGCCGCGGCGCCTGTTGCCGCAAAAGCGCTATCTCGGCTGCATCGTGCCCACCTTCCTCGCCGGGCGCATCGCCGGCCTGGGCGGCGACCCCGAGGCCAACGCCGCGCAGACGGCGCGTTCCCCGGCGTGGAGCGCCAGCGATCTGCCGGCGGAGCTGCCGGTCTACTACACGTGGAGCTTCACCACGGGCGAGGCGGGGGACGTCGAGTCCATGCTGCGCCGGCTTTCGCCCGCGCCGGTCCGCGACGCCGGGCGGCGACTCAACGCCCGGATCGCGAGCACCGACGCGCCCGTGGTCGTCGGCTGGCAGCCGCCGCTGCGCGTGCCGCGCCCGCCGAGCGCGGATCCGCCGCCGCCTGCGATCGTCGCCGGGATCCGCGCCGCGCTCGCGCCGGGGCCGGCCGACGCTACCCGGGTCGGCCCGCCGTACCTGGGCGAGCCGTGGGTCGGCGGGCGCCCC
>Ga0307476_10001205_pt1 | contig 16265 bp, 19 predicted proteins | sample atmos_gasesECM2C_2_FD_203314 | JGI IMG/M metagenome (GOLD analysis project Ga0307476, IMG submission 203314) | Hardwood forest soil microbial communities from Morgan-Monroe State Forest, Indiana, United States - atmos_gasesECM2C_05 | ecosystem: Environmental > Terrestrial > Soil > Temperate... | reverse complement strand
CGCTTCGGCCAGACTCGTCAGTGGCGCTCGCCGCTGGCCGTCGCCGACCGCCTGGACCAGCTCGGTCCCTTCGACCCGGACCTGGCGCCGAGCACCGTCGTACTCGAACTCCGGCGTGCCGAAGCCGCCCGGCGTCGGTGTCAGCGCGATCTCGTTATCGGGCTTGCGGGCCGGTGCAACAACCAGCTCGGCGACCCGGTGCAGGGCGACGACGGTTGCCGCGAACCCTGCGGGCAGCGGTGAAAGTGGCGAGCTCACTCCGCGTCGAGTCTCCCACGCCGCGCTCCGACTGGTCAATGCCGGAGATGGCGGCGCAGGAACTGCAACTGGTCGGCGACCACGGCGTCGTGCTCGGGGCCGTCGTAGATGTCGAAGTGGTCGACGCCTGGATACGTGCGCAGCTCTCCCTGCGGAGCCCGGCGGGCGGCGGCGATCGCCGGTCCCGGCCGCGCCACCCGGTCGGCCTCGCCGACGCAGACCAGCCAGGGACAGTGCAGCTTCGCCGCGTGGCGGGCCGGCCGGAAAGGACGGCCGAGCAGCCAGCGGGCGGAGACGCGGTCGCGCCAGCGCGAGTCCTCGCCGGTTGCGACCACACGGCGCCACCCCTGCTCGGCGCCGGGCGCGTTGATGAAGGCGGCCTCGTCCGGCTGGCCGACCACCGGCACATGCTCGCCCCGCGCCGCGGCGAGCATCAGCCTCGCAGTCACCGCGGGTGAGGAGCGGTGGGACTGGGTGACGATGTCGAGGAACGGGACCTGGCTGATCGCCGCCGCCACTCGCCGGTCGGCCGCCGCGGCGGCGAGCGCGTTACCACCGCCCATCGAGGAGCCGAAGGTGACGACGCGGTCCGGATCGACGCCCGCCAGCGAGCGCGCCTGGGCAATCGCCGCCCGCCAATCCTCGAGTTGGCGCCGGGGCTCGAACAGATCAGGCTCCCCGCCGCTCTCGCCGAAACCGCGGTGGTCGAAGACGAGCGCCGCCAGGCCGTCGTCGGCAAAGTTCTCGGCGAACGGTCCCAGGCGATCGCGGCGGGTGCCGGAGAGACCGTGAGCGATGACGACGATCGGCACCCGGTCGCCGCCATCGGGCCAGTAGAACCAGGCCGCGCAGGTTGCGCTGTCTACTCCGAACTCGAGATCCTCCCGCTGCATCGCCACATACAACGCGCGGGCGCGCCGAAACGTGAGATCGCTACCAGGCGTCGACGAAGCGGCCGCTCGGAACCGGGTCGGTCGGCGGCGCTGCCGCCAGGGTGGCGGCGATCAGGCCGCGGGTCTCAGCCGGGTCGATGACGTCGTCGACCTCGAACAGCACCGCCGCGTTGAGCGCCTTCGCGTTGGCTTCGGCGGCGGCGGTCAGGTCGCGGACGCGCTGCTCGCGCTCGGCCTCGTCGGCGATCGCCTCCAGCTCCTTGCGCAGCGCCAGCCGCACTGCCCCTTCCAGCCCCATCGGGCCGAGATGGGCACCCGGCCAGGCGACGGTGAGCAGCGGCTCGTGCAGGCTGCCGCCGGTCATCGCCTGGGCGCCGAGGCCATAGCCGCGACGGAGGATGACGGCGATCAGCGGCACCCGCAGGGCGCCGCCGGCAACCAGCAGCCGGCAGGCGCGGCGGACGAGTCCGGTCGCCTCGGCCTCGGGGCCGACCATGTAGCCGGGGGTGTCGACGAGCGAGAGGACCGGCAACCCGAAGGCGTCGCAGAGCTGCAGCAGGCGGGCCGCCTTCTCGGCGGCGGCGCCGGTGATCGCGCCGGCCATGTGGCGGGTGTCGTTGGCGATGATCCCGACCGGCCGGCCCTCGATCCGGGCCAGCGCCGTCACCATCTCCGGCGCGAAGCGCTCGCGCAGGAAGGTCACCGATCCCTCATCGGCAAGGCCCTCGATGATCGGCGCCACCGCATAGGCGCGCCGCGCCCGCTCGGGGACGAGGTCGCGGAGCACAGTCTGGTCGGGAGCCGGGCCGGGCTCGGTCGCGCCCTGGAAGTAGGAGAGCAGCCGCTTGGCAACCGCGGTTGCCTCGGCTTCGTCGGCGGCGACGTAGTCGACGACCCCGTTGCGAGCCTGGACCTCGACCGGGCCGACGTCCTCGGGGTCGACGCGTCCGAGCCCGCCGCCCTCGATCATCGCCGGCCCTCCCATCCCCAGCGAGGAGCCCTCGACGGCGACGATCAGGTCGGAGCAGCCGGCGATCACCGCGTTGCCGGCAAAGCAGCGCCCGGCGACGACCGCGATCCGCGGCACGACGCCGGAGAGCGAAGCCCAGAGAGCGAAGGCGCGCGTCTCCAGCGCCGAGACGACCGGCAGATCGGTGTCACCGGGCCGGCCACCGCCGCCCTCGGTGAAGAACACCGTTGGCAGCTTCATCCGCTCGATCAGGTCGAAGAGGCGGTCCTTCTTCTTGTGACCGAGGGCGCCCTGGGTCCCGGCCAGCACCGTGTAGTCGTAGGAGAGGACGGCGCAGGCCGACCGCTCGGCGCCAAAGAGGTCGCCGTTGATGCGAGCGGTGCCGGCGACGAGGCCGTCGGCGGGGGTGCGCTCGATCAGGTCCTGGAGCTCGCGGCGACCGCGCTGAGCGGCGATCGCGAAGCGGCCGTACTCGACGAAGGTGCCGGGGTCGACCAGGTCCTCGACGTTCTCGCGCGCGGTGCGCGTGCCGGCGGCGTGACGGCGCTCGACCGCGTCGGGCCGCGCCGCGTCCTCGGTCAGCGCCCGCCGCGCGAGCAGCTCAGCCAGGTCCTCGCGCGGGGCGCCACCCTCGGGCATCCGTCGCGTGCCGGCTCAGCCGCCGAGGCCGCCGAAGATCGCGAACGGGTTCGGCGGCTGCTCCTCGTAGACCGCCTCGGCGCTGCCCTCGACCGTGACCGCGCTGCCCGCGGGAGCCTCTTCTTCGAGCTGAGTCGCAAGCTGGCGGGCAGTGTCCTCATCCGCCGCGCCGACGACCAGGTACTTCCAGCGCCGTACCGAGGGAATGCCCTCGGCCCGCAGCCGCTGCTCGAAGCGGCCGGCGTCGCCGTGCGAGGGGAGGTCGACCCGGACCTCCCATTGCAGCGTCGCCCCTTCCTCGACTTCCTTGCGCTCGGACGCGACCAGCTCCTGGTGCTCGGCGGCGCGGGCGGCGGCGCTCTCGGGCAGCGGCACGTCGGGCCCCTCCCAGCGCTCCGCCTCCGGATGCCAGTGCGTGAAGGTGAAGTCCATCTCCCAGCCGTTCTCGCTCGCCAGCTTGGTCGCGGCATCGCGTGCCGCTTCCGCCTGCTCACGCGTTTCCGCGTAGAGGAAGACCACGCTGTCGTCGCGCGAGACCATCACCTTGTCGTGGAAGGCGGTGCCGAGGTTCTCGCCGGGCCGGCCGCCGCCGAGGCCTTCGACCAAGAGCAGCGCCTGCCCGGGGTCGGCGGCGTCGATCTGCACTCGCCAGTCGTCGTTCATCGGCCCAACATAGAGGCTCGGGCCGGCGCCGGCTTCAACTCTTCTCCAGCTCCTTGGCGAGCCGCTTCATCCCTTTGCCGAGCGCGCGCCGGAGGAAGAGCCGGGTCAGGGGCGGAACCATCCGTTCGCTGCGAGGCGCCTTGTCCCAGCCCATCTCGAAGTCGACGTCGGTGCCGCCGTCGGGGCGCTCGGTCAGGGTGTAGGTGCCGCGGGTGTGGCGCTTGCCGTGGGCGCTGACTCCCTGCTCGACCGTCCGCGCGGGGCGCTCGGACTCGACCACTTCGAACTCGGCGATCTCGCGCGAGGCCGGGGCCGAGACCCGCGCCCTCGCCTTCGCCCCGACCCCGAACGCCGGACCGGAGAAGCTCCAGTCGACGAACATGTGGTCCATGTAGGACTCGTGGTTGGCGAGGACGTCGATGAAGTCGAAGACCTCCTCGCGGGAGCGGTCGACGCTGACCGAAACGTGCACGGGCTTCATCGCCCGATCCTAGATCCTGCGGAGCTCAGGCAGCTTCAGGCTGGTCGCGATCGGTGGTTGCGGCTTCGAAGGCGGCGAGGCCGACGATCATCGCTGTCGCGTCGCCCTCGGTCATCTCGAGCCGCCGGCGGCTCTGCTCGTGGACCCGCTCGAGGCGCGCCAAGGCTTCGTCGAGCACCTCGCTCGCCTGCACCCAGCCGACCTCGTCGACGGCCATCGTCATCCAGCTCAGCGTCGTGTCCTCGCGATCGTCGATCGTCCCCGCCTGCATCGCCTCGACGACCCGGTTGACGAAGCTTTCCAGCGAAGCACCGGTGATCTCAGAGCGCACCGAGCGTGGCACCTTGCGCCAGTCCTGGTGGCCGATGTACGAGCGCGGCACGGCCCGGAAGTAGTGCTCCACCGCCCCCCGCCGCTGCGCCGTCCGGATCTCCTCGATGCAGCCGCACTTCTCCAAAACCCGCGCGTGATACGCGACGTTCCCGAGCGGCTGTTCGAGCAGGTCGGCCAGTTCGTTGGGGCTCGCCTCACGTTCGTTCAGCACCTGAAGGATTTCGACCCGCAAGGGGTGCGCCAGCGCCCTGACGAGGCTTGAATCGATCTGATCGGGGCGGTGTTCAGCCACTATTCGGCGATCTTTGCGCATGGAACTACAGCTGTGGCAAAGAAGCTGTCGATTGAGGGAGCGAGCTTGAGCATTCCGCTGGAACACGGAGCGCCACCCTCGGATCGATCGATCGCCCCTGCGGCGATCCGAGGGTTGACCCCGTCCCAGACCTAGACCATCTTGCGGATGTTGACCGCCGGATACAGATGGGCAACCTGAACCACTCTCATTGGCTTCACCTCCTCTGCCTGTCGCATGCACATCACTGCGCGAACTAGGCGGAGGATTACTAAAAATGACTCTCTCAATCGAGGTCCTCGATTGAGAAAGGCGCAAGAAGCGCCGAGAAAATGTTTAGAGTTGCCCTCTACTCTCGCTCAGAATTTTTGGAGGATTGTTGCCAACGCGCCGCCCACCGAGCCTGACCAACCCACGACTGGCGAGCGCGCTCTCGCACCCGACGCGTCTGCGGGCCATGCGCGTATTCGCCGAACGGGAGGCGACGCCGCGGGAAATCGCGGCCGAGATCGACGAGCCGATCAACAACGTCGCCTACCACATAAAAATCCTCAAACGACTGGGCTGCATCGAGCTGATCCAGACCCGGCAAACGCAGGGCGGACGGGTTGCCGAGCACGTCTACAAAGCGACTCAGCGCCCCTATTGGGACGACAGCGAATGGAAACAGCTGAATGAGGGCGAAAAGCTCGACGTCACCGCCGCGGTCATGCAGCAGATCTCCGAAGACATCGCCGAGGCGATGTCCCACGGCACCTTCAACTCTCATGACGACAACCACCTCAGCCGCTCACCGATGACCGTCGACGACGAGGGCTGGCAGGAAGTCATCGCCCTCCTCAAGGAGACGATGGAAGAGCTGATGGAGATTCAGATCCGGGTCAACAAACGTGGCGCTGACCCAGACGAAACCCTCCGGACGACCGTCCAGATCATCCAGTTCGAGTCGCCGCAGACGAAGAGGGAAGCCCGGGCTGGCTAGCCGCCGCGGATCGCCTTGCCGACGATGTTCTTCATCCGGGTGCGGTCGCGCTGGGCGAGGTTGCTGGGGCGGCCTTTCGATTTCTTGATCAGGCCCCAGAATTCGGACTGCTCCTTCTCGGTCAGGTTCTGCTGAACCCGCTCGCGGCCTTTGTTGGCGAGCCAGACCGAGACGGTCCAGACCATTTTCCAGGGGATCCGCTTCCAGACGGCGGGCAGAGCCTTGCTGGCGATCCAGGTGGGCATGAGTTCCTAGTTGCCGACGGACTGCTCGGCGAAACCGATTGCGGCTGCCGCTGCTTCGAGGGCGCGATCGCGATCAAGTGAGACGGCCGGATCGTCGTCGTACCGGAACAGCACGCCCCATGGGGTCAGCCAGTCGGCATCGAGGACCGCGCGTGGGAGCTCGTCTTCAGCTTCTTCAAGGCGCTCGATCAGGTACCCCAGGTCATGACTGCGTGGGATCTCGATACCCCGCACGGCCAGCACAGACTTCAGCGCCTTCTCAACCGTCTGCTGGAGATGAAACCCGATGACGTGATCGGCCTGGTTCTCGGTTGCAGCGAGAACCTGGGCGGCACTGAAGTCCTCACGAGCCTTCCGCAGCAGCAGTCGGGCGACCTCGTGGTGCTCAGACGTCGACAAGGACGCGGCCCTCGCGCAGCGCTCGCTCGACCATGGTCCCGCGAACACTCGCGCGGCGACGAGCCCTGTCCTCGTCGACGACGACGACATCGATGGGGGCGCCAAGCCCCTTCAGGGCGCGCCGGAGTCGAACCGACTCCTCAGCGGCATCGTCGACCTCCGGCTTGATGACCAGCAGGTCGATGTCGCTCAGGGGATCGACGGCCGTCCCTCGAGCGTGGGACCCAAACAGAATCACCCGCGCTTCGGGCTCCGCTTCGTGGATCCGCCGCCCCGCCTCGACAATCGTCGACTCGTCGATCATGGTCAGGAAGGTAGCGCCTGCCGGGGCTAGGCTTGCGGCCGTGCGTCCCGCCGAACGCTCTCTGCCGTGATCGCGCGGTTCGCCGCTGCCGTCACCGGGCCGCGCGGGCGGTGGCTGACGATCGGGGCCTGGGTCGTGCTCGGGGTCGCTGGCTGGATCGGGCACTCGAAGATCGGCGGCGTCACCGCCCAGGGGCAGGCCAGCTTCCTGCCGGCGAACTCGGAATCGACGCGGGCGATCGAGGCGCTCGACACCGGCGGCGGCAACAAGAGCGGTGACAGCAGCGTCGGCGAAGAGGTGCCGGCGGTGATCGTCTTCGTCCGCGACGGCGGGCTGACGCAAGCCGACCGGCAGGGGATCGGGCAGCTCGGCGACCAGCTGAACGAGATGGGGATCACCGGCGCGACGCCGATCATCGATCCCTTCTCGGCCGACTCCGACGCCTCGCTCGGCGACGTGGCGAAGATCGCCGACGGCATCGGCCCGGTCTCCCGCGACGGCGAAGCGGCCCTGGTCGTCCTCGCCCTTGACGCCGGCGAACGGGGAGCGATCACCCATGGGGTCAAGCAATTGCGCCGCTATCTGGCCGAACACCCGATCCCCGGCGTCAGCTCCTACGTCACCGGCCCTGCCGGGATCGCCGCCGACCTCGAGCGGGTCGCCGACGAAGCGGCCGAAACGCTGCTGGTCGCAACCCTGGGCCTGGTCCTGATCCTGCTGCTGCTCGTCTACCGGGCACCGCTGCTGGCGCTGCTGCCGCTCCTCACCGTCGGCGCCGCCTACCTGGTCGCGACCGGCATCGCCTACCTGCTGATCGAGGCCGGCTGGATCACCGTCAACTCTGAGGGGACGATGCTCTTACTCGTCCTCACCTTCGGCGCCGGCACCGACTACTCGCTGCTGCTCGTCCATCGCTATCGCGAGGAGCTCGACGCGGGCAACCCGCAGACGGCGGCGCTGCAGACGGCGCTGGCCGAGAGCGGGCCGGCGATCGCCGCCTCGGCCGGAACGGTGATGGCGGCGATGCTGGTCCTGCTCGTCGCCAACCTCGAGTCGACCCACTGGCTGGGACCGATCCTGGCGATCGGGATCGCGACGATGCTTACCGCCGCCTTCACCCTGTTGCCAGCGCTGCTCGCGGTCCTCGGCGAGCGCGCCTTCTGGCCGCGGGGCGCATTGGTCGCACATGGAGCGACTAACGCGCCCCATCGGGTCGGGCCGAGCATGTGGGAGCGGGCCGCGGCGCTGGTCCGGCGTCGCTCCCGCCCGATCATCCTCGTCGTCAGCGCCGGCCTGCTCGTGCTCGCGCTCGGCAACTTCACCCACCACGGCACCGTCGGCTTCGCCGCGGGTGAGACCGAGCCGACCCAGTCCAGCCGCGGCACCAAGGCGATCGAAGAACACTTCCCACCCGGGATCAGCTCGCCGCTGGCGGCGGTCGTCGCCGACGCCAAGGTCAGTCCGGTCTCGCGCGGGATGGAACGCCTCGACGAGGTCAAGCTGGTGCTGCCGGTCCCGGCCAGCGCCAGCGGCTCGGAAAAGTCGGTCGTCGTCATCGTCCTCCGCGGCGACCCCTACTCGGGCAAGGCGGCCGCGGACGTCGGCGCGATCCGTGACCGCCTGCACGAAATCGCACCCGACGGCCTGCTCGGTGGAATCCCGGCCGAGAACTACGACATCGAGCAGACCAACGCCCGCGACACCCGACTGGTGCTGCCACTCGTCCTGCTGGTCGTCGCCCTGATCCTGGCGGCGGTGCTGCGAGCGCTGGTCGCCCCCGCCTACCTGATCGCCACCGTCGTCCTCTCCTTCGCCGCCACCCTCGGCCTCTGCACCGCCCTCTTCTCCTGGCTCAGCAGCGAAGGCCTTGCCTTCAATCTGGTCCTGATGTCGTTCATCTTCCTCGTCGCGCTCGGGGTCGACTACAACATCTTCCTGATGGCGCGGGCGCGGGAGGAGGCGGCCCGCGCCGGCACCCGCGAGGGGATCCTGCGCGCCCTCGTCCACACCGGCGGCGTCGTCACCGGCGCCGGCCTGATCCTCGCCGGGACCTTCGCCACCCTCGTCCTGCTGCCGCTCGAGGAGCTGGTCCAGATCGGGGCCACGGTCGCGATCGGCGTCCTCCTCGACACCTTCGTCGTCCGCGCTCTGCTGATCCCGGCGATCACCTACCGCCTCGGCGAGCGCACCTGGTGGCCGTCCCGCATCGATCCGCCGAGAGTTGACTTAACCGGTCCCCAGCCCGGTGAACTCAACACTCGGCGCTTGGGTCAGTAGCCGGGCGTCATTTTGGTCTGCTTGCGCTCCGACTCGTGGGCGCCGCCCTTCTTCTCGAGCGTCGCGCAGGCCTGTTCGACGTCGTTGGAGAGGCGGTCGACCTGGGCGCGGCTGAGCGTCTCCTTGACCAGCGCCCGCATCACCTTCACGTCTTCGGCGTCGGGCGGCATCGTGTAGGCGGGCAGCATCCAGCCGCGCTCGGCCGAGAGCTGCCAGGAGACGTCGAACTCGTCGTAGTTCTTGCCCTCGACGAGCTTGAAGGCGACCAGCGGCAGCTGCTCCTCGTCGGCGCCGATCAGCTCGAAGTGGCCCATCGACTCGAGGTCCTTGGCCAGCGCCGTCGCGTTTTCCTCCATCACCCGCATGATGTAGCCGTAGCCCTCACGACCGAGGCGGACGAAGTTGTAGTACTGCGCGAGCACCATCGAGGCGCCGGTCGAGAAGTTGAGGGTGAAGGTCGCGTCGGTTTTGCCGAGGTAGTTCTCGTAGAAGACGAGGTCGTCGGCGAGGTCGGCTTTCTCGCGGAAGATCAGCCACCCGATCCCCGGATAGACGAGCCCGAACTTGTGCCCGGAGACGTTGATCGAGCGCACCTGCTCGAGCCGGAAGTCCCACTCGGAGTCCGGGTAGAGGAAGGGCCAGACGAAGCCACCGGAGGCGGCGTCGACGTGCATCGGCACGTCGAGCCCTTTCCCCTTCAGCTCCAGCAGCAGCTTGTTGATGCCGACGATGTCGTCGGCGTGGCCGGTGAAGGTGGTGCCGAGGACCGCGGCGACGCCGATCGTGTTCTCGTCGATGTGGGGCTCGACGTCCTCGGGCCCGATCACGTACTTGTCTTCCTGCAGGCGGACGATCCGCGGTTCGACGTCGAAGTAGCGGCAGAACTTTTCCCAGACCACGTGGACGTCGCCGCCGAAGACGAGGTTGGGCTTGTCGACCGGCTTCGATTCGGCTTCGCGCCGTTCCTTCCATTTCCACTTCAGCGAGAGCGCGCCAAGCATGATCGCCTCCGAGGAGCCCTGGGTGCGGGCGCCGGTGGTCTCCCCGGGCGCGTGGTATAGGTCGGCGAGCATGCGAATGCAGCGCTGCTCGATCTCGGCCGAGATCGGGTACTCGGCGTGGTCGATGAAGTTGCGGTAGAGGTTTTCGGCGATCAGCCGCTGCGCCTCCGGCTCCATCCAGGTGGTGACGAAGGTGGCCAGGTTGCGCCACGGGTCCCCCTCCAACACCAGTTCCTCGTCGACCACGCGCATCGCGTCGAGCGCCGACATGCCGCTTGCCGGAAAGGGACCGTCGGGAGCGCTCTCGGTCAGCCAGCGGCTGCCGTAGAACATCGCGTCGTTGGGAGGAGCGGAGTCTTTTTTCATACCGGCCAGCCTATTCGCGGCCGACGATAGAGTGGCCATAAGTCGGATCAGAGTGAGGACTTTGCCCAAAGACGAAAGGATCGCCGTGAACGGGGACGCGTTGGACGAGATGGGACCGATCGACTACATCCTGGTCGAGTGGCCGGGCCGGCAGCCGAACGGCGAGGCCCTACCGCACCTGGTCGACCTCGTCGATCGCGGGCTGATCCGGATCATCGACCTCGCCTTCATCGCCAAGGACGAGAACGGCGACGTCGCGATGCTGGAGATCGCCGACCTCGGCGGTGAAGTCGCGGAGCTGGCCGTCTTCGAGGGCGCCTCCTCGGGGCTGATCCACGACGACGACATCGGCACCGCCGCGGACGTGCTCGAGCCGGGCACCTCGGCCGCGCTGCTCGTCTACGAGAACACCTGGGCGGCGCCGTTCGCCGCCGCCGTACGTCGCTCAGGCGGCCAGCTCGTCGCCAGCGGCCGCATCCCCGTCGAAGACCTCCTCGCCGCGCTCGACGCGGCCGAGGCCACCGCTTAGAGAGGAGCCAGAGATGCCAGGACTACTTCGAGGAATGGCCCGCACCGCCGTCGTCGCCGGAACCGCAACCGCCGTCAGCGGCCGGGTCCATCGCCGTCAGGAATCGCGCTGGGCGCAGCAGGAAGAACAGCAGTACGCCCAGCAGGCTCCCCCGCCCCAGGCGGCTGCCCCCGCGCCCGCTGCGCCGCCGGCCGGCGGCGAGTCGTCGATGATCGACCAGCTGAAGCAGCTCGGCGAACTGAAAGAGCAGGGGATCCTCACCGAGGAGGAGTTCGCCGCGCAGAAGGCCAAGCTGCTGGGCAGCTAAGGCCGCCCGGCAGGCGCCGCTGCGGCAAACTGCGGCGATGGCTGACATCGCGACGATCGCGGAGATCGGGACCGCCGTTGGGACCCTGTTCCTCGGCGCCGCCACCTTCGCCTCGGTCCGCTCGGCGAACCGGGCGGCACGGGTCGCCGAGCGCTCCCTGCTGCTGGGGCTGCGGCCGGTGCTGGTCACGGCGCGCTACGAGGACCCGGACGCCAAGGTCCTATTCGGCGACGGGCAAAAATTCAGAGTCGTTGCCGGCACCGGGCTGTTCGAACAGATCGACGAGATCGTCTATCTGGCGATCCCGCTGCGCAACGTCGGCACCGGCCTCGCCGTCCTGCAGGGCTACGACGTGATCCTCGGCGACTTCGTCCAGGATGCCTACCGGATACCGAAACCCGGGGTGTTCGACCGCCAGGAGCGCCACTACCGACCGATCGAGAACTTCCGCAACCAGCAGCGCGACATCTACATCGCGCCCGGCGACATCGGGTACTGGCACGCCGCCTTCCGCGATGCCCGTGAGGGCCTGCATGCCGAGCTGAAGGCGGCGCAGGCCGAGCGGGAATCGATCTCGATCGACCTCCTCTACGGCGACCACGAGGGCGGCCAGCACCAGGTCAGCCGCTTCGTCCTGCTCCCGATCGACGACGGCCGCTGGCTCTGCAACGTCGTCTTCCACTGGACGATCGAGGGCCGGGACCCCCGCGACCCGGGTTAGTTCAGCGCGTAGTACAGGTGGGTCGCTTCGGGGCCAGCGACGACCCGCTCGATCTCGAGCTTCGGCGCCGGCTCACCGAGGTTCTCGAGCAGGCGCGCGCCGCCGCCGAGCACGATCGGGACCTGGTTCAGGAGCAGCTCGTCGAGTAGGCCGGCGGCGATTGCCTGCTGGATCGTGGCGGCGCCGCCGCCGATCGAGACGTCGAGGTCGCCGGCGGCTTCCTTGGCCTGGACGATCGCACTCTCGACGCCCTCGGTGACGAAGTAGAAGGTGGTGCCGCCCTCCATCTCAAGCGGCTCGCGCTCGTGGTGGGTGAGGACGAAGACAGGCGTGTGGAAGGGCGGTTCGTCGCCCCACCAGCCGTTCCAGGCCGGCTCGGTCCACTCGCCGCGGACCGGAGCGAACATGTTGCGGCCCATCACCACGGCGCCGGTGCCTTCCTGCGCCTCCTGGATCACCGCGTTGCTCGGGTTCTCGTCCCCCTCCCCGCTCTCGCGGCCGTGCGCCTGCTGCCAGGAGGAGAGCTTGAAGACCCACTCGTGCAGGTCCATCCCGCCTTCGCCGAGCGGGTGTTCCTCACTCTGGTTGGGACCGGCGATGAAGCCGTCGAGCGAGATCGAGATCTGGGCCTTGACCTTGCTCATCGACCGCGCCTCAGCCGCCGTGCTCGGCCTCGGCGACCGTCAGCTCAGCGGTCGGGTTCGCTTCCAGGCGCTCGTCGGGGATCGGCTCACCACTGCGGACCGAAAGCCCGTAGGTGCCGGCGGCGAGGCGCTCCTCGGCCCGCTCGACCGCTTCGAGGCGGCGTTTGAGGTCATCGACGCGGCCGGCGTCGAACTCGTCCTGGTAGAGGTCCTCGGAGTCGAAGTCTCCCGGCTCGCGACGTTCGTCGCCCTCCTCGGGTCCACCGCGCCGCGCGGCCTCGATCTCTTTTTCGACCTGCTCCCGCTCGGTCGCCAGCAGCTCTTTCGCGCGTGATGGATCCATGCCGGAACCGTATCGGTCCGCCCGGCCCGTCGTTGATTCGCCCTGCCTGGGCGGAATCGGAGGGTGGTTGACACGGAAAGCAATCGCGCTATCCTTCTAGAGGACTAACTACAGAAAGTGGACTTGGTTATGACTTATCGGCTGATCCCCCTCGATGACGCAATTGTCTTCCCCACCGTCACCGCGACTCTGCCGATCGACGTCGGCGACGAGGAGCGCGTATTCCTGATCCCGCGCCGCGACGGCGAGTTCGGCCGCGTCGGCGTCGTCGCCGAGGTGATCGAGCACGGTCACTCGCGCCGCGGCCACCCGGTCGCGACCGTGGTCGGCCTGCATCGCGGGCTCGCCGGCGCTGCCCAGGCGGACGAGACCGACCCCGACGTCCTCCGCGTCGAGGTGCAGGAGATCCGCGACGGCCACCCCGATGACGAGCACACGCGCGAGCTGGCCCGCGAATACCGCGCCGTGGTCGAGGAGATCCTCGAGCTGCGCGGCGACGATGGCCGCATCGCCGCCTTCCTGCGCTCGGTCGAGGAGCCCGGCCACCTGGCCGACACCTCCGGCCTCTCTCCCGACATCTCCAATGAGGCGAAGCTGCGCCTGCTGGAGGCGATCGACGTCAGCGCCCGTCTCGAGCTGGCGGTCGAGCTGCAGCGCGAGCGCCTGGCCGAGCTCCAGGTCCGCTCGAAAATCCGCGACGACGTCGAGTCCGGGGCTCAGAAACAGCAGCGCGAGTACTTCCTGCGCAAACAGATGGAGTCGATCCGCAAAGAGCTGGGCGAGGACGAGACCGACCTGATCGGCGAGTACGAGACGAAAATCGCCGAGGCGGGAATGCCAGAGGCGGTCGCCGAGCAGGCCGAGAAGGAGCTGCGCCGGCTCGAGCGCCAGGGCGAGCAGTCGCCCGAGTCCTCGATGATCCGCAGCTACCTCGACTGGCTGATCGCGGTGCCATGGTCAAAGCGCTCCGAGGAGCGGCTCGACCCGGTCCACACCCGTGAGGTGCTCGACGCCGACCACGCCGGGCTCGATGACGTCAAGAAACGGATCACCGAGTTCGTCGCCGTGCGCAAGCTGCGCGAGGAGCGCGGGGTCGAGGACGACGGCCGCGCCAACGGCACGATTCTGACCCTGGTCGGTCCTCCCGGCACCGGCAAGACCTCGATCGGCGAGTCGATCGCCCGCAGCCTCGGGCGCGAGTTCGTCCGCATCAGCCTCGGCGGCCTGCACGACGAGGCCGAGATCCGCGGCCACCGCCGCACCTACATCGGCGCCCTGCCGGGACGGATCGTCCGTGCCCTGCGCGACGCCGAGACGATGAACCCGGTGATCCTGCTCGACGAGATCGACAAGGTCGGCGCCGACTGGCGCGGCGACCCGAGCGCGGCCCTGCTCGAGGTCCTCGACCCGGCGCAGAACAACACCTTCCGCGACCACTACCTCGACGTCGAGATCGACCTCTCCGAGGTCGTCTTCATCGCCACCGCGAACCTGACCGACACGATCCCGGCGCCGCTCCTGGACCGGATGGAGCTGATCGGCTTCGACGGCTACACGACCGAGGAGAAGCTGGCGATCGCCAAGGGCTACCTGCTGCCGCGGCAGCTGAAGCGGAACGGACTGCAAGCCGAGGAGGTCTCGGCATCCGACGAGATCCTGCGCGCGGTGATCTCCGAGTACACGCGTGAGGCCGGCGTCCGCCAGCTCGAGCGCGAACTGGGCAAGCTGCTGCGCGGCGCGGCGACGAAGATCGCCGCCGGCGAGGGAGCGAAACCGGTCGTGCTCGACACCGAGGCGGTGCGCGAGGCGCTCGGCCGTCAGCGCTTCTTCCAGGAGTCGGTCGAGCGGACGGCGATCCCGGGCGTCTCCACCGGGCTGGCGGTGACCGGCACCGGCGGCGACATCCTCTTCATCGAGGCGACCGCGATGGACGGCGACAAGGGCCTGGTCCTGACCGGCCAGCTCGGCGACGTGATGAAGGAGTCGGCGCGGATCGCCCTCTCCTACGTGCGGGCGCACCGCGAGGAGCTCGGCATCGACGCCGACCGCTTCCAGCGTGAGTTCCACCTCCACGTCCCCGCCGGGGCGATCCCCAAGGACGGCCCCAGCGCCGGCACGGCGATGACGACGGCGCTGGTCTCCCTGCTCAGCGGCCGACCCGTCAAGCACACTGTCGGCATGACCGGAGAGGTGACGCTGCAAGGCCGGGTGCTGCCGATCGGCGGCCTCAAGCAGAAGGTCCTGGCCGCCCACGCGGCGGGCCTGACCGAGGTGATCCTGCCCGAGCGCAACCGCGGCGATCTCGACGAGGTCCCCGAGGAGGTGCGCGAGCAGATGAGCTTCCACCCGGTGATGAGCATCGACGAGGTCCTCGGCCTGGCGCTGGAGCCAGCTGAGAACGGAGCGGACGTCGCGGCGGCGGCCTAGGGCCTCTGATGTCGCCGCGATGTCGCAGCTGCAAGCCGGTGCCGCCCGAGTTGCGGGCGGCTGCCGGCCTGCTCGAGCGGCGCTGGACGATGGCGACGATCTACGCCTGTTCCAGCGGCGCCACCCGCTTCAACGAGTTCCGCCAGTCGCTGCCCGGCGTCTCCCCCACCACCCTGTCGGAGCGACTCGACCAGCTCGAGCAGGCCGGGATCGTCGAGCGCCAGCTCGTCCCCGGCCGCCCGCCCCACACCGAGTACGCGCTGACCGCGCGCGGCGAGCAGCTGGCGAGCGCAGTGGCCGGTTTACTGCAACAGACCAAATAGGCCGGGTAGGCTCTTCCTTGGATTGGACATCCGATCCAATCGGAGGCGCAACTTGATAGCCCAGTTCACGCACGTCGGTGGTCCCACCGTCCTGATCGAGGTCGGCGGTTGGCGGCTGCTGACCGACCCGACCTTCGACCCGGCCGGCGGCAGCTACCGCTTCGGTTGGGGGACGGGGTCGAAGAAAACGACCGACCCGGCGGTCGCGGCAGCCGCGATCGGCCCGATCGATGCCGTCCTGCTCAGCCACGATCACCACGAGGACAACCTCGACGCCGCCGGCCGGGCGCTGCTGCCAAACGTCGGCACGGTGGTGACGACCGTACCGGGAGCGGAGCGGCTCGGCGGCGCCACCCGCGGCCTCGCCGCCTGGGAGCGGACCGTGCTCGAAGCGCCGGGCAAGCCGACGATCGAGGTCGTCGCCACCCCCTGTCGCCACGGCCCGCCGCTGACCCACCCGATCGTCGGCGAGGTGATTGGCTTCGCCCTCACCTGGGAGGGACAGGCGCACGGCGCCCTCTGGATCTCCGGCGACACCGTGCTCTACAGCGGCGTCCGCGAAGTCGCCGACCGGGTCGACGTCGGCACCGCGATCATCCACCTCGGCGGTGTCCGCTTCCCGGTCTCGGGCCCGCTGCGGTACACGATGACCGGCGCCGAGGCGATCGAGCTCTGCCAGCAGATCCGCCCCCACACAGCGATCCCGATCCACTACGAGGGCTGGAAGCACTTCCGCGAGGGCCGGGAGGCGGTCGAGCGCGAGCTCGCCACCGCCCCCGACGACGTCAGCGCCCGCTTCCGCTGGCTCCCGATCGGCGCCCCCACCGACCTCGACGTCTGAACACCGCGCCGAGGTTGCGTTTTGCCT
>Ga0307476_10001204_pt1 | contig 16267 bp, 13 predicted proteins | sample atmos_gasesECM2C_2_FD_203314 | JGI IMG/M metagenome (GOLD analysis project Ga0307476, IMG submission 203314) | Hardwood forest soil microbial communities from Morgan-Monroe State Forest, Indiana, United States - atmos_gasesECM2C_05 | ecosystem: Environmental > Terrestrial > Soil > Temperate... | reverse complement strand
GCTTATCCGCTTCGCGGCCACAACAACGTGCAAGGCGCCAGCGACCATGGGGCCATGCCGAACGATCTGCCAGGCTACCAGTCTGTGGACGATCCTGAAGTGCGCCAGCGATTTGAGAGTGCCTGGAAGGTGAAGCTCCCCTCCACCAAAGGGCTGGATAACCATCAGATGGTGGAAGCGATTCATGAGGGCAAGCTCAAGGCGATGTATCTGTTCGGCGAAGAAATGAGCCTTGTGGATTCCAATGCCAACTACGTTGGAGACGCATTCGGCATGCTCGATTTCTTTGTCGTTCAGGACATTTTCTTCAGCAATACCTGCCGCTATGCCGATGTTGTGCTGCCGGGTGCGCCGAGCCTGGAAAAGGAAGGCACGTTCACCAGCACCGAGAGACGCATCCAGCGGCTCTATCAGGTGCTTGAACCGCTCGAGGGTTGTTGGCCAGATTGGAAGATCACACAGGAAATAGCGAACCGGCTGGGCGCCGGTTGGGATTATCGACATCCTTCCGAAATCATGGATGAAATTGCTTCTCTAACACCGATGTTCGCTGGCGTTAATTACGAGAGGCTGGCGGGCTATAAGTCCCTGCAATGGCCGGTGGCGGCCGATGGGACCGATGAGCCACTGCTTTATACCAAGCGCTTTGCTTTTCCCGACGGAAAAGCCAGGCTGTTCCCGGTCTCTTGGATTGGACCCACCGAGCGACCGGACTCTGAGTTTGACTTGCACTTAAACAATGGGAGGCTACTCGAACACTTCCACGAGGGCAACTTGACTTACCGCACTGAAGGGATTCGAGAGAAGACTCCTGATGTCTTTGTGGAAGTCTCCCCTGAACTCGCGGAAGAGCGCGGAATTCAAAGCGGAACATGGGTGCAACTGATCTCGCGATACGGGAAGGTCCGGGTACGCGCTTTGGTTACCGACCGCGTAAAAGGGAAAGAACTCTACATGCCGATGAACTCGGTCGAGAGTCCTGTGAACTGGTTGACCAGCAGCCATACGGATCCTGTGACCAACACTCCGGCTTACAAGGAGGCCAGCGTTCATATGAATGTGTTGGCCGAAATCGGCGAGAGTCCGTTGCCCCGCATCAACCCCCGCTTCGGTCATCCGACTCCTCAGAACGGGGTTGAGGTCGAACGGAAGTGGAAGCGGCCGGACTATACTCCTCCGGGAAATGGTCTAGTGCAATTGCAGACACAACAGTCGCAGACGGAAAAGTAATGCGAGGAGAATAAAATGGCTCAACCGATTCCTCTGGAGATTCCACCGCGCAACCCGCGGGCAGAGTTGCGCTCTCGCCTTGATCAGGCTCCCGAAGAACACGCTGAAGCTGTGTTAGCGGCTTACGAAGTGCTACAGGAGTTGCACAATCGCGGTGTGCTGGAAATTATGCGTGGTGCTTTGGCTGCGAGTGACGAAATTCTGGAGAAGGTTGTCGACAATGCCAAAACTCCCGAAGCCATTCGCGCCATCAGAAATCTGCTCTTCTGGCGGCAGATACTTGGGAGTATCGAACCGGAATGGTTCCAAGGCATCTTCCAGGCAATTCCTGAAGGAATCGCGAAGGCGACAGCCGAGCGAGAACAGCCGGTTAGCCTCTTTGGCGTGCTTCGGAGACTGATGAGTAAGGATAGTCTCCGCGGCATGGCCGCGGCTGTTGACTTCTTGCAATCTTTTGGACGCCACCTGCATTCGCTAGGTAGTCCGCCCTCGCAGCCTTGAAAAAGATCTCGACGGCGTTCCCGTAGACCCAGCCAAATCGATCGCCGCTTAGAACGGGAAGCGCACTCTCCTATCCTTCAGGTGCGATTTCAAGATCCTCTCTTCTGATTTTCATTCAGTCTCCAAATCCCATCGCTGCACGAGCCTCGACATTTCCCTACTCAACGTTGATCTCACACAGATCAATGAACATCTTCACAGCGTCCGCATGCCGACAGCAAGTCAGCACATCGACGGTGACCGCATCGCGTGCCCGTCTAACCTTGAGCACAAAGAACTCGCAAAGGTCTGGAACAAAACGCCAAATGGGCAATTCTAAAGTGTGAACAGCATTTGGACATGGGAATGCATTCCTGACATCCGAAAAGGAGGCTCATATGAAGCCGATAGGACGTACAGCACTTAGCAGCACCTTACTTTTTCTGCTTGCGCTAGGAGTTGCATTCGCACAGCAGGTCAAAACCGACTTTGATCATCAAGCCAATTTCTCGCGGTACAAGACATACTCCTGGCAGGAAATCAAGCCAGCGAATTCACTATGGGACGCGCGTATTAAAAGCGCAGTCGATGCTCAACTGGCGGCCAAGGGCTGGGCTCAGGTAGACAGCGGCGGCGATGTTGCCATCGTGGCGATCAAGACAACCCAGACCCAGAGGTCACTTCAAACGTTCTATGACGGCATGGGCGGGGGATGGGGCTGGCGAAGATTCGGGGGCGGAGGCTTCGGCGAGTCGACGACCACTGAACAGGACTACAAGGAGGGAACCCTGATCATTGACATGTACGACGCAAGAAACAAGCAATTGATCTGGCGCGGCAGCGCGGAAGACATGCTGTCCAACAACGCTGACAAGAATGAAAAGAATCTGGATAAGGGAGTAGCGAAGATGTTCAAGAAATTCCCTCCAGAATCGGCTAAAGGCTAAGTGAGCCTCCGGGCGGACTCGGGACTGTGATTTCTAAAAGGGGCGACTTACACCACAAACACGCCCCTTCCGCGTCGCCCATTTCCTTTCACCAACCGTTTGTACTCACATGATGTCATTCCGCTGACGTGCTGTCCGGCGTCGGACATTATCCTCTTTTCGAGCTCTGCGCTAGGGAATCTCAGCCGAGAAAAACTCCCCGCAGCCCATTCCACCCGCATTTATTTCAGTTCGAAGGGAATGTACTTTGGCATGCCGCGTGCTACCAGTGAAGATGTATCGAATATGGGCATAAACAAAGGGAGGATGCGGTCGTGAACGCGGCAGTTGATTTTCCGGAGATGCAGTACGCAGTGATAAAAGGGCTTCAGACAGAACCTGGTCGTGAGCACATGGTTATTGCTTACCCGAACGAAAAATCATTACGCGATCTTTTTGCCGCACCCTCCATCCTCGCATTAGGCTTCGCCACGCGCGACGAAGCGGTCGTGGCTGGCAGAGCTTCTTTCCCAACTCTCGTGGCTGACCAGCGGAGAGCAGGAACAACAGCCACCGCCGACACTAACAGATCCCGGCAGGGACTTAGCTGGGGCGTGCCGAGAAAAGAGACGGGTTCAGTTTTGCGAACACTGGGAAGGTTACTCGCTAGCTCCTACAGCGATATTGTCGTATCGGCCATAGTCATCTTGTCTTCTAGCAGTAGCGTCTCGGCGGCAATCCGGATGGCGTTGGGTAGTTCCGTGTGAGTTCTTCTACGCGCGGGTCTCTGATCGACATACCTCTAAGCTGTGAGGCCGACAGGTAGGACGGAAACAAAAATCGGGATCTCAGTTCCTTGCCGCAAGTGGCATGGAATTAAGCGTGGTGCGGAAGGAGGGTTGAGTTCGCTCCTGTAACTCTCTCAATCGGCGAAAACCTTTCGCAAACATCGCCTGGGCTAATGCTTCTACGTCTGGATCCGCTGAATCGGTGGCCCTGAGTAATTCCTTGCCTGCGTCTTGCAGTCCGAATCTGCACCACATCACTCCGCAAAGAAACACATAATTGCTGTCCATATCGATCTCCTCTTGGCCGGCGTTTGGGCTAATAGCATTCGAGCATTTCGTTGGAACAACCTCTTCCAGATTTGAGTGCAATCCAACTGCCAACGCCAGCCCACGAAAAACCCTCCGCAGTGGAACTTGTCTAACGGGAACGTCCAGATATCGACAATCATCACGACATCTCGACTCGCGTCGTCACGGACTTGTTTTAATTCAGTCGGTTTCGATCTCCGGAATCGACTGCCACTCCTGCTTTCCTACTTGAACAGGATCTTGGCCATCATCCCTTTGTCCTCGTGATTCAGCAGATGACAATGGAATACCGACATGCCTTTGATGACGGGATCGGTAAAGTCCAGGATGACGTCAACGGAGCCGGCATACGGAACGTTCACCGTATCCAGCCAAACGGGGTGCGGGAGTGGCGCATCATTTTGTGCATAAGCCAGGAAGTGCACCTGGTGGATGTGGAAAGGATGTAGTTCGGCAGTTGCGTTGACAATACGCCAATGCTGATACGTACCCACTCGAGCCGTCGTCATCGGACTTGCGTCCGTTTCAAACTTGCGTCCGTTGATGTAAAAGGCGTCCTTGTCTTCCGTGAAGGTGACAGTGAAATCCGGCGTGGTCTTCTCAAGCGGCTCTACATTAATTGGCTTGTAAACCGGCGGCCGGTCATCGATAGCATGAACTTGCCTGAGCCCTGGGTTCGCACTAGATTGACGGGGAGCGGGTGGCACAAGATCTGCCAACACCATCTCTGGATTGGGATCCCCAACCGGACCCGCGTCTACGCAAAGCGTACGCAGGGTTGTATGTGTACCAGCGAGTGAGCCGGTGATGATCGCTTCGAGACGCCCCGCAGGCGAGATCAGCAAGTGATTGGCGACCATCGTTGGATGTTTGGGGTCGTGGTAGGCAAGCGGCATCCCATCAAGCGCCACGATTTCAAAAGGCTGTCCATCCAGCTGCAGATCCAAATAGCGGTCTGCGGAAGCGTTCACGATGCGCCAGAACTGTTTCTCTTTAGGCGCGATCTCGATTCGCGGTCGAAGCACGCCGTTCACAGTAAAAAGTTCCTCGACAGCTTCGGCTTCTCCGCCGCATCCCTTAGCCGGGATTTCAACCTCGCGCATGAGGGCGGCGGCATTCGGATCGCGCTTGATGGAGCGGCCACGCACGACGATGACCCGCTCTCTGAGCCGGTCTACTTCGGGGACATAACGTTGTATTCCTTCGATGACGATCGCTCCTGACATTCCATCCCTTACTTGCCGGTGACTCTCGCCATGAGGATGAGTGTGGTACCAGAAGAGGCCAGGCGGATGATCGCGCGGAATCTGAACCGAGTAGTGCAACGTCTGGCCAGGCTTGGCCAGCATTGTTAGCACGTCATCCTGCGGAGCGTCCGGCGAGATGTTGAGCCCATGAAAATGCAAGTTTGTCATGTCCATGCAAGGATTGATCGCGCAGATCTCCTGAGACGTGGCGGGAAGGTCGTTGACGTAGGCGATTTTGAGAAGATCACCAGGAGAGGCGCGGATTACGGGAGCGACTGTCTTACCCTTGAAAGCAAAAGCATTCCTGCCGTTTTCATTCACTGCATGCAGCGTAAGGGATACAACATGTTTCTTCGCTCGTACCTGCGGAGGTTCCGGCAACGAAACAGTCTGTGCGTAGCCGAGAGCTGAGAGGAAGAGCACATTGAGAAGGCATGTCAGCTTTATCATCATCTCTCCTAAGCTTCAGCCTTCAGGCTGCTTTGCAGGTCGGCCTTTATCGAGGCGCGCCGCGTCGACGATTCTGAGAGTCTCTTCGAGTCCGCGGTCTCCTCGGTTTGAAGCGATTAATTTCGATCGGGCGACGCTGAATGGCTCAGGCTCCAGATATATGCTGCGAGCGCCGATGCCTGGTCGGGCGTCAGTTGCGCCCCACCCATCGGCGGCATGGGGCTGCGATATTGCTTCGGCTGCGGCACACCGTCGATTATCGTTTTCTTGATTCCAGCATAGCTACCATCGCTCCACAGCCATTTGTGTTCGGTCAGCTTAGGCCCTAAGGGTGTGCCTTGACCGCTCTCACCATGGCAACCCGTGCAGGCTGCGCCGCCGACCTGTCCGCGGTAGATGCTCTCACCGAGCACAACCATGCCTCGTGTCGCGCCTTCAGGAACCGCAACATTGCTGTTGGTAGCTGCGCCGGCGTCGGGATGCGTGCCCTCGGGCGGCTGCGCGGCTTCTTCAACGGGATTGCCAGCCGGAGCTGCTGCGTTGGGACATGGCGTGACGTTCGCAGCGTTGAAGTCAGCACCGCCTTGATAGACAATCCGATAGATCCGTCCGCGTACGTCGTCGGAAACGTAGAGCGAGCCATCCGGTCCCACCGCCAAACCACTGGGCCGATGTTCCGCTTCGGCCGGCGACTTCACCGCTCCCGCAAAACCGTCCGCAAATATTTCGCACCGACCAGTTGTATGGTCGCCGTTGAGCGCCTGAAAAACCACGTTGTAGCCACCTTGCGAATATGGCGCCCGATCCCACGAGCCGTGAAAGGCGATGAAGACCCCGCCGCGATAGTGGGCAGGGAATTGTTCCTTGTCATAACTGACCATTGCATTCGGCGCCCAATGGGCTGGGAACACCGCGATCGGCGCAATTTTGTTCGCGCATACTCCGATGGTTTTGCCGTCCCCACCGTATTCTGGCGCTAGAACCATTTTGTGCAGGAACGGGTCGTGATAGCACTCGGGCCATCCGTAGTCTCCCTTTGGCTTCAAGAGCAACAATTCTTCAGAAGGTAGAGTCGCTTCTTGGTCAGGCGTATAGAAGTCAGGCCAATTCGCGCGCAACTGATCGCGTCCGTGTTGAGTTACAAATATTCGCCCACTGGAGTCGATGGCGAAACCCTCAGCATTGCGGATGCCCGTGGCGAAGCGTTCAGCCGGCGAAAAGGTTTGGTTCGTCTTATTCGCGTCGTAGAGCCAGACGCCACCACGGGTTTCAAGCTCGGTACAGGGCTCCGCTCCCGGCGATTTCAATGTCCGATTTTTCAGCTGGCAGGAATTGGTAGCGGTGGCGACATCGACGTACATCTTTCCTTTGGCGTCGATGATAAATGGGTGCATCGGATGGTCACCGCCCAGAGGCAATCCGGAGACGACGGTCTCGGCAGAGCCGCTCGGCACGATCGAATCGTCGGGCAATGAATATCGCGCGATGCGATCGTTGATCTCTGCATAGATTGCTCCCTTATATACGCCGATGCCGGTACCGCCCGCTCCGCCACTTTGCACGGTTTCGCCAAAGCGCTCAATCACATCGGCTTTTCCTGAGCCGTTCTTGTCTTGCAATGCGACAAGGAACCCACCCGTGGGCGGAGTGTCGTTGCCGTAGTACCTGCCTGACCAGGTATTGACGTAAAGAACTCCATTGGGCGCAACCGCCATGTGGCGGGCATGACCAATGCCATCGGCAAAGACCGTTGCGCAGAAGCCGGCGGGCAACTTCAAGCCGCTGTCATCGTTTGGGCACGTCTGGCTCTTGGCTTCTGCGGCCATATTGGATTTGTTTTGCGGCGTACCGCCCATGCCCATTGCCGCGATCGCGACGAGGGCAGACAACAGAGTCTTGAAGGTTTTGGGTAATTGCATTGGAAGCTCCTGAAGATTTCGAAGGCTTGTCCCTTCCCGGCGATGGTCAATGCGGGAGCAGCCGACGCTCCGACGGTCGAGGATTCTTGTATCGCCGTGCGCCGAATCATCCAGCCGGATGCCAGCTCGAACCGGTGCGCGCCTTCATTTGCGGTGCCACTGTCGTTGTATTGGCCCCGAGATCCTTTTCGTACACGACCCCATGGCGAGTGACCACAAAGGTCATTACGCCGGAGGACTTGTACTCGGCCGGATATGCGACCAAGGTCAACCCCCTCTTCTTCGTTCCGTTGACCTCCGAAGCGGAACTTGTCACGATTCGAAAGTAGTACCCGTGGAAAAGATTGGAGTCCTTGTCGTCGGCATTCGCTGCGGCGGCAGGCACCAGGCTTTCAGCAAATCGGGTGATCGGATCTTCGCTAGCTGCCTTTGCGGCCTCTTCGTTCTTGGCCATTGCAAATTCCTCACACACTGCAATTGCAGTAGCCTCGTTTTCTCCAACTCTGCGGAACAGGATTTCTTGCTTGCCGGTCTCGGGATCGAAGTACCATGCGCCGTCCTTTATCAGCAGCGGGACGGGAAAGGGCCAGTTTTCTGCGCCGATATACAGGACTGTGGTGCCGTCAGGCTCGCGGACCAGACGATGCATCTCTTGATATTTCTGGCTGAACTGCTCACGTTCCAGTTTGTCCTCAACTTCATCGCTTGACGAAGTCACTTCCTTTCCTGCTCCCAAGATCGCTTCCAGAGCTTGCTCATCCTCCTTCTTCGCCGCTTCGTAGAGAGCGTTACTGGCTTCCGCCGGAGATGCAAACGTCTTTGGCTGCGCGCTCTGAGCAAAGCTTCTGTCGACCAGGCCCGCGACAAGCAGCAAACCCAACAACAACAGCATAAGGAGGACAGTGGATGCGAAACCGCAGGCAAGTCTCACGGCAAATGTTTCAACTGCTTCAAGTTTCATATTGTTCGTGTGCATGACTTCTTTCTCCGTATCGTTATCGTTAGTTGGGCCAGCAGTTGGTTCTGCGGAGGGTTGACAGAATTACCGGCGACCGCCGCCGCCGTGGAAGCCGCCCCCGCCTCCATGAAAGCCTCCCCCGAAGCTCGACTGCCCGCGAGAAGAGAACCCTCTCGCCACTCCTCCATGATTGAAGCCGCTGAACGCTCCGGAATGCGTGCCTGCGTGCGAGAATCCCCCTGCTCCGCCGCCATGAAATCCGCCGCCTCCATGAAATCCACCGGCTCCATGGAATCCACCAGTTCCGTGAAATCCACCGGCGCGATTGAAGGTATTGTGGTTGACGAAAATTCTGCTGTGGGAGATGTAAGCGCCGTGGTTAAACATGATCCCGTGATTGTGCCAATCGTATCCCCAGTGTCCCCAGCCCCAACCAAATCCGCCAAAGAAGCCGATTCCAAAGCCCAGGCCAAACGCAATTCCCGGAACTCCAAGGTAAAGTCCCGGATAGGAATACCAGCCCGGCCAAATCCCGATAGGCTCTCCGTACACGAGCCAGGGGTCATACTCCGGAACGTAAACCACCTCAGGGTCAGCCGGTTCGATCACAATGTTCTGTCCCTGCTGGCTTACCTTTTCCTGGTCCGTACTTTTTAAGTTACCGGCCTTCTCAGCGCGGTCGCGCATCGCCTGCACCGCGTTCATTACATCCTGTTGTTGATTGACATAAGCATCGCCGAGCGATGAGGTCCAGGCGAGGTTCTTGTCCATGTTGGCCAGCACCGAAGGAAACTCCACGAGAGCCTTCACACTGGGATCCCAGGGCTGCTTGTCGACTTCTTTGCCGAGTTTTTCGCCCTTGAGATCGGAATGTTGCTGCAGCCACCGGTCGGCTTCGACAATCTGGTCGGGATAGGTTGCGGCCGCGAGGATCTGTGCCACCAGGGCATCCGGATACAATGCGATGGGCGCGACGAGTTGCTGCAGTTGTTCCGGTGTTTGTTGCGCGGCCTGAACCGGCGCGGACTGAGCCGGTGGCGGTGGTGCGGCCGATTGGTCCGCTTGCGCGGCGAACCCTCCTGGCGCAGTGGCTAGTACAAGGCAACATGAGAGAAAAAGCGACAGAGTCTGTTTTATAAATTTCACGATCGATTCTCCTTCGACAGATCGCATCGCCGATCACCGGCGGATTCTTGCTAGTCAATTATTGGGTGCCGCCGTAAGCCAAGCTCCTTAGCTGACTAGATCATTAGCCGACCAGATCAGCGGTACTTCGAGGCGCGAACTGCCTAAACGTGAGCGGACATGCGAGATGATCGCATTGACACGCGATTTCCACGTTGTCGCTGCCCGCCTCACGACAGGCTTCTCCGCAGTATTCTTCTCCATCCGCCACGTTGCACAGGCACGGCATATGCGCGCATTTCTTCGTCTTTTGATTTGCCATTATGATTCCATCCCTTCCAGATCGATTTTCCGATTCCTGCAGCATTGCGATTCTTGACGTAGCCCCGTTCGCTCGACAACACGAGTGAGTTTGAGGGGACTGACTCTATGTAGTCAGCTCTCGGCGGCTACGCTCCCTAACCAATTGCACTCGGATCTCCAAATCTCAATTCGCGGCTAACACGGGGCTTTGCAAGGGTTTTGCGCTCCGCGGTAAGGCTTAGCGAAATCTCAAGTGTCGGCGGACTGATAGCGCGTCGATATTTGGACGGTTGCGAGGTGCCATTTTGCCCCCTTGAGATGAATAGGAAAGTGGATTCGAGGAGCCGCTGCTGCAAGTGAATGGAATTGTTGCTCTGATGATTCTCTGTCCGTCCTTCGCCGGCTGGAATAAGACGTGCACTCACGGCGTGAGAGAGTGAGGCCAAAATGGAAGCAGAAGTATTTACATTTGCCAGTTCGCCTTTCGTACCGGTCGCCATAGGGTTCTTTGGCTTGGGTACCGGTTACTTCATCTGGGGTGGTCAAGCCTTGTTTGGTTTTCCGAAGAGCAATCCCGATGTCAACCGGGCGTTGGGCATATGGGGTTTCTGGATGCCTGGGTTCATGCAGTTCCTCACCGGTCTTTATCTGTTGATAGGACTGACATGGTTCAACGTCTTCGGCAAAGCGGCTCCGCTATACATGGCGGGTCTGGCCTTCACGGCTTACGGCATTCACTGGTTCGCGATGTCCTACCGGCGATACCTTGACTCCAGCGCCCAACCGGATGGCTGGATGGCCATAGCATTCCTATTTCTCAGCATTCTTGGAGTCGACGTTTTTCGCCGTGCCGGAGACGTTCCCGTAATGCTTATCTTTGTCGGCCTAACGGTTATCTATGCGATTGAGATTCCTACCCGCTTATTGTCTTGGAATTTCGGCGGCCGCCTGGTGGGGCTATTTCAATTCATCACCGGTATTTGGCTGATGTATTGCACGTACGCCATGACCGTAGATTTAGCGTTAGGCGCGAAAGCTTGGGTCTAGAAAGCCTGGGCCCGGACAGCCTTGGTCTAGAAGGTGTTTCGCATTATGACAAGAATGCAGTGGGTGAGGTACGGCGTCGTCACTTGTTTCCTTGCGGCTGTCTCAGCGTTCGCTTCCGTCCGGAGCGCGTGATGACTTAACGTATGGTCTCTTGGCACATGTCGAGATTCGCTAAGCGGCCGGAATCGTCTGCTCTGCGTTACGGGATGGCTGTGATTCTGGTCGCGATGGCGCTCGGAATGGCGCTGCTCTTACGTCAGGAGAATTTGCCGCATCCGTTCACCTCGTTCTCTTTTGTGGCAATCGCCGTTACGGGTTGGTATGGCGGGACGGGGCCGGGACTGCTCGCCATCTTGCTTTCTTATTTGGCAATAAGCGATTTCTTCGTTCCTGCCAAAATTCTCGGCTCTTCCTCGGAATCCTACATTGTCATTTACGGGATATTTGGCGCGGCGGTGAGTTCGTTTAGTGCTTCACGCCGCCGAGCCGAACGATTGCTCACCGAGGCCCGCGACAGTCTTGAAATCCGGGTTGCGAAGCGAACGGGTGAACTCACTGAAACCAACAAACAGTTGCAGAGTACCCAGGAAGAGTTGCGAGGCGAGAAGGATCGGCTCAAGCTGCTGCTGGATCTGAATAACAGCATAGTCTCGAAACTCGAGCTGCGGGATCTGCTGCGTGTCATTTCCGCGAGTGTGCGGCACGTGATGCTGTGTGACGCAGTGGGCGTTAATTTACCGGATCCGGAAACCGGGAAGCTCAAACTGTACGCCCTTGATTTTCCAAGTGCGAAGGGATTTCTTCGCGAGGGAATGTTGCATTTGTCAGAGTCGTTTCCCGCCGGAGTGTTCAGCACGCGGCAGCCTTCGACGTTCTGCGTCGGAAACGGGGCGCTATTCATTCCAGAGACCGAGCTGAAACTGTACAAAGACGAAGGCCTGCAAAGTTTCTGTTGGCTACCCTTGATCAGTCATGATCGGGGATTGGGTGTCTTAGGACTTTCCCGGCTTGCAGCAAGTCCTTTCTCTCAGGATGACGTCCACTTTCTTATGCAAGTTGCGAGTCAGGTGGCTATCGCGGTGGAAAATGCATTGGCCTACGGGCAGATCTCAGAACTGACAGACAAACTCGCTCAGGAAAAACTTTACCTTGAGGACGAAATTCGCACTGAGGCTAACTTCAAGGAGATCGTCGGCAAGAGTCAGGCGTTGCACCGCGTGCTAAAGCTCGTGGAAACTGTGGCGCCAACGGATTCGACCGTGCTGATTTGCGGCGAGACGGGTACCGGTAAGGAATTGATCGCTCGGGCCATCCATGACCTGAGCTCGCGTAGTTCGAAGACCTTCGTGAAGCTGAACTGCGCCGCTCTCCCCGCCGGACTACTTGAGAGCGAACTGTTTGGCCACGAAAAAGGCGCGTTCACAGGCGCCGTCGCACAGCGCATTGGACGACTCGAACTTGCAAACCATGGCACTTTGTTTTTGGATGAGATCGGGGAAGTTCCCCTTGAGCTGCAACCGAAGCTTCTGCGCATCCTGCAGGAGCAGGAGTTCGAGCGCTTGGGAAGCACACGGACTATTCGGACCGATGTGCGGTTGATTGCGGCCACAAATCGGAACCTGGCTGCGATGGTTCAAGAGCAGAAGTTTCGCTCTGATCTCTTCTTTCGCTTAAACGTATTCCCGGTCGAACTTCCTCCGTTGCGCGAGCGGCCTGAGGATATCCCGCTTCTGGTGCGGCATTTTGCCGAGGAGTTCTCTCGCCGCATGAGCCGGACAGTCGAAACTATATCTTCGGAGACGATGAGTGCTCTGTCCCAATATAGGTGGCCAGGTAACATTCGGGAGCTGCAGAATGTTATCGAGCGATCAGTGATCCTCTCAGCGGGCCCAACCCTGAACGTGCCTGTTGCGGAACTGCAGTCGCGCACGCCGCCGGCGCCGGCCAATGATGCAACACAAATGCGATCGACAAGACGCATTCCGGTGCGGAGTATTCTCGCCGAAGTTGATCGTGATGAAATCATCCGCGCACTCAAAGAAGCCGAAGGCCGCATTGGCGGGCCAGTCGGCGCAGCGGCCCGCCTCGGGCTCAAGCGGACCACATTCATCACGCGGATGAACAAGCTTGGCATTGACCCGAACCAGGTTCCGGGACGTAAAGTGGACAGCACCGACACTTCCGACACCTCCGACACGGCGACCGGGCAAGAGTCTCCAATCGACTCAAGTTCTTCTCAATAAAGCTTTTGCACAAGAACCCGCATCTGCCCGGGGTTTGGCATCCGCGTTGCCTTTATCCAAAGCGTGAAAAGGAAAGAAACGATGTTGGCAAGGCCAGAACGGAATCGTGAAGTTCCTTTTAACGTGAAGTGAAAATACAGCATTTTTTCAAGGAGATGACCGAAATGAAACTCAATAAACTCTACATTACCGCCGGTTTAATCATTGCTCTTTCGCTGTTCATGGGACTCGTTGCTCACGCTGACGAGTTGGACCAATCCACCACACTCACCTTCAGCCAGCCCGTCCAGATCCCGGGGCAGGTATTACCAGCCGGGAGCTACGTATTCAAGTTGGCCGATGGTACAAATGATAGAAACATTGTTCAGGTCTTCAATGCGGGTCGGACAACCCTACTTGCAACCCTTCAGACAATCGCAACAGACCGTCCTGAGCCAACTGATCGTACGGTGGTCGCTCTCGCGGAGCAAGGCGCCGGACCGGATGTCCTGCTTAAGTGGTTCTATCCTGGCCGCGAGACTGGGAATGAATTCTTATATCCCAAACAGGTAGAGCAGCAACTAGCTCAGGATAAGGTACAAACGATCCAGGTCAACCCGACAGTATCAAATTCTGATACCAGTGTCGCTGGCAACTAATTATGAGTCTGAAATTCGCACTAAGGGCCCAGGTCGAAGGCCTGGGCCCGGGTGCGAAATGAAGGCACGGATGATGAAGTACAACACAATTCTTTACATACACGAGCAGCGGTTCGGTATAACCTACATCCGCATAAGTCGTGTATCGACCACAGAGAAGGTTGTTTGACAGGGTGGCGCTTTTGCCAGCGGAGACAACCTCGCCAAGTATGTTTCGGCTCACGCAGCACGTGGTTGTAATGGGATTGAAACCGAGCTAGAGTTACTAGGGGGCCCGTTTACTGTCGCTCCGACGGACTCATGTCCGGAGCGCGAGAGAGATTCTTGACGATAGGCGATCCAGCCAAGAGGAAATGGATTGCACGACCGGCGGCCCTTAGCACTCCGCGCCACGCGCTAGCTTTGCTTTCGGTCGGCTCACTGCCCGCATCGGCGCATCCTTCTCTGTCATTCCATCTGCCTCGGCCGTCTACCTCGCGCGGCGCCGGCCTTCGCCTCACCCAACGTACAAAAGTCGAGGCGCACGAATGAAATCCGCAGGCGCTTCCACGGTATTCGTTATTGATGACGATCCCTCAGTGCGCGCGGCGATCAAGGGCATGTTGAAGTCGGTTGGCTTGCGCTCCGACACCTTTGCGACGCCGCAAGAGTTCCTTCGCAGCAAACGGCCGGACGAACCGAGCTGCCTTATTCTGGACGTGAGACTTCCAGGCATTAACGGCCTGGACTTTCAGCGTGAGCTTGCGGATGCGGGCATCCGGATTCCTATCATCTTCATTACCGGGCATGGGGACATCCCCATGTCGGTGAGGGCCATGAAATCGGGTGCAGTGGAGTTCTTGACCAAGCCTTTCCGCGACCAGGACTTGCTGGATGCGGTCCACCAGGCTTTGGAGCGCGACGGCGCGACCCGGCAACTGCAGAGCGAACTAGCCGAGTTGCGAAAGCGCTACCAATCGCTCACCACCCGCGAGCGCGAGGTGATGGGCATGGTGGTCTCGGGCATGCTCAACAAACAAATAGCGTTTGAGCTCGGAACCAGTGAAGTCACCGTAAAGATCCAACGTGGGCAAGTGATGCAAAAGATGCAGGCCGAATCACTGGCAGAATTGGTGAGAATGGCTGCGAAGCTTGACCTTCCGCCGGGCCGCCGCGAATGAAAGCGTTCTCTAAACTTCAACGTTACGGTCTGGCGGTGATTTCTTGCGGCGTGGCGTTGCTGGTGGCATGGCCTATCGATGCGCCTGCTTCGTGCTTACTCCTCGCTGTCGCGGTGAGCAGTCTTTTCGGAGGACTGGGGCCAGGACTCTTATCGATTGCTCTCTCTGCCACGGCCTTCAATTATTTATTTCTGCGGAGGACAAATCCGCCAGCTGTCGAGCCTGCGGTCTTCTTCCGGTTTGCGGTCTTCCTGTTAGCGACCTTGCTCATCGCCATGCTGATAGAAGTAAAACGACGGGTTGAGAATTCCCGCAACCGTGCCGAAGAGGCTTTGCGTCAGGCGAACTCGGATCTCGCGCGCGTCAGCCGAGTGACCACCATGGGAGAGCTGACCGCCTCCCTCGCGCACGAAGTGAACCAGCCGATTGCCGCCGCTGTCACTGATGCCAATACCTGCCTGCGCTGGCTTATGCGCGATCCACCAGATGTGGAAGAAGCGCGCGAAGCCGCTTCGAGAACCATTAAGGACGCTACTCGTGCAGCGGAGATTATCACCCATGTCCGCCAGATCTTCCGTAAAGGTGCCGAGCAAAGAGAGCCGCTTGATGTGAACGAAGTCATTCAGGAGATGGTCCTCCTCCTGCGCAGTGAAGCTGCGCGGTACTCGATCACTGTCCGGACGGAGCTTGCGGCGGACCTTCCCCGCGTCATGGGCGATCGGGTGCAATTGCAGCAGGTGCTGATGAATCTCATGATGAACAGCATCGACGCTATGAAGGATGTGAACTGGATGCGTGAGCTTACTATCCACTCGCAGCGAGGGGCGAACGAGGAACTTGCGGTGACGGTCAGCGATACGGGAGTGGGACTGCCGCCGAAGCAGGCGGATGAGATCTTTAACGCGTTCTTTACTACCAAGCCTCATGGCACAGGCATGGGACTTCGCATCAGCCGGTCCATTGTGGAATCGCATGGCGGCCGCTTGTGGGCTGCCGACAACTCTTCGCGCGGCGCAAGCTTTTACCTCACCCTTCCCACCAAAATCGAAGTCCACGAATGACGCTCACAGCCGAGTCCAGTATCGAGCTCGGTATTATAGCGCTCATACCAAAGTATGATTGCGCCCCTCGACAGCGGAAGGGTACCTTGCAACTATGGCTATTCAGAGGCGGACAAAAATGGTCGCAATTGTTGATGACGATGAGTTGATGAGGAGTGCATTGCAGGGCATGTTGAAATCCGTTGGTTTGCCGTCACGAGCGTTTGGATCGGCGGAGGAATTTCTGGATTCCGGTCAGCAGCAGGAGACTGCATGCCTGATCGCGGATATCCGGATGCCCGGAATGTCCGGTCTGGAACTGCAAGCCAAACTAAATGCTGAACACTGCAGAATTCCGACCATCTTCATTACGGCCCATGGCGACACAAAAATGCGTATGCAGG
>Ga0307476_10001202_pt1 | contig 16275 bp, 17 predicted proteins | sample atmos_gasesECM2C_2_FD_203314 | JGI IMG/M metagenome (GOLD analysis project Ga0307476, IMG submission 203314) | Hardwood forest soil microbial communities from Morgan-Monroe State Forest, Indiana, United States - atmos_gasesECM2C_05 | ecosystem: Environmental > Terrestrial > Soil > Temperate... | reverse complement strand
GCTCCCGGCGTCAGCTACGCCGGGCGCTGGAGCGTCTCTGTGCTCGTCAACGGCCGCCTCGACGCGATCACGGGCGGCCTCTGGCGCGGGTCGAGCCCGTCGCTGGTGTGGTTCTGGCCGATCGTCGTGCTGCTCGCCTGCCTGCTCGCCGCGCTGCGCCTGCGCCGCCACGAGCTCGATGCAAGGCTCGCCCATGCGCTGGCGATCGCGGCGCTGCTCGCCCTCGCCGTCGGCGCCGCGGCGCGCGCGCTGCACGGTCGCCCGGCGATCGGCGCCGAGCAGCTCCTTCTGCTCGGCGCCGTACTCCTCGCCGTCGCGCTCGCGATGGTCCGGGTCCTGCGCCGGCGGCAGGGCTTGATCCTGCTGTTCGTGATCGCCTACGGCGCGCTGCAGATGGGCGCCGAACTCGCCCCGACGCTGCTGCACGGCTTCGTGCTGGTCGCCCTGCCGGCGTTCGTCACGCGCGCCGCCGCGAGTCTCTGCCTGGCGTGCGGCGCCGGGCTACTGCTGCTCGTGCTGCGCATGGCCGCGCTGATCCCGTAAGTCTGTGGCCGCCTGTCCGTCACGGCATCGTCGATCGATTCCCTAGACCCATGGCCGCCCGCACCTCACATCAACGTCGATCGCTGTGGCCGGGCGTGGCATGCGCGCTGGCCGCCTGCGGTTTGCTCGGCGGCTGCGGGGCGGCGTCCGGTCCGGGTGCCGGGTCGAGCACCTCGGCGCCAGGTCCAGGTGTCGGATTGAGCACTTCGGCGTCCGGTCCGCGTGCCCAGTCGAGCACGTCGGCGACGAACGCACCCGGCGGTACCGGCTCGGGCATCCCGCGCGCGCTGCTCGCCGAGGCGCGGCCAATCGGCCGTGGTCAGCGCTTTCACCCGCCGCCCAGCGGCCCCCCGGACGGCCGCTGCCGGCGTGGGCTCGGGCCGCGTGTCGCGGTGCACGTCGAGGTCTTCGCTGCCAACCGCGTCGTGATCGTGCCCGCCGGCATCGGTCTCGGCGCGCCCTGGCGCACGACGGCGGGGCGGGTCACCGACGCGCGCTGCTACGGGGCGCTGGTCACGCTCGAACCCACCGGCGTCGTGCTCGTCGCGCCCGGCGCCTCGCTACGCCTGGGGGATCTCTTTCGGGTTTGGGGCCAACCGCTCTCCGCGCAGCGTCTGGCGTCCTTCCGGGCGCCCGCCCGTCGATCGGTGGCGGTGTTCGTCGACGGCCGCCGCCGGGTGGGGCCGCCGGGCCGGGTGCTGCTCACGGCGCACGCCGAGATCGTCCTCGAGATCGGTCCCCACGTGCCGCCGCACAGCTCCTACGCCTTCGCGCCGGGCCCGCCGCAGCACGCCTCCGATGCCTTCCCGCTGGCCCCGTCGCCGCACTCCTCCTACGCCTTCGCGCCGGCCCCGCCGCCGCCGGGCCGAGATGAGGCCTGCCGGGCGGCCGGCCGCCCGTAGTCGCTGAGCGCGATCAGGTCGTCGCGGGCGCGGGCCACGCGCGAGCGGATCGTGCCCGGCGGGCAGCCACAGACGACGCCGGCTTCCTCGTAGGAGAGGCGCAGCAGCTGTGTCAGCACGAACGCCGCGCGGCGGTTGGGCTCGAGCTGCGCCAGCAACTCGTCGGCCACGACCGCCTCCGCGGGATCGGCGGCGCGGGCGGGCTCGCGCGCCGCGACGGCCAGCTGCCGGTCGCGGTGCCGACGGCGGTGGCGGGTGCGCAGCTCGTCCATGCAGACATTGCGGGCGATTGACAGGATCCAGGTGCGCGGACTGGCGTCGCCGCGGTAGCGGCGCAGCGCGCGGGTGACCCGCAGGAAGGTCTCCTGCGCCAGATCCTCGGCGGCCTGCTCGTCGACGAGTGTCGCGCACAGCCGCCAGACGTCGGCGTAGCTCGCCTGCAGCAGCCGCTCGAGCCCACGCCGCTCGCCGCGGGCGGCGGCGGTATGCGCGGCGTGGAGGTTGCCTGCGGCGGCGTCAGCCATGGACGCCCGGATCGTATAGCGACGCGCGCTGCCGGTGGCGAATTGTGCGCTCGCCCGGGGAACCGCATGATGTTCCGGAGCGACTGATGCGATATGAACTGCGACGCCGCCCGCGATGCGATCTCGGCGCTGCTCGACGGTGAGCTGCCCGCGACGGTCCGCCTGCAGTCGCCCCAGCGGGCTCGTGCACAGCTGGAGGCACATCTCGCCGGCTGCGCGGCGTGCCGGGAGTGGCGCGAGCAGGCGCACGAGGTGACCCGCCGTGCGCGGCTCGCGGTGGCCCGGCCGGTGCCGCCGCCGGACGCCTCACTGTTGGCCGCGATGGCTGCCGTCGAGCGGCGCGGCGCCTGGTGGCGGACGCTCGCGCTCGCCCGTCTCGCGCTGGTCGCGGTCGGGCTCGTCCAGATCGCGCTCAGCCTGCCCGAGCTGCTCAGCGGCGTCTACCGCGAGGCGCCGATCCACGTCGCCCACGAGATGGGCGCGCTCGACGTCGCGCTCGGCATCGGGTTTCTCGTCGCCGCCTGGCGGCCGCTGCGGGCGCAGGGCATGCGCACGCTCGTCGGCTGCGCCGCGCTGCTGCTGGGCGTGACAGCGGCCGTCGACCTCGCGGCCGGCCGCACCGGGCTCGGCGACGAGGCTCCCCACCTGCTCGTGCTCGCCGGCTGGTTGCTGCTGTGGCGCGTCTGCACGCTGATGCCGCTCGGCGAAGCCGACCCGCGGCTGCGCCTGCCGCAGCCCGGCTGGTCCGCGCTGCGACCGCGCCGTCCGTCCGTCGCGTCGCGGTCGCTCGCCGCCGAGCCGGTCGTGCCCGCGCCGGCGATGCCGGAGCCTGGCCCACTCGAGCCCGCGGTACCCGAGCCACTCGTGCCGGAGCCGGTCGTGCCGCGACGCGCCGACGAGGCCGATCGCCGAGCCGCGCGCCTGACGGCCGGCGTGCCGCTCGCGGATGAGCCGGCGCCCAGGCGTCTCGCCGAAGGTGGATGAGCGCGTCCGTCCCCGGTGCCGGCATGCGTCTGCGCTTGGCGCTGGCGCTACTCTGCGCGCTGATCGCGTCCGCCGCGCTCGTTCCCGCCGGCGCCTCGGGCGACGGCGACCCGGCCAGCGATGTACTGGTGTCGCAGTCGCTGTTCCTCCCCTACGACACCGGCGTCTCCGGTGCCGGCCAGGCGCGGTTGCAGACGCTGCTCAGCGCCGCCGACCGGGCCGGCCTTCCGATCAGGGTCGCCGTGATCCCCAGCGAATACGACCTCGGCTCGGTCGGCGTGCTGTGGCGCAACCCGCGCACCTACGCCCACTTTCTCGGCATCGAGCTCTCGCTCACCTATGGCAACCGGCTGCTCGTCGTGATGCCGAACGGGTTCGGCTTCGACTGGCCCCACCACAGCACTGCCGCCGCCTACCGGGTGCTCGCCGGGATCGGGATCGGCAGCGGCGGCGACGGCATGCTCGCGTCCGCCGAAGCCGCCGTCCGGCGACTCGCGGTGGCTGCCGGAGTGGACCTCGCCGGCAGCTCGACCGGCAGCGCCGCCGCGGGGGCCGGGCGTGGTTCGGGTGCCGAAGGCGGCTCGGGCGCCGTGGGGGAAGGGGCCGGCTCGGGCGCCGCGGGGAACGGTGCCGGCTCGGGTGCCGGAGCCGGCTCGGGCGCCGGAGCCGGCTCGAGGGGCGAGACCACCACCGGCTCGGCGCTCGTGCGCCTGCTGTTCGCGCTGCTTGTGCTCGCGATCGTCGTCGCGCTCGCCGCGACCGTGCTGGTCTTCCTGCGCGACTTGTGGCGCGAGCAGCCCGCTGGGACGGAGAGTGGGCGGCCCGGGGGGGCAGGGCGCGGGCAGCCCGGGGGGGCAGGGCGCGGGCAGCGGGTCGGGACGCGGCGGTCACGCCGGCCGGGCCGGCTCATTCCGGGCGCGCCGCGCGCCTTCGCGCAGGGCCGGCCGCACGTCGTCGGCGGCGCCGCCGTGTTGTGCGTCTGCGCGGTCGTGCCGGTCGCGCTGCTCACCGGCGACAGCTCCGGCTCTCACGCGCCCACCTCCGCGCCGCAGTCGGTGTCCAACGAAACACCGACGACGTGGCCGCAAGGGCAGCGGGCGGCGCCGAACTTCGAGCTGGCGGATCAGCGTGGCCGCGGCGTCTCGCTCGGCGCCTACCGCGGCCGGCCGGTGCTGGTGACGTTCATCGACCCCCTGTGTCGCAACCAGTGTCCGCTGGCCGCGAAAATCCTCAGCGAAGCCGACCGTCGGCTGCCGGCGGCGCAGCGGCCCGAGATCATCGCGGTCAGCGTCGACATCTACGCCGACACGCGGGCCGACCTGGGCGTTGACTTCACCCGCTGGAGCCTCGTGCCGCAGTGGCAGTGGGCAGTCGGCAGCCCACGCCAGCTGGCCGCGGTCTGGAAGCGCTACTACGCCGAAGTCGAGGTGCAGACGAAGCACATCGCGGGCACCACGGTGCACTACATCACGCACTCCGAGATGGCCTACCTCGTTGACGGGCGGGGCTATGAGCGGGCGCTGTTCTCGTGGCCCTTCAGCGAGCACGAGGTCGAGGCGGCGGTGCGCCGGCTGGGCCGCTCGTGAGGCCCGGCTCGGCCGGTGCGCGGCGGCGAGCGCGCCCGGCGCGTGGAGCAGGCTCACGGACGCCCGGGGGCGCCGGGATCGGCCTCAGCTCAGCGCGCCCGCGCGACCCGGCAGCAGCGGGAACGAGCGCTGCGCCCGTGCCGGCAGGATGTAGTTGCCGCGCTTGAGCACGAAGATGAATTCGTTGATCCCGTTGTTCACGGTGTCCGTGATCGCCGGGTTCTGCAGCTGGGCGGAGCTCGCGTTCATCGCTTCGCGGGTCTTGACGAAGTCGGCGATCGAGCGCTGCAGCGAGACGAAGTGCAGGCCGGCCTGGCCGCCGTCGATGGTGTCGAAGTCGCGGCGGATCATCAGCGGCCGGCCGTGGCGGCGCACGCGTGCCGTCGCCTGGGAGTGGCCGATGACGCCGTAGCGGTTGACGGCTTCGCCGAAGCCCGCCGGGTCGCCGCCGGCTTCGGTGGTGAAGCGCCGCGCCTGCTCCGGGGTGACCTGCGGGGCGTACATCCGTGCCACCCGTTCGGCCTGGTCGAGCTGGCCGTACCAGCTTTCCAGGCGCAGGCGCATGTAGCTGGCCTGCATCGTCGTGCCCTGCGCGAAGTGGCCGTCGGCGATCGTGACGCCGTCCTCGCTGGCCTGGTTGCCGCGCAGGCCAGATTTGAAGCCCATGAACAGCGGCGTCCGGGTTGACACCGGCCGTCCCGGCGGGATGCCGCCGACGTCCTGGTTGGCCGCCGGCAGCCCGGCGCCGACGAAGCCGGTGCGGGTCTCGCGCCAGCGCAGCGCGCTCGACAGATCGAGTGGGCCGTCGGCGCCGGCGAGCGGCGCGCGACCACGCAGCGCTGCCACGACGGCCGCCAGTCGCCGCTGGTCGTCACAGGCGAGGTGCAGGCAGAGGTCGTAGTCGTCGATCGCCGGCAACTCGAAGTTCGACAGCGCCCGCGCCCGCGGGATCGGCGAGGCGACGCCGAGTGCGCGCACGAAGTACGGCTCGCCCCAGCCGGCGGTGAAGAGCAGCCCCGACGGGCCCCAGCGGTAGCGGCGCTCGAGCGTCCGCAGCGCCGCCTCCAGCAGTCGCGCCGCCGCCGGCGTCGGGCGGCCGCGGACGTCGAAGAACAGCAGCCGATCGAAGCGCGGCGGCAGCGGGTTGCCGTCGGCGTCGTGCGCCAGCGTGTCCGTCCAGGCGTGCTGGCGCCGCGGCAGGCCGGCGGGTTGGGCGCCGAGCGCGACGTCGGGGATCGGCGTCGCGCCGCCGCCGCGATCGAGCGCGATCCCCAGCGCGGTGCCGCCCGCGGCCAGCGCCGCGCCGCCGAGCAGGAATTGCCGGCGTGTCAGCATCGTGTGCCGGCCCGGCCCGTGCGAAGGATCAGGCCGGTGGTTGCCGCCCGGGCGCTCAGACCGGCTTCCAGTGGAACGTGAACGAGACCCGGTGCGGCTTCAGCCAGACGCCCCGGTATTCGACGTGCCGCGCCGACACGGGCGGGCTGATCAGCAGGCTCAGCTGGTAGGTGCCGGCGCCGGGGACGGTGACGTCGTTGCCGTAGTGCGGGCCCATGTAGCGCGAGAGCATCGGCCACTGGCGGGCGTCGAACACCAGCTTGCCCTGCTCGCGGATCGTCGCCCACACGCCGGCGTAGGGGATCACGACGCCGGTGTGGGCGTCGTTGAGGAACACCATCAGGTGAAAGCTCGCCTTGCCCGGCTTGACCATCCGCTCGCCGGTGCCGTCGTAGATCACGAACGGCACCGCCGTCATCGCCTGGGCGGTGATCTTCATGCCTTCCCAGGTCGCCGTGCCGAGTATCTGTGTCGGTACCGGCTTGATGCCGTCCACCGACATCCCGGCTTCCTTGGCGGTGGCTTCGGCGCCCATCACCGACATGTTCTGGGCGCCCGAGGGGCTCGCGCCGGCGGCGCCGGTGGGGCTCGCGCCGGAACCGCTCGAGGCGCCGGCGCCGGAACCGCCGACGCCGGAACCGCCGGACGAGCTGGCGCCGGAACCGCCGGACATGTGCATCGAGGCGGACATCGACGCGGCGGCGCTCGTCGACGTCGATGCCGCCGCCGGGCTCTCTTCCTTCTTGTCGGCCTTCGCGCAGCCCGCCAGCAGGGCGCCGGCCGCGAGCAGCGGCGCGGCGCGGCGCGCGAAAACGGCGAGGCCGCCCAGCCGGACCTCGTGGGTGCGATGCATGGCGGAGCGGCGACCGGCGGGCGCGCTCACGTCGCGACCGCCGCTCTGGCCGGCACCGCAGGCGCGCTCACGTCGCGACCGCCGCTCTGGCCGGCACCGCGGGCGCGCTCACGTCGCGACCGCCGCTCTGGCCGGCACCGCAGGCGCGCGGCGGCTCGCTCGGCACCAGCGACCAGAGGGCCAGCGCGAGCACCACGAACGGCAGTCCGGCGTTGGGATCGGTGGCGCCGCCTTCGAAGATCCCGCCGAAGCCTTGCCCGAGCGTCCAGTAGATGAGGTTCAGCACGATCGCCAGGGCCAGGAACGGCTTGGCGCGCCAGTCCGCGGCGACCGCGATCCCGATCGCCGCCGACGCGGCGGCCAGCAGGAGCGCGAAGATCAACCCGTTGCCGGCGGTTGCTTTGGTCGCCCATTCCTGCAGCGTGCTCAGCCAGCTCATTCCCGACGGGGCGGCCTTGATCGCGCCGGAGATCGTGTTGGCGCTGCTGCTCGGCGCCTCCAGCCACAGCCAGGCCATCACCAGCCACAGCGCCGCCCAGGCGCCGCGTGCGCCGCGCACGCCAAGCAGGCCGCCGGGCCGCCCATTGGGCCACACGATCAGGCCGATCAGCGCGTACAGCAGCACCGCCCCGGGCGCCCCGGTGAGCGGGGCGGCCATCGTCATGAACATCATCCCGAAGGCCTCGCCGAACCACCACACGACGAGCGCCCACGCGAACGACGCCGCCAGCGCCGGCTTGACCGTGCGCCGGCAGAGCAGGCCGAGGCCGATGCCGACCTGGATCAGGGCGAACAGCGTGTTGTAGAGCGTCAGGTCACCGCCCGCGGCGTGCGCGCTCCAGTTGATGCTGCTCGCCAGCCAGCCCGGCTGCCCGGATGCGAGGCCGGTCAACATCTCGGTGAAGCCGTGGGAGTACATGAACGACTGGAACTGCAGCCCGCCGTCGAGCAGCCAGATCAGCCCGAGGGCGCTCTGCAGGGCGCGCGCGGGATCCGAGGCGAAGTAGGCGGAGGTGCGGCTCACGCAGCCTTAGTCGCCCGGGAGTGGCGTCCGGTTCCCCGAGGCGCGGCCGCGGTCCTTCTCGACTTGTTCACCGCCGGGTCACGACCTGTACACGCCTGTGCGGGGGGTGGCGGGAAAGACTCACCCGAATCAGCCGTATTCCGATCCTGACCTGTGCGGCACTGAGAAGGAGATGAGTCACGCGATGAACGCAGAGCCCGCCGGCCGGCTTGCACGCCGCCGGCCTCCCCGCAGCGAGGTACCGACGTCGCGCGCGCCGCGGCGCCGCGCCCGTAGAAGCCTGTTCGTGACGCTCGCCGCGGCGGCGCTCGCGGCGGCGCTGTGCCTGATCTCGGCGAGCGCGCTCGCCGTCGAAGCGCCGAAGAGTTACGGCGATGGCCTCGGCGTCCAGAAGGGCAAGATCAAGCACATCTGGCTGATCATCCTGGAGAACAAGTCCTACGACGCGACGTTCACGGGCCTCAACAACAACACCTACCTATGGCAGACGCTGCCCGAACAGGGGGTGCTGCTGAAGAATTACTACGGCACCGGCCACTTCAGTCTTGATAACTACGTCTCGATGGTGAGCGGCCAGGCGACGCAGCCCGACACGCAGTCGGATTGCCCCTACTACGACAAATTCTCGGGCACCGTGAATGTGTCGGGCAAGCTCAAGAACAACCCCAACTACGGCCAGGTCGAATCGGCCGCCGGTCCCAACGCGGCGGCGGGCTCCAACGGCTGCGTCTACCCGGCGAACGTGCCGACGCTGTTCAACCAGCTCGACGCCGCCCACGTCGGCTGGAAGGGCTACGCCCAGGACCTCGGTAACGCTGACGAAAGCGGGCCCACGCATGACGCCGGCGCCCAGTACTGCGGTGCTCCCTACGCCGAACCGGGGTCGACCGGCAGCACCGCGTTCCCCAACCCGGGCTCGGCCAACGGCACCGACCAGTACGTGCCCAAGCACTTCCCCTTCCCCTGGTTTGAATCGATCCTGAAGTCGGGGGACTGCAACGAAGAACACATCGCCAACCTGTTCAGCCCGACCGACGGCCTCTACCACGACCTGCAGAGCGCGGCCACGACCCCGGCGTTCAGCTGGATCACGCCGAACAACTGCAGCGACGGCCACGACGCGGTCTGCCACGGCAACAACCTCTCGGGCGGCTTCGCCAACCCGACGACGCCGAACGAACCCGTCAACTACACCGGCGGGCTGTACTCCGCCGACCTCTTCCTGGAACACGTCATCCCCGAGATCGAGGAATCGCCGGCGTTCAAGGAAGGCGGCCTGATCGACGTCACCTTCGACGAGGGTTTCCCGCCGTTCACTTACTCCGGCAACAGCTTCTCCAACTCGACGCTGGTCGCGCCCGACGCGGCGACTTCGCTGGAAGACGACGAGGCGGGGGAGACGCTGTTCGGCAACTCCCTGAACTGGGAGCCGACCGGGCCGAACACGCCGCTGGAACGCAACGAACACGGCGAAGAGCTCTACCCGGGTCCAGGTGACAACGCCTACATCGACCGGCCGAGCGACTGCGTGGAACAGACGATCCCCTCGCAGCCGCTCGGTACCTGCATCCTCGGCGGCGGCAGCCACGTGCCGGGTGCCCGCACCGATAAAGGCGCGAGCGCACCGGAAGGCAGCACCGCGATCGCCGACAACTCGATCGTCGCGACCGACAAGGGCCGTGCGGTCAGCGGCGCCGGTATTCCCGAAGGGGCCTACGTCGGCGAAGTCACCGACACCCCGGTGACGGCGACCGCGCCGAGCCAGAAAGGTGGTTTCGTGGACACCGGCTCGTTCGCCCTGGTGAACGCCTCCGGTGAACCGCTGGCAACGACGGGCCCGGTGAGCGGCATCACGCTCGCCGCCCGCACCCCGGCGACCGACCCGCTGTACAACGCCACCGACCCGACCACGGGCGGCGGCGACACCGGCAGCGTGCTGATCAGCCCGTACATCACGCCGGGCAGTGTCAGCACGGTGTATTACAACCACTACAGCTGGCTGCGCACGATGGAGGACCTCTTCAATGTGAGTAGCGTCTCGCCGGGCCTCGACGGCAAAGGCCACATCGGCTACGCCGCCCAGCCCGGTCTCGCGCCGTTCGGCCCCGATGTGTTCACGAATCCGAGTGGACCGCCCAGGGAACACCACCACTGAGGACCGGCGCACCGTCGCCGCGGCGCTGTCCGGTGCCGCGACGGCGGTGGTGCTCGCGCTGGCCCTGAGTGCATGCGGCGGGGCGGGGGACGGGCACCGGCCGAGTTCGTCGGCCGGTGCCGGCACCGGTGTGCACGCCGGCGGCGTGCCGGCGGCGGACGCCGCCGATCGCTCGCCCGCCCATGCGCCCGCCACGGCGGGCTCGTCGGCCAAATACGGTGGTCTGCCGAGTTGGCTGCCGAAGCCCAGGGTTCACATCAATCGGCTGCTGGCCGCCAGCGTCGGGCATCCGGCGCTGTCGATTCAGGGCGAGACGATCGCCGTCGATCTCCCCGGCGGACACGTCCTTGCCACGGCGGCCGGCCCGGAAGTGCCCGAGGAGGGCCGCTTCCCGGTGCCCGCGACGAGCCCCTGCACGTTCATCGTGACCTTCGCCTCGGGCAGCGGCACGATCCCGCTCGATCCGGCCGCGTTCACCCTGGTCGACGACCTCGGTCATGTCCACCATCCGCGGGTCACGGCCCTGCACGGTGGCCCCCTGCCGGGCTCGGTGCCGCGCGAGAAGAGCGTCTCGCTGAAGCTCTACGACGTGTTGCCGACCGGCGACGGCGCGCTCGAGTGGGCGCCCCACGGCGGGCGGGCGCTGGTGGGGTGGGACTACACCGTGGAGATCGATTGAGGCGATCGATCGATCGAACTGATGCGATCATCAAGGCCACGATGAGCACCCGAGCGTCAGCCCCAGCGGCCACAGTGAGAACGAGCAGCCGGGGCGAGCATGCACCCAGCTGAGACGCGCGCCGAGACCGATGTCACCGTACGGCGGTTGAACCTCACGGAGTTGGATCGGCTGGAGCCGCTATGGAGCGCCTTGCGCCTGCATCACGCCGCCGTCGCTCCCGGCTTCGGGCCACCGCGGGAGCGCGCTGACTCCTGGCAGCGGCGGCGTGGCGAATACGAGCGGTGGCTGGCGGAGCCAGGCGCGTTCGCGCTCGTGGCCGAACGCTCGTGCGAACTGCTTGGCTACGCGATGGTCCATATGCGCCGAGGCTCGCCCACGTGGCCGCTGACTGAGCCGGCGGCGGAGCTCGAGACTCTCGCCGTGTTGCCCAGTGAGCGGCGAGGAGGGATCGGGAGCGCGTTGCTGGACACGGTGCGAGCGGAACTAGCTGCAAGTGGCATCGCGGCGCTTTCCCTGCTCGTCGTCGCGGGTAACGACGAAGCACTCCGGTTCTACGAGCGGAACGGCTTCGAGACAGCGGCGATCTGGATGCGGCGGGACGACAGCCGTTCTTAGGGAGCCCGCGCGGCGCTTGTCATCGGCGGCGATCGAAACCGAGTTGCCCTCGGCGACGCGCATCTCTCCGGGATGCGGGCGGAGGAGGGGGGCATGGGTCAGTCCTCCGCGCGGAAGCTGCGTCCGATCTCCTCGCCGGTGCCGAAGTAGTGCCGGAAGACATACAGCAGCGGGCTCCAGCGCCGGGGGTCGATGTGGCTGGTGCCGGGCTTGACGATGCTAGCCAGCGCGTGGACCCGCTGGACGTGGGCCTCGACGATCCGGAAGTACTCGCCGTCGGGGCGGCTGGCGGGCTCGTGGATCGCGGTGACCTTGGCCTCCAGCTGCAGCGGGCACTGGGCAATGCGCGGTGGCTTGACCGTCTCTGAGGGGATCGCGGTGAGGCCGGCGGCGTGGAACTTGTCCGGCTCGTAGCGGAACGTCGCGGCCTTGTGCGGCGCCGGGGGGTTGCGGCCGGTCAGCGGCGCCAGCGCCTCGACCTGCTCGGCGAGGTCCGGCCCGGGCAGGTTGATCACGCACTCCCGCTCGCGCTGCAGATTGGCGAGGGTGTGGGCCGTGCTCTCCCAGCCCATCACGACGACGTAGCCCAGCGCCCAGGCCGAGGAGATCGGTCCGATGTTCGCGGTCCTGTCGGCGTTGCGCGTCGTGACGAGCGCCACCGGGGTGCCGAAGTAGAGAATGCTCGGCCAGATGCCCTGGTGCTCGCTTGCTGGAGCTGCATGTGTCGTCCCGGTGTCGGTCGGTGCCGGTTGCATCTCTGCTGCAGTCTCGCCGGCATCGTTTCGCTGTGGGCCGAAATATGCCCGGCTACGATGAGGTGATCCGGACGCACGAGGCAATCGACATCGCCGACCTCGCCGGGCTGCTGGCCGACCGCTCGCGCGCCGCGATGCTGCAGGCGCTGATGGACCGCCGTGCGCGCACCGCCGGCGAGCTCGCCCGGCTCGCCGGGATCGCCCCGTCCACCGCCAGCCAGCACCTCGGCCGCCTGGGCGACGGCGGACTCGTGGCGGTCGAGGCGCAGGGCCGCCACCGCTACTACCGGCTCGCCGATCCCGGGGTCGCGGCGCTGCTGGAGGGCATGATGGTGTTCGCGCCCGCCCCGGTCGGGTCAGTCGCGCCACGCGCGGTGGATGTCGGCTTCGACCTGCGGTTCGCCCGCACCTGCTACGGCCACCTTGCCGGGACGGTCGCGACCGCGCTCTACGACCGGATGGCGGCGGACGGCACGCTGCGCGTCACGCCAGAGGGAATCATGCTCGGTCCCGCGGGCGCCGGGCATCTGCAGGCTCTTGGCATCGACGTCGCGACCCTGCGCGCCGGCCGGCGGCCGCTGGCGCGCGCCTGTCTGGACTGGACCGAGCGCCGCCACCATCTCGCCGGCGCGCTCGGGGCCGCCCTGCTGAGCGGTTTCCGCGGTCGTGGCTGGCTAGTCCCCCGCAGCGCACCCCGCGAGCTGCGGCTGACTACGACCGGGCGCCGGGCGCTCGCTAGTCACTTCGACATCGATGTCGCCGCGCTCACCGGCATAGGAGCGGTTGACGCCGCGTGACGTGCTGGGGCATGTCCCAGCAGTTGTCTGCCGGGGAATAGGTCGCACGAGGCGTCACCCCTTGGTGTCTCGTGCCGCTACTTTCCCGAAAATGGGCACGGGTGGTTTCGAACCACCGACCTTTCGCGTGTGAAGCGAGCGGCTCCGCTGCGAGCTATTTGCCCTTGAAGGCCAATATTTCCAGGGGTTTTGCTCGGTGTGGGGTCGAGCGGTCGAGGCGATGGGAGGGCGATTGTAGTCGTATTTGGGCGTTCTTGGCCCACGGTCGAGCAGCGCCGGATGCCTCGCTGGGCTTCTTGAAGAGCCGCTCACGCTTTGATCCGGCAAGTGGAAGCGGGAGGTGCTTCTCGGTCGCGCTACGTCCGAGCGTGCCCGTAGCTTTGCGACCATGACCCATCCGGCCCCGCTTTCGCCTGCGCTCCGCTCCGCCGCCGAAGCCGAGCGCGAGGTCGCACTGGACCGCGTCGAGGGGCTACGCGCGCAGCGCCAGCGACTTCCGACACGCCTCCGATCAGGGAGAGCTAATCGCGGAATGCCGACGTTTGGGAAGTTCGCCGGTGAGTGGCTAGCTCGTCAAAAGGATGAGGGTGGTCGAAAGCAGATGGGCCTTTCACGGGCAGCCCAGGCCGATCTTCAGTGGCGCCTTGAGCACCTGCTGGCTTACTTCGCCTCGATGCCGCTCGAGGAGATCAGGCTCTCTGACGTTGATGACTTTCGTCTCTCCAAGGTGCGCGAGGGCAGGCTGAATGCGACGTCAATCAACAAAATACTCACGACGCTGGCGGCGATCTTAGGGACTGCCGTCGAATACGAGCTGATTCCTAGCAACCCTGCCAAGGGTCGCAAACGGCGTTTGCCAGAAGTTAAGCCCATCGCTCCTGGATTGACCGGGCAGAACACATCACTGGCTCCTGAGCAGTGCAGGTGAACTCGATCAGAAGGGTCGCGCTCTGGTGGCTTACGTCGTCCGGTGATCGCGACGCTCATGTTTGCCGGTCTGCGTCAGGGAGAGCTGCAGGCACTCTATTGGCACGACATCGATTTCCACCGGGGCACGATCCGTGTGCGCAATGCCAAGACCGACGCTGGCGTGCGGATCGTCCACCTGCTGCCGATCCTGCGCTGCGAGCTCACCGCATATCGAGATCAGCTTCAGCCGGCGCCGACTCGTCGCGTCTTCGCCACGAGCAGTGGAGCCGCTATCGGGGCCTCAAATCTCCGGAGGCGTATTCTCGCGCGAGCCGTCGACTACGCAAACGCAACGCTTGAGGCCAGTGGGCGGCAGCGGCTGCCTGATGGACTTACGCCGCACTCTTTACGCCGAACGTTTGCCTCGTTACTCATCGCGCTCGGTGAGCCTCCAACGTATGTAATGAGCCAAATGGGACATACAACTCCAGCACTCACACTTGCTCTCTACGCCCGTGAGATGAATCGTCGCGACGGTGAGCGCGAGTGCCTAAAGGCGCTCGTAGCGGATGAACCCCAATCGCCTACGACACCCCAATCATGTACGACGAGTGCGGGCGCGGTACGGATCACCCCGTCCATGGCCCGAGCATACGACTGCGGGTCGCGCGTACGTGACTAGATACTTGGGCGATGCCCCGATGGCGCCAGACTCTCGCAACGGCTGGGGCCTGCGCGTCCTTACAGAATCTTACTGGCGCTAGTCATGTTGACGTCAGTGCGCCAGTCAGCTGGAACTAGGCGATCGGTACGCGACCTCGAGCAAGCGCGGATCGACCTGGTCGAGATCGACGTCGGCGAGATGATCGAGAAAGCGGCTGAAAGTTACGGCGCTGACGCGCCGATCGGTACCCGGCAGCCGATACTCGGTGATGCCTTCCGGCTGTGTGGATATGTGCTTGGTGTCATCCGCGATCAGCCACGTGGCGTCTGCAAGCAGCGCAGTATGGATCACAGGGTCGTCCTTGCGATCGGCGGTGTAGACGGGAATCAACTGGGGGTCGAAATCATCGGTGACCTCGACGCATGCCGCCGTGATCTGTCGACGAATCACATCGACGTCTTCCTCGCGCAGAGTGGGATCAAGCCTGGGGCCGGCCTCTCGTAGCTTGCGCTCGTACTCGGCGAGCAAGGGAGGTGAAGCGACCAGCCGCCAGTCATCTGGGCATCCCGCCGGCAACGCTTCTCGCAGCTGCACATATCTGGCCCCAGCTTGCTCGGCAAGTACATCGAGCGCCGCTGCGCCGGGCTGTCCGCCGGTGCTCAATGATTCAGTACGCAGCGTGTCCGCTTCCTGGTGGAGAAGCTCGCGACGTGCGGCCAGCGCACCGAACGCCAGCACGACCAAGAAGCGTCGACGGTAGCCGCGCGGCGAAATGACCGCCGGGAGCATCACGCTGGTGTCGAGTACAACAAGCCGCACTGAGCGGCACTCTATGCGCGAACCCCGAAGCTAGTCGTCGCCTTCGAGCGCCGCTTGCACGTCTGCATCGCTGACGGCTGCATACCGCTCATCCAGCGCTCGGATCTCCTCATCGAGCCGATAGGTCCCTGACAGCGAGGCGAGGAGCCCGGCGAGCGGGACGCGATAGTCGCCGCCGGGGAGCTTGAGGTAAGGGATCTTCTCGCTCTCGATCCAGTTGAGGATCGTGCGCTTGCTGACACTCAACAGCTCCGCGGCCTGCTTGGTGGAGAGCAACTTGGGTTGTGAGCGAACAGCCGGCATCAGATTCCCTCGATCATTTACAAGCCGAGTCTAGCACAATACTCGCAGTTTAGGCTATTTATCGTCCTCTGCGCAATTTTCTTGATCTTCCTGAGACAGCATAGCTCTCCGCGGGTCGTTCCCCGACGTCTGCCGTGTCGGTATGCGACCCGACCGGATCCCTCGTGCTCGCTTTAGATCTCGCTCGCCGTTCGGACCCAGGGGGGACCCCATCCCCATTCATGCGCGAGTAGTTCCCTGCAGTTGTTAGATTTCGCGCAGGAAACGAAGCAGCGAAAGGAAAGCAAAAAAGACCCAAAATCACCGCAAGCGAGCGCTCTCTTAGCCACATAATTCGCAGAAAACACATTATTTGCAGCGACTTTAATGGGCACGGGTGGTTTCGAACCACCGACCTCTCGCGTGTGAAGCGAGCGCTCTCCCACTGAGCTACGTGCCCGGAGAGCCCGATTCTATTGCGCCCGGCTAAAGCCGCCGCCCAGACCCGGCCCCTACAGCTTCAGGCTCGCCGGCGGGTGCGGCTGGAGGCGGGTGGCGGCGATCGAGTAGGCGCGCCCGAGCGCGCCGACTTCGCCGGGCGTGAGTGCCGCCCCGAACCCGGGGCCGCCGCCGAGCGCGCGGTAGGCGCCGGACAGCTTGGCGCCGACGAGGGAGAGGCTGTAGTGGCCGTCGTAGACGCAGTAGATGTACAGCGGGGCGTTGGCCCGCAGGAACCCGCCGGCCGAGCCGCCGGCCGCGGGGCTCGCGCGGGAGCCGGCGCCAGGAGCCCGACTCGCATGACGGCCGGCGCCAGCCGTCGGACTCGTATGCGAGCCGGCGCCGACC
>Ga0307476_10001200_pt1 | contig 16280 bp, 16 predicted proteins | sample atmos_gasesECM2C_2_FD_203314 | JGI IMG/M metagenome (GOLD analysis project Ga0307476, IMG submission 203314) | Hardwood forest soil microbial communities from Morgan-Monroe State Forest, Indiana, United States - atmos_gasesECM2C_05 | ecosystem: Environmental > Terrestrial > Soil > Temperate... | reverse complement strand
TCTTCCGCACCGCGCCCGACAATGATTTTCCGCCCGTCCGCATGGTCGGTCACGACCGGCTCGAACGGCGGGCGGTGCCACAGGCTGAGCGGGTCGACCGGCTGCACGTCGTAGTGACCATAAAACAGGGCGTGCGGGCGTGCGCCGCCCGACTTGCCGTTTTTGGCAACGACCGCAGGGTGGCCGTCTGTCGGCCGCACTTCGCTTGTCAGGCCGAGGGTTGCGATGTCCTTCGCCAGATGATCGGCGGCCGCCTTGCAGTCGCCCGCAAAGGCCGGATCCGCCGAAATCGACTTGATCCGCAACAGCGCAAACAGCCGCTCCAGGCTGTTGTCGAAATCCGCATCGATGCGCTCGAGGACTTTTGAAAGTTGTGCGGCGTCGGACATGTCCGATCTTCCTTCCGTTGTGTTTCTTGCCTTTGAATCTACGGCACCCCACCCGGGGTGGACAAGGAGGTACTCGCGGAACTCTCATCCTCAACAGGATGCAGCAGATACCAGGCCAGTGCTGCCGCCATGATGGCTGTGGCAATGAAATTGTTTCCGAACGCCTGCAGGTCGTGCGGAAATACCGGCAGCGACAGACAAACCAGCAGGCCTGAAATCGCAAGTACGATCCAGGTCATCTTTCGCGCACCGGCGCGGGGATCGTAGACCGCGCGATGCAACAGCACCGTCAGCGGAAAGAACAGCCACATGAAGTAATATTGGCGCGCCAGCGGCGAGGCCACCGTCATCAGGCAAAACAGGATCGCGAGCTCTTCGGCATCCGATCTTGGCGTCCTGCGCCGCTGCGGCGGCATCACAGCGATGAAGCCAAGGCCGATGACGGCAGCAACGCCTGCCACAACCCAATTCGCCGTCTTGAAGTCGAGATCGGCCAGATTCATGTAGGCCGGCGCCTTGGCTGGATTGTCCTGGTTGTAGTTGACCGGACGCGTCAGGCGATGCGTCAACGAGATCAGGGATTGATTGATCCACGACCAGTTCTGATCGTTGCGCTGTCCAAATCCGGCCTCCGAGCTCGATCCGACCATTCCCTGGTACCAGGTCTTCATCTCGGAGACGTTATGCTGATAGCCGCGGATCGGCGTCGGAATGACGAAGAGAAACACGACGAGAAAGATCACCATGCTGGCAACCGATGCCCATTGCCGCCGCCACACCAGATACGGCAGCACAGCCACCGGGAACACCTTGATCGCGGTCGCGAGCGCAAACAGGCCTCCCGAACTCCACGGTCTGCCGTGCTGCAGAAGCCAGAAGCCCAGGAGCATCAGGGCCAGCAGCACCAGATTGGGCTGGCCGAGATCGAACATATCGAAAATGAAGGAGATGGTGACGACGGAGGGAAGCGCCGCCAGCCAGGGATTCAGCTTCTTGCCGTCGCCGGTCATGGCGTTCGAAAGCTGGGCCGTGATCCACCAAGCGGCGACATTGAGCAGCGACAGGCAAAGATAGAGCGGGATTTTTCCAAAGAGAGCGGGGATCGCGAGCAGGATTGCCGGCAGCGGCGGGTACAGAAAATCGAAATGACCGTTGATGTCGTGCGGATAAAGGTCTCCGCCGTGCAGGACCTGCTGGCCGACCCAGAACCACAGCGGATAATCCTTGGTCTTGCCGTGTCCGAAGATCTCGGGACCGAGAACGTCGGCGGTCAATACGAAGCAGCAGACCAGGAAAAGAATATCGAGCGGCGCTCGCAGAGACGGGAATCTGAACATCAGCCTCTCATCGCCGCAGCAGCCCGCCGAGCGCACCGCGCACGATGGCACGGCCGACCGAACCCCCGATCGAACCGCCGACCGATTTGCCGAGATCAGCAGCCACTCCGCCCACCACCTTGTCGGTCACCGAACGGGTGACGTTTCGCGCGATCAACTGCCCGGTGGACAATTTGCCGCGGGGCGTGCTGGTGCCAAAGATCGTTCCGACGATGCTGCCGATCTGCCCGAGAATCCCGCCGCCACCTCCGCCGCTCGCGCCTGCCACCCGCTTCTGCAAGACTTCATAAGCGGACTCGGGATCGATTGCGGTGTCGTATTTGCCCTTCACCGGACTGCTGTCGATGATCGACTTGCGTTCCTCCGGGGTAATCGGCCCGATCCGCGCGGTCGGCGGCCGGACCATGACCCGTTCCACCACCGCCGGAATGCCGTTGCCTTCCAGAAACGACACCAGCGCTTCGCCCTTGCCGAGCTGCATGATCACTTGCGCCGTATCAAGCTTCGGATTCGGACGGAAGGTCTGCGCTGCGGCGGCGACCGCCTTCTGATCCCGCGGCGTGAAGGCGCGAAGCGCATGCTGCACGCGGTTGCCCAATTGCGCGAGCACCTTGTCGGGAACGTCGATCGGGTTTTGCGTGACGAAATAGACGCCGACACCTTTTGAGCGGATCAGCCGCACCACCTGCTCGATCTTGTCCATCAAGGCTTTTGGTGCATCGTTGAACAACAGGTGCGCCTCGTCAAAGAAGAATACGAGCTTCGGCTTGGGAGGATCGCCGGCTTCCGGCAATTGCTCGAATAATTCCGACAGCATCCACAACAGGAAGGTCGCGTAGAGCCGCGGACTTTGCATCAATTTGTCTGCGACCAGAATGTTGACCATGCCCCGGCCGTCGCGGTCGGTGCGCATGAAGTCTTTCAAATCCAGCGCCGGCTCACCGAAAAACTTGTCACCGCCCTGGTTTTCCAGCACCAGAAGTTGACGCTGGATGGTTCCGACCGTCTGTTTCGACACATTTCCGTATTGGGTCGTCAGTTCGCCGGCATGCTCGGCGATAAAAGTCAGGATCGCCCGCAGATCCTTCATGTCGAGAAGCAGCAAACCCTGCTCGTCCGCGACGCGGAAGGCGATGTTCAGCACGCCTTCCTGGACATCGTTCAGATCCATCATGCGCGACAGCAGAAGCGGGCCCATCTCAGAGACGGTGGCACGCACGGGATGCCCCTGCTCGCCGAACACATCCCAGAACACGGTCGAGAACTGATCGGGCTGGAAGGCGAGCCCCATGTCGGCGGCCCGCTTGACGATGAAATCCTTGGCCTCACCGACTTCCGAGATGCCGGACAGGTCTCCCTTGATGTCGGCTGCGAACACAGGAACGCCGGCGCGCGCAAACCCTTCCGCCATCACCTGCAAGGAGACGGTTTTTCCGGTGCCGGTTGCGCCCGTCACAAGGCCGTGTCTATTCGCAAGCCCGAGCGTCAGCCAGACCGATTGCTCGCCCTTGCCGATGAAAATCTGCTCGGCGGTGTCGATCGTTGCGGTATCGGGTGTTGCCATTGCATTGTCTCGCGCTGCACTCACGGCGCAGTCCACTAGCTCCGCACTTATAGTGCATGTTGTGAACCGATTGAAACCTTCAACGAAGGAATGAGGAATGAAAGCGTATTTCGTTTCGTGCACATTTGACCCGGTTTTGCCGCTTCGCATCGATGAGTTTGCATCGAAATTCGTCTGTTGAGGCGTGAATTCGGAGCCAGCCCTTGCATTGCTGCAACACTTGGCACTCGATTCACACGAGCAAGCACGCTGATCGCTTGTAATTCGTCTCGCAGAAGATCAAGATCATTCGCAAGCGGGGGGCCGGCAGACAAAGTTGGCCGAGGACGGGGCGCAATGGACGAATTGACGACGTGGCTGGCCTCCAAGGCCGGTATCGAAGATACCGTGGCCGAAAAAACTATCGGTATCATTCTGGGCTACCTTCGCCATGAAGGCCCCGCTGACAAGGTTCAGGCCTTGATCGACAGGATTCCCGGAGCAGAAGCCGCAATCACAGCGTCCGAAAACAATGGTGGTCTGTCAAAGCTGATGGGGGGCGGCTTGATGGCGGTCGGAAGCCGGCTGATGGGGCTCGGTCTCGGCATGAGCGACATCCAGAACATCGCGCGTGAACTTTTCCGGTTTGGTCGAGACAAAATCGGCGACGATCAGATGGGCGCGATCATCGCGGGGACCCCCGGCCTCAGCCAATTCGCTTGAAACAGATTTCAAATCGAAGATCATGACATATCCTATTTCCGAAATTGATGGCCTTCCCTCCTTCGCAGCCGCCAAACTGAAATCGATCGGCATCCGCACGACGGAAGGCCTGCTGGAAGCCGCAAGAACCGTGAAAGGACGCAAGGCGCTTGCGGCCAAGACCGGCATCACCGAACAGCAATTGCTCGAATGGGCCAATTTCTCCGACTATATGCGGATCCCCGGCATGGGCAGGGCCAAAGCGGGATTGATGCGCGCTGCAGGCGTACCGACCGTTCGCGAATTGTCACTGCGAAATCCGGCGCGGCTGGCGCAGAACATGAAAGAAGTGAACATCAAGCGCAAACTGGTCCGGGTCATGCCTTCCGAAAAGGCCGTCGAGCAGTTGATCGCGAAGGCGCGCAAGCTTCAGCCCAAAATCACCTACTGACCTCATCTTCACCGGACCGCGATTGGCTGCATCGCAGGGCAGCGCCTGCGCGCGATCTCTTGACTCCCCGGCGGCGACCGCGCAAAGCGACCAAATGATCGCGACTTCGCCCGGAACCACCCCCGCGGCCGCCTCAAGGGATCATCGGACCTGGCCGGAACGACTGTCCAGTCCGTATCCGCTTGTCATGGGGGTGCTCAACATCACGCCGGACTCCTTCTCCGACGGCGGACGCTTTCTCGCACCCGCGGATGCACTGGCTCAGGCCAAACGCATGGTCACCGAGGGCGCCGACATCGTCGACATCGGTGCGGAATCCACCCGGCCCTACGGCTCGCAGCCGATCACCGCGGACGAAGAGATACGGCGCTTGCGGCCGATCCTGAGCGACGTCGCTTCGCTCGGAATTCCCGTCTCGATCGACAGCATGAAGCCTGTTGTGGTCGCCTGGGCACTGGACAATGGAGCTGTCATCGCCAACGACGTCTGGGGTCTGCAAGGCGAGCCGGAGATGGCCACGCTGATTGCCGACCGCAACTGCCCTGTCGTGATCATGCACAACCGCGACCGCGCTGATCCCAATATCGACATCATGAAGGATATTGCCGCGTTCTTCTCGCGCTCGCTCGAGATCGCGGAAAAGGCTGGCATTGCACGCGAAAATATTGCGCTCGATCCCGGCATCGGCTTTGGCAAGACGCAAGAACAAAGCATGACGGCGCTCGCCCGGTTGCGCGAGCTCGACAGCTTCGGCCTGCCGCTGCTCGTTGGGGCGTCGCGCAAACGTTTTATTGCGGCGGTGACGCCATCGGAGCCCGATCAAAGGCTCGGCGGCTCCATCGCCGCGCATGTGATTGCGGCAAAGGCCGGCGCACGGATCATCCGCACCCACGACGTGTCGGAAACCGTGCAGGCCTTGCGTGTAGCGGCAGCCATTTGGGACAAGCAATGAGCGATACGATCTTCATCACCGGCCTCGTCATCCACGCCCGCCATGGCGTCATGGATCATGAAACCGAGGTCGGGCAACGGTTCGTCATCGACCTCGAACTTTCGGCTGATCTTGCGGAATCTTCCCGCACCGATCGTCTGGCCGATACCGTTTCCTATTCCAACGTGGTCGCAACCGCGACCGCGGCCTTCAAGGACACGAACTACAAATTGCTGGAACGCGCCGCGGGCGCGGTTGCCGATGCGGTGCTCGCGGCCTTTCCGAAGGTCAGCGGCATCAAGGTCACTGTCCATAAGCCGCATGCGCCGATCGCGGCGATTTTCGATGATGTCGGCATCATCCTCACGCGCACGCGGAAGGTTTAATGCCGCACGTCTTGATCGCACTCGGGGGCAATGTCGGCGATGTCCGCGCCACGTTCCGAAAGGCGATCGCCAATATCTGCGGCATGACACAAGGAGTTCTTCTGGCGCGCTCCTCCGATTATGCGACGCCGCCCTGGGGCGAGGTCGAGCAGGATCGTTTTATCAATGCCTGCATCGAAATCGATACCAGCCTCGACCCTCACGCGCTGCTATTCACCTTGCAAAAGATCGAAGCCAAATTCGGCCGCGATCGCGCCCGTGAAACGCGCTGGGGACCGCGCACCCTCGATCTCGATCTCATCGCCTATGACGACGTCTCGATACACAAGCCGGAACTGACACTGCCCCACCCTCATTTGTTCGAACGGGCTTTCGTGCTGGTGCCATTGGCCGAGATTGCTCCTGACCGCGTGATCGGCGGCCGCAGCATCGCGTCCGCCCTGGCCGCGCTGTCCACCGACGGTATCGAGCGCCTGCCGGACCTAGTACCGCCGATCTGAAGTCCCTGCACCGCAAGCGGCGAGCTCGATCAGGGACTTCAGATCGACAAGCGGTACTAGATTCAATAAGTTTGCTAGTGCCCATGACTTTCCGAAGTTCGTGACGGTGGGGGCTGCAATGGAGCACGAACTTCGGAAAGTGGGCACTAGTTTGATTCGCCCAAAACACCGTTTGGCTTGGCCGCCCACCCGTGGCAATTTTGGCGTCCAATGACAATGTGTCGCAAATGACAGAGCCCGACGAACTATCCTTGGCCGCCGATTTTCCACCCGCCAGCTATGACGACTGGCGCAAGCTGGTCGATGGTGTCCTGAAAGGCGCGCCATTCGAAAAGCTGATCAGCAAGACCTATGACGGCCTTCCGATCGAACCGATCTATCGGCGCGCCGACAATGCCGTCCCGATCGCCGGGAGACCTGCGGCCGCGCCCTGGCAGATCATGCAGCGGATCGATCATCCGGATGCGAAGACTGCCAACGCACACGCGCTCCTGGATCTCGAAAATGGCGCCAGCGGACTCGAGATCGAATTTGCCGGCGGGCCGGGCGCGCGCGGCTTCGGTGTCGCCGATGCAACGCCGGAAATGCTGAAGCGGCTGTTTGACGGCGTCTTCTTTGACGCCGGCATTTCGATTTCGCTTCATCCGGTGCTCGGAAGGCAAAATGCTGGCGAGACGCTTGCGGCATTGATCGAGGAACGACGTATCGATCCGGCCAAGGTCGACCTCCGCTTCAACTATCAGGCACTGAGCACGATGGCGGTGCGCGGCCGCGCGCCGGCCAAATGGGGAGAGATGGTCCTTCCGTTTGCCGGCGTCGTCGGCGGCCTGATGGCTAGAGGTTTCCGTGGCCCGTTCGTGCTGGCTGACGGGCGCGCGGTCCACGACGCGGGCGGATCGGAAGCCCAGGAATTGGCATTCGCCCTATCGCTGGCGGTTGCCTACCTTCGCATGCTGGAAGCCGGCGGCGTCGATCTCGATGCGGCGCGCACGGCGATCTCCTTCCGGCTCTCCGCAGATGCCGACCAGTTCCTGACGATGGCGAAATTCCGCGCGCTGCGCCTGTTGTGGGCGCGCGTCGAAGCGGCTTGCGGGCTCGCCTGCAAGCCGGTCTTCGTCGCCGCCGAAACCGCCTGGCGGATGCTGACCCAGCGCGACCCCTACGTGAACATGCTGCGGGCGACGATGGCGACGTTTGCAGCGGGGCTTGCCGGTGCCGACGCGATCACGGTGCTGCCGCACACACTCGCGCTTGGGCTACCGGATGCGTTTGCGCGGCGCATCGCCCGCAACACGCAACTGATCCTTCTGGACGAATCCAATCTGGCAAAGGTTTCTGATCCGGCCGCAGGCTCCGGCGGCATCGAAAGCCTGACGCAAGCGCTTTGCGCGGCGGCATGGGCGCTGTTCCAGGAGATCGAAAAGGCCGGAGGCGTCTTCGCTGCGCTCGAACAAAATCTGATTCAGCGCAAGGTCGCTACCACCCGTGGAGCGCGCGAAGCCAACGTTGCCTGCCGCAAGGACGTACTCACCGGCGCCAGCGCGTTTCCGAACCTCGGCGAGGCTCAGGTCGCAGTTCTCGACGTGAAGCCTGCCGAGCTCGCGCCTTCTGAAGCCAAAATCACATTTGAAGCATTGTTGCCGCTCCGTTCGGCAGCGCCCTTCGAGCGGCTGCGCGACCGCTCTGATGAAATCCTGAAAATAAAGGGCGCGCGGCCAAAAGTGTTTCTCGCCAACCTCGGCAACGCAGCCGAGTTCACGGCGCGCGCGACGTTTGCCAAAAGCTTTTTTGAGACCGGCGGGATCGAAGCTGTCGACTTTTTACCACCTCTCCCCTCTGAGGAGACGCCTTCGGCGCAGGAACGACCTCTCCCAATGGGAGAGGTAAAAGAATTCGCGGCGTTGTCCGCCGCCTTCAAGGCGTCCGGCGCGGCGCTCGCCTGCATCTGCTCGTCCGACAAGGTTTATGCCGAGCGCGCGGAAGACGCGGCAAGGGCCCTTCACGCGGCCGGCGCCAGACATATCTATTTGGCAGGGCGCGGTGGCGAGCACAAAACAGCCTGGCGCGCCGCCGGCGTCAGCGAATTCATCTTCGCCGGCAGTGACGCGCTGGCCGCCCTGCAACAGGCCTATCGGCTAGTGCCGCCTATTTGAAGTTCCTGCACCACAAGCGGCGAACTCGATTCAGGAACTTCAAATAGAAAGGCGGCACTAGAATCAATAAAGTTGCTAGTGCCCATGACTTTCCGAAGTTCGTGAAAGGTGGGTGCTGAGGCGTACACGAACTTCGGAAAGTGGGCACTAGATGGAGGTCGCATGAGCGAAGCGACAAAACCTGTTCTGACCGGCGGCTGCCAATGCGGCGCGATCCGCTTTGCGCTGTCGGCGCCACCGACCAAGGTCTCGATCTGCCATTGCCGCATGTGCCAGAAAGCGTCAGGCGCGCCATTTGCTTCGTTTGCCGAAATCGAAAAGAGCGACTTTTCCTGGACGCGTGGTCAGCCGGCCGCGTTCCGCTCCTCCTCGATTGCCGAGCGCGATTTCTGCCGGGACTGCGGCACGCCCCTGAGCTTCCGCCGCATCGACGGTCCGCGCATCGAGATCATGACCGGCACCTTCGACCGACCGGACCGGCTGGTCCCGATCCGGCAATACGGAACCGAATCCCGGCTTGGCTGGGTGGTCGCGATCGCGAACTTGCGCAGCCAGACCACGCTGCAAAGCTACGGGCAGGAGAAGCTTAACGGTATCGTCAGCCACCAGCATCCGGACCATGATTGAGGCAGGCGATAGAATGACGCTGAATGCCGGCTATGATACGCTCGCTATCGAACCCGTCATGCCCGGGCTCGCCCCGGGGCATCCACGTTTTTAAGCAAGACGTGGATGACCGGAACAAGTCCGGCCATGACGAATGAGGCCCCGGGAATGAGCCGCATACCGAACTTCGCCAATGTCGCGTTCGAGCGCGTTGCCGCCACGACGGCTGGCAACGCCGAGCCGTGGCTCACGCCCGAGGGCATTCCGGTCAAGCCGGCCTATGGTGAAGCTGATCTCGCCGGCATCGATTTCCTCGAGACCTGGCCCGGCATCGCGCCTTACCTGCGCGGCCCCTACCCGACCATGTATGTCAATCAGCCGTGGACGGTCCGGCAATATGCCGGCTTCTCGACGGCGGAAGATTCCAACGCCTTCTATCGCCGCAACCTCGCCGCCGGGCAGAAGGGCCTGTCGGTTGCGTTCGATCTCGCGACCCATCGCGGTTACGATTCCGATCACCCGCGCGTCGCCGGCGACGTCGGCATGGCGGGCGTCGCGATCGATTCGATCTACGACATGCGAACGCTGTTCGCAGGCATTCCGCTCGACCAGATGAGCGTGTCGATGACCATGAACGGCGCGGTGCTGCCGATCCTGGCGCTGTTCGTCGCAGCGGCCGAGGAACAGGGCGTTCCGCCGGAGAAACTGTCGGGCACCATTCAGAACGACATTCTGAAAGAGTTCATGGTGCGCAACACCTATATCTACCCGCCGACGCCCTCGATGCGGATCATCTCCGACATCTTTGCGTACACCTCGCAGCGGATGCCGAAATACAACTCGATCAGCATTTCCGGCTACCACATGCAGGAGGCTGGTGCGACGCAGGACCTCGAACTCGCCTATACGCTTGCCGACGGCGTCGAATATTTGCGCGCCGGGCTCAAGGCCGGGCTCGATGTCGATCGCTTCGCACCGCGGCTGTCGTTCTTCTGGGCGATCGGCATGAACTTCTTCATGGAAGTCGCCAAGATGCGCGCCGCGCGGCTGTTGTGGGCAAAGCTGCTCAAGCCGTTCAACCCGAAGGACCCGCGCTCGCTGTCGCTGCGCACGCACTGCCAGACCTCGGGCTGGTCGCTGACCGCGCAGGATGTCTTCAACAATGTGATGCGCACCACGATCGAGGCGATGGCGGCGACGCAAGGCCACACCCAGTCGCTGCACACCAACGCGCTCGACGAGGCCTTAGCGCTGCCGACCGATTTCTCGGCGCGGATTGCGCGTAACACGCAGCTTTTCCTGCAACAGGAAAGCGGCACCACCCGCATCATCGATCCCTGGGGCGGTTCGTATTATGTCGAGCGGCTCACCCGCGATCTCGCCGCCAAGGCCTGGAGCCATATCCAGGAGGTCGAGTCGCTCGGCGGCATGGCGAAAGCCATCGAAGCCGGCGTTCCCAAGCTCAGAATCGAGGAAGCCTCCGCCAAGACGCAGGCCCGGATCGATGCCGGCAAGCAGGCCGTGATCGGCGTCAACAAGTACAAGCCTTCGGACGAAGCTCCGATCGATATCCTCAAGGTCGACAATTCCAACGTCCGGCGGCTGCAAATCGACAAGCTCAAGCGCCTGAAGACCGAACGCAAGCGGAATGACGTTGACGCGGCGCTCGCAGCGATCACGCGCGCGGCCGGCGAAGGCAACGGCAATCTGCTCGCGCTTGCGATCGATGCGGCGCGCGCCAAGGCAACCGTCGGCGAAATTTCAGACGCGATGGAGAAGGTGTTCGGCCGGCACCGCGCCGAGATCAAATCCATCACCGGTGTCTATAAACGGGAGGCCTCCGCCATGTCCAACCGGGTCGAGAAGCTGCAGGCGCTGATCGACGCCTTCGAAGAAGCGGAAGGACGAAGGCCGCGCATTCTCGTTGCCAAGATCGGCCAGGATGGGCACGACCGCGGCCAGAAGGTGATCGCGTCGGCCTTTGCCGATGTCGGCTTTGATGTCGATATCGGGCCGCTGTTTGCGACCGCCGACGAAGCCGCGCGGCAGGCTGTCGAGAATGACGTCCATATTCTGGGCGTATCGTCGCTGGCAGCTGCGCACCTCACCGCCGTGCCGGAGCTCAAAGCGGCGCTGAAAAAGCAAGGCCGCGAGGACATCATGATCATTGTCGGCGGCGTGGTGCCGCCTCAGGATTACGATGCGCTTTACAAGGCCGGCGCGGAGGCGATCTTCCCGCCGGGCACCGTGATTGCGGACGCCGCCGAAGAGCTGATCCACAAGCTCAACGCCCGTTTGGGACACAGCGAGGCGGCGGAGTAGGACCATCCACCGGCCGCCGTAAGCGGACAGCGCGAAAAAATATCTCCGTTGCCTCGCAGCCGGTTCCCGGCACGAACACACTACCGCGCCGGAAACAACGACATTCCATTCCGTTGACCGAAAACCCTTGCCGCGCGTTGACTCGTTTCACTGATGTCCGCGCGTTCGATGGCGCGGCTGGTCGAAACGGGAGCCTACATAACGGGAGCCTACATCATGTCAAAAGAGGGCAATTACGACGCGGTTCTTTCCGCGAACAAGAGTTACTCCGGCAATTTCGGCGACAAAGGCAAGCTGCCGCTGCCGCCGGCGCGGCATTTTGCGATCCTGACCTGCATGGATGCGCGGCTCGACCCCGCGAAATATGCCGGTCTTGCCGAAGGCGACGCCCATGTGATCCGCAACGCGGGCGGCCGGGCCTCCGATGACGCGATTCGCTCGCTGGTGATCTCGCACAAGTTGCTCGGGACCAACGAGTGGTTCGTAATCCATCATACCGATTGCGGCATGCAACTGTTCACCGGCGAGATCATCGCCGGCCTGCTGGAGGACAATCTCGAAACCGCTTCCTTCAACGGCAAGGCATGGTCCAACCCGAAGCATGGCGGCGGCTCGAAGGCCGGGCACGACGTGCACTGGCACACCTTCACGGACAACCCCAGGAGCGTCACCGAGGACGTCCAGCGCATCCGCAATCATCCGTTGGTGCCCAAACACATCCCGATCTACGGCTTCATCTACGATGTTGGGACCGGCAAGCTTAACGAAGTCAAGGAAGCCTCCGCGGCAGGGAAAGTCGCCGGCTAAGCCTGCCCTCGCGGGAGAACAACGGTTGTAAGCTGGTGGCATGGACTAACCGTCGTCAGCGGGGATCTCTGCGTCTCGCGGCCGGCGGCGGATGAGTGTCGTGCGATCGGCTCGTTCGAAGGCTATCTCTTGCGCCTCGCAACAACTGTTACGTTCACCCGCGGGATCGGGCTTTTCGGCCGCGCCTGTGTAACAGTCCGCAACAATAGGCTTTAGTCTCTCGTCTGCCGCGCCCATCCGATATAAACCGTTGGCATGTCCAGACGCCCCACCGTCGAATCGAGCCAGATCGCCACGCTCACCAACGACCTGCGCGCCGGCCGCCGCGCGGCGCTGGCGCGGGCGATCACGCTGATCGAGAGCCGCAGAGGCGACCATCAGGCGGCTGCGCGCGATCTGGTCCAGGCGCTGCTCAAGGAAACGGGCAAGGCGATCCGGGTCGGCATCACCGGCTCGCCTGGCGTCGGCAAGTCGACCACCATCGATGCGCTCGGCATGTTCCTGATCGAGCGTGGCCACAAGGTTGCGGTGCTTGCGGTCGATCCCTCCTCGGCACGCACCGGCGGCTCCATTCTCGGCGACAAGACGCGGATGGCGCGGCTATCCGCATCCGACCACGCCTATATCCGCCCCTCACCCGCCTCCGGCACGCTCGGCGGCGTCGCGGCAAAGACGCGCGAGGCGATGCTGTTATGCGAAGCCGCTGGCTTCGACGTCGTGCTCGTCGAGACCGTCGGCATCGGGCAATCCGAAACCGCCGTGTGCGATATGACCGATTTTTTCCTGGCGCTGATGCTGCCGGGCGCGGGCGACGAACTGCAAGGCATCAAGAAGGGTCTCGTCGAACTCGCCGACATGATCGCGATCAACAAGGCCGATGGCGACAATGTCAAACGCGCCAATCTCGCGGCGGCGGAATATCGGGGCGCCCTGCATATTCTCACGCCACGCTCGGAGCACTGGCATCCGCCGGTCGAGACTTATTCGGCCCTGACCGGTTCGGGCATCGATATGCTGTGGCAAAAAATTCTCGACCACCGCACCGCGATGACCGCATCGGGTGAATTTGCGGCGCGGCGGCAAGAGCAGCAGGTGAAGTGGATGTGGTCGATGCTAGAGCAGCGGATGATGGCGCGGTTGCGTTCTGACGCTTCCGTGCGGGCCAAAGTGAAGCGGATCGAAGCCGAAGTCGCAAGCGGCCGCGTCTCGCCCGCGCTTGCTGCGGAGCAGATCGCGGACTGGCTGCGATGAGCGAAAATTTACGTATCCTCGTCACCGGCTTCGGCCCGTTTCCGGGTGCGCCGTTCAATCCGACCACGCCATTGGTCAAGCGGCTGACGCAACTGCGCCGGCCCGCGCTCGATGGTGTCGCGCTGAAGGCGCACGTTTTCGACGTCACCTATGAGACGGTCGACCGCGAATTGCCCGAGCTGATCGCGGCTTTGCGCCCACAGGCTCTCCTGATGTTTGGCCTTGCCACCCGCACGGCTCATCTGCGGATCGAAACGCGCGCGCGCAATGCGGTGACAACGCGATTTCCGGATGCGGGAGGACATCGGGCGCAAAAGGCCTCGATCGTGCGCGGGGCCGATGCCAGGCCGTTCGGCCCGCACACGGCAAATCTGCTATCCGCCGCCCGCGCCACCGGCATCGATGCACGCCCCTCGCGCGATGCGGGCGCCTATCTCTGCAATTACCTGAGCTGGCGCGCGATCGAAGCGACGCAGCAACCGGGCGGCCCGGCGCTCGCGTCGTTCATTCATGTACCCCTGGTCGCGCAGGACGGCACTGCACGAGAAGGAGCATCCGATATCACGCTGGAACAGTTGGTCGATGCCGGCGAAGCCATGCTGATGGAAACGGTCAAGCTGGCGCGGCGTGCGATGCGAGATCTCTCACTGCCCATGCATTAACCCTACCCCGACAATCAGCCTGAGGCGCGCGCAGCGGCAACGGGTATCAGCGCATTTTCTTGCTACCTATGAGGCCACCAGACGCAGGCCGTTGCAGCGATCATGCCACTCCATCGCCGTCATTTTATCGGGCTCACCGCCACCGGTGCGGGCGCGCTGGCAATATCGCCGCTTGCTGCCAAAGCGGCCCAGCCGATGTCCGCACTCGGGCGTGACGCCACGCAATATGGCCTTCGTCCCGGCAGCACCGACGACCAGACCAAAAGCCTCCAACGCGCGATCGATGAGGCCGCCCATGCGCAAGTGCCGCTGGCGCTGCCTCCAGGTGTCTATCGCGTCGGCATGCTTCGCTTGCCGAATGGCGCGCAACTTGTCGGCGTGCGCGGCGCGACGCGGCTCGTCTTCACCGGTGGCGCATCGATGCTGACCAGCGAAGGTGCCGACGGCATCGGCCTCAATAACCTCGTTCTCGACGGCGGCAATATTCCGCTGCCCACCCGCCGTGGGCTCGTGCACTGCCTCAGCGGCCGCGACATCCGCATCAACGATTGCGAGATTGCGGGGAGCGGCGGCAACGCCATCTGGCTCGAAAGTGTCGCAGGCGACGTCAGCGGCAACATCATCCGCAAAGTCGCCGTCACGGCGATCACGTCGTTCGACGCCAAGGGTCTCTCGGTCACACGCAATACGATTCAAGACACCAGCGACAACGGCATCGAAATCCTGCGCACCTCGATTGGCGACGACGGCACGCTGGTGGCGGACAACCGTATCGAGGACATCAAGGCGGGGCCAGGCGGTTCCGGCCAGTACGGCAATGCCATCAATGCGTTTCGCGCCGGCAACGTGATCGTGCGGGGAAATCGCATCAGGAACTGCGACTATTCGGCGGTGCGCGGCAACTCGGCCTCCAACATCCAGATCACCGGCAACAGCATCACGGATGTGCGCGAGGTCGCGCTCTATTCCGAGTTTGCCTTTGAAGGTGCTGTCATCGCCAACAACACCGTGGATGGCGCGGCGCTCGGGGTTTCCGTCTGCAACTTCAACGAAGGCGGGCGGCTTGCGGTCGTTCAAGGCAATATCATCCGCAATCTCTTGGCGAAGCGGCCGATCGGCACCGCGCCGGACGACGACGGCGGTATCGGCATCTAAGTCGAGGCCGACACCAGCGTTTCCGGCAATGTGATCGAAAACGCGCCGTCGTTCGGCATTGTCGCAGGCTGGGGCAAATATCTCCGCGACGTTGCGATATCGGGCAATGTGATCCGCAACGCCTTCGTCGGCATCGGGATTTCCGTGACGCCGGGCGCCGGTACCGCGCTCGTCAACAACAACATGATCTCGGAGACACCGCGCGGCGCGGTGGTCGGCCTCGATCATGCGCGCCCCATTACGTCCGACCTGACCGGCGAAGGCGCACCACGCTTTGCGCAAGCGGTCATGGGAATGAACGCCGTGCGAAAGCTGCCGTAACAGACAGCCGCGGCGTTACAGCGTATTGCGCAGGACGGGATAGCGCGCCGCAATGCTTGCGAGGTCCAGCACCGCGGCAAATGCATCTTCCGGCAACGGCTCGGCCTTATGCGTTTCGCTTGCGCCATGATCCTCTTCGCCTGTGATGGGGATCTCCCGCGGGGCAACCGAGATTTCAGCGCTCCGTGGCAGATGAAGGAGGCCGCGCGGAAGCTCGTTCTGCGGCGGCGCCGTTCGGCTACGACCGAGCCAGGACAGATCGACGGGTCGGTTATCCGGCGTCGCCTCGCATGTCAGCAGACCGCGCCAAGCCTCGACCGCGGTCTTGGCTTCCCGGATATTTTCGAGAAACGCCTGCTCGCCGTAAAAGCGGCGCCACCGGCCTGAGTCGAACAATTCGGTGAGATATTCGAGCCGTTGTTCGGCGAGTTTGCACCAGCGCGCAATAATTTCGCGCCCTTTGGCGACGTCCAGTTGAGATGCCATAAATCTGCCCGCAAGGAGGAAAGACGCGGACGCAACCGGAACGAATCAGCCAATCGTGACGGATATATTTTGTGGAAAACTTCGAAGAAGTCTAGCAGGCCACACCCGGATGGCGCAGCCGATCACCACGGCCGTAGTCTTACGGAAAAGCAAAGACCCGTCCGGGGGGACAACCGGACGGGTCAAGCCATATGGGCGCTTGGGGTGGATGGGCGCTCGCGCCAGATATAGCTGCTGGGAGGGATAACCGCTCCCACATGAGTTCGTCGCGGCGGGTC
>Ga0307476_10001199_pt1 | contig 16284 bp, 10 predicted proteins | sample atmos_gasesECM2C_2_FD_203314 | JGI IMG/M metagenome (GOLD analysis project Ga0307476, IMG submission 203314) | Hardwood forest soil microbial communities from Morgan-Monroe State Forest, Indiana, United States - atmos_gasesECM2C_05 | ecosystem: Environmental > Terrestrial > Soil > Temperate... | reverse complement strand
CGGCGCCGCTGGTCACGCCGGGAAAGCTGCGCTCCACCAGGAACGCCGTGAACTTCTCGCCGCCTACTTTAGCGAATACGGTAAAGAGGTCTGCCGCGCCTCCGTTTGTGATCCACATCTTCTGTCCGTTGAGGACGTAGTGTTTGCCGTCTGCGCTGAGATCCGCCCGGGTACGCACGGCGAGAGCATCGGAGCCGGCCAGCGGTTCGGTTAGCGCGTAAGCGGCCAACAGCTCAACCTTCGCCAGCTTGGGAAGATATCTCCGCTTCTGTTCTTCGTTGCCAAAGAAAAGAACGGGTAGCGTACCGATGCCGGTATGGGAAGAGTGCCAGGACCCGTAAGAAGCGTCCCGGGCCAGATGCTCACCTGCGATCATTACAGACAGCAGGTCCATTTCCATGCCGCCAAATTTCTCGGGGATCGGTATGGCGGCGAGTCCCAGTTCGGCCGCTTTGCGCAGCACGCTGAGTGCGACCCCCGGCGTCTGCTGGCGGATCGCCTCGAGATGAGGTTCCACCTCATTCGTCCAGAATTGGTCGACCGTGCGGGCTATCGCAAGGTGTTCCTCGTTCAGATCTTCGGCGGTGAAAATTTCGTTGGGCGAGCGCTCCTCCATGAGGAACGCGCCGCCTTTAACCTGAAGAGGAGTTGCCGCGGCAGTTGTCATCATCTTCCCCTGTATCGAAACGATTGCGACGCCACACGCGCAAATCTGTGACCGCAGTGCTGATATTCCGATGTTGCGAAGTCACAGCTCGCAAACCAGCCGAATCACGTGCAGGTCCTGATCGAGAAAATCACGTTCTCAAATTGTGTTAGTCTATATCAGATATGAGTAACTAACGTCAATATGCAGCACAAATATCGAACACCGTAGCGTCAAATTCGCTATTGGAAGCGATTTCGGAGAACAACCGATCGAGGCTCCATTGTTAGAATCGATCAGGTGTTTTGAGCACCAAACCGGTAGTACGTCCTGCAATCTTAATAAGGAGAATATACGACTATGGTTCATGTTGAAGTCGCCGCGCCGCGAAGAAGCCGGAATCACAGAAGCTCGGTGAAGCGAAATGCGCCAGCGCAGATCCACCCAGCACAGATCCACGAGATCCCAGGGCTTCGGGAACGCAAAAAAGCGCGACTTCGTCAGCAAATTATCGAGACAGCCATACGATTGTTCCGCAAACAGGGCTACGAGAAAACTCGCATCGATGATATCGTCAAAATTCTAGAAATCAGCCAGCCGACTTTTTTCCGTTATTTCCCGAGCAAGGACGCTGTTTTGCGGGATGTGGGTAAGCGTGGCTTCGAGTGCATAGCGGAGCGCCTCAAATCAGAACTTTCCACCAAGGCTGACACCACCGAGCGCTTGCATCGCCTCTATCACGCCATGGCGCTCGAAGCGGAAGCTGACCGGCCTTTATGGAAAGCGGTGGTGCTGTCGGGTGCGATGGATCCGGTACGTTCTCCGGAGGTGCGCGGAGTCGAGGGAGTTGCGATCAGCCGGCTGCGGGAAATTCTGGCACAGGGTCAGGAACGTGGTGAAATCACGAGCGTGTTCCCCGTCGTGCATCTCGCGGAATTCATGGAGGCCCTCTACCACACCGTGGTCCGCCAGTGGACCGTCGACCTGACAGGCCCCCACAAACTCACAGAGCGCGTGGATAGCGCCGTTGAGTTTTTCCTGCGCGGTGTTAAGCCGTGATTGGTTCCTGGACCAGTCTGCTCTCCCTGTACTTGCAAGGCTGAAGGTCAATGAAAGCCGCTATCCTGCACAATTTCAAGAAGCCGCTCTCGATCGAGGAAGTGGAACGCCCTTATCCCGAAGTAGATGAAGTTTTGATCCACGTGGAAGCCTGTGGTGCCTGCCATTCCGACTTGCACGTAGCGGATGGAGATTGGACACAGCTGGCGGGAATCGTGAAGAGACCGCTGATTCTCGGCCACGAAATTGCCGGTCACGTAGTGGAGAAAGGCCCGGCAGTGCACGATTTGCAAATCGGCGATCGCGTCGGCGTGCCCTGGATTCACTGGAGCTGCGGTGAGTGTGAATTTTGCCGCGAAGGAAACGAAAACTTGTGCAGCCGGCAGAAGATCACAGGGGTCACGGTTGACGGTGGCTACGCCGAATTTGTGAAGGCGCCGGCAACTCACGCGCTAAAAATTCCAGACGGTCTTTCTGCGTTCGAAGCCGCCCCGCTTTTTTGTGCAGGGCTCACAGTTTATCGCGCCCTGAAGGGCGCCGGGATTGTGCCCGGCCAGCGCCTGGCGGTTTTCGGCATAGGTGGTCTGGGACACCTTGCCGTGCAGTTCGGACGGGCCTTTGGCGCGGAGGTGACCGCGATCGACATTTCGCCGGAGAAGCTTGAACTCGCCAAGTCTTATGGCGCCTCTGACACGCTCAATGTTGCCACCGATGATGCGGCTAAACAGTTGCGTCGCAAAGGCGGAATGCACGTGTCAATTGTTACCTCCGCCGCAAAGGCAGCTTATGACACAGCTTTTTCCTGCCTCCGGCCCTCCGGTACTCTGCTCGCCGTAGGCTTGCCCGCTGAAAATATCTGTTTCCCGCCGATTCTGATGGCAGCACGAGAAGTCCGGATCCACGCATCAACGGTCGGTACTCGGCAAGACTTGCGGGAAGTACTCGCCATCGCTGCCGCCCGAAAGATACGCTGCCATGTGGTTAAGCGGCCGCTTGCTGAAGCCAACGAAGCGCTGGATCTGTTGCGCAAAGGCCAAGTTTCCGGCCGAATCGTCCTGACTCCCTAAGGGGCTGGTGGCGGGAATCTGACGAGGTCGGAGTTTCGTCCTGCGCACCGTCGTCATTTCCGAACGACCATCGCCCCGCCGCCATTGAATTATTGGGGCGCGCGATGACATGCGCCATACCGCCTCGGGAATATCGACGTTTCACTTCTTGACGTTAGTGACTCTTATGTGATACTAACTCTCACAATCTGCGGTTTCGTTGGATACGATTTGAATTCTCGATCGAGGACGAAATGGGCAGCTGGATCAGAATTGACGGCTTTTTGGGTTGTCGCGGCACCGGGCGGGCTTTTAGGGAGTTGCTCAGCGTTGGGAATACGCCGGACCAATGCGGCGATGTGCAGATACTTCCGTAAGGAGAATCCTATGAAGTCACTCGCATGTACGTTTGTGTGCTTGCTATTGGCCGCCAGCGTTGCCCAGGCGCAGGGTGTCGGCACCTCGGGAGACATCACCGGAACCGTAGTCGACTCCGTTGGTGCGGTCTTGCCTGGGGTAACGATCAGTGTGGTCGACACGCAGACTGGTCTGAAGCGCACGGTCGCAACCGACGGCGCAGGTCAGTACCGGGTAGCAGGACTATCCCCGTCTACCTATGAAGTAAGCGCGGCTCTGTCGGGGTTCGCCACCGATCTCCGCAAAAGCGTTCCAGTTGCCATCGGGCAGACGGTCATTTCAGACTTTCGCATGAAACCCGCGAAGGTGGCGACGGTGCTCGAGGTGACGAGCGAACCGCCTGTGGTTGAAACCGAAAGAGGAAGTCAAGCTGACAGAATAAGCCAGGAATACATCGCCGACCTGCCCATTGACCGCCGCGATTACCTCACCTTCACCTTGCTCGCGCCGGGTGTGTCCGATTCCAGCCGATTAGCGGGGGACCAGGATTTTCGAGTTAAGCAAACACCACAAAGCGGTCTTTCCTTCTATGGAAGCAACGGCAGAGGCAACGACATTACGGTGGACGGCGGTGAGACCAGCGGTGACAGCGGTGGCGTGCGGCTCACCGTGGGCCAGGACGCGGTGCAGGAATTCCAAATCAACCGCAGCAACTATTCGGCCGATCTGGGAGCAGCCACGGGCGCTTCCATCAACATCGTGACCAAATCCGGCAGCAACAACGTGCATGGCAGCGCCTTCGGCTTTTTCCGCAATGATGCCATGGATGCCCGGAATCCGTTTTCGTTCAGTCAGGCGTTGGCGCCGGGTGCGACGTTCAATCCGCTCGGCCCCGATGCTGTTGGCTCGCCGATCAAGGATACTTTGAGCCGCCAGCAGTTCGGCGGCTCGGTGGGATTCCCGATTAAGAAAGACAAGACGTTTTTGTTTGTTTCGTTTGAGGGCTTACGCCAGAACGCGCAGAACGCAGTTCCTCTCCTAACGAATACGAATATTTTTCGTCCGACACTGGCGCAAGACCAAATTATTGGGGGGCTGACAGGAGGGAATATGGTGCCTTGCCTGAGCGGCCCCGTGGGCGCGGCCGTTGCCGCGCAGCTGGGCTTGCCGGCCCCGAATCCAACGACGAACGTGCCCGCATCGACATGCGCAGCCATCCTGGGCGGGGCTCTAACGCTCAACCCGACTCCAAACTCTCTGGATGCTTTTCTTGTGAATCAGTTCGAGACCGAAGGTGGAGTGTTTCCCTACGATACGCACGAATACCTGGTGTCGGGCCGCCTCGATCACCACTTCAACACGACCAATCAGCTGTCGCTCACCTACAGGTATGGCCATGATCTGGAGGAATCTCCCGACGTGCAGTCTCTGACCGCTTTCTCCGCAGGCAGCTCGATCCATACCTATGACAACACCTTCCAGGGTGCCTGGTATCACCAGTTCACTCCGGCCACGACGAACGAGGCCCGCGTGCAGTGGAATTACTACAGCTTCAATGTGATTCCCAACGAGCCGGGCGAAGTAGGACTCCAAATCCCGGGTTTTATTAACAATCTGGGAACGAACATTTTCATCCCGAATATCTCGATCCTGCGGCGCTACGAGTTTGCGGACAATTTCACCATCATTCGTCGCCATCACACATTCAAATTTGGTGGTTCGGAAATCCTCCGCGGTAACCACACGGAGTCGCACACGTTCTTCCCTGGACGCTTTGTCTTTGGGTCGCTCCCCGGGTTCCTGCTGACACCTTTGCTCCCCAGTCTGACCTCCTTGCAGTTAACATCGTTCGGAGTTCCTGAGTTCTACCAGCAGGGCTACGGCGATCCCACCTACCCGTATTACACTCGTCCGCTGACGTCGCTGTACGCACAGGACTCATGGGCCGTAACCTCAAGCTTCACTCTCAACTACGGCCTCCGCTACGAACTCGATACACAGTTCTTGCCTTTGACCACGTATAAGAAGGATTTCGCGCCCCGGGTTTCCTTCGCATGGGACCCCTTCAAGGACCACAAAACAGTGGTGCGCGGAGGGTACGGAATCTTCTACGGACCGGTCGACGCTCAGATTCCCGACGTAGATTTGAGCCTAGGGGTTGTGAACAAGAATAAGTCTGCGGTCGAGAATTCAGGCAGTGGGGGCCAGGTCGCGAACTTGACAGGAACCTGTGGCGTCTCCCAATTCGGCACCCCGATCATCCCCGGCACCGGCTCCAGCCCCTGCAACCGGGAGATTTCCATTTATGCCGATGCCGGGGGCGTTCCTTCTCTGGGCATAACCGGGGCGGCAACGATCTTCCAGACACTCTTTGCCCAGGGGTTGATTCAGTGCACGACACCCACGCCAGGTAATGCTGCCTGCGTCACGCCGGCGGCTGTGGCCAATTTTGGCGCAAACGGCGTTGGCTTCGACGTTACCAATACCGGCCCTCTCTCGCCATTGCAGGTACTTTTTGTGAATCAACCGGGCTATCGGCCTCCGATCGCGCAACAGGCTTCGGTTGGAATCGAGCGTGAGATCACGGCGGGATTCTCCGTCTCCCTCAGCGGTATCTATTCGCACACGCAGAGAATCCCGATCGCGATCGATACCAATCTGCTGCCCGCGCCATTCAGCACTGTAACCCTGGCCAACGGCCAGACGGCTTCCTACCGCAACTGGAACGGGGGTACGCCGGGCAGCCCAAGTCTGGCCGATCCGCTCGGCGGCACGGAGTTCCCGGGAGGCCTCTCGCCATGCGCGAATCCCGCTGCCTGTTTTGTGAATCCTCTCGTTGTCCAGAATAACCAATACAGCTCTGAGGCCTACGCTCTATACGAGGGCGGCATCCTGGAAATCAAAAAACGCTTCAGCGATCACTTCACGCTCTTTGGGAATTACACCTACAGCAAAGCCTTCGACACATCGACAGATTTCAATACTGACTATGGGCCGCAGGATCCAACCAACATCAACATTGACCGCAGTCTTTCCGAGTTTGATGAGCGGCACAAAGTGGTGATCGCCGGGGTAATCGACAGCCCCTGGAAACAAAGTATTTTGTCCGGATTCCAGCTGGCTCCGATCTTCAGTTACCACAGCGGACATCCCTTCAATCTTCTAGCAGGAGGAGAAGTGAACGGCAATAATCACACTACGAATGAACGCCCCATCGGCGCGCCGCGCGACACTGGTCTTGGGCCCAACTATTACGATTTTGACGCGCGCCTGACCTGGAAGCACAAACTGGGCGAGAGGGCTGACCTGCAAATCACGGCCGAGGGATTCAACATTGCGAACCGGACGAACTTCGCCAGTGTGAACAACGAGGTAAGCCCACTGTTCGGCCTCACGCCGGGGTTCACGACGTTTAACGTGCACGGGATTCGCCCAGGTAGCGCCCTTGCGGGCGGAGGGACGGATGCGCCGAGTACGCCGTTGTCATTTACCTCGGCCTTCCCCAAGCGGCAGATCCAACTCGGGTTGCGCTTGTCGTTTTGATCGGGAGCAATCAATGGCGTTCGTGGAGAATCAGGGAGCTAGGATTTATTGGGATGAGCAAGGCCAGGGTGAACCGGTTTTGCTCATCATGGGACTGGCTTACCCATCTCAAATGTGGTATCGCACGCGGCCCGTCTTTGCATCGCGGTACCGCACCCTAGCCCTCGACAATCGCGGCGTAGGAAGGAGCGAGGTGCCATTAGGTCCGTATCCGATCGCGTTAATGGCATCCGACGCAGCGGCGGTTCTCGACGCTGCCGGAATTGAGAGCGCCCACTTGTTCGGCGTGTCTATGGGCGGCATGATCGCGCAGGAGTTTGCGCTGCAATATCCGAAGCGAGTGCTGTCGCTGATACTGGGCTGCACTGCGGCGGGCGGACCGACCGCAGTTCGCGCCGAACCAGAGGCTGTCGAGATGCTGAGGACGCGCGACAAAATGAGCCCTGAGCAGGCCGCAGAGGCGTCCGTGCCGTTTATCTACGATTCGACAACTCCGCGCGAACGGGTTGATGAGGATATTGCGATTCGCCGGCCATGGTTTCCGCGGCCCGAAGCATACACGGCGCAGCTGCAGGGGATACTTGCTTGGGAGGCGTACAGCCGCCTCTCCGGAATCGCCGTCCCCACCCTGGTGATCCATGGGGAGTCCGACCGGCTGGTGCCGCCGGGCAATGGCAAATTAATCGCAGAACGCATTCCCGGCGCGAAGCTCGTGATGATTCCGCAAGCCAGCCATCTCTTCTTAACTGACCAGACGGAAGTTTCACACCACGCTATTCTGCAGTTTCTTAACGAGCAGGCCGGAAGCGCGGGAAGCGATGCCGGGTCGGAGAAGGAGAAGGTTTCATGTTAAAGGAGGCCGCCAGCACCACGCGGGATTCCACAGTGAATGTGAAGCAACTTTTCGATCTAACCGGACGGGTTGCAATCGTCACCGGAGGCTCAATCGGACTGGGCCGCCAAATGGCCGAGGGTTTGGCGGAAATGGGCGCCGACCTGGTGTTGTGCGCTCGCGAGAAAGAACGCTGCTATCAGGCTGCCGAAGAATTGCAGCAACTCGGCGTCAAAGCCATTGCCCTTGGCTGCGATGTCAAGAACCCGGACAGTATTCAGGAGATGGTGGAAGCGACTCTCTCCCAGTTCGGGCGAATCGATGTACTCATCAATAACGCAGGAATATCCTGGGGCGCTCCCGTCGAGGAGATGCGGCTCGAGGATTGGAACAAGGTCATCGAGACGAACCTGACCGGAACTTTTTTGTGCGCCCAGGCGGTCGGCAGAGTCATGATCCGCCAAGGCAGGGGTGAGAACGGCGCCGGCAGGAACAGCGCGGGAAAAATTATTAATATTGCGTCAGTGGCTGGACTGGGCGGGGCTCCGACGGAACTTCCAGCCATTGGCTATCACGCCAGCAAGGGTGGAGTCATCAGTTTTACCAAAGACCTGGCCTGCAAATGGGCGAGTCACAACATTCAGGTAAATGCAATCGCTCCTGGCTGGTTTCCCACACACATGTCGAACCGCGTCCTGGAGCACCATCAGGAGCTCTTTCTCTCGCACATTCCGTTGCGGCGTTTTGGCAACGAACATGACTTGAAAGGAGCTGCTGTGTTTCTCGCTTCTGCCGCCTCGAACTATGTCACCGGTCACGTGCTGGTGGTGGATGGAGGTCAGTCCGCCTGGTAAGCGGCGAGATAAGGCCATGAATATTCCGCTTACCCCTGTACGATTCCTGCGGTATGCCGAACAGCAGTACCCCAGCAAGACCGCGGTGGTTTGTGGAGACCGTCGTTTCACTTACGCGCAGTTCGGTGAACGTGCCAGCCGTCTCGCCGGTGCTCTGCGCGAAGCGGGCGTGAAAGCAGGCGACCGGGTTGCATTTCTCAGCCTGAATTGCCATCGGCTTCTCGAAGCGTATTACGGCGTACTGGAAGCCGGCGCGGTGTTGCTCCCGTTGAACTTCCGGCTCGCTCCCCGGGAACTGGCCTACATTCTGAATGACGCCGGAGTGAAAGTGCTTTTCCTGGAAAAAGAATTCGCTGAGGTCGTGGATTCTTTTCGTCAAAGTGTTTCAACTGTGCAGACTTTCTTCATGCTTGACGCTGCACCGCAGGCAGCCTGGCTCTCGCCAACAAATTATGAAGACATTCTGGCGGCAGCGACGCCTTACCGGGCGGATGTGATGGACTTCGACGAAAACTCCCTGGCTGAACTGTTCTATACCAGCGGCACCAGCGCCGATCCCAAGGGAGTGATGCTGACCCACCGAAATATTTATCTTCACGCGCTCTCGGTTATTGTGACTTTCATCACCAAGCCGGATAGCGTAAATCTGCATACCATTCCACTGTTCCATGCCAACGGTTGGGGGACTGCCCATTCAGTGACCTTCGTCGGAGGAAAACATGTCATGCTTCAGCGCTTTACCTGCGCGGAAGTCTTCCAGTTGATCGAGCGCGAGCACGTCGATTCGCTGAGCCTTGTGCCGATCATGGCAACGGCATTGGTGAATTCGCCAGACCGGCAAAAATATGACTTGAGCAGTCTGGAGTGGATTTCGATCGGAGGAGCAGCTTGTTCTCCAACCCTGGTGCGCGAGACCGAGGAAAAGCTTGGCTGCCCGTGTTTTGGCGGATACGGCCTGACGGAAACTGCGCCGGTGCTCTCCACCGCCAAACTGAAGCCGGGAGAGCAATTCGATGGTGGAGAGCTTTACGTGGCGCGGGCGATGACCGGGTACGCGATTCCGGGCGTGGAGCTTCGGGTCGTGGACTCCGACGACAACGATGTTGCCCGCGACGGAAAAACCATGGGGGAGATTGTCGCTCGTTCCGACGGTGTGATGCAGGGCTACTGGCAACAGCCGGCGGCCACAGCGGAAACGATGCGCGGTGGCTGGTTTCATACCGGTGACATGGCCACCATTAGCGAGGACGGACGCATCCTCATCGCTGATCGCAAGAAAGACATTATTGTCAGCGGCGGGGAGAACATTTCATCGCTCGAAGTGGAGAAGGCGCTCCTGGCGCATCCCGCGGTTTACGAGGCTGCTGTCATTCCAGTGCCAGACGAAAAATGGGGCGAAGTGCCCAAGGGGCTGGTGGTAGCGAAACCCGGATCCAACCCAACGGAAGCGGAACTGCTCGAATTCTGCCGCTCAAGTATTGCGCACTTCAAGTGCCCGCGCTCGATCGAGTTCCTGGAGACCTTGCCCAAGACTGCTACCGGGAAAATTCTGAAAAAAGGATTGCGCAAAAAATATTGGAGCGAACAGGAACACAGCGCGCACGAATTTACGGCGCGCAAGTGAACCTTTCAAGTTGCTGGAGAGAGAGTTCAGTGCCATGGGCGATCTAGTTCAACTTACCAGGGATAAAGATGTCGCAATCATCACCATCAATAACCCGCCAGTGAACGCTTTAAGCCCCGGGGTCGCGAAGGCGATTGCACAAACTATTGAGCAGGTGGGCCACGACGATGCCGTCAAGGCTGTGGTTCTGATTGGTGGCGGACGTACGTTTGTCGCCGGCGCGGACATAAAAGAATTCGGCAAGATAACGTCCGGCAAGACCCAGCGAGGCGCGGGTCTGCTTCCGCTGCTGCTTCAGATAGAAGATGTGCGAAAACCAGTGGTGGTGGCCATACATGGCTCTGCCTTTGGCGGCGGCCTGGAACTGGCGATGGCCGGCCACTATCGTGTGGCGGCTCCGAATGCACAGCTGGGTCAGCCCGAAGTGAAGCTAGGCATTATTCCCGGCGCAGGTGGCACCCAGCGGCTGCCTCGGCTGGTGGGCTTCGCCAAGGCCGTCGAGATGTGCGCAGAAGGCAATCCGATTACCGCTCAGGAGGCGCTGAAACTCGGTCTCGTCGATCATCTGATCGAAGGCGATCTGTTGGCGGGCGCCATAGCTTTCTCCCGCGACGTCGCTGCGAAACCGCTGCGCAAAACTCGCGAGCGGAACGAAAAAGATAAACTCGGCGTTCCCGAGCAGAATGCATCGGTCTTTGCTGCCGCGCGCGAAAAGGCTCGCACAAAACAGCGTGGCATGATGGCACCGCTTGCGGCCATCGATGCGGTTGAAGCTGCCACAAGGCTCTCTTTTGAAGAAGGATGCCAGGTGGAACAAAAACTGTTCGGCGAGTGCCTTTTCTCGGATCAATCCAAGGCCCTCATTCATGTGTTCTTCGGCGAGCGTGAAGTAGGCAAGATCCCCGACATACCAAAAGAGACCGCTCCTCTCCCAGTGAACTCGGTTGCAGTAGTCGGCGCCGGAACCATGGGCGGCGGAATCGCGATGGTCTTTGCTAATGCCGGGTTTCCCGTCTTGCTCAAAGAGGCTGACCAGCCGGCGCTTGATCGTGGGCTGGCCACCATCCAGAAAAACTATCAGAGTTCGGTTAAACGCGGCCGGCTGACGCAGCAATTCGTGGATGAACGCCTGCAACTCATCAAGCCGACGCTCAGCTACGACGATTTTGGCAAAGTCGATATGGTCATCGAGGCCGTGTTCGAGGGCATGGCGCTCAAGAAAGAAGTCTTCGGCCAGTTGGATCGCGTGTGCCGGCCCGGCGCGATCCTGGCGAGTAACACATCAACGCTCGACATAGACGAGATAGCCTCAGCCACTTCGCGGCCCGATGCCGTCATTGGCACGCATTTTTTCAGCCCGGCGAATATTATGCGCCTGCTCGAGATCGTGCGCGGCAAGGCGAGCAGCAAAGAAGTGATCGCGACCTGCATGCAACTCTCCAAGAAACTGGGGAAAGTCGGGGTGCTCGTTGGCAACTGCCGGGGCTTTGTGGGAAACCGCATGTTTGGCCCCTATCGCCGTGAGGCGCAGTTCCTGGTGGAGGAAGGCGCCAGCATCGAAGCCGTGGACAAGGCGCTGTTCGACTTCGGCATGGCGATGGGACCCATGGCTACTGGCGATCTGGCAGGCCTTGACGTGGGCTGGCGTATCCGTAAAGAGTACCGGCACCTTGAAAAGCCTGGAGTGCGTCAGCCGTTCGCGGAGGACCGGCTCTGCGAACTTGGTTGCTATGGCCAGAAAACCTCTGCGGGCTGGTACAAGTACGACGAGAACCGGCGTCCGATTCTCGATCCTGAAGTAAACGAGATGGTGCGCAGGTGGGCCCGCGAAGCCAGCATCCCGCAACGCAATATTTCGCCGCAAGAGATCGTAGACCGCTGTATCTATGCCCTGGTGAATGAGGGCGCCCGCATTCTTGAGGAAGGCATCGTAGGGCGCGCCGTCGACATCGACATCATTTATCTACACGGCTACGGATTCCCGGCCTATCGTGGCGGTCCGATGTGGTATGCGGATACCGTGGGACTGGATAAGGTCTACCGCCGCATCTCAGAATTTCATCAACAGCACGGCGAACTCTGGGAACCTGCCCCTCTGTTGAAGCGTCTGGCCGAGGAGGGTAAGACGTTCGCCGAAGTGAACCGGGAACAGGCCGTGATGGCGTAAGGATTAAGAGCACGACTGCGAACCGATCGCCACGGATACGATACGCGTTGCGGATTTTCGCTGGTAGCGTTTGATTGTCTGCGTGGGAGAAGATATGCGAGAGGCGGTAGTGGTTGCGAGCTCACGGACCGGGCTGGCGAAATCGTTCCGCGGTTCGTTCAACATAACCCGCCCCGAAGATCTGGCAGCACATTGCATCAAGGACGTCCTGCGCAAGGTGCCGCAGCTTGACGCGGCCGAGATAGATGACGTTGTGTTGGGATGTGCACAACCACACGGTCCACAGAGTCACAACATCGCACGCACTTCCGCCATGCTGGCCGGCCTTCCCACTTCGGTCGCGGGCACGACCATAAACCGGTTTTGCTCGTCGGGATTGCAGGCGATTGCTGTGGCTTCGCACCAGGTCATCAGCGAGGGCGTGGAGGCGGCGATTGGCGGCGGCGTCGAGAGTATCAGTATGACGCCGGCTGCCGGCAATCCTCACCCGGAATTGCAGAAACGGTTGCCGGGGTTGTACATGGGCATGGGTGACACGGCGGAAATCGTCGCCAAGCGCTACAAGGTGAGCCGGGAGGTGCAGGACGAGTACGCACTGCTGAGCCAGCAGCGCACTGCCCGCGCTCAGCGAGAGGGTTTTTTCGAGGGCGAGATCGCGCCCATGAAAGTCACGATGGCGCTTCTCGATAAGAAAACTGGCGAGAAGGTTGGGACGCGGGCGGTCTGCTGCGACCACGACGAGTGCAATCGGCCCGACACCACGCTGGAAGGCCTGCTCGCGCTGAAGCCTCACTTTGATCCGCACAGCGGCGAGGGCACCGTGACGGCCGGCAACTCCTCGCAACTTTCCGACGGCGCTTCGGCCACTCTGTTGATGTCCCGCCAGCGCGCTGATCAGCTAGGTGTGCCCTACAGGCTGGTGTTTCGCGGATTTCAAGTTGCGGGTTGTGATCCGGACGAAATGGGCATCGGTCCCGTCTTCGCGGTGCCCAAGCTGCTCAAGCGCACCGGCCTCGATATGGATGATATCGGCCTCTGGGAACTGAACGAGGCTTTTGCAGTGCAGGTGATCTACTGCCGCGATCGCCTCGGAATAGATCCGGAAAAGTTGAATGTTAATGGCGGGTCCATCTCCATCGGTCATCCGTTTGGCATGACCGGTTCGCGGATGGTCGGAACACTCGCCAACGAAATGGCACACCGGAAAGTGCGCTACGGCATCGTGACCATGTGCATCGGCGGCGGGCAAGGTGCTGCCGGTCTATTCGAAGCGGCACATTAACCGAATCCTACTTCCTACTTCTGATGGAGGAATCAGAGATGAAAAACAGCGAAAATTCGAACAAGCGGATCGATCACTGTGGGGTTACGTCCAGACTGCTGTTTGGAGCGGCGGCTATCTGCGTCTTCACGCTTGTCTCGGTAGTGACTGCATCTGCCGACAACTCATCCCACCGCCCGATTGCTTTCACCGAAAGTGGACTCGTGATTGGCTCAACGACGGATGGGGGAGACGAATTTCTCGGCATCCCGTACGCGGCTCCGCCGGTGGGAGGGCTGCGCTGGAGGCCGCCGAAGCGCTACGGATTCTTTCCCGGCTTTGTCCTCCAAGCGACTCAATTCGGCAGTGCGTGCACGCAACCTGGAGGAATCGGCGGCGAGAATTGCCTTTTCCTGAATGTCTTCACGCCGCTGACCGAATTGGGGGATAGAAAAGGCCACGGCCTGCCTGTGATGTTTTGGATTCACGGCGGCGGACTCATTAACGGGAGCAGCACCCCTTACAACCCCGAGCGACTCGTGAAACAAGGGGTGATTGTTGTCACAATTAATTACCGCCTGGGTTATTTGGGATTCTTTGCCCAGTCCGCGATAGATGCCGAAGGGCATCTTAGCGGCAACTATGGGTTGATGGATCAGCAATTCGCACTCGGGTGGGTTCGCAGGAACATCGCGGGTTTTGGCGGCGATCCGGATCGAGTGACAATCTTCGGTGAGTCGGCAGGCGGACAAAGCGTCTATGCCCAACTCGCATCTCCCCTTGCAGCCGGCATGTTCCGTGGAGCGATATCGGAAAGCGGATCCTACGCGGAATTCCAGGACTACTTTGCGAACATTGTTACGCTGGCGGTGGGGGAAACGCAGGGTACCACAGCCGTGCCGTCCGGCGCTGCCATTGCGGATAGTGTCGGATGCACGAGCCAGACAGCTTCCTGTCTGCGTGCCGTACCCGCCGCGACCATGGTCGCAGCAGAGCCTTTCCCTTTGTATCCGTTCGTGGATGGAACGCTGCTCACACAGACGATGACCGCAGCATTCGCCAGCGGCGAATTCAATCATGTGCCGGTGATCTTGGGCACCAATCACGATGAATATAGATTGTTCGTAGCACTGGACTACGACCTCGTAGGGAATCCAATACTAACTTCGACGGAGTACGAAACTGCTGTTACTACTTTGTGGGGGCCGGCCCTGGCACCGCCCGTCCTTGCTTTGTACCCATTTGCCGGTTACCCGACCGGCGGTGAGGCCTTGGGAGCCTCAGGTACGGACGGAATCTTTAGCTGTGCGGCGCGTGTTGCGGACCAGTCACTGGCGAAATTTGTGCCGACCTATACCTATGAGTTCAATGACGAGAATGCGCCCCCGTCTCAATCTGAGTTTGGTGGATTGTTAACATTTCCGTTGGGAGCCTACCATTCCGCCGAGGTCCCCTATCTGTTCAAAACCGGCAATGTTTTCGCACTGCCGGAGGTGCTTTCGCCCCAGCAGAGGCAGCTCTCCGATGCGATGGTCAACTACTGGACGCAGTTCGCGAAGACGGAAGACCCAAACTCTTCTGGTGAGCCGCTCTGGTCTCCGTACAACGCGTCGACCGACCAGTTCCAATCTTTGATACCGCCGGTGCCAGTAGCCGAGTCCAACTTTGACAGCAGTCACCAGTGCTCAACGTTTTGGGACCTGTTTTAACAGCGAGCAATAGGCGGGCGCGCGGTGCCTTACCGGAGGTTTCGCGCGTCCGTCAATCATCTGAAGCAAGACGAAATTACGAAACAATGCCCCCTACCACGCCAACCGAAGCCACAACCACCGCTGCTCAGACCCCCGCTGACGCTACCCCGCATTCATTGCGGTACGCGTGGTACGTCGTCGGAGTCCTAACGCTTCTGTACGCATTCTCGTTCATCGACCGCCAGATCTTCAGTCTGCTGGTCGGCCCGCTTCGTCGCGACTTGCACATCGGCGACGCTAAGATGAGTTTGCTGATTGGATTCAGCTTCGCACTGTTTTATACATTCTTCGGAATTCCTCTCGGCCGTCTGGCCGATATTTACAGCCGCAGGCTGATCATCGTGACCGGCCTGGTACTGTGGAGCGGGTTCACAGCCAGTTGCGGACTGGCACACATGTTCGAAACAATGCTTCTGCTGCGCATGGGCGTCGGCGTGGGAGAAGCAGCGCTTTCCCCGGCTGCCTATTCGCTGATCACCGATTATTTTCCTCGCGAGCGGCTGGCTACGGCCCTTAGCGTCTACTCGATGGGCATCTACGTTGGCTCTGGCATGGCTTTCTTGCTGGGCGGACTGGTTGTGGCCTACGCATCGACTCAGGCCATGTGGACGATTCCCCTGCTCGGAGCCGTGCATCCCTGGCAGATCATCTTTCTGCTGGTTGGCCTTCCCGGCATTGCAGTAGCGCCGCTACTCTTCACCGTGAAGGAACCTGCCGTACACCGCGGAGCCAGCCGGCGCTCGACTGTTCCGATGAGGACTGTTCCGATGAGGCAGGTATTGTCATACATCTTCGAAAACCGGCGGACGTTCCTGCTCCACAATATTGGATTTGGGCTACTCGCGCTCTCTTCATACGCCAGCGCCGCTTGGGTGCCGGAATTCTATCGGCGACACTTTCACTGGACCATTGGAACCACGGGCGTAATTTACGGTTCCTGCGTCGCGGTCTTCGGCTGCATTGGAATCGTCAGTGCCGGACGGTTCGCCGATTACTTGCGCAAACGCGGCCGAGGCAACGCGACCTTGTTCGTAGGTGTGCTGATCGGATTAGTCTGGCTGCCCGTCAACTGTCTTTTGTACCTGGCGCCCTCTGCGACTTGGGCCACGATTTGGCTGGTTCCCGGATGCGCACTGGCGGCCGC
>Ga0307476_10001198_pt1 | contig 16295 bp, 17 predicted proteins | sample atmos_gasesECM2C_2_FD_203314 | JGI IMG/M metagenome (GOLD analysis project Ga0307476, IMG submission 203314) | Hardwood forest soil microbial communities from Morgan-Monroe State Forest, Indiana, United States - atmos_gasesECM2C_05 | ecosystem: Environmental > Terrestrial > Soil > Temperate... | reverse complement strand
TCCGGGTGATACTTCATCGCCAGGCGCCGGTACGCCTGCTTGATCTGCGCCTCGGTCGCCGTTCGCGGTACGTCGAGTACCTTGTAGTAATCGCGCTTGGACATGGGCCGCCGGCGGCCCCGCTCAGGAGGCCTTGCGTCCCTTGTCCTTCACCTCTTCGAATTCGGCATCGACGACATCGTCCTTGCCCGCGCCGGCTCCTGTTCCGGCGCCGGCGCCGGGGCCGGCCGCCGCCGCCTCGGGTCCGCCCGCCGCCCCACCCTGCTGCTCGGCGTAGGCGCGCTGGGCAATCGTGGCCGAGGCCTGGGAAAGCGCCTCGGTCTTCTTCTCGATGACGCCGCGGTCATCGCCCTTGAGAGCCGTGCGCAGATCCGACACCGCCGACTCCACCCGGGCGCGCTCGGCCGCGTCGGCCTTATCGCCGAGCGTCTGGAGCGACTTCTCCACCGCGTGGATCAGGCCGTCAGCCTTGTTGCGCGTCTCGACCAGCTCGCGGAAGCGCTTGTCCTCCTCGGCGTGCGCCTCGGCGTCGCGCACCATGCGCTTGATCTCGTCCTCGGACAGGCCGCTCGAGGCCTTGATGACGATCTTCTGCTCCTTGCCGGTCGCCTTGTCCTTGGCGGACACGTTGAGGATGCCGTTGGCGTCGATATCGAAGGACACCTCGACCTGCGGCATGCCGCGCGGCGCCGGCGGAATGTCCGAGAGATCGAACTTGCCGAGTGACTTGTTGTCGGCGGCGCGGTCACGCTCGCCCTGCAGCACGTGAATGGTCACTGCCGTCTGGTTGTCGTCGGCTGTCGAGAACGTGTTCGATGCCTTGGTCGGGATCGTGGTGTTCTTCTCGATGAGGCGCGTCATCACGCCGCCGAGCGTCTCAATGCCGAGCGATAGCGGCGTTACGTCGAGCAGCAGGACGTCCTTCACCTCGCCGGCGAGCACGCCCGCCTGGATCGCGGCGCCCACAGCCACCGCCTCGTCGGGATTGACGTCCTTGCGCGGCTCCTTGCCGAAGAGGTCCTTGACGTACTTCTGCACGAGCGGCATGCGCGTCTGGCCGCCAACCAGGATGACTTCGGCGATGTCGGAGGCGGCGACCCCCGCGTCCTTCATCGCGGTCCGGCACGGGGCCACGGTCTTCTGCACCAGGTCCTCGACCAGCGACTCGAGCTTGGCGCGGGTCAGCTTGATGTTGAGGTGCTTCGGCCCCGAGGCATCGGCGGTGATGTACGGCAGGTTGATGTCGGTCTGCTGGGTCGAGGACAGCTCGATCTTGCCCTTCTCGGCCGCCTCCTTGAGGCGCTGCATCGCGAGCGGGTCCTTGCGCACGTCGACGCCGGACTCCTTCTGGAACTGCTCGGCGAGGAAGTTGATGATGCGCAGGTCGAAATCCTCGCCACCGAGGAAGGTGTCGCCGTTGGTCGAGAGCACCTCGAACTGGCGCTCGCCATCGACCTCGGCGATCTCGATGATCGAGATGTCGAAGGTACCGCCGCCCAGGTCATAGACGGCGATCTTGCGGTCGCTCCCCTGCTTGTCGAGCCCGTAGGCGAGCGCGCCGGCGGTCGGCTCGTTGATGATGCGCTTCACCTCGAGGCCGGCGATGCGGCCAGCGTCCTTGGTGGCCTGGCGCTGGGAGTCATTGAAGTAGGCAGGCACCGTGATGACCGCCTCGGTCACCGGCTCGCCGAGGTAGTCCTCGGCGGTCTTCTTCATCTTCATGAGCACGCGCGCCGAGATCTCGGGAGGGGCCATCTTTTTGCCCTGCACCTCGACCCAGGCGTCGCCGTTGTCGGCTCTGACGATCTTGTAGGGCACCATGTTGATGTCGCGCTGCACCACCTCGTCCTCGAACTTGCGGCCGATGAGACGCTTGATCGCGAACAGGGTGTTCTGCGGATTGGTCACGGCCTGGCGCTTGGCCGGCTGCCCGACGATGACCTCGCCGTCCTTGCTGAAGGCCACGATCGAGGGAGTGGTACGGTCGCCCTCGCTGTTCTCGATCACCCGGGGCTTGCCGCCCTCCATGATGGCCACGCACGAGTTGGTGGTGCCGAGGTCGATGCCGATTACCTTTGCCATTGGGTCACTCCGACGCGAAATCTCTGAATAAAGAGGGATGGTCCAGGGCTACTTCTTAGGGATGACCGGCCCCGCTTTCAAGGCGTACGAGTCCTCCCCGGGGGGGCTCTCAGTCCGGCTCCCGGGCGACGATCACCCGCGCCGGGCGCAGCAGGCGGCCGTTGAGCTCGTAGCCCGGCTGCACGACCTTGAGCACCGAGTTGGGCTCCGCCGTGGCCGACTCCTGCATCATCATCGCCTCCTGGCGGGCCGGATCAAAGGGCTCGCCGAGGGGGTCGAACACGGTAACGCCGAGCTTCTCCAGCGCCTTGTTCAGGAGCTTGAGCGTCGCTTCCTGGCCCTGGGCGAGGCTGCGGGCATCGGCCTGGGCGGCGTTCTGCACCGCGAGCTCGAGGCTGTCGCGCACCGGGAGCAGCTCCTCGACGAATTTCTCGAGCCCATAGCGGTTGGCAGCCTCGACATCGCGTGCAGCGCGCCTGCGCACGTTCTCGAGCTCGGCCACCGCGCGCAGGTACTGCTCCCAGTGGCTGCGAGCGCGCTCCTCGGACTCGGCGAGCGCCTGGGTGAGCCTCTCGAGCTCCACCAGCTGGGCGGCCGTCTCGGGCAGCACGGCGGTCGGCTCGCCGGCCGACCCTCCTGGGGCGTCGCGTCGGGACTCGTTCGCGGTCATCTTGCGTTGCTCTCCTGCGGCTGCACCACGCCGGCCAGCGTGGGGCTCAGCGGCGCGAATTCAAGGCTGCGCCGAGCAGTTTAGCGGTCATGTCGACGATCGGGATAACGCGCTCGTAGGCCATCCGGGTCGGGCCGATGACGCCGAGCACCCCGACCACGGACTCCCCGTCCGCGTAGGGCGCGGTGACTACGCTGCAATCATCCAGGATCTGATAGCCCGATTCGTGGCCGATGAAGATCTGCACCCCTTCCGCCTTCAGGCTGTGGTCGAGCAGGTGCAGGAAGTCGCGCTTCTCGTTGAAGGCCTCGAAGAGGCGGCGCAGCCTCTCGACGCTGCTCAGCTCGGCCATGCCCATCAGATTGGTCTCGCCCTTGATCACGTACTCGAGCCGGTCCTCGCCGCCGCTCTCGAACACCTGCTGCGCGACAGAGATCGCCTCGAGCATGATCTGATTCAGGTGCGCGTGCGCTTCGGAGAGCTGCCGCAGGATTTCCTGGCGCACCTCACGCAACGTGCGGCCGCGGAACTGCTCGTTGAGGTAGCTCGAGGCGCGTTTGAGCTCGTCGGGCGAGTAGCGGCGCTCCAGCTGGATGATGCGGTTCTGCACCTCGCGGTCGTTGAAGACGAGCACCACGAGGACGCGGTTCTCCGACAGCGCCACGAACTCGACCTGGGTGATCGAGGCGGAGCGGGTGCGCGGCAGGGTGACGACGCCGGCGAGCCGGGTGGCGCTCGAGAGCAGCTGCGACACCGCGGTGATCAGATCGGTGGAGCTGTCGCGGCTCGCCTCCACCTGGCGGCGGATCTCGGCGGTCGCCGCCTCATCGAGCGGGCGCAGCTGCAGCAGCGTATCGACGAAGAACCGGTAGCCCTTGTCGGTGGGCACGCGCCCGGCGGAGGTATGGGGCGAGGCGACGAAGCCGAGCTCCTCGAGATCCGCCATGACGTTGCGCACGGTGGCCGAGGACAGCTGCAGGCCCGATTCGCGCGACAGGGCGCGCGAGCCGACCGGCTGGCCCTCGCGGATGTAGGTCTCGACGAGGATCCGCAGCAGGTGCTGGGCCCGCTCGCCCAAGGCCTCGTCACGGGCTTCGTGCGCCATAGAGTGTGCGTCGGACCTTACATCATGCGCGGCCGGCGCGGAAAGGCCAGAAGAGCGCCGCGGGCCGCCCGCGGGGTGTCATAAGGCGCGCCGGCGCTTGTGATCGGCGGCATTGGCCCGGGGCGGTACCAGCGTGCTACAAAGGCGCCGCCTCGGCCGTGGCGAGGCGTCTCTCTGGGGGCTCGGATCGCATGGCGTCAACCGTAAACAGCTGCGCGGTGGTCGGCAGATTCACGGATGCACGCGTGGCTGAGACCATGAAGACCCTGCTGCCGCACCTGCTGAGCCGCGGCGTGCAGGTGCTCGTGAGCACGACGTCCCCGGACACCGGCGCCGCCGGTGTGGTGCGCGTCTCTGACGCGGCAATCGGCGAGCGCGCCGACCTCGTGATCGCCGTGGGTGGCGACGGCACCTTGCTCCATGCGGCGCGCCTCGTGGCCCGCCGCGGCGTACCGCTCCTCGGAGTGAACCGCGGTCGGCTCGGCTTCCTCACCGACACCATGCCCCAGGACCTGCTGCCCTCGGTCGATGCGGCGCTGCGTGGGGAGCTGCAGCCGGACGAGCGCCCGTTGCTGGCCGCCCAGCTGCACATGGCCGGAGGCGGCCTGGCGCAGTCCCTGGCGCTCAACGACGTCGTCATGCAGAAGCACGACACCGGGCGCACCCTCGATTTCGAGACCCGCATCGATCAGAAATTCGTCAACACGCACGGCGGCGACGGCATCATCGTGGCAACCGGCACCGGCTCGACTGCCTACGCGCTCTCCTGCGGCGGCCCGATCATCGAGCCGCACCTCGAGGCGATTCTGATCGCGCCGATCTGCCCGCACGCGCTCTCTGACCGGCCGATCGTCGTTTCCTCGCACGCGGTCATCGAGGTGGAGCTGCTCGAGCGCCCCGAGACACAGGCGAACGTCTCGTGCGACGGCATGCGCCTCGGAGGCATCCAGCCGGGCGACCGGCTCCAGGTGAGCACGGCCCGCGAGCGCGTCACGCTGCTGCGCACCCCCGGCTACGACTACTACAAGCTGCTGCGCTCCAAGCTCCAGTGGGGCCGCGGCGGCGTCGAGCGCTGAAGGCGGGGCGTGCTCACCCACCTGCAGATCCGCGACTTCGCCATCATCGATGCAGTGGAGCTGGAGCTGCGCCCCGGGCTCACGGTCCTCACCGGCGAAACCGGCGCCGGCAAGTCGATCATCGTCGACGCGCTGCAGCTGCTCGCCGGCGGGCGCGCCGGCGCCGAAGTGGTGCGCCATGGCGCCGAGCGCGCCGAGGTCTCCGGCACGTTCGAGGTCGCGCGGGCACCGCGTGAGCTGCGGCAATGGCTCGACGAGCAATCGATCGGCGCAGGCACCGAGCTCATCCTGCGCCGCGTGGTCGGGAGCGACGGCCGCTCGCGCGCCTATCTCAACGGCCAGTCAGTGCCGCTGCAGTCGCTGCGCGACGCCGGCAATATCCTCATCGATATCCACGGCCAGCACGAATTCCAGTCCCTGACGCGCGGCGCCTCGCAACGCGAGCTGCTCGACGGCTACGGCTCGCTCACCGCCCTCACCGGCCAGGTCGGGATCGCGCACCGTGTCTGGCTCGGGCTCCTCAACCGCACGCTGGAGCTCGAGAGCAAGGCGCGCGACCGTGACGCCAGGCTCGACCTGCTGCGCTACCAGGTGCAGGAGCTCGAAGGCCTGCAGCTCAAAGACGGCGAGCTCACGGCCCTGGGCGAGGAGCGCGCACGTCTCGCCAACCGCGGCCGTCTGGCGGCCGGCGCGCAGCTGGCGCTGAGTGAGCTCTACGAGAACGACACCGCGAGCGCGCATGCGGGGGTCAGCCGCGCGCTCACGGCGCTGCGGCCGCTGGTGGCGCTCGATACCAAGCTCGGCGAGGTGCTGCCGCTCCTGGAAGAGGCTTCGGTGCAGATCCGCGAGGCGGCACGCGAGCTCGAGCGCTATGGCGAGTCGCTCGACGTGGATGCGACGCGCCAGGACGAGGTCGAGCGGCGCCTGGCGGCCATCGAGGAGCTCTCGCGCAAGCACCGGGTTGCGCCGGCGCAGCTCCCCGAGCGCTCTGCTCAGCTGCGCGCGGAGCTCGGGCAGCTCGAGCGTGCCGAGCTCGATCTCGCGCAGCTGCGCAAGGAGCTCGGCGCGGCGCTCGAGGGTTACCGTACCCAGGCGCAGCAGCTCTCCGGCAAGCGCCAGAAGGCGGCGCGCGCGCTTGCCCGGGACATCACGGCGCGCATGCAGACGCTCGGCATGTCGGGCGGGCGCTTCGAGGCGGACGTTACGCAGGCCGGTAACGCCGATCCCACTCAGCACGGCGTCGATCAGATCGAGTTCCGCGTGAGCGCCAACCCCGGCCAGCCGCCACGTGCGCTCGCCAAGGTGGCATCGGGCGGCGAGCTGGCGCGCCTCTCGCTTGCGGTGCAGGTGTCGTGCGCGGCTGAGGAGATGCGCTGCATGGTGTTCGATGAGGTCGATGCCGGCATCGGCGGCGCGGTCGCGGAGATCGTCGGCCGCGAGCTGCGCAGGCTCGGCGAGCGCGGCCAGGTCCTGTGCGTGACGCACCTGCCGCAGGTCGCCTGCCAGTCGCACCACCACCTGAGGGTCACCAAGCTGACCGACGGCCGCACCACACGCACGACGCTCAACGAGCTCACCCCCCTCGAGCGCATCGAGGAGCTCGCCCGCATGCTGGGTGGCGTCGAGGTCACCGACAAGGCGCGCGCGCACGCGCGCGACATGCTGAACGCCGCCGAACGCGGCACGGCCCGGTCCGACGCATCCGGCGATACCGTGACTCAGCCGCGCCCGCCGGCTGCACGGCGAAGTTAGTTAATCGGGGGCGCGTCAGCTTCTCTTGCGCTGGCGGTGCGGGCAGTCCTGACGCTGGCAGTGCCCGTAGAGAATCAGCGAATGATCGCGGATCGTGAAGCCGAGTTTCTGGGCGACGGCGGTCTGGCGCGCCTCGATCCCGGAGTCGACGAACTCCTCGACGCGCCCGCAGTCGATGCACACGATGTGGTCGTGGTGCGTGCCCTGGTTGAGCTCGAACACCGCCATGCCGTCTTCGAAGTGGTGGCGCGTCACGAGCCCCGCCGCTTCGAACTGCGTCAGCACGCGATACACGGTGGCCAGCCCGATGTCCTCGTTGGACTCGAGCAGCGTGCGGTAAATGTCCTCGGCCGAGAGGTGCCGGGTAGTGCTGCCGGCGCTGCCTTCGAGGATCTCGAGGATCTTCAGCCGAGGCAGTGTCACCTTCAGGCCGGCTTTGCGCAGGTCCTTGCCTTCCACGAGTTTTCTCCGGCTAATCGGGTATCATCGCGCTCCGCTTGATTATCCCCCAACGGACCCGCATGCGCCTACCCTCGATCGCCGTGACCGCCCTGGCTCTCGCGGTGCTGCCGCTCGGCGGCTGCATCTATCGCATGAACATCCAGCAGGGAAACTACCTCGAGGGCAAGACCGTGGCCCAGCTGCAGGTCGGCATGACACGCAGCCAGGTGCGCTACCTGCTCGGCTCGCCGATGATCCCCGATATCTTCAACAAGGACCGCTGGGACTACCTCTACTACTTCAAGAGCGGCCACCTCGAGCGGCCCGAGCAACGGCACCTCGTGGTAGTCTTCAAGGACGATAAGGTGGCGAGCTTTCAGCACGACCACATTCCCGACAGCGCGCCGCGTGCACCGGACAACGACATCTCGGTGCAGAAGTTCCCGAAGATCTAGCCGCCGCTCGCCCGCTTACCGCGCCCGCGTTGCACGCGCTCGCGTTTTACGCGCTCGCGCCGGCGCGCGCGCGGATCGGCCCGCAGCGGCCGGTAGAGCTCGATCCGATCGCCGTCCTGCACGAGGCTCTCGCGCGCGCGGGGCTCGCCGAACACCCCGACCGGCGCAGCCTCCCACAGCGCCGCCTCAAGGCCGGCGCACTGGCGCTCCGCGGCGCAGCGCGCGGCGGCGAGTGCATCGGCGATGGTCGCCTCGCCCGGCAGCTGCACGCGCCACAGGTACTGCCGCTCACGGGTCGCATAGGCGACCACACAGTGCTTCACGTCGCCCCTCGCGCCCGCGCCACGAACGCATCGACCAGCGAACCGACGGTCTCGGCGAACTTCTGTTCGAAGAGCAGTCCCGTCAGGGCGTTCCTGAATGCGAAGCGCATCGTGAGCTCCACACGGCAGCCCTCCCCGACCGGCGTCAGCAGCCACTCGCCCTCGAGCGCCCGGAACGGCCCGCTCACGAGCCGCATCTGCACGCTGCGATCGCTCTGCAGGGTGTTGCGCGTGGTGAACTCGCCATGCAGGGCGCCCTGGCGGACGCCGATCGTGGCGACGATCTCCTCGGGGGTGCGCGACTCGACCCGCGCGAGGCAGCACCAGGGGAGAAACTGCGGATAGCTCGCGATGTCATTGATGAGCGCGAACAGCCTCGCCGGCGACTGGTTGACGAGCGCCGAGCGCTTGACCTCCCGCATGGCCTCATTGTCCCATTAGCGTAAGCCGATGACCAAAGCCGAAAGTGCACCGCGACTGATCGCCGAGAACCGCAAGGCGCGCTTCGATTACTTCATCGAAGAGCGCTATGAGGCGGGCCTCGTGCTCGAGGGCTGGGAGGTCAAGGCGATGCGCGCGGGCCGCGCGCAGCTCAAGGAGGCCTACGTCTATCTGCGCGGCGGCGAGGCTTTCCTGATCGGCGCGCATCTCTCACCGCTCCCCACCACCTCGACGCACGTGACGCCCGACCCGGTGCGCACCCGCAAGCTCCTGCTTCATCACAGCGAGCTGCAGGGCCTGATCGGCGCGGTGGAGCGGCGCGGCTACACCATGGTGCCCCTCGAGCTCTACTGGAAGGACGGACGCGCCAAACTGCAGGTCGGGCTCGCCAAGGGCAAGAAGCAGCACGACAAGCGCGCGGTGCAGAAGGACCGCGACTGGCAGCGCGACAAGGCGCGGCTGCTGCGCGGCAGATGAGGGGACAGCAGGCGCTGCCGCGAACCCCGGCGGGGCAGGCGGGAGGCGCTTCAGGTATGCTGCGCAGGTACCTTGAAGGGGGCGACCGGTTTCGACGTGGGTTACGAACCTTCAGGGGCGTACCGAGGCGCAGTGCCCTCGTTAATAATGCTGCAACTCATAGTTGCCAACGACGACAACTACGCTCTAGCTGCCTAACCGCAGCTGACCTCTGACCGGCTCGTGCCTGTGCGACTGAATCAGGGGACGCGTTCACAGGATCGCGCTCCGGCGTTGCGAGCAGGCCGGTGCGTTAAGAGTCACTGATCGCTGGCGTGGCGTCTTCCCTGCTGATCGGGTAGCGCTGCGCGAGAAACAAAGACCAGCTACGTACGTAGATCCTGAAGTCTAGGGCTTACGGACGGGGGTTCGATCGAGGGTCGCACCGGTCCGCGAGGACCGGGTGAAAACGGAGCTCACATCGGTGAAACCTGACGGCGCCCTTCCAGGGCGGCATGGCAACGCCGAGGGGTAGGAAGAGGGCCAACCTCAGGCCTGCCCTGTAGAGACTCATAGATCCGCCGACGGCTTGTTGCCCGGGCGGACACTAGGATCCAGCGGGACTGCACCGCCGGATAACACGCTCCGCATCCGCGCTGCATCGGCACGCGCGGATGAAGGCATAGTCCGGCCCGCGGCGAAAGCTGCGGATGTGCTGTCCCCCCGCCTCCACCATTGGCGGATCCTGGCCGAAAGGCCGGGATCCGGTGGCGCATCGCATGGGGGTCCTCGATGCACTCTATCAGGCGCTTAACCCACAGCGAGGCGGCCTATATCGCCGGCATCATTGACGGCGAGGGCACGGTGACGCTTACCAGAGCGCACCGTGGTGAGAATCGTCGCCCCATCGTCAGCATCAGCAGCACCGAACTTCCTTTGCTCCAGTACGTCCGCGACGTCATTGGCGCGGGGCGGATCACAAGAAAGGCGCGTGCCCGAGCGCATCATTCCCCGAGCTTCGCCTATTGCGTTTCCAGCCGGCAGGCCTTGTCTCTGCTCAGCCAGGTATCGCGCTTCCTGCGGACGTACAAGTCCAAACGCGCTCGCCTCATCCTGGAGGAGTACTTGCGCGTAACGCCGCGAAACGGCCGTTATACGACGCAGCAGCGCGCCGAGAAGGAAGCCTTCGAAGAGCGCTTCTTCTCGCTCTCAATTCGCGGCAAAGCCAACTAGAACGTGGCGGCGGAGACGCGCGAGGAAGGACTCCCGAGACGAGAGTTAGAGAACCATCTAAGTTTGCCTCCTTGGGCCCTTCCAGAGGGCCTCCCGGAGCCTTACTCAGCCGGTTATCTACCCATTGCCTGGTCAGATCCCTCCGGACGGACGGCCCCGCACACGCCGCCCGCATTTCAGCTCTGCGGCGCGGGAGGCGAGCGGCCGTCGAGCGAGGCCAGTGATCCGTAAAGATCCGGCCGGCGGTCGCGGAACACGAACCAGTTGTCGCGCAGCTCGCGCGTCGCCTCGAGATCGAACTCGTGCACGAGCACCGCGTCGCCCTCCTCCGGCGCCTCGGCGACTTTCGCGCCCATGGGGTCCGCGATGAACGAGGAGCCGTAGAAGCGGATGTACAGCCCCTTGGGATCCTGCAGCGAGCGCTCGAGGCCGTAGCGGTTCGCGGCAACGAGCGGCGTCAGGTTCGCAGCGGCATGGCCCTGCTGGGTGCGCTGCCAGTGCTCGCGGGAGTTCACCGGCAACGCGGGCGGCGGCTCGGTGCCGATCGCGGTGGGGAAGAAGAACAGCTCCGCGCCGAGCAGCGCCATGACGCGCGCCGTCTCCGGAAACCACTGGTCCCAGCAGATGCCGACCCCGATGCGCGCAAAGCGCGTATTCCACACCCTGAAGCCGGTGTCGCCCGGGGAGAAGTAGTTCTTCTCCTGGTAGCCGGGGCCGTTGGGGATGTGGCTCTTGCGGTAGATGCCGAGATTGGTGCCGTCGGCGTCGAGGATCGCGATGGAATTGAAGTACGCGGGCCCCGCACGCTCGAAGAAGCTGATCGGCAGCACGACGCCCAGCTCGCGCGCCACGGCGCTGAAGTGGCGCACGGCCGGGTCCTCCGCGACGCTGTGCGCGAGGCCGAGGTGGCGCGCGTCCTGCTCGATGCAGAAGTACGGCGTCTCGAACAGCTCCGGCAGCAGGATGACCTGCGCGCCCTGCGCCGCGGCCGCGCGCACCAGCTGCTCGGCGCGGGCGATGTTGGCGCGCACGTCCCAGCCGCAGGACATCTGCAGCGCCGCGACCTTCACCGGCCGCGGCGGCTTGCGGAAGTGCTCGGGATCCTTCGACATCGCTCGATTCTACTGGTTTGCCGGGCTCACCTCTTCGTGAACGGCACCAGCATCGGCGTGTGCTCGCGGTACTTGCGGTACGAGTCGCCGTGGAAGCCGATCAGGTCCTGCTCCTCGAGCTGGATGGCGATGAGGATGTAGCCGGTCGTCGCGATGGAGAACAGCAGATGACCGTACGTCATCCTCGGCGTAGCCCAGAAGGCGAACAGGAAGCCGAGGTAGAGCGGGTGCCGCACGATCCGGTAGACCAGCGGCATCACGAAGTGCGGCGGCTGGTACGGGCGCCCGAGCAGGTACCCCGTGACCTGTCTCAGCCCGAAGAGATCGAAGTGATCGATGAGAAAGGTGCAGACGAGCACCGTCAGCCAGCCGAGCAGGCACAGCGCGAGCAGGATCGTTCGCCCGGCGCCGCTGTGCACCTCCCACACGACTCCCGTCATCGGCCGCCACTGCCAGAAGATCAGAATGAGGCATGCGCTCGCAAGCAGCACGTAGGTACTGCGCTCGATGGGGCGCGGAATGATCCGGGTCCAGCCGCGCTTGAACCACTGGCGCGCCATGACACTGTGCTGGATGGCGAAGATGCCGAGCAGCACCGCGTCGATGACGATGGACGCGAGCGAGAGCTCGCCGCCCCCGGAGTCGATCGATTTCGGCACATACCAGTTGCCTACGAATCCGATCGCATAGAGAAAGGTGACCAGGAAGAGGCCGTAGACCACGATGCCGTAGACGAACGCCAGGAGCCTCCCCATCGAATCCCCCTCGCCCGTCAGCCCGGGCAGTTGTTGTTCGGTTGTTTTGATTAAATGTAACCGGCGCGAGGCGAGTCTAAGCTCGGGCAGGTCGCCGTCGCCACAGCTCGCTCGGGCCGCAGGCTCAAGCGCGGGCTTTGCGGCTCGCCAGTGACTCGTTTACCTGCGCGGTAATGCGCATCGCCGTCTCGAGTGCGATGAGTCCGGCCTCGCCCGGCACTACCGGGGGCCGGCCGGTGCGGATGCAGTCGAGAAAGGAATCGATCTCGGCCTTGAGCGCGTCTCCCTGCTCGAGGCTCTGCTCCTCGATGCTGACCGGCAGCTCCCCCGGCGCGCCGCCCGGCGCGCGCTTGCGGATGTGCGTGACGATCTTCTGCTGCAGATCGAGTGACAGATAGGCATCGTCCTCGAAGATGCGCAGCTTGCGCTCGGTCTTGAGACTCACGCGCGAGGCGGTGGCATTGGCGACGCAACCGTTCTCGAAGCGGATGCGTGCGTTGGCGATGTCGATCTCATCCGAGAACACCGGGGTGCCGACCGCGTCGATGGCGCTGATCGGCCCACCGACGATCGTCTGCACGATGTCGATGTCGTGGATCATGAGGTCGAGGACCACGTTCACGTCCGTGCCGCGCTCGCGATAGGGCGCCAGCCGATGACACTCGACGAAACGCGGCGCCGTGAGATACGGCATGGCGGCGAGAATCGCCGCGTTGAAGCGCTCGAGATGCCCCACCTGAAGGATGCGGCGGGCGCGCGCCGCGGCCGCGATCAGCTCGCGCGCCTGGCTCGCGCTCTCGGTGATCGGCTTCTCGACCAGCACGTGCGCGCCGCGCTCGAGAAAATCGCGCGCGATGGCGAAATGCGCCGGCGTCGGGGTCACGACGCTCACGGCATCCACCGCGCCGAGCAGCTCGTGATAGTCCGCCAACGGGCGCGTCTTGAGCTCTCGAGCGACCTGCTCGCGGGCGTCGGCCCGCGGATCGACGACCGCCACGAGCTCGCAGCCCTCCGCCTGTGCGTACTTCTGGGCGTGGAACCTGCCGAGGTAGCCGACCCCGATGACGGCGGCTCTGATTTTCAGCATGAGAACGTTATTATGCCCGCGCCCATGGTAACCACCCCCATCGAGCAGCTCGCCCGCGCCCGGCACTCATTCGCCGGGCTGTCCCGGGCGCGCCGTGAGCTGATCGTCGCCGGCCTGGCCTTCGCGGTGGGCCTGCTGGCGATGCCGTTCCTCATCTGGATGGGCGGCAACCGGGTCCTCGGCCCTTATACGCACGGCGACAATCCCAAGGCCGGACCCTGGGCGTTGTTCGCAGATTATGTCGTCGGCCTCGCTCACGGCTCGGCGGTCTTCTGGGTCGTGGCCCTCGGCCCTCTGGCGCTGCTGCTGCTCATCCGGGGCTTTTTCGCCCTGCTGCGCCTGGGACCCTTCCAGCGGCGCTATTGAGGCCAGTAGAGCCACAGCACGAGGGCGAAGACCGCCAGCGTCGCGCCATGCGCCCCCCCGCGCCAGCGCCGCTCGCGCAGCTGGCCGTAGAAGCTCGCGCCCGAGGCCCCCGCGAACAGGGTAAAGACCAGGATGGCGCGTATCAGGTGGCTATGCTCGGGGGCGAAGCGCTGCTCGTCCTCGGGGAGCAGCAGAATGACGATCCAGGTCATGATCAGGCCGGTCGCCAGGGCCACCGCCGACCCCGCCAGAATCGCAAGCAGCGCTGTTAAGGGCTTCATGCTTGTGAGCACCGCACTTGCTAAAGACGAACGGTACGCTCTAGCCTAGCTCCAATACTGTACCGAAGCTGTGAGCCGACCCGATGACTGAGTCCCTGCGCCGTTCCTCCGGCTGGATAACTGCGTGCCTGCTGGCACTGGCGGCGCTTGCGCTCGCCGGCTCCGTGCAGGCCCCGGCCAGCCCCTCGCTCCTGCCGCCCGGAGCGATCGCTCCGACCGATGCCCAGCGCGCCACCGCGCGCAAGATCGGCCGCATCCTCGAGGAGGCGCACTACAGCCATGCGCCGATCGACCACCGGATGTCGGACATCGTGTTCCAGCGCTATCTGGAGTTCCTCGATCCACAGCGCAGCTACCTGCTCGCCGCGGACGTCAATGACTTCTCCGCCTATCGCTATCAGTTCGACGAGATGATCCGCACCGGGAACATCGACCCGGCGTACCTCATGTTCGCGCGCTTCCAGCAGCGCAATCGCGAGCGGATGCAGTACGCGCTGTCGTTGCTGAAGAGCGAGCCGGACTGGAACGCGGACGAGTCGTACGAGTTCGAGCGCACCCACGCGCCCTGGCCGGCCGATCAGGCACAGATCGATGACCTGTGGAGGCGGCGCATCAAGAACGACGCGCTGTCGCTCCTCCTGACCGGCAAGCAGTGGCCGGAAGCCGCCGACATCCTCCGCAAGCGCTACGAGCGCGTGCTGAAGCGCATCGACCAGGTGACCAACGAGGACGTGTTCGAGAACCTGATGAATGCCTACGCGCGCGCCTTCGACCCGCACTCGAGCTACTTCTCGCCGCGCAGCTCCGAGGAATACCGCATCCAGATGAGCCTCAACTACGACGGCATCGGCGCCTCGCTCCAGGTCGTCGACGACTACGTCACCATCATGAACATCATCGACGGCGGCCCGGCGGCGGTCGCCGGCACGCTCAAGACCAACGATCGCATCACCGGCGTCGGTCAGGGCCACGAGGGCACGTTCACCGACGTCATCGGCTGGCGGCTCGATGACGTCGTGCAGCTGATCCGCGGCAAGGCAGGCACCAGCGTGCGGCTGCAGGTCCTGCCCGGCGGCGCCGCTCCCGGCAGCCCCGAGAAGGTGCTCGAGTTCGTGCGCAACAAGATCACGCTCGAGGCGCAGGCCGCTCACAAGGAAGTAAAGACGGTGGCACGTAACGGCCGCACCTACCGCATCGGCGTCATCACGGTGCCCGGCTTCTATCAGGACATCGCCGCGCAGAATGCCGGCGACGAGAACTACCGCAGCACCACTCGCGACGTCGCGAGACTGCTGCACGAGCTCAAGGGCGAGAATATCGAGGGCCTGGTGCTCGATCTGCGCGGCGACGGCGGCGGCTACCTGCCGGAGGCGACCGCCCTCACCGGGCTCTTCATCAACCACGGGCCGGTGGTGCAGCTGCGCGATACCTCCGGACGGCTCGAAGTGCTCGACGACCCGGAGAGCGCTCCCACTTACGACGGCCCGCTCGCCGTGCTGGTCGATCGCATGAGCGCCTCGGCCTCCGAGATCTTCGCGGGCGCGATCCAGGACTACCATCGCGGCCTGATCATCGGCCAGACCACCTTCGGCAAGGGCACGGTGCAGAATCTCGTGCCGCTCGACCGCTGGTCGAAGGAGCCGGTGAACGGCCAGCTGACCGTGACGATCGGCAAGTTCTATCGCGTGACCGGGGAGAGCACTCAGCATCGGGGCGTCGAGCCGGACATTCCGCTCGCCTCGGTGCTCGATACCAAGGAAATCGGCGAGAGCGCCCTCGAGTCCTCACTCCCCTGGGACCGCATCGCCGGCGTGCCCTTCAAGACCAGCACCGTCGCGGCCACCGAGCCGTCGGTGGCGCTGCTCGCCTCCGCGGAGGATGTGCGCGCGCAGCACGACCCCGACTACCGCTGGCTGGTGTCGGACATCGCCGCCATCGACAACCTGCGCGAGCAGCACAGCGTGTCGCTGAATCTCAAGCTGCGGCGCGAAGAGCGCGCCCGCGAGGAAAAGGAGCGGCTCGAGCGCGAGAACAGCCGCCGCGTCGCCAAGAACCTGCCGCCGCTGAAGACGCTCGCCGAGCTCGACAAGACCAAGGAAAACCTGCCGGATGTCATGCTCGATCAGGCCGCGCAGATCATGACCGATGTGGTCACCGGGGTGCGGCCGGCGCCGGTGCAGAAGACCGCGCTCGCCGGTTAGCTCTGCTGCGCAGCGCTGCTACCGCAGCAGAACGCGGAACAGATCCCAGGTATCCTCGACGAGCACGTTGGGTAGCAGCGGGTCGGCGCTGTCCGGCGCCGCGGCGATCGAGTCGCTGGTCGGGCAGGTGTCGGCGGGGCCGCGATAGCTCGCCAGGGGCTGAAGTCTTTCGGTCTGCGCGCGGATCTCCTCGGCGAGCACTTCGCGCTTGGCGAGCAGCCGCTGGGCGCGGCCGATCTGCGCCATCAGCAGAACACATTCCTTCGGGGTGCCGTAAACGTCGGCGGCCGCGCGCCGCCCGGTCGCCTCGCGCGCCATCTGCAGCAACGGCTTTTCGATCACCTTGAGGCGCCGGCACAGCACCTCGGCGTAGGCAATCGCCGCGAGATTGATGGCGCGGCGCGCATCGAGCGACAGCCCCGGAAACTCCGGCAGCTGCTCCATATTGATCGCGTCGAG
>Ga0307476_10001197_pt1 | contig 16296 bp, 17 predicted proteins | sample atmos_gasesECM2C_2_FD_203314 | JGI IMG/M metagenome (GOLD analysis project Ga0307476, IMG submission 203314) | Hardwood forest soil microbial communities from Morgan-Monroe State Forest, Indiana, United States - atmos_gasesECM2C_05 | ecosystem: Environmental > Terrestrial > Soil > Temperate... | reverse complement strand
GAGCAGTAAAAGTTGAGCAAACCCTCGTCACATGCGCCGCCCGTCTCGGCGGCCGCAAGCATGGTGGAGCGTATATTGGCGAGAAGCCGCTCGAAACCGACGTCGGTGAGCGGGGCGCTTGCCAACAGGCAACGCAGCAGATCGTCTCGCGCCAGCGCGTCGAGCCCCGATGCGCCGAACAGCTCGGCTGCGGCAAGGCGCGACGGCCACGCCCGATTGGCGCGCGCGACACATTCGACGATCGCGCCGTTGAGCGCGACGAGGCTGAGGCACACCTGGACCAGTTCGCGAGGGTGCGTCCAACCTTCCGAAAGTGCGCGCAGCGCCAATCGGCGAAATTGGCCATTGTCGGCAGTGAAACGTCCGTAGCGCAGGCATTGGGCGAAGAAGGTTTTGCCCGCCACCGTATCTCTGAGCTCGAGCGCGCGGCCGGCGGCGAGAATCGCCGACCTGACGTCGCCCGCCGCCAGATAGGCTTGGCCGAGATTTTCGAAAACCTCGTACAAATCGGGCTTGAGCGCGCCCGCCCGCTCGAAGTGGGAGATGGCCTCGGCGGTGCGGCCGAGTGCCATCAGCGCGGTGCCGAGATTGCCGTGGGTCTCGGCATGGTTCGGATCGATCGCCAGCACTTGATTATAGTGGGTGACCGCGGCGTCCGGCCGGCCTTGCTCGGACAGCATATTGGCAAGGTTGAAGCGGGCCGCAGCCAGATTCGGGTTGACGCCAATCGCGCGTTCGTAACACGCGACCGCGTCGGCCAGGCGGCCCTGCTCGCGGCGCACATTGCCGAGATTGAGATGCGCGAGCGCGTGGTCGGCGCGCAGGGCCACCGCGCGTTCCAGATGCGTCGTTACATGATCATTGCGGTTGAGCGCGCGCCACGCCAACGCAATGTTGTAGTGATATTCGGCGACCGTGTTGTTGATCTTGATGGCGTTGTCGAACAGTTCCACCGCGCCTGCAGCGTCGCCACGCTGGAGCGCGATGAGACCGAGATTGTGCAGGCTGTCGGCGTGGTTCGGCACCAACGTTAGAATGTTCCGGTATTGCCGCTCGGCCTCGATCAGCGCTCCGCTTTGATGCTGGGCGACGGCGGCATTGAACAAGGCCGCGGGCGAATTCACCGCGTCGGCGGCGAAGCCGAATGACGGCATTGCGCCGGGCGGTCCAAAACCTCGCCGTTGCTTGCGGCTCATGGTTTATCGATGGCCTTTGAATGCTGGCCATCCTGCTAGCGAACCGGCCAAGGTGGGTCAATTCGGGTTCCGTGCCGCTAGGCGCCTTCGCCCGCGCGGTTTGACGTTGAAGTGCCGGAAGCATAGGTATTTCGCCATCCGGAGAGGTGGCCGAGTGGCTGAAGGCGGCGGTTTGCTAAACCGATTTGCGGGTGCATCGGGACTCGTCCTTTAGGGCTTCGATTTTGTTGCTCGATCACCACGCTAGAACGAACGCTCGGCACGCGGAACCGTTACACCTAGGACTCTTCGAGGGACTCCTGTCAGGCCTTCTGCTCTGCGACGTCCGGCTCGCGCGTGCCGTACATCACGGCGCGCTTCTCTTCCGGCGTCAGGAAGGCCAGATAGATCTCGGTGGTTTTGATGCTGGCGTGGCCGAGGCGTTGCTGCAGATCGTAGATCGAGCGGCCGCCCTTGAGCCAATCTACGGCATGGCGGTGGCGAAGATCGTGGAAGCGGAACGGCCGGAAATCCGGCTCGTCGTGTTTTGCAGATCGCGCCTGTTTGATCGCGATCTCATATTCGCCGCTGGCGAGAGCCGCGAAACGGCTCGAGAGATTGCGATAGGGCTCGCCCTGTCCGTGCCAGAACAACCATTTGCAGCCGAGCCGGACCGGCAGCGCGCGCAGGATCTCGTAGGCACCTCCAAAATCCAGGTCGATCACGCGCAGCTTGTTACCCTTGCCACGCACGGTGAGCTGGCGCCTGGCATGGTCGAGCTTGCCTCGCTCGGCTGCCACGAGCTCCTCGAGGCGGCAGCCGGTGAGCCACGCGGCGTGGACCAGCGCGGAAAGCCGGCCAGGTGCCCGCCTGATCATGCGCTCGATATGGGCGTCCTCAGGCAGCACGATGGGGTCGCGGCGCTCCTTGAGCCGTTTCAGACGGGCCAAGGCCGGATTTTCGTCGACGTCAGCGAAGGCCAGCACGCTCGAGAGGGCGGTAAGGTCCCGGCGGATGGTGGCGGTGGCGACGCCTGCGGCGCGGCGACCGTCGACGATGGCCGCGATTAGCTCCTTATCGATCTCGTCGAGGAAACGGCCGCGCAGAAACGGCTCGAGCTGTTTGAGCGAGACGGCGTAGCGGCGCGCGGTGGCGGGGCCGACTTCGTGGGTGATGTGGCGCTCGCCCCAGGCGGCAAACATGTCGTCGTAGCGGACGCGGTTACCGGCCGGGAAGGCCTGGGCGGTCAGCGCCTCGATGTCCGCCGCGACGGTAGCGCGAGCAAGCTCGACATCGTCCGTTCGTAGCGACCATCGCCGGAGCTTGCCCTTGATGCGCTTGCGGCCGTAGAGCGTGCGGCCGTGCCATTCCGTATTCGGTGGGGCTTTGCGGCGGCGACTTTTGTTCGGCTCTCGCATTGCTGCCTCTCCAATTCGGCGAGCCAGGTCCGCAGTTTCGCCTCGTCGAACGTCCACAAGCCGCGGATCTTGATGGCGCCGGGGATCTTGCCGGCCTCCGCCATCTGTTGCATCACGCGCTCTGCCAGCCCGACAATCTCCATGGCCCGCGCCATCCTGACGCGCTCGACCGCCGCGGTCGAGGGCCGATCAACCATAATCTTACGCCGCGGCCGCGGGCTGCGCGGCGGGCTGCCATGTACCGGCGACGACGGCCGCGATGTCAGCTGCCCGATAGGCCACTCGACTGGGGCCAAGCTTCACTGGCTCCGGAAACTGAGGCGGGTTGAGCTTGCGAAGCCGCCAGCGCGTCGTGCGGCTGAGCGGGACCACGCGATCGACCTCGCAATCCAATAAGAATTCTCGACCGACGGCTTCGGCTCCGCCCATCCGTGCCAGGGCGAGAGCCGCCTGGCCAGTAAGAGTTGCGCCGATCGGGGCTCTGGTCTTAGTCGCGCGCTTCCTCTTCCTCGTTGACGCCATGCCACTACCTCCGTTGATTCGGAGGTCGGATAGTCTGTTTCAAAAGGTTCGGCGTCACATATGGAGGATTTGGGGACGCTCGTCATCGGCGTCCATATTGCGCCTGTATTCGCTAAGAGCCTCGCGAATGAGTTTCTCTCGCCGCACGATGTCGGGGAGGCTTCGAAGCGATGGCATTTTCGATCCCATTACCGGCCGTGCCACTGCTTCAAAAAAACTGACGAATGGTCCGAATACGCGCCCGGCGACCGGATCCCAGGAGATCGCAGCTTTGCCGCCTATCTGCTCCCAGAAATCCACTACAAGACTTTCGAACAGCAGGCGCGCATTTGGCTTGCGTGTCGCCGCCCGTGCAAGCTTCTTCGGCAGCATTGTGCGGAGCTCCTCGTCAAGCGAGTCAATTGAGAAACTCTCGGCACTCTCTCGCAGGGAGCGCAGCCACCTAATCGGTCGAACGAAGTTTCTCTCGCGAAAATCGTCATAACTACCGTCTGACCCATAATCGAGGGATGTGAGGAGATTCGCCGCCTCGTCACATAAAGCCACAAGCTTGCGCCAGCCTTTCCGCAAACGCTCACCTTCGCGTCTTTGCTGCCGAACCTCAGGCCCTCTGCGATAAATCGCTGCCATCCAGCACAGCCAGTCTTTCTCACCTTTAGTCAGCGGTCCCGCCCGCGCTCGTTGGGCCGCCAAATCGATCGCTGACCATTGCGCGGCCGTATAAGGGGAACGCAGGCGTGGGGCGCGGGATCTTGGCGCCCGCGATTGCCCGATCATCGACTTAGCCGGCGTCAGCCTGACGGCCATGGCGCGCGCCCCTAATTGGGTCCATAGCGAGTCCACGAATCACACGCAACACGCTGAACCCGAGCGAAACACCTTAGCACGGCGCTCGATATTCTTCTAAGCTAGCTGAAGGTCGCAGGGCGCCCCCAAAACTTCTGTGAGCGAGTAACGCCATGGCCGATGAGCCAACGTCGAAATCCGGTGCCGACCTTCCGGCGCGTAATATGGAAATCAATCGAAAAAATCCGCCCCAGAGTCGGCAAGCCACCATGACGGTGAAGTTGCACTCGAATCTACCGGACAGCCATCCCTTCTATGCCGCCGTCGGCCGGATTGCATCCGAATGGTCGCACTTAGAGCACGTGCTTGATCTAACGATTTGGGAATTGGCCAAAGTGGCTCCGAAGGCGGGCGCTTGCATCACTTCGCAGATCATGGGTGTCGGTCCGCGTTGCAAAGCGATCCTCACGCTTGGCGCTATGCGCGGGCTGTCGCCGAAGTTGCGCAAAAAGTATCGGACCATCATGGGCGAATCTTACACCGTCGCCGATGATCGAGCGCGCGCGATCCACGATCCGTGGTACGGCGAAGTATCAGGACAAGCCGCGCAGTTCAGAGCGATGCCCTATTCGGATCCTCGTTTTGGAATAATGGACATTTCAGAATCCGATCTTGACCAGACGCTGAAAAAAATTCGCAAGCTTCAGCTACGCGCCCGGGAGGTCAAGACGGAAGTGCAGGCCGAGCTCGGAGCATCGCGAGGAAAGCCCGCCTGACGGTCTCGGCCAATTGATCTCGGGTCGGCCCAAGCAACTCCGGCAGATCGTCAAAACAATCCATGCCCGCCTCGATCATTTCGGGCGTGATCTCGATTTCGCCTGCTCTCGTTTCGCGACGTTCCATACGGCGGCGTGCTTTTTATAACGGAAGTCCCGCAAAAATCGCCAGCACGACGATCAAGGAGGCGGTTAGAAGAATCCAAACGACGAACTCGCGCTTGCCTGTCGCGGGCGCAGCAATAGGGCTCTCCCAGTCGCCTCCGGTCACGAACGGATGGTACAGCCAAACCGTTGATTTGTTAACTCTGCCCTGCGATTCTCCCAGCGGAGGATCGGACGATGGCCAAAAAGGCCGACACAGACGCGCTTTGCCGGGAGCTGCTGAATATCCGCAGGAAACACGCGGACGTTTTCGATCGCGAAAAAGAGATCAAGAGCGAGCTCACCGCGGCCGCCGGCGAGAAGGGCGAGAACTTCAAGATCACGATCGAGGATCTCGGCATTGTCAAGGTAAGCTCGCCGAAGGACAAGCGCTGCATCGGCACCGCGCCGGAGATCGTCGTCGAGGCGTTCCTCAGATTGCCCGAGCGCGAGCGCAAGGATCTGATGAAGCGCGGCCTGGTCGCCGAGATCGAGCAATGGAAGTCGGCCTATTACGGCAGCGTCACCGCCGAACTGTTCTAAGAAAATTCCCGTTGGACCTCTTATGGCCGCAACGGGGTTTGCCGGGATGCGATCCGGAGACGGCCTTTAAGCGGCGACGAGACGCATCAAACAGTCCCGCCAATCCTCGACCGTGTGCCCGATATAGACGCCGTTTTCTAAATGATGACGGCAGTCAGGCCAATCATAGCCAGCATCCTGATACTCAGCAGCGTATTTCAGCAGTGCCTTCCTCCCAGCAATCGTGGTGGGGGGTCTGTCGACGAGCGACCATGAGAGCTCGTCGATGCGATCTTCGGCAGCCCAGTATTCGCTCTGGATTGCCTGCCAGCGGGGATCGTCGTCTTTACCAGCATCCGTTCCTCGGTCGAATATCGCGTGAAACGAGCGGCGATCGAAGGGTATGCCTTTCTCGAGATCACCCATGCGTTTAACAATTTTCTCGATCTCAGCTTGGAGTCGACGATGATCCGCGATGCGCTCGAGCGTGTCGTCGGCCGTCACGGCAACGGCAGGACCGGCGCCGGACGCGCCGGACATGAGTGCAGACGCAGCTGCGGCGCCGGTAAGAGCCGCGCGACGGCTTAGAGAATGCTTCGACATTTCCGATCTCCCTGTTGGTGAAAAGCACCGGCCAGGCGGAACGCCGCTCAGTTTTTTGCTATTGATGGATTCGGTCATGGCGCGCTGGTCCACCAGTGCCTATGGCAAGTGGCCCCGGCCCGCTACAACGGGTCGGGGCTGCGCACACATGGTGCGCCCGGACCCTGTATCGGGTCAATGGGAAAGGGAGCGACTGTGAATTGGCGTAGATGGATCGTGGCCGGCATAATCAGTTGCGCATTAACCGCGGGTATTATCGCGATTCTCGCCTTCGCAGCCGCATGGGATCCGAGAGCTGGCGGCCAATGCTTTTCTGATATTCACCATGCACAATTTCCGAAATGGCTTGGCTGTGCGATGGCCGTGCACGAGAGCCTCGCCGGCAGCCTCATAGCTGCCGGAGGAGCCCTTTTCGGCGCATGGCTCGCGTTCAGCGCTCTGCAGGTTCAGATCGGAATGGCGCAAAAAAACGAACGCGAAAAAAGGCGCCTGACTGTCGAGAGAGATTTTCGTGAGGCTCAAGTCGCTTTGGAGCAATTGGCAAGCGCCAAAATTTTCGTCGACTCTATGACCACTGCATTTTCAGCATTGATGACGCCTCGCGATTTAGGGGAGCGAGCGATCCAGTTTTTTAGAACTGGAAGATTGGAGATTAGCAAATCTATTGCCGAGGCACCGGATGGGATTGGCCAAGCTATCGCGACGATGATGCTTCAATTAAAGAGTATAGCCGCAAATCTCCAAGAAGAGATTTCAGGAATCGAAGCGGCTACTCGAGCAAGAATCGTGGAAACCAGGGGAATTGAGGTGAGCGCTAGAATTGCTGCGCTCGGCCAATGTTCCGCAATTATCGATGCGAAGAAACCGGCTCACGAAGCGAGATATGAAAGCGCGCTCAAGGAGCTCCGCGCATTCGGTCAATTGTGACGTCTGAAGTCTCCTCGCTCAGCGAGGAGAGGCGGCGACCACCAGCTCGGATCGCCGTGCGCCGCTTGCCATTAGCGTTGGCAGGGGATGTCCCGCTTTTATGTAGCGAAACAGTGCTTATGGCGTGGGACAACCGATCGCTACCGCGCCGCGTTCAATTCGGCTTCCCGTCATCAATTTGCGGGCTGGCGGCGAGCACGCGGTCATGCGCTCGGCTAACGATGGCGAGCAGAACCGCAAGTGCATCTCGAACATTTGCGAGCGTCGACAGCGCCCCGGTTCTGTCGCCCAACAAGTCGATACTGGCAACGAGATATTCGTCCGGCAATGCGTTCACAATTCTCGCGAGCTCGGTGGTTTTGACGATCGCATGGATATGTGGCTCGAGGGAATCAACTTCGTTCACGACCGCCATGGCTCATTGCGCCGCGCTTTGTCGCGGCAGGATCTGATTGAGCTTTTCGTTGACGGCCCCGCTCACCAGGCGGCTAAGGTGAACATCATCGTGATCGCCGATAGTGCCGATGCTTCGGCCGTTGACGTGGAGGTCGATGACGTGTCGCTGCGCATCGGAACTCCCGCCGGAAAGATCGCCGACGCTCAAAGAGCTGGATGAGCGCGGCGACAAGCCGCCTAGATCGACGAGGCCTCCGTCCGCATAGCCGTTGATGGCGTCGAGGCCTTCCTTGCCGATCTTCACCATGCCGCGGGCGTTGACGATGCCTTCGCCATGAGACGCCCTGATCAGGATCGAGTCGCTCGTTCCCGTGCCGGGACCGCGGATCAGTCCGCCGTCGGCAAAATCCAGGCCGCGATTGTGATCGCCGCTGAAAATCGATTGGATGTCGAACAGTCCGGCCTTGAGCGAGTTGCCGAATTTCTTGCGACGCTTCTCTTCTTCCTTCGCATCAGCGGCCTCGCCGGGGGTTAAGAAATTGCCGGCATCGTCCATCACATAATGGTAGCTGCCAGGAGTGAACTGGTTGGTGAGATCCTGTGCGGTTTGCAGCCACTCGAGGGTGCTGTCATCGCCAACGACGCCGCCACGGGCGAAGCCGGGCAGGCTGATCGGCCCACCAGCGGCATAAGCATCGGTCGCATCGCCTGTCGCCCGATAGCTTTGCAGGGGATTGTCGCGGATTCTCTCGACCGGCACTGAATATGGCGACGCCGTTGGTGCCGTCACAGGTGGTAGCGAAGTAATTGCTGCGACGGGCGCAGTCGATTCCTCTTCAGCGCCTCGAATCCGTTCGTGCGGAATGCCAGTGCTAGTCTGCCATTTGCCGGGCGATACCTCGACGTAACCGCGCGCCTTGAGGTTCTTTTCCCAATCCGGGCCCGATGGCGCGTTCGGCGGAGCTCCGCCGCCTCCCCACTCACCAAACCGTACCTTGAAGCTTGCGCCGCCGTCGCCGCCTTTGATCGCATTAGCAACCGAATCGATGGCCGCGGCGACCCGACCGCCCGCATTGATGATGTCACCGATTATCGCATTGGTATCGATCTTCAGCGCCGCGCCGGAGATGCTCTTATCGCTTGGCACGAAGCTGAAGGGGTTCTTGAACTTGCCAGAATGCACCTGGTCTTTGATTGTGTTGATGTCCTTAAAGGACTGGTCGATCGTGTTTCCGATCCTGTTCGTTTCGTCGCGGAGCAGCGTCTGCGCCGGTTTGCCGGCCGTATGTTCGATGTCCTCTTTTATGCGCGCAAGCAGCGAACTCAAAGCGTCGCCGAATAGACCACCGTTTTCCTTGGCGGCCAGGAATGCCTTCTCTGCCACAGGGCCAATCTGCGTCAATCGCGCGATCAGCGTCTCAGTCGAGATAGTGGCAGTGCGCAATTGGCTCTCGAAGCCAGTAACGTCCGTCTGCGCAAAGATTTTTGCGAATGACAGCGCGCCTCCAGGCGATGCCTTCTCGAGTTGCTGGAACGCCTGAAGCGTCAGAGCCCCTTGATCCTTGATCGATGCGGCAAAATCGGCACTCGCTTTTTTGGCCTCTTCTTGCGATGCGGCGCCTGCACCGATCGTTTCGTAGAATGACGCCGCAGCCGAGACCGCACGACCAGGATTTGCAAAATTCGGAAGAAATTCTTCGTGGCCCGGGGCGGCGCGGAACAGAATGGTGCTTCCTTTGTGCTGAGCGTCGAATAAATCCTGAAAAGCGCCGCTTAGGTCACCGACATCAACCCCAAGCCCTTTCGCGCGATGCTGCAGATCGGCGAAGGTCTTGGCGCCTATCGCCCCGCCGCCAACCGTGGCGCTGACGTGGTTATTCAAGATGCTGATTTCATCTGCCAGCTTGGCAAAGCCCACCAGTGCGGCGCCGATGCCGCCTGCGGCTAGGCCCGTTAGACCCGTGCTCGCGAGTCTAGCAAAAGCGCCAAGGTTGCCGAGGCCTAGCCCTGCCGCCTCTAGTATCGGATGTGCGACGTGGATAACCTCGCGAAAACGTAATGTCGCGCGCTCTCCCTCGAGCGCATGTAGGCCAATCTGCCGGAGCTGGTGATTTGCTCTTGCACCTCCATCGGCGAGAGAACCGCCCGCGGCCTTGATCTGGTTCATCGCGCGTTCGCCGGCCTGGCCGGCTTTTTTTACGTTGGCGATGAAGCCGTCGACGTCGGCCTCGAGCCTGGTTTTGATGGTCGGAACGCTGCCAGCCATTAGCTCACCCCCTCAAAAACTCTCTGACGGATACATCAACAGCGCGTCGGCGGCCGCGGTCATCGCATTGCACCGAGAATTGAACCGGCGCTCCGTGCTTTAGGGCTCTCCCGCCGGGGCATTGGGTGACGTGAACAAAAATGTCGCCCTCCCCATCGTCCGGTTCGATGAAGCCAAACCCGCGTTCCTCATTGAACTTTTTGATTCTTCCTCTCATTTGCTTTTCTCAAAATCCTATCGCGCGAGTTGGTGCCGAGCACGGCGCTAGAGTGAACCGTGCTCGGCACCCTTGGAGGAAACCCTTGGCCCCTCGCGTCATGCCACCGCGAAAGGTTGCAGACGCTTCGGCGATGGGGCAACGCGATCGCTGAAGCGTCGTTTTGGTTTTCATACCTTCGCGTTGCCTGTTCAAAATACACCGAATGCGATATGCCGATTGAGCATCGTCTGCCTCGCACGCATCCGCTGGAGAGCGGCGCGGGCCGAAAATATATGCCGTCGATCTTCTCCCGGGTGATTGCGGATCACCGCATCAGCATCCGCCGGTATCGCTACAAGGGAAGCTTCGAGCAAATCCCAATCCGTCGCAGTGAATGTCAAATCGTCGTCATCCCAGCGAACGCGGTCAGGGTTGATGACCCTGCCTTCGCCGTCGGTGATTTCCCAACCGTTCACCCGGTAGCCGACAGAGATGCCAGAGATTTCGCCGCGCGACACCATGCCTTCGGCCTTGCGGCCCTCGTCGGTGTCGTTGAATGCCAGTTGCCCCATCAGCGCGTTGCGGTCGAACCATGCCTTCTTCACGCGGCCCAGCGCACCGGAGATCCCGTATGCGTTATGGCTGTCCAATAGAGGCACGCCTCCGGTGACGATGCGATCGAGGTTGACGCTGCTGGGATCGATGCGAAGGACCTCTGTCCCGTAGAAGCGCTCGACCGGCGATCCCTTGGAAAGCACCGCTTCCACGGTGCGCGATCCCTTGTCGTAGCTTCGCGGCGAACCGGCGGTGTAGCGTCGCTCGATGACCCCGCTGCCTTTGCGCGTCCCGTAGTGTTTCATTGCGCGACCGCCCGCGGGATTGTCACGGTATAGGGCCCACCACGATCGAGCGGCTCGAAGGCCGTCGAGTGGATACCGGACGCCTTCTCTTCATGTTCCTCCGGGTTCGCGGCCTCCGCACCAGCGTCGAGGTTGACGCATGTTTTCGAAAGCGGCTGCAGGAATGGCTTGCTGCCGCGTAATTGCTTCACCCGGTCATCGGTGACCGACAGCGCGGCGCCCAGCTCGACGGCGCGCCGGGCAGCTTCGGGGGGCAAATCGACGTCAAATCGACTCGGAGCAACGCACAGCTGGCCATCGCGCCCAGTCCATCTGAGCGGCTTCGTCGCAAATACTCGCTCCTTCTGCTCGGGCGCCGGCGGCAGCGCCGGGATTGGCTCCGGCCTCAGGTCGGGGACTCTCATTGCACCGTCGCGGATCTGGCGGGCTTGAGAACGCGCGTCGCCGATCGCGGCTGAGGCTGCAAGTTCGAGTTGTCGAGCCACTTCCTTGACCATTTCCTCGATCTGCCGGGCGTCATAACTCAGCACCCGCAATTCCCCGAATGCCTCGCCGAACAGCCGTAGCATCCCGATCGCATCGAGATTCTTTTCGGCGGCGACAATGTTGGCCTCGATCTTGTCGGCGACGCTTTTGCGCTCCGCCTGGTCGCGCTCCGCGGCGAGTTTCCGCTCTGCGACGGCAATTTGAGCATTGAGCGAGGCGAGTGCGGCCTCAAAGCCATCGAGCGTCGATCGGGCTACATCCACCCTCAATTGAGCCTTGGCCTCGGATTTTGCGTCGTCAGCGTCGCTTTCCGTCAGCAACGCCAAGCGCGCTCGCTCTGCGGCTTCGAGCTCAGTTTTTGCAGCCGCGCGTTTGCTTTCGTTGCGATCGCGGCGAGCGGTGAGCGTGGCGAGCTCGGCTTCGGTTTTTTGCATCGGCGTTTTCCTTGCGAAAATCATGCGGCTTTAGGCGCCCGGGTTCTTGTACGCCCCGCGAAAATCTATTGCCCCCGCGCCAAAGTCTTCCTCGACGGAGATCTTCAACCCCTGATAACCGAAGGGTTCGAAGATCCGAATTCGCGGACCATCACTTCCCTTCAGATTGCCGAAAATAAAGTTGGGCTGCTCATCGGGATCGGCCAGAAGATACCAAGACGTATCCGTGATTGCCGGCTCCGTGACCAATTCGACGTCCTCGAACGGATTGACGCTGGTGGTCAGCACTGGGGCAATGCGGGTTCGCATCTGCTCCGCCGCCGTTTCTTGATATGGCCCGGTGACAACAATGCGTGGCTCAACGTTGAGGAAGTAATTGCCGTCGGGCGTCTTCATCGCACGCAATGCCGCACGCGCGGAGCCATAGGTGGTCACGCTTGGCGAAGCGCCGGCGCCCGCCAGGTTGCCGTGCGCAGTAGCGAAGACCGCCGTGTTGTCCTCCGTCAGCACGGGATTTGAAAGCACCAGCGACCAGAACGTTTGATTTTCGAAAATCGAAACGATCCGGCCAGCGCTTCCTAAAATCTGATCGATCGCGCCGAGCTCGTCATTCACCAACATCTGGCGAGAGATTGGAAACACGACGCCGTACGGGACCAAAGTAACGTTGGTTCCATAGTCATTCGACGTGCCGTACATCAGCTCGCCGGTCTCGGTGACTGGCTGCAGCGGCGGGAATTCACCGGCGCGGACTTGCGGATGCGGGCGGAAATCGTTGAACGGCCGTTCTGCAGCCACCTGCCGATAGGTCGGCATGTGCAGTTCGTACCGCGCAAGAAGCACTTTGTTTAAGACATTTTCGAAAATATTCGGGAAATCAGACGTCGACTCGAATGCGCGGGTGATGATCTTCGCCGCGTTGTGCATCGTGATGCGCCCGCGATGAACGATACACTCGGCTGCAATCTCGACGAGGCCAAGGCCGGCATATTGCCGTGCTCGCTCTTCATGTCGCGCGAGAAATTCGCGCTCGGCCTTGGATCTCGGCTTATATTTGATTGGCCTTTCGCCGGATCGCAAAAGCGAACGCGTCAGGGCAACCACCATTGCGCCGCCGCGGCCGTCGAGCTCGTCGTGCAAGATTGAAACTCGCATACTTGGTTCCTTCGGCTTCCGACCAAGTATCGCGCACCTCTCCACGCCGACCTTTGGGCTTACCCACATTCAGCATCGATTTTTGTGGGCTGGCCCACGAACAAGGCGCGAAGTGCGCTTTCAGCCTCGAGCCGACGGTGCCTGCCTTTCCACGCTTCGACCTCGCGCAGCCAGCCGTCGGCCGGTATCAGCCAGGTGTTGCCAACCTTTCGCGCAATCCGCTCGCCTTCCTCCTCGCGCTCCTGACAGCGGCGCCTTACTGTCTCTGCCGATGACACACCGGGCGTGATTTGTGCGCAGAGTTCGGTAGTCAGGATCGCTCCGCCGTCCAAGGCTGCAAGCCAGTCGTTGCTCGCAGCTTGCACCTCATCGAGCAGTGCAATGGCCTCACGCTCCAGCATGCGGCCCAGCTTTCTTGCGAGGGCCTGCAGCTCGTCACGCATCGGCGCCGGCGCTCAGCGCCGCTTCGCTGCCCTCATCGAGCGTCAGATCCTCGAGCACCTTGGTGATCTCGGCATGTAGGACGGCGCGCATCTGTTCGACGTCGCGAATGAACACCAGGCGCGGCGCCAGACGCGACGGCAAGCCGAGCAGATTGTTGCGGACAACAGCGAATTCGGCGGCCACCGCCGCGGCGATCTCCTCGACGGGCGCCACCAGGCCGCTCTCGCGGTCGTATTGCAGCTGGCGCAGCATCGCCAGGTAGTTTGCCTTGATGCGCTCGGCCTCGATCAGCGAGAACGGCGCGCGGCCCTCGACATAGACGACCTGGTCGGCGAGCTGCTCGAGATCGGCCGGCGCCGGCGGATCGGATTTAGGCCTGGCTGCCGGAGCTGGGGCAGCTTTGCGCCGATTGGCCTTGCGCCAGCCCGAGCCCACGAGGGCGGGATCTAACCTGCCATCCGGCGCGGCATGCAGGCGCCCCGCTTTGATGGCTTTGCGGACCAGCATGTCGCTGCAGCCATCGCGCCGCGCGAACTCCCGGATCGAAATTCCCATTTCATCGTTAATACCGCCCAGTCGTCTACGAACTGCGAACCCTGCGAACCAACATCAGAGGTTCGCAGCTAGAGACGATTCGAGCTGTCGGCCGACCCGCATTGCGCGGGTGGCGCGGAAGGACCCGCGACGTAGGGGCTGCACGGCTAGTTCCAAAAGGTGTGACGTGAAACATTACGGCGAAAACGGTTCAGCTGCGCGCCGTAAGCCATTTTGCGAGCATGACATTTTGGTCCGCGCAAAACAGCGCTCTCCCGGCGAAGCCTGCTGGGCTAGGCCGTCATACTGGACATTGGGGCTGCCCGAAAGCGCCAGCACTATTATGGGCCGCGCACGGGACACCGATGACGGACGATCAGCGCTGGGCGCGCGCCCTTTGACGCGCACAATGGGTGATGTCCGACCCAGCCCGCGCGGAGCAGCCGGCACGTTATCGGACATACGTCGGGTCCGAGAACCGCCGTTATCGGGAATGAGATCGTCCGGGCTTGATGGCGGCTTATCCCCAGCATGGCCGTGCGCTGCGAGCGCCTTGCCGCCATCGGTGCCGCCGCGCCCCCGCTGGCGCTTATCGGGCAGCTCCAATGTCCGTTAGCCACGCGGCGCGCCAGGCTCGCATACCCCTGCCCTGAGGGTCCTGGTTCGCGGCCCGCATATGCGGGGTCGCGATGCGCTCGTCGCCCCTCGAGGTGCAGGAAAATTCTGAGGTTGCCAGTTGCACAGTGGTTGCCAGCGTCAGCAAGCCTGACCTAATCGCCGAGCTCCTACTCGCGCCGCGCGCCTCGCCAGAGCTGAACGCTCCGGTGTGGGGTCACCCATCAGCCGAGCAGTGACGTCATTGCAAAGCTGCGGCGGCACCGCAGTTCTTCTCCCAACGAGCGGACCATTTACGGGCACAAGATCGCACACGGACTTGCGGTCCCGCTCGAGCGTCGTCCAGACACGCGCGAGTACGTCCTCGGCCGTGTCCCAATGCACCGCGAGCGCCGGAATGGAAAAGCCTTCAATCGAGCCGCGCGGATTGTTGCCGCTGGCGAAAGCAGAGGCCCGCACTACGATCGCTTCAACGAGGCTCAAGGGTGCGGAGGAAATTCGCGCGATCAAGCGCCAATGGGGGTCGTTAAGCGTGCGGTAATCCAGCAGGCACCAGCTGGAGCGCCGCGCCCTTCGTTTTTTCGCTTTTGCCTCGAGCTCGCCCACGGCGCCCATCGCTTCCTACTGCGAAGCGGCGGCGAGCATAGCGGCGCTGGAATTGAAAAACGAGATGGTCGAATCGGCGTGCTTTTCTCGCGCGCCCGCGCGAGGGCCGTCCGTTTATAGCTCCCAGGCCAGCACAGCGTCGGGATCCAAACGGGTCCGGTAAATTCGCTGGTGCGCACCAGTGTAGCTCGCCACCGCGATCGCTTCGCCGCTCACTGCGAGGGCGCGAAGACCGGCCCGAGCGATCAAGAATGCCGCGCCCATGCCCGTCAGGCGCGGGTACGGTGCGCTTGGGTGAAGGCCGTAAAGCGCAAGGCTGTCCCAGCCGGCCGCGCGCGCCTGGCCGTCCTAGCGCGCGGCGAAGTCGCTTACGGTGCCGATGACGCCGCGCCAGGTCGGATCATCGACCGGCCATAGCGGTTTCGATCGCGCCAGCAGACCGAAACCTTGCGTGACATCGGAGTCGACGCCGCCGGCGTGCTCGATCGCGATCTCGATTGGAAGCGGAGCAAGGGCTCTCACGCTCGACCACCGGCGGCATTGCGCGACTTGCGAGCTCGATTGCTGGCGCTATCCGGTCTCTCGTAGAGCCCATTCACGACCCGCGTTAGCTGTCCGATTGAGGTCATCATCGACAGCCGGGCGCGTATTGTTTCGTCGGGCACCGTCCCCGCGAAGGCCGCGCAAATTTCAGCTGTCGTCAATCGTGATTTTCCCGTGGTTGCGAAAACCCGCAGGATTGCGCGCACTGCGCGACCATCGTTCGGACGGGCCGCACGGGTCGGCACGCGATAGCCTTCCGGATCGCGACTCGCGCGGCGCATCTGTTCGGTCAACCACTGCAGTCGATTCTTCTTCCCGCAGTTACGTCTGTTGGCGCCCCTGAAACCATCCACGATCGTTCGCGGCGGGATTTTGGCGTACCAGTCAGCAATGAGAGACTGCGCCTCACGGGCGCTTGCGCCCCACCGCTGCAAAGCCAGCATCTGCGGACCGCGTTCATCGCGCGAACGGGGCTGCTCGACGCCAGCCGCATCGTCGAGATGCTCTAAAAAATCAGCGTCGCCCCGCACCCGCGCGCCGGACTGGCAACCGGCGCGCTTTACCCGGTCAGAACGAGCCGTGCGTCCTGGCTGGCAAGGAGGACAGGACGCCGCGGGCGCCTCACCGGGAAATTGTTCGCTACGTTGAAGATCGGCGGCACGGTCGCCAGGTCCAAACGCCGGTTCGCTCGCCACTCTACGGGGCGAGTTTCGCGGACCGCCTGCCACAGGATTAGCCGGCGGTCCACTCGCTACGGCGCTACGATGCGCGCTCGCGGACCGCCTGCCTCCGTTGCCTGCCAGGACGGGCGGCTCGCCCTCAGCAGGTAAAGCGCGCCGGTTGCCAGTCCGGCGCGCGGGTGCGGGAGCGATCACCATGTCGCCA
>Ga0307476_10001196_pt1 | contig 16299 bp, 10 predicted proteins | sample atmos_gasesECM2C_2_FD_203314 | JGI IMG/M metagenome (GOLD analysis project Ga0307476, IMG submission 203314) | Hardwood forest soil microbial communities from Morgan-Monroe State Forest, Indiana, United States - atmos_gasesECM2C_05 | ecosystem: Environmental > Terrestrial > Soil > Temperate... | reverse complement strand
TAGTTCTTTAGCTGCGACGGGTAAAAGAGCCGGATGCAATCAGCGGCTGCGCCGACCAGATTCAAAATCGTATCGGCGAACAGGCGCTTTATCCGCGATTTGACACCCGGGTTGGGCGTGTCAAAGCGGAACGCGTTTTCAGGCACGCCGGGAATTTCTATGATCAGCTTTGCACCGGTAAGCCACTTCAAAATGATTCCCACCAGCCCCGGAATGTTCGTCCCGTAGGTCATTATGACCTCAAACTTCTTTTGGCGATGAAGCTGTAGGCCTTTGCGCATGTAAAACGACAGTTTTGCGAGTGAACGCCAAGATGTGCCGTACGCGTAAGCCAAGAAGAAGTGATAGCGAAACTTGCCAACCCTATGAACAGGGAATTCGGCTCTCATTGCGGCAGGGGCGTTATCCGGCGACCGCCACCACACCGGCAGCAATACCTCTCCCTCAGCTACTTCCGACAAGTAAGTAAGGGCGTCAAGTGCCGGGTTCGAGTATGGTGGAACGAGTCCCGGCAAGATATACAACAATCGCGTCATATTGGAACCTTAACGCCTCTCACGCAGGCGGGATGCTCCGGGCCCAGCACCTCATGGATGTTCTGCGCCAAGTCGGCAGTAAGCTTTCGAAAATTAAATTGGCTGGCCACCTGCTCCACTTCTTCGCGAGGCCGTGGCCGTGCCCGAAGCACTTCTTCAATTGCAGCTCCAATTGCCGCTGTGTCATTCGGGTCCGCGACCACACCTGCGCGTGTGCTCAGTACTATGTCTCTCAGAGCTCCCTTTCCGACTACCGCCAAAATCGGCTTGCCAGTGTGCAAGTACTCAAAGAATTTTGCCGGAATAGCCGTTGGGTGATCACCCTGAAAAATCAGCAACACGTCAGCGTTGCGCGTAGCTCGTTGGGCTGTTTCCCAGGGTTGTTGTGGCTGTATCTCAATAATGCCCCGCTCAAAGACTTCCGGGGTAGCATTCCGCGCGGCAATTTCGATTTCAGCGTCAGCTTCGCCCATAAGAATGACCTTCACGTCATTAGGTGAAATTCGCCCCATTTGAATTAACGTTTCTATGGCCTGACAGAACGTATCCACACGCCGTGCACCATACAGATTGCCGGCATGCAGAAGAATGCGCGGAGTGTTTCTTTCTCGTCTGACGGGAGGCACGTGCAATTCTCGCAAGTCGTCGAAACCATTAAGAATAGTCACAACTCGAGTTTCATTGAGCGGAGGATGCGAGTCGAGGAGACTTTGTCGCTGCTCGTCGGTTGTGCAGATAACGAGCTTCGCACGACGAATCCAGCGATTCTCAGTCCAGAGATCCAGATGGTCGCGCCATTTAGGCAATCCACCCTCATATAGGAATTTTCGCCATGGATTCGACGCCCACCCATCGCGAAAATCAGCGATCCAGGGGAGATTGTAACGGCGAGATATGTGATGGGCGATCATATGCGACGTCCATGGCGGCCCACTGCTAAACACAGCATCAATATGTGAGTTCTCAATGATCCGCGCAGCTGCTCGACTTGCAGGCAGATACCAACCACGGAAAGCATCCGGAAAATCCAATAAAGCGATCAGACTCAATCGCAAGCTCGACGTTTTCTTCCCTTCCCCTCCGCGATGACGATGATTGATCGCAGACGCTGCGCTCCGTTTCTCATCGATTCCCTTCCAGTGGCGATACAGATCCAATGCGGTCACGTGAGGACGGACTCGTTCGATTCGGGCTTCGCTACAAAGGCGAAATGAGTGATCAATTGGCTCACATGATTCTTCGTCCACTGTGAGTACTACGGGCTCAATACCGAAGTCTGGGAGATAGTCACAGAAACGCGCCACCCGTCTGGACCCGACAGCAGAATTCGGAGGAAAGTAGTAAGAAACTACAAGAAGAGACAAATTCGCGCGCGAATCTAACGTTACCGTTCCAGAGCGTCCACGTTCGCGCGTTGATGCCAGCGGTTGCGAAGAGCCAGTCGACTGTCTGCTGGTTGTTTTCTCGTGTTGCACCACCTCGAACGGAGGATTCGAAGTCGGAAGAACCGCCTCGCTTGGCTCCTCCCTCAACCTTTGCATTTTGTCCCTTACCAGAAAAGGCCGAAATCCGCTAATCCAACTTTCAAACTCAACATCGCTGATAAGTTCCGAATCTAGAATGCGGGGTATTGCTAAGAAGGGCGTGGTCGTATTGACTAGGCCCAAATCGCACGTCATTGCTGACTGGACGCCGCACTCCTTCAACCACGGAAACAAGTCTGGCGCATATACTCCACTGGGGTAGCAGAAGTGGGTTGCGGACTGCCCGGTGATTTCGGCGATGATTTGTCGGTTATCGTTAACCTCACGGATGAATAGCTCGCGATTCCGTGGGGTTCGGTGGCGATGTGTGTGCAATTGGATATCCATGCCACCAGTTGCAATTTGCCTCGCCTCGTCGCGACTCATAATCTGCATCAGACGTTGTTCTCGAATTTGTTCGTAATTTTCGCCCACCGCGGCCGCCAATACGGCTACCAGACTATCCTTTTCGCCCCCAGTCAAACGATGAGCTATTGCCTGTTTATAAATCCTCTGCCAGCAGAGCCTTCTTGATTCCGTTGTGCGCAAATCAAGTGTGTTTCCTAAGTGCTCCCCCACGCGTTCAAAGCGATGTCCCCGTTTGCGCCAAAGAAGATAGTCAATCACCACATCGAAAACTGGCGTCTTTCGATCGGCATAGTAAGTCGTCAGATAAACAGTGGCTGGAAATGCGAACTGCTTTAGAACAGGAAATGCAAGCCGATGAAAATCATAGAAACCATCGTCGAACGTAAGTGCAACACTCCGGGGAGGTAGATTACCTTCCTCCAAACGCCTTAGCGCTTCGGCTAGAGGTAAGACCCGATAATCACCATCAACGAGCATCTGCATTCGTCGACGGAATGTCTGTTCCGAAACATACAACCCCGGACGCCACTTGTGTTCATCGCATAGAGAAATACCGTGATAGCAAAGGATCGCAAGTCGGCCAGTTCGCCACTTGGACCTGCCAACCAGCCGAAATGCCCCGGTACTTCGCCCCAGGCTCAGTATGGCCGCTTTGGTGGGTGAGCGCATTCCTATTCTCTCGGTCTCCGGTCGTGCCAGAATTCCTGATTATCACGTGAGGGGGAATAACCGGGGGAATTGCCCGGAGCACTACGCCAAGTCACGTAGTCGAAGCTCCAGCGGTAGTTCTGGGTGAAGTTTTTGCCGCTCCAGCCAATCCCTTCGGAAGGGTCGAAGTTGACGCCTGCCTGCCAGCACTGATCACCTTCAGCTTGATAGGCGGCATCCCCCGTGTATTGAAAAAGCCAAGCGTACAACGGACACACCAGCAGATTAAGGTTGCGCTGATCCGAGCCGGAGGCCCCAATCTTAAGGTAATAGTTGTTGTAATAGAAGGCGTTGCGGAAAACATGTCCACTAATGGAAATCTTATTCCAGGCATTTATCCAGAGCCAGTCGGCGATATGTTTCACTGCAGCAGGAATGCGAACATCGCTCGCATGGCCGTCCTCGTAATATTGAATCAGCGCTTCTGCAGCTAGTCCTAGCATGAAGGGCTGCACATAGTCCGCATTCTGGGAGACTACGTTCTGATCGACATTTCCTAGCGTCATGTCTACAGCTTTGGCAAGCGGCGAAGACCGGCTAGCGCCTAAATCATTATCCAGTCGATTCGCCTGGACAAGGTATGCTATTTCTCGAATAAGATCTGAGTTTGCTCCTGCATTGCCTAAACCGCTGTATGCCGACTTCGTTGCCAAAGAATCAACAATCGCCTTGTCGCTGCTACTGCCATTCCTTAAAAAGTCCATATATGGGCCATGTGGGAAGACGCGAAATCCGGGGATTCGACCGTCGCTCGCGATAACATATGCCGAGTAATAACTAGCCCAGTCACTTGCGCAGGTATTCCATCGGCCGGGATTACGAGTAAGACCTCGTTTTAGGTCGTACTCGTGAATCTCAAAGTAGACCCGCTCGCCATCATAGTACCACGCACCTTGCTCATTGCCCGGCCCACCGTTGTTGCCGGGACTGCCAGGAACGCACCACTTCGTCCCGTATGTAATCATGTTCGTTGTCCAGTTCCACGAACATGAGCGCCCTTTGTCCATTTGTCTCGATGAGGGACTTAGGCAGGGAATGGGCGGATATGAAGATGGAGTCCCCTTTGAAAGTGGAGTAGCCGCATCCACCGTTATCGGCCAAGCCAATATCTTAATCGCAGGTACGCCGCCCAGCGCGGTAAAAGTAAGGGTTAGAGTTTTCGCACCGATCGGGGTGCTCGAAGCTGTGGACAATTTAAAATAAGTGCTGCCGCAATTTGCCCGATAGATGTTGAGCCTCGTCGCGCTTATTCTCCTCTGTGCACAATTGCCAATGTCCGCATCGGGGAAGTCCAGAGTTGCATTAGCAGGCAGACCTGCAAAGTCAACTTTTATATTGGTATCGGAGCTTGTACCTTGCAGTTCTCCCATCCTGATCTGAACGTAGACTGCATATCCCTGTGTCACATGCTGTGGCCCTTGCAGGCTGACGTAGTAATCGAATGCCCCAGTTGAAGGGGCAGCGGGCGTCGTGAACCGGCAACCGCCCGAACAGTGCACATTGTCGAACGCAGCCTTGGATGGGTCTGGCAAACCGTTCGTGAAACCGCGCGAGCGCACGCCGAAGTTGTAGGTACTACCGGGACGCAGGCTCGACAGCATAATCGAATGAGCGGTCACCCCGCTGGTCGCGCCGCTGCCATTACACGCGGGATAGTACCGTGTCGACGCCGCACAGTCCTGCGTATAACCCTGATCCCATTCCCAGCTATCATCAACTCCATAAGACACCATTGTGTCGGAATTCACATCAGTAATCCACTGCACCAACACACTTGTAGGGCTTACTGCGGAAACGGCGACATCGGAAATTTTCGGCGCTGCAGAACCGGTTTGCGCGTCATCTACGGCGCCTAACATCCGCATACGAGCAGCACAGATCAGGCAAACCAGAGTCATCAAGAAAGAGAAGAAGACGGGTAGTGAAGCTTTTTTCTGCTCCCCGCATTCTTCTGGGGTGGAGTGTTTGTACACACATACGCTCAATCAGAAAGCCCTCTTCTAAGAGATTATGTTGCTCGCCAGATTCAGCATGCGTTGGGGGGAGACCACAGAACCTGTCGCACAAGAAAAACTAGAGTTTAGGCCATGGTTTGCACCGGCACCAACTTCCCGAGACATTCTGCTGAGTGCGGTAGCGTATGCCATGAGCAGATAAGGTACAAGCCAGAATCCTGTACTGAGAAAGAAAGCTCCAACGACATAGGCGATCATTCCACAATACACACCGTTAACCAGGTGCAACGTCACGTTTTCTTCGCATTCTCGATTGCATTGACGCAAGTTCTTGAATGTGCGCCGAATTAAGTAAATAAATAAGATAAGAGCCGGAATTCCTGCTTCAGAACTGAGCTGAGTATAAGAATTGTGCGTTTGATGCCAAAACCCTGAAGTCTGCTCGAACTGACCTGGGCCAACTCCAAAAATCGGATGCCGCATGGTCATGTGCAGGCTCGCGATGAGCATGGCATGGCGAGCCTCTGATGATGCCTCCGAGTCCGGGTCTGCAATGGTTTTCATTCGTTCGATATACGAACTGCCTGCGAAAATAGCTGCAGTTGTGAAGGTACACACCAATAACAGCACTAGGAAAGCTGTAACGCGAGCCTTGATTCGAAAGCGAATTAATATCGCCGGAGCGACGGCGATAAGCGTCAGAGTCCCCCCCCTCGAACTAGTAAACACGATTGCAATCAGCATAATCACTGCAACTCCGGTCCAGAACACCTTTACTACGCCTGACCGAGCTGATAGCAGAAAAGCAATGCAGAGCGGCATCACAATGCAAAGATTTAGTGCCAGATCATTCGGGTCCGAGAACATCTGCCCGACTCCGTACATCCGTCCTGCACGTGAAGGGAAAAAAAGCGACACCTGTGCCAGGGTGAACATCGCAAGCGTTTGCACCAGCATTAGCCGGCGCAGTCGCGAAATGCTCGACGCTGCACAGGCAGCGGCAACCGCTATCAAAACGTACTTGGAGAAGCCATTAACTACCACATCGAAGCTGCCGGCACGCCAGTAGGATACTGGAATGGTCAAACAAAGATAACCAAGGAATATTAGTAGTACCTTACTGTCTCTGGCTAAGCTGGCGCCTTCGCCAAATATTGCCCCCAAAAGAGCAATTCCTGTCAGTAGGCCAGCAATCTTGGCCAAAGGTACCACACGCAGAATTGTGATGAAGTCTTCGGGGCGGAAAAAATAAACAATAAGGAACAGTAAAACACCGATATATGCCACCATCAGCAAGGGGCCATTCTTGTGCAACTGGCGCGCCTCATCGATCTGACTGCCGAGATGATCCGGAGCGTGCGTGAAGCTTGGTTCAACAACCGGTTGCATTGCATCGCTTGCACGAAACATTTATTGAATCGCCTCGCTTGTGGCACTTTCCCTACTGGCGCTTGAAATTGCTTTGCCGATTATCCCGTTGACATTGCTTTGGCTGTAACACGCAACTGCCTTCGCCCGCGCCGACTGGCCGATGGCATTTTGCAACTGAGGATTTTCAAGCAATCGAATTACTTCCTGCGCGAATTCTGCCGGTTCATCTGCCAGCAGGATTTCGATGCCGGGTCTGAGATCCAGTCCTTCAGCACCGACCCGGGTGGATACGACTGGCTTACCCGCTGCACAGCCTTCCAGAATTTTGATTCTGGTGCCGCTTCCCAACCGCAACGGCACAACAATGACGGTGGCTGCTGCAAGATACGGACGCATGTCCGGTACAGTCCCGGTAAACTCGACCCCATCGCACAAGTTGAATTTGTGGACAAATCTCGGCGAAGGATTGCGTCCGGCCACCACAAATCGTGCGCTGGGATACCGACCGCGAATAACAGGGAAAATCTTGAGCGCAAAAAACTCGACAGCATCCCGGTTTGGGTACCAATCCATACTCCCCTGGAAAAGAATTACGCAATCGCCTTTCTGGACATGTTCCGCTTCCGCTGGCGTGTATGAATAGGTATCCACCACATTAGGCACGACGAATACGGGCAATTCCGGTCGTAGCTGCCGAATGAGCTGCCGATCGTAGTCAGAGCAGACCATGGCTGTTGTTACGCGCTTGCAGGCTTGTTCCTCGGCATCGCGGACCCACTGCGCTTCCCGGACCGCGTACCTTTTTTTGGCGTAACTCTTCTCGATGGCAGCGAAGCGCTCGATGATGATGTATTCCACGTTATGGCAATTCAGGATTATCGGAACCCCTGTCTGCGGGACATTCAGTAGGGCATACAACCCATTCGCGATGATTAAATCAAAGCTGATTCTCCGCAAATGATCTTCGATGCGAGCTCGCATTCTTGCAGAACGAAATCTCTCTACTGAGAAAGACTTTGACTGAAAGTAGCATATGGCTCGGCGGCAATAATCGGAGTGCCCCGATACGTTCGCAACCCTCTCCGGCACAGTGTCTATGGTGCGGCACCACGATGAAAGCGGATGAAGCGCCTCCGGTTGAAGCTTGGGAGAGAACGACACAAAACTTACCTCGTGACCTTCCGATACCAGCGCTCGAATGATCGAGAGCGTGCGAATCGCCTGACCGTTGGTGGTCGGCACCGGCAAATGTGTAGCTACGAACAGTATTCTCAATTTACTACTCTCCCGAGTAAGCGCTTACAGATGCAACCCCCGGCACCAGCCGATTGTAGAGCGACAACATGGCATCACAGTATCTTTCGGGCGAATAGCCGGAAGCCACGCTGCGGCCTGCCATACCGAGTTTGTTCCGCCGATCCTCACTTTCGACGAGCCACATAATGGCTTGTGCAAGCGCGTGTGGATTTTGCTTTTCAATTAGCAGAGCTGATTCGTCAGACTTCACGATTTCAGGAACACCGCCAACAGCGGTGGCAATAACCGGAATACCCGCAGCCATCGCCTCCAGCAAAGTGTTCGGCGAGCCCTCTGTGTGCGAGGGCAGAACCACAATATCTGCAAGGCTGTAAAATGGTGCGACATCTGCCTGATGACCGGCTAATGTCACCCAATCATTAACCGCGCATTCTTTTGCTGTCTCTTGAATACGGACTCGCTCCGGACCGTCACCAACAATGATTAAGCGTATCTGGCACTTTGCCTTTTCTTCCCGGATCTGAGACAAAGCTCTGATCAAATCGTTGTGGCCCTTTTCTCGGGACAATCGCCCAACCGTGAGTATCACAATGACGCCATCCTGAATTGCAAACTTTTCTTTTAGCCTAAGCATTCGATCGTGCGATACCGGAACGAAGGGGGTTACCGAATTGTGCCGAACGACGATTCGCTCCGGCGGAATTCCTATTTCCTGAATGGCATCTGCAAACGGTTGACATACGGTGACGATCTGGTGTGCTGCTGGTAACGAGATCCGGTCGAACTGGTTGTATACTCGCATCTTGAGATCGGTCCAGGTATAGCCGTGATGAAAAGCAATCCATCGACGGCTCCGGTACGCCCGAGTCAACCACATCAGAAAATGCGATTTCACTCCATGCGTTTGAACGATGTCTGGATCTTCCGAAATGATGAGCCGCGTCATTGCCGCAATTGCGGAAGGATCAAATAGAAACCGCTCGCGAATCGTAAATACCCGTAGATCGGCAGCTTTGCAGGCATTCATGAATGCATTGGGCGTCTGGTCATTGCCTCGTTGGAAGGTTGCGACATCAAGTTTTGCCCGTACGCTATTTTCACCCTGATCGCTCGCGTGTCGCGCAAACCGAATCAGGTTTCTCGCCGGGCCAGTAAGCCATTGGGCTTCCATAAACGCCAGCACGCGAATTTGTTTTGGATGCTCAGGCCAATTATGAGATAGCTCTGCATCTGGCTTTTCGGCGACGGGCTTAGGTTGAGTCGTCAATTCCAGAATCCATTCCACTTACAGCAGTGTCATAGCTGCTGTGCTGTGTTTCTTTATGCTTGTTGCCCCGTTTGCGTCCCTGTTCTCATGGTTCGATCTCCCAAGCAGTTCCCGGTAAATATTCGCGAGACGAGCGGAGGCCTTCTGAATAGTCAGGTGCTCACGAACGAAGGCTGCCGCGGCTTGTCCCATTCGCTGCCGCTCGCTTGGATTGCGGTGCAAATACAGCAGAATCTCGGCTAACTGGTTCGTATCCCCTGACTCAAAGAGCAGCCCAGATCCGTCCGGAATGAGTTCCGGGCTTCCTCCGACGCGCGAAGCTACCGGGCAGCACCCGCAAGCCATTGCTTCTAGTAACGCGTTCGAAAACGACTCACAGAGCGAGGGTAGAACGAAAACGTCCATTGATCGCATCCATTCCGCGGGCAGTGCGATTGTCTGCTGGAACAAACAGGCATCGCCTACTTGCAATGCAGCCGCCTGTTGCTCGAGTTCAGACTTCAGGGGACCACTACCAACAATCACCAACCGAACGGCGGGATCAACACGATGCAGGCGACTGAACGCCTCAATCAAGATGTTGAGATTCTTTTCAGGCCGAAGTAGTGCCACTGTTCCGATGACAGTGCTTGCTCCAGATAGGAATTCAACACGCCTGCGATCGTAAGAATGAAACACGCTCGGTTCATAACCGTTGTAGCAAACATGAATCCGTTTGCGCGGAACCTTCCAGTTAGAAACCAGGTAATTCGCAACTGCGTTGCAATTGACAAAAACTCCAGTAGCGACTCGATCTACCACCGCCAGCAAGGTGCGCATTAAAGGTGGCGAAAGTACGCGATAGCTCAATTGGCTTGAGAGGGTGACGGGCACACCGAGCATCCGCGCGAGCGGCACGCCATAAACATCAGCGGGAATATCAAAGGCGTGCAGAACCTGTATGTTGTGTTCAGCCATGTACTGGCGAAGTACACGGGCACCGTCAACCACCGATTTCGATCTGAACGAGGTGACCGGAACAGTCAACAATGGAAGGCCTGCAGCCTCAATTTCAGACCAGCGGACGCCACCAGGCCGGAAGGTCGCCACGTGTGGCTCGATACCTTGCTCTCCCAGGTGACGCGCGAATTTACTGACATCTGATTCAATCCCGCCTACATCCAACGACCGGGCCAGCATGAGCACCGGAATGCGGTCTTGGCTGAGAGTAGTGAGAGGCATCTCCTGAATCATTTCGCCAGCTCCAGCACTCGCACCGGATTTCCGACAGCCACAACGTTCTCGGAGACCGGTCGTGTAACTACACTGCCGGCACCTATTGTTGTTCCAGGACCGACGTCGGCCATTAAAATTGCAGAGGCTCCAATCCAACAGTCAGCACCAATAACAATGGGTGTGAATTCCTCGTCTGCCGCGCCCATGATTTGTCCATCGGCATTTCGCGCATGCTGATGCCGGCCGCTGAGAATCTGCACCTGACTGGCAATCTGTGTCCTATCGCCAATTTCGCAACTTCCAATCACGCAATAAGCACCGATGTACACGCCACGACCTACTACCGTTGAACTCTGCGCAAAAAAGGTTCCGAATGAAATCCGGCTCTGTGAAGAACACTCGCGCAATGTCATTGCATAATATGCAACCCGAATGTAATCCCCGATCACACCCGGCATGAGAGCTACAAGCTGGCCGAAGAACAAAAACGGCCCCGCGAGTTGTCCGAACCCACTGACGCTTGCCGGAATGAACATGGTGGCGGCAGCCAAAGTACGGCATACTGACTTTGCAGCTCGTTTCAACATCGCTGTACAGCTCCCTCACTTTTAACAGAGCCGCACGTCGTATCTCGCAATAGGCGTTTCCCGGCCAGGCGTTCAAGATAATTCCGCTGCCACATCTCAAATGCTAGCAGCTCCCAAAGCAGAGTTGAATGATCCCGCTGGCCGGATTGGTGCTCCTGAAGGAGGCGCTCAATTCCTGCGCGCTGGAAGTAGCCACGTTGTAGTGTGCGCGGCTCCAGCAGAAGGTCAGTTACCTCACGCTTAAGTTCCTGTCGCATCCAGTGCACCAGAGGCAACGCAAAACCTTGTTTAGAGCGATACAGGACCTTGTGCGGTACCCCCAGTCGTTCTGCAAGCCTGCGGAGCAAAAATTTGGACTGTCTACCGCGAAGCTTCATCGATGCCGGCAGACTGACGGCAAACTCAACGAGAACGTGATCCAGAAGGGGGCAACGTACTTCAAGTGAGCACGCCATGCTCATTCGATCCACCTTCGTTAAAACGTCTGCCGTCAAGTAGGTTTTTATGTCTACATATTGCATCCGACTAACAAGATCAGAAGCGGGTGCATTGTCAAAATAATGTTGCGCTACCGCTCCCGGTAGTTCAGAGTCAACAGTTGAACGCAGAAAGCCCGAGTCCAAAACACTCAAATCTCCATTGCGTGGAGCGAGAACTGAAATGCCATCTATGAATCGGTCACGGCTGTTTAAAACTAGGTTGTAAGCTAGCTTGCGCGACCGAATTCCGCTTGGCAGTCGCGGATAGATGACGTTCTTATAGAGGTGTGCCATCCAGCGAGGAATAAGGTCGAGATACTGACGCCGCTGCTGGACGGCATAGCGATCGTAGCCCGCAAAGAGCTCGTCTCCGCCATCGCCTGAAAGCACAACCGTCACGTACTTGCGCGCCATCCGGGAGACATGGTACGTGGGGAGGATGGATGAGTCCGCAAATGGCTCATCGAGAACTCCAGACAGTAACTCCAGTGTGCTCCACAAATCCGGGTCCACGGTCAGTTCGTGGTGCTCGGTGCCGAATTGGTTTGCCACGGTCCGGGCGTGCTCAGCCTCATCGAAATCGGCCTTGCCAAAGCCTATTGTAAACGTCTTTACCGGTGCGTCGCTGGTTCGGGCCATGGTTGCGACGACAACGGAAGAGTCAATACCTCCGCTAAGGAGAACGCCAAGGGGCACCTCACTAATCAGACGCATCCGAACTGCATCTGCCAGAATTCCTTCAATCCTCTGGAGGCACTCCTCTTCCGGCATGGGATTTGAGCCAAATTGCGGCATATCCCAGTACTGCCGGATGCTGATCTGGTTGTCTGCGAATTCCAAGTAGTGCCCGGGAGGAAGCTTACGTATTCTTGTAAAAGATGTGCGTGGATCAGGAATATAGCCATAGAAGAAGAACTGGCCGAGAGACACGTTATCCACTTCGGCCAAATTCGGTGCCACAGCCAGCATTGATTTGATCTCTGATCCGAAGTACAGCACGCCAGCTTGAAAGGCGTAATGCAGCGGCTTCTTGCCTAGACGGTCGCGGGCTAGCAGCAATTTGCTCTTTCGCAAATCGTAAACCGCGAACGCGAACATGCCGCGCAACTTGGACACGCAATCGGCGCCGTAGTCCTCATACAGATGAACAATCACTTCTGTGTCTGAATGTGTATAGAAACGATGACCCTGTGCTTCCAAGTCGCGCCGCAAATCGCGAAAGTTATAGATTTCACCATTGAAGACTATCCACACACTGTGGTCTTCGTTATGAATGGGCTGCTGCCCACCTGAAACGTCGATAATGCTGAGCCGGCGCATGCCCAAGCCCGCCGGACCACGCACGTACATTCCTTCGTCGTCGGGCCCACGATGTGTGATAACGGCACACATCCGTTGCACTTGCGCAATATCTACTTGCACCTCGCTATCGCTCGCAACGATACCTGCTATTCCACACATGATTATTCCCGATTAGCAGTTACTATCTGCCCAACCTTTGCGACACTTTGTGGTTGTTCTTCGTAGTCACTAGAGCAGTTCGAGGTCGTCCAGATCTGCCTAAGGTCTCGCCGGTGCCGCACGTAGCTGAACACGGCAACAGCGGCAGCTGTATTCATTACACAGAATGCTCTGGCCACGCTCACAACGCGTCCTTGAAACAGCGACGGCATCACAAGGGTTGCTATGGCAAGCCCATAAAACCCGCTTTGCAAGAGAGCGACTGCGAGGTAGAACGCGGATCCCGCCAGGCTCCAGGCGCTGAAGAACACCGCAAGCAGCAGCCAGGGCGCGAGGAGTCGGGTTAGTTTGTGGCTGACAAATCGAAATCGAACGCTTCCATCTGTGATCACCCAAGGCGTGAGTTGTAACATCTGAATATTTCCGGCCAGTGTGCGCACTTTGCGTTTGAACTCTGAACTGGTGTCTTCGGGCATTTCATCCCAAACTCGCGCTTCCGGTTCGAAGATTACGCGCTTTTCCTGTTTAATCACGTTTAGCGGAATGAAAACGTCGTCGAGCAGCGTACCGACGGGGAGGTCTGTAATAAGCGAGCGGCGCACGGCGTAAAACGCGCCAGTAGCCCCGATCACTGAACCACTGTCGGACTCACATCGCCGAATAAACTTTTCTACTTTCCAGTACGCCGAAACTCCACTTATTTTGGTCCATGAAGGCGAGAACATTAACTCCCCGCTAACACAACCAACGTTGTCGTCAGCAAAATTCGCGACCAGTTCTGATATCGCGCCTGGCTCAATTTGCTGCCGTACGTCGGTGAACACTACTATCTCATAGCTACTCACCGCAAGCGCACGGTTCAACGCTTCGGCCTTCCCCACACGTGGGCACAGAACGGTTTTCACCTGGGGAGCAGAGCTGAGAATGTCCGCTGTCGTATCAGTCGAACCGTCGGAGGCAACTACGACCTCTAGCAAATCCCTTGGATATGCCAGCTCCGACAAATTCTTAAGCTTTCCTGGAAGCGCGGCGGCGCCGTTATGAACTGGCATGACGATGGAAACTTTCGGCCGGACTGGGCCCTTGGTCACAGGCTTCGGCCTTGAGCGGGCAAGCAACCACATTAACCCTGCATATCCGATATATGCGTATGTAACAAAGAGTGTGCTTGCCCAGAAAAGGACCTTCATTGCGCGCCTCGTTGCAAGACAATCGTCTTGATCGTCTCAAACATGATCAGCAGGTCCAGCGACAACGACATGTGCTTGATGTAATAGAGATCGAACTGAACTTTTTCTTGCGTTTCCTCCACGGAAGCCCCATACCGGTAGCGCACTTGTGCCCAGCCGGTAATCCCGGGACGAATGATGTGACGCAGGTTGTAATATGGAATTCTTTCAGTCAGCCATTGCACGAATTCCGGACGCTCTGGCCGCGGGCCGACAAATCCCATGTCACCGGTGAGAACATTCCAAAGCTGAGGGATTTCATCAAGCCGACTCGCGCGAAGAATTCTTCCGACGCCAGTCACCCTGGGGTCATCTTTGCACGCCCAAACGGCGCCCGTCTGGGACTCGGCGTCTTGGCGCATCGTGCGGAACTTGTAGAGCGTGAAAAGTTCGCCGCGGCGTCCGACTCTCTGCTGACGAAATAGAACAGGACCTGGGGACCTTAACTTAATTGCCAACGCGATGAACGGAATAATCGGCAAACAAATCAGCAGCGCGGTCGCGGCCACAAGCAGTGACACGCAGCGACGTACGAAGATCAAACCGCTTCCGAGACGGAACCCTTCTGAATAAATCAGCGAACTAGGATGGAGGTTCTCAACCTCAATCTTGCCTGAAATCTTTTCTAGGACCGAGCTAGCGTCTTCCACTTTTATGGCATGCAAACGCAGATCGAGCAGTTCGCGCACGGGCAGGGTATTGCGACGATCAGCCAGAGCAACGATGATGCGATCAACCTGGCGCTTTCCGAGCAGACCTCTAACTGCCGCGGCGAGGCTGTCTCGATCGGAGCCGCCGTTGCCGAAGGCGCCGGCCCAGCCCACGACCTCCATACCTAGATCTCTTCGCGTCCGGATTGCCTCAACCAACCGATTTGCACGTTCGCCAGAACCGAGCACGTAAACACGCTCACAGAGATAGGGCTGACGCAAAAGCCAGGCGTAAGCTCCTCGCCACGGCAGCAATGCTCCGGTCAGAATAATGAGCCCGAAAAGATCGGCACGCTTCCCCAACATGAATCCTGGGAAGCAATAGCCAATGCCCGCCAGGAGAAATGATGACGTTCCAAGCACCAGCAGCAGGCGGAACCCGGTCTCTCCGCGGGACATCAGCAACCGCGGGGCGTAGAGGTCAAAATAATGGGAACAAACCAGAACTAATGTGGTAATCGCAAGGATTTTGTACAGCCCTTGTTCGTAGTTCAAGACCAGATAAGAGTCCGGCCCAAATTGAATGAAAGCTGCCAACAAGAATGACAAACAAACAACAACGGCCTCCCCCGCCAGTAAAACCAGCGTGCGGACCGGATAGTAGACATGGAACAAGCGCACCATACAGAGTTAGCCCTTTTTCTCTTTCTGGGGAGCCGCTTTAGAGTACTGACTGTGGTAGTAAGCTTGGTAGCCGCTGACAACCTCTGCACGGTTTAGGACTACCCCGAGCACCGGCTTTCGTCGGAATTCGCCACACGCTTTTTTTGCAACATCGAATCCAGTTGAGCTGCCTTTCACAACCAGCAGGACGCCATCGCATGCCTCCGCAATAAGACTTGCATCCGCGATGGGCACAGCGGGAGGGGAATCCAGGATGATCCAGTCGAAGATCGTACTCACGCCCTCGATCAATCGGGCCAGCCTTCCGTTTCCAATCAATTCTCCCGGATTTGAAGCCTCGGCGCCCGCAGGCACAAAGCACAGATTCGTAATGGGAGCTTTTTGAATGATTGACGGGATGTCACATTTGCCTGCCAGATATTCCGCCAAACCCGGGGAAGATGGGGCGCCAAGCAATTGGCACAATCCCGATTTCCGAAGATCAGCGTCGATCAGTAAGACGCGGCTGCCATGCTGCCTGCTAATGGCCAGTGCCAAGTTCGCGGACACGAACGTTTTGCCCTCGGCAGGTAACGCACTAGAGACCAAAATGGTCCTTATAGGCTGATTCGCACGAATTTGGTAGAGCCTCGAGCGTAATGTGCGGAATTGCTCGCGCTCGATTTGGTGATTTTCTTCAGGTTGCAGAAAAAACAGAGTCTCTGAATTGGGGGCGCTCCAAGCGAGCTGCTTAAATTCATCATCCATCAACTGCGAAGAGTCAGAAGCGCCATTCATTTCGGTGAAGTCCGGTTGGACGACTACTGGAGGGAGTGAGGTGCCCTCGGCAGGCATCACAGACTGCAGCACCTGTTCCGTGTCCGTTGCACTGGCCAGGCCTCTTCCATTCGTGGGAAACTGAACATCCGGCATCGGACTGGTTCCGTCAAAATCGGCGAGGATATCCATTGAAGGGACTTCGTCTGGCTGCCCCAACCGTTCGGCTCTCCGTAGTGCGTCGTGTATCTT
>Ga0307476_10001194_pt1 | contig 16316 bp, 23 predicted proteins | sample atmos_gasesECM2C_2_FD_203314 | JGI IMG/M metagenome (GOLD analysis project Ga0307476, IMG submission 203314) | Hardwood forest soil microbial communities from Morgan-Monroe State Forest, Indiana, United States - atmos_gasesECM2C_05 | ecosystem: Environmental > Terrestrial > Soil > Temperate... | reverse complement strand
TCCGCCCGGTCCGCCCGGTCCGCCAGGTACGCCCGGTCCGCCCGGTCCGCCCGGTACGCCCGGTACGCCCGGTCCGCCCGGTCCGCCCGGTACGCCAGGTCCGCCCGGTACGCCCGGTCCCCCAAAGACGAACGCACATCTTCGCCGGCGATCCCTCGCCTCAAAAAATCGGCGAGCTCCTCAGCCTGCTTCTTTGTTTTCGCATTTGTGATCCGCGGGATCACGCCGCGCTTTTCATCGGTGAGCAGCGCCAGAACGTAGCGCTTGTTCACGTGCGTAGCGCGCAGGTCGACGCCGACGGGGATCGCCTCTAGAAAGCGCTCGGGCCACAGTAAAGCCTTGCCGTTCGGCAGGGACTCGAAAATATGGTCCTCAGCAAACGCGAGCTCGACGGGAATTCCGAGTTCAGTCTCGTAAGCTTGATGGTGCCCGCTGTGAATGGTGCAACCCACCGCGCAACCCTTGCCGTTTTCCCAATAGGTGCCGTGCACCAGTTGATCGGCCAGGCGATGCGCTCGCACTTGCGCGATGCGTTGGTCTTTGAGTTCCTGCTTTCCATGAAATGTCAACATAGGCGGAGCTGCTCCTCTCGATGTGATTGGTTGGGGGCGAACGACGGGCGTTTACGAGGCGGTGCGACACTGATCGCGGGTTGCCTCGAGAGTGACAAAAAACAGTTGGAGCAAAGTGGACGCCGCACTCCGGTGCGGAAGTTAGTCAGGTAGCCGGAGGTTTTGCTCCGACATGAGCTGCAGCCTCGCTCACGAGCGCGAGTTGAAAATGTCCACTCGAAACCGTCGCTCATTCCGGCACCGCCGCAGGACTCGCGAGGTATAAATTCACCAAGCGCTGCTTGAGCCCGATCGGGAGCGGCGCCAGGTGCTCGGTGTAGCCGGCGAACTCCGGCAGCTTAGAGAGGAAATCCGAGAGCTGTGCTTCGCTCACCTGGATCGAAATGCGCGCACACGCCGACGGCGGAGTGCTCTCGCGCTCGATCGCGATCGCCGTGTTGGCCGCGATCGACTGCTCGACGGTCGCGAGCTTCTCCGGCCGGCCGCGCTTTTTCTTTTTGTACGGGCCCCGCGGTTTGCTCGCGTGCGGATTGTTTCGCGCTTTCATGTGGCCCTTGAGGTAGGAAAAACGGAAATCGGCCGGCACCACTTCACCGCAGCCGCATTTACACAGGCGCACCGCTGGCGGATGCGGATCCGCGGCGCCGTTTGCTTTCGCAGCAGTTTGCACGGGAGCCCCCTTTCGAACTTTGACAATTTCAGAGTGGAAGGTTTTGGCATCGAACGAGGACAGCCGCGGCCGGTGCCGATCGCTCTCCTGATCGTGTGCGCAGGGCACGCCATCCTCGCAGAAAATGCACGTGGCGACGCCATCGATCGAAACGTGCGCGTAACAGGTGTGACCGCGGTCGAGGCAGGGACGGCAGACCAGACCGGCAACATCGATCGAGCCGCGCGAGATCGTGCTCCCCAATATTCCCGCCGCCGGTGCTCCTGCTCTCATTCCGGCCCCCAGATCCAGCGGCCGAAACGATCAAGCCCGCGATCTAGCGCGAGCAGAACCCGCACCCACCAAGCATGTAATTCCGGGACGGCCTCTGCCGGCGGCGCCGTCTCAAGACTCGCCGACTTAGCTGGATACGCCGCCCCGGAGCTTGGAGCCGCGCCGGCGGGCCCCTTCAATTCGCCGGCACGCGCGAGCACGAGGGTTTGCTCCTCACGCTCAAGATCGAGAAAACTGACTTTAGGTAGACCGGCGACGGAGCGCCGCCAATTGTGCTCGGCTAGGGCAGCCACGAATGCGCTTGTGTCCGGAGAAAAATCGGGAGGGAAGGCGAGAACGGCGCCGGTATCGTGGCAAGGCATGGTGTGAGGCCATTTCCTTGCCGCCGGCCGACTGCCGATTACGAATCGGCTGCTCTACCAACTGAGCTACGTCGGCCCCGAGCGCCCATTCTAAACGGCCAGCCAGCCAGGCGGCAATCGTGAGGAAGATCCCGGCAAGGTGTCCGATGAAACCTCGCCGAGTTATCAGTGCGGGCATCGTAGGACGGAGCCCCGAGGAAATCAAGACACCGAAGTAACCCCGCGACCAGCGCGGGAAAGGGTCACTTTTGCTGACAGTTTTGCACCGCTTTCCACAGGCGTCCACAGGCCAGAAGCGAGACGGCCGCGTAACCAGTGAACTCGGTAGAAGCGAAAAATATTGTGGAATTTGACAACGGGGTTAAGATGGTTGCCGCTCTGGAGGCGCTCAAATGCTGGCGATCATGCTTTTTCAGTCCGCGAATTCTGGCGGCGCTTGGTTCGTCGTGGGTCTAGTCTGCGGGATCATTGCCGGTTGGATGATGAAGCCGGCTCGCGCGGAGACGCCGAGCCCTTTTGTCGAGTGCACGAAATGCCACGAGCCGATCCGCGCCGGGAGCACCGTGTGCAAGCACTGCCACAGCGCGCAGAGTGTAACTTAAGTTACATTTCAGGCCGCGCCCTCCGACGCATGAGCCGGCAAAGCAGCTTGAAATCCTCGGAAGGCGCGCTCGAGCATGCTCGAGGCACCGCAGCGCTCGATCTGCCGCAGCGAATTCACCGTGAGCGCGATCGCATGCATGTTGAGCCTCACCTCGACGAACTTGTCACACGCTAGAACGTACGGATGACCTTCCGAGGGAGGCCGGCCGGCAAAGAAATTGCGCGCGGCGTCGCGCGCCTTCACGACCTGGCGAAACATCTCCGCATCGCCGGTGCCGGCAACGTCCGGATAATAGCGCTTGGACAGCTCGCGCACTTTGCGCTCGACCTCGATCGACGATGGTGCCGGGCCAACTCCGAGCACATCCTGCCAATCGATCGCGCGAGCTCCACGCTGGAAGTAGACTGCAACCCCCGGATCCGGCGGATTGAAACCTTCGCGCGGGAGGCCGTTGCTTTTGTTCACCGGGATATCGGTCGAGAGCACGACGTCACGAGCACCGAGCCTTCGCAACTCATCGATGAGATCATCGCGGTAGCGGCCGAAGGCGTACTTCCAGGTAGAATTGCGCTGCCGCTGTTGCGGACGAGTGCGGACCCAACCATCGGGCCACTTTAACGGGAATGACTGCTTGCTCATCTTTGCCCCCGCCGCTGCCGCTCGCGTCGCGTCCACTCGATCAGACCGATCGCGAGCGCCTCGATCTGCGTCGCCGGCGTCGAGCACGCTCGCCGCCACGCGCGCTCCTCTGCGTCGTTCGGTCGATTGCTCTCCGCGGTTGCGATCGCGCCGCGCATGCGATCGAACCCGATATCGGCGAGGATGATCTCCACGTCGTAATCGGCCACCACTCCGCCGGCAATCAGCTCCCGAAAACTGAACTCACTCAAAACGATCCGCCTTCGCTTCATCGTTCCAACCTCCGGATCGCGCGCGCGATCGCCCGCGCCGATGATCGCAAACCCGATCGCGAACACCGCCAGCGCGAAGTAAAGCAGACTCGCTGCCTGCCGAGTATCGGAGTAACACGTCATTTGCATCACCGCCGCACCCCCGCCCCGCCGTCGAGCGGCGTCACCCTGCAAGTGCAGGAGGCCAACGGCCATCTCAGCGGCGCCGGCTTCGCCGTGTAGTATTGGGAACCATTGGGCACGGCCGGCACAGGAAAATTAACCACCGGCGGCGGCGCCAGCGGCGTATCGACTGAAAGCCCGAAGATCGCGCCCGCCAGGAACGCCACAGCGACAACAGCAGCCGAGCCTTGCATCGCCATTCGGTCAACCCCCCGCCGATTTCACGATCGAATGTAGATCACCTGATCAAATGGGATAGCGGCGACGGTTGGAGCCTGTTCGTCATCGTCACCCGCAGTCCCGAGAAAATTAAAGCAGTGCTGGGGCGCAGCGCACGATTCATCGCCGCAGCCAATCAGATCGACATCGTCGGCAGAGATCGTGATCTCTTCCGGATGATCCTTCAACTTAACTTTGTAAGAACGATACGTGCTCAAACCCGCACCCCCCGCCGATTTACAATCGGCTGTCCTACTTCCCCGGGCCCCGCAACTGCTTGAGCAGGCCGCCCCAAATCCCTACCAACTTGCTCGACTGTGACCGAACTGTGACCGTCGTTTTTTCAGAGGCCGGCGAGTGGCTGTGAGAAGGACTCCCGCCGGCTTCCAGGGACAGAGTACCCAACCCCGATGGAACTTCGCGGCCATCCGGCAAGAGCGTCACCAACCACAGCTCGCCCTCGCCGCGCTCCTCTCTGCGCAGCACAAAGCCCTCGCGGTACTCGCGCGCAACAAATGCGCCGCCAGGATCCCGAGCGGCCCGCGCTCCTCGAGCTCGGCATGATAGCGCCGGCTTTTCACTCCGTCCGAATCTTCGTACACTTCGATCGCTCGCCACATTTCGCTATAGCTTTCCGTGTTGCCAGGGCAACCAGGTGCAGGCCTGCAGCAGCTGCAGGCCTCGGCGCCAGCACCGCGCAAACATTGAGGAATTCCCGTTATCGCTTGCAGCTATCATTGTCCGGCTGTTTGCCAGGTGCTACACCATCACCGTTTGTGCGATCGCCGTTTATAGAGCCTCCTAGCGCGCGCGTTTTCTCTGGCGCCGGCTCAAATCGACGGAGCTCGCTATCGAGCACCCCACCGAGCCCGCGCGCATTCCCAACGCACCGGAGCATGTAATCGGCCGCGGTGCGAGCGGCGCGCAGCAGCGGCGCCAGGCTCTCGAAAGGAACCACCGGAACATACCGGCGCGTCGGCGGCGACGGCATCCGGTACTCGAGCATTTTTCGATACACCGTAGTTTTTCCGATCTTGAGCACGTGCCCCGCATCCGTGACGCCGAAGCGCGCGATCGCCGTCTCGATCGCAACGCGCTCGATCTCCTCGAGTCTCGGCATGCTTGCCCCGTCCTGCAGCAGCTCGCGCATCCGAGCGAGCGTTTCTTGCGGACTTGGACTCACTGGACACCCCCCTTGCTACTCATATACCGCGGCGGTAAGTTCTCCGCTCTCGCCGCGGCTTTTTTCGGCGGCGATTGTTCCACGTGGAACAGTTCCGGCTGCTCGAATAGATCACGCTGCTTGCGCTCGCGCGCGCCGCGCTCGAGCTTCCCGACGGCCTCGCGCACGTCGGCGCGGTCGACGATGTTATAGCGTTCGAACACCGAGCGCGTCTTGTGGCCGGAGATGGTCATCGCGACTTTTTCCGAGATGCCGAGCCGGCGCATGTTGCGAACCGCGGTGCGGCGGAGATCGTGAAAGAGCAGATCCGGACAGCCCGCGGCCGCGGTTGCGCGGCGCCAGGCGTCGCGCATGTCAACAATTGTGGACACGCGGCCGCGGCGCTCGCGCGTAAAAACCAGATCGCCGGGCCCCTTGCCGGCGCAAGCGGCCGTGAGCAGCTCGAAAACTTTTGCGGTCATGTCGACCTGGCGGGCTTCGTCGTTTTTGGTTTCGCCGGCCTCGAGCCGGATGGTGCGATCGCGGAGATCGACGGCGGCGACGCGCAGCCCGAGCAATTCGCTTTTGCGCCAGCCGTAGGTAAACCCCAATTCGAACATCGCCCGCAGCCACAGCCCGACGTCGCCCGTCGCGCGCGCTAGAGCTTCGTACGAATCATCACGGACGAAACCCTTGCGTACGTTGCGCTCCTCGAGATGCGGAATATAAGGCGCGTCGCGCAGCTTGCCGGATTGCTTCGCGAGTTTGTACATGCGGCCGAGCGCCGCGAGCTCGCGGTTAATGGTGGCATTGGCGGCGCCCGCGGCCTGGCGGCCCGCGATGTATTTGCTCACGCGATCGGGATCGAGATCGGCGGCGGCGATCGCACCGAAAAATCCCTTGAGGTGCTCACTCCAAACGCTGCGCACGTTGCGCACACTTTTTTTCTGATTGATCACGTAATCCAGATCGAGCGCAGGATAGAGATCGGCGATCGTGAGCCGGCTCGGGATCCGGCCGGGCTCGCCCAGGCGCGCGCGCAACAATTCGATCGCGTGTTTTTCTTTTGTGGAACCGGCCGACTCGCGGATCCGCCGGCCGAGCTTGGAATAGCTGATCCACCAAAAAAGCGAACCCGCCCGCCGGTACCAACTGCCCAGCCCACGCGCTGAGGCCATAGGGTTTCGGATAGTAGTCCCGAATTGGAACAGAGCGCAAGGGTAAAGTTTTTCTTACACCGGCCGAGACGATGGCGGCGGCGCGTCGCCTTCGTTCGCGTACTTCAAAAACGCGCGGATAAATTCCTGCAGCCGCGGGAGATTCTGCAGCGCCGGCCGCAGCGTGGGTCTGGTTTGAAAGAGCTGCAAAATGCCAGCTTCCCCAAGGCTCTTGAGCTGCTCGACCAGCGCCGGGCTCATGGTGTCAATAAATTGCACGGTACGATCGGCAGCTTCGTCGGCCGAGATGGGCTCGCGGAACATCTCGACGATCTTCGACTCGATAAATTCAAGCGACGGTTGTCCCACGACTTCACCCTCCGGAGCTACAGGCGCCGGCGCCCCGGCCGCGTGGGGCAGAGGCGCCGGCGGTAGCGGTCCCGCAGCACGCGCCGCAGGCACCGGCACGCCGCGCGCGATCGCTACCGCGTCCCGTTGCGCTTCGGTGCCGACGCGCCACTCGTGAATCGATTGCATCACATAACCGGCGACGCTCGGTAATTGTCGCACCAGCTCGGCGCCGGCATTGTCCGAGGCCGGGCCCGCCGGTCCAGGGTTTAAAAGTTTTTCGACCGCGGCGTCGAGCACTCGCGCAATCACCGGATTCGTTCCGCCCGATCCGCCGCCGCCGTTCAATTGCCCCACCACGGCGAGCAACTTGGTAATGAGCTCGAGCGGATCCGGAGTCGGAGGCGGATTCAGCATCTTGTGCAGCATCGCCGCCATTGCTTGCTTGAGCAGATCGTCGGTTGCACTCGGCGGCGGCGGATTGTGCGGTTGTGAAAAGCGCTGGACGACTTCGGCAGCACTCCGCAAAGCATTCACGCCCACATCGACCGCGAGCCGATCCTGCCCCGAGAGTGTGGTGATGGCATGGTGCGCGACGTCCGCGGTTGCATCGGAGGATGTGACTGTCAGCCCGTCGCCGGCGTAACTCGCATAGACGCCAGCCGGCGCCGCCGGCGGAGTTTTCCGCGGACCCTCGGCGATGATGCGCCCCTCGCAGATGCGCTCGTGCCCGCGTTTCAAAATCAGCCGATACGTGCCCCCGCCGTATTTTTGCCCGATCGCCCCCTCCACTTCCTCGCGATCGTTAAAAAACACGCGACTGCCATCGGGCAGAGTAAGAACGCCGGCACACTTCTCGAGCTGCGGTGTGGGCCCGACCTCGCCATCGCGGCGGTAAATGTAAACGATGTGGCGCTCCCACTCTGGAGCCGTGAGCTTTTCAACGTACTCCCAGAAATCGGGAGTCGTGCGCTGAGTTTTGTTGGAGTTGGTTGCGTCGCTCGCATCGATGACGCGCTTGCGCGTCACGGTTTCGACGATCGTACCCTCGGCGGGAGGTGTAGCGGCTGCAGTTTTCACGAGGACCTGCCCCGGCACACCCACGCGCGCGCCAATTTAAGTTGTCACTGTGCTTGCCACGATAGCACCGCCCGCGGTGCGATTCAAATCCACTCGTGCTGGCACTCCTGGATGGGTCATGGTGGCGAGGAGTGGCGGAGGAGTGGCGACGGAGTGGCGGGAGGAGTGGAACCACCATCGCGCTTGACTTGTTTTCCACAGGGGCAGAGTCTGCAGACCACACAGGCAAAGCAGAGGAAAGACGTGCACGGCAGGCGACGGTCCCACGCAGATCGGCCAGCCTGCCAGGGCACGCCGGGAGCGCAGGACGTATGCCGATTCTTTTCGGATCCCCCGCCAGTCCGACCGCGAGCGCCCCCGGCCTCGCCTATCGCGCGCCGCTCCTCAACGGCGATCCCGGAATCGAGCAAACGATCGTAGTCATGCGCCAATTGATCGACCAGGCGCTCGCCGATCCCGGCTTTGTACGTCAGGCGATCGATATCGTGCGCGGCGTCGCCGCCTTCGATGACTTCGGCGAGGCCGAGGCCCTGTTTAACTGGACGCAACGCAACATCCGATTTACCAAAGACCCGCTCACCAAAGAAAAACTCACGCCGCCGGCGGAGCTGCTCAAGATCCGCGCCGGGGATTGCGACGATATCGCCATGCTGCTCGGCGCCTTCATGATCGCGATCGGATACCCGGCGCGCCTGATCACCGTGAGCGCAAACGCGGCGCAGCCGCAAGACTTTTCGCACGTGTACCTCGAGGCCGAGGTACCGGCCGGCAGCGGGCAATGGATCCCGATGGACGCCGCGCGCTCCGATTCCGAGTTTGGCGTCGAGCCGCCGACGTATTTCCGCAAGCGCGCGTGGTCCCTCACCGATGACAGTTACCAGGATCTCAGCGGGGGCCGGCTCCGCGGCTCACTCGCCGGTTACGTCGGGCTTGGCGACGACTCGATCGACTACAACACTTTGCTCACGCAGGGATTGACCGAGATCCCGGCGATCATGGCGACGGCATCCGGCGGATCCTCGAGTGTGTCGACGCCGCAAGGCACGGTGCAAACGGCGCCCAACCCGTACAGCTCGTTTCAAACGCCCTACACGCCCGGCTATGGGATCGCGCCGGCCGGATACGGCACTTATGCCACGGTGCAGACCGGCGGATCGATCCTGCCCTGGCTGCTCGGCGCCGGCCTCTTGTTGCTCCTCATGCGAGGCCGGCTATGATCCGCGGATACACCAAGGCCGAGTTGCAGTGGCCGGGATGGCGGGAGCGCATTCCCGGCGATCCGACCGACGGAGTGCAGCAGCATGGATTTATCGCGGCAACCGTCGACCCGCGAGCCTGGCTCGCGACCGCGCCCAACACGCAGGGGCATGGATCGGACGCGCCTTGGGACGACACTTGGGGCGGCACGGCGCTCGCGGAAGGCGAGAGCGCTTCGGATTACGTGTACCGATCATCGGGCGAGATGCGGCCGCGGGCAAACGCCAACGGCGGCGCGAATGTAATTTTCTCTCTGCAGACCCGTCGCAGTCCCGGCTATGCTCTCAGCCCCGGCAATTACAAAGCACTCGGCGCCGTGGTTTCGACGTTGCCAGGCTTAACCCTCTGCCCGATGACAAGCGGCGGCGGCATGGATGCAGGCTGCGGATCCGGCCAACCGGTCGACGTCGTGACGCTCGGACCCGGCGCGACCAACATCGTCGCGCAGCCACCGCCGAGCTCGCCGGCGCCGACAAACATCACGGCATGGACCGTGCCTCCGATTTCGCCGCAACCGGCGCCCACGGTGTCCGCAACCCCGACGGCCGCGAGCTCGAGCCCGATCACCGACTGGCTCAGTCAAAGCACGATCGTGCCCGGCGTCGAGAATTTGTGGCTCGCCGGCGGAGCCGCCCTCTTGGCTGCGTTCCTACTGTTCCACCACGGAGGCCAGAAATGAGGCCGAACACCGTGGGACTGCTCCCCGTAGTTGTGGCGAGGATCCCGATCCGTTTGCCGGCGCCCGTGCACGTCGTGACCAAACCGCCAGCGCCGAAACCGCCGCCGCCACCGCCGCCGCCCAAGACAAAACCCGCGCCGCCACCGCCGGCCAAACCAAAGCCACCGATCGCGCGCGGAAGTGGACCGTGCCCGACCGGCTACACTCGTTTTCTCAGCACGTGCCGGCCGAACACCGTCGTTTGCACCATCGACCAGGAGCTCGTCAACGGGGTGTGTGTGGCGAAAACCTGTCCCCCCGGAGAAACGCTCGTGCTCGGAGTCTGCAAAGCACCGGCGCCGCCGCCACCCCCGAAAATTTGCCCCACCGGGCAAACCATCGTAAATGGGGTATGCACGACGACGCTCCCGCCCGGCGCATGCCCGACCGGCGAGGAGCCAGTCAACGGTGTGTGTCAGCCCACGGGAGTGAGCTGCCCCGGCGGTTTTGTGGATGCCTCGGGCAATTGCATTTCGCTCACGGCGCCCGCGCCGATCAATGGCGTCTGTCCCGTCGGATGGCAAATCGACTCCGCCGGCAACTGCACGCCGGCGGGCTCAGAAACGAATCCGTACTCGCTTTACTTGCCGGCCGGCGACACCGCGCCGATCGACACCGGCGCCGCGGCCGCGGCGAGCACATGCGTCGCCGGCGACTTCCAGGACCTCGAGGGAAATTGTTGGCCGAACGGCATCCAGGGATGGCTCGAGGCGAGCACCATCATCGCCGGCACTCCGAACTATGAAATTGTCGGCGGCGCCGCCGGAGTCGCCGCGCTCGCATTCTATCTGCTCACCCGAAGGCCCGCGGCGAAGAAGGCGGCGAGACGATGATCGGAAACGTCGTAGCCTCGCGGCCCACTCGATACCTCGGGCACTACCTCGGGCAGCCGTCGACCATCGACAATTTGTTGACGAAGGCGCCCTCGATCGCCGCCAGCGCCGGCACCGCGGCCGCGATCGATAGCGGCGCGATCGTCGCCGGCAGTGCACTCTCGATTGCGATCCCGATCGTCGGCGTCGCCCTCGGGGCTCTGATCGGATCCCTTTTCGCCGCACACGCCGCGCGCGTCGCCGGCGCGAAGGACGAAAACACAATTCTCAATTCGCTGATCCCGACGGTGCAGCAGGCAGTGTCCGCAGTGTTCACCGCGCTCAATAACGGCAGCGCGGCCGCGAGCGACGGGATCAACGCCCTGCAGACCATCGAGGGAAATTACTGGCAAGCCGTCGCCCAGGTGGAACACGGGCCCGGCCAGGCCGGCAACGAGGGGCAATGCGTGACCGTGCCCGGCGCCGGCCTGCACATCACCGGCACCGCCAGCGTACAGAATCCCCCGGGCTCGAATTTCTCCGGCTACGGGCCCGCGCACTTTGACAAGAGCTGCACCGCGTCGTGCGGTGTCGGTTGCATGTGGGTCGCGTCGTGGGTCAACGTCGGCATCGCTTTAATCCAGGCGGGCGGCGGCCAGGTGACCTTCGACGGAGTTGTCGGAAATAAATACGGCCTGCAGAACTACCCGTCACTCTCGATCAGCTACAACCCGCCGGCGCCGGGCTCCGTCGCCTCAGCCGCGGCCGCGCTCAGCTCTGGCAATGTCGAAGGCCTGCTCTCCGCCTCACTTTTTGGCGTCCCGGTGTGGATGATCGCCGCCGGGTTCGTGGCCTGGAAGGTGCTCTCATGAGTTGCAACGGATGCGGAATCGGATTTCCCAACACGGTGCGCGCGCCGCGTACGCCGCTCTATCAGCTTGGATGGCTCGGCGACAACGGCGATAGCGCACCGGATTTTACAGATCTCGGGCCCCCCGTCGACTCGCCGATCCTCGGCCCCGTCGACGTCAGTCTTTCGTACCCGGCGAGCCCCGACCAGGTGCCGAGCTATCAGGACATGCTCAGCAACCCGAACTTGATCCCGACGACGCCCACCACCGGCACCGGTGTACCGATGGGCCCGGTTCCATCGGGAGCGGCGTCGAGTGCGACGTCCTCGCTCACGAGCGCGCTCACGAGTTTGTTTGCGCCGAAACCGGCGAGCAGTTTGCTCCCAGGCCCGGCGCCGCGCGTAGGCACGGCAGTGCCGGCCAGCCTTTCGCTCGAGAGTGCTTTACCCATCATCGCGATCGGCGCGATCGGAATCGTGCTGATCAGCTCGCTCGGCGGCGGAAGGCGGAGGCGGCGCTAGATGGCATACGTCACCAACCGCCGAGGAATTATCCGCACCGGCTTTCGACCGCGGTATACGGATCCGTTCGCGGCCTCGAGGTTAGAGGATGGGCCACCCCGCAAAGCGGCACTCTCCGGCCTCGGCGATATCATCCCGAACCAGAGCGTAGTGACCTGGGTCGGACAGATCAGCGGGACTGCGATGAAGAGTGTGCAGGATGTGGTTTCGGCTGCGAGTGCTGCTCTGCAGTCCGATGGCCTTTCGGTGATCGGCACATCCGGTTTGCCCCTGGCTATCTTCGATATCGACCTGCAGTGGACTAGTGCACCGACCGTGACGCTCACGCTGCTCGTGAACAATGGCATGGGATTCAGCGCTCCGCAGGACATCGCTACGGTCGTGAATCACGAGATCTATGTGGCCTCCGGCTTTATGCCGAGTGGCGCGATCACCGTAGTACAGGCACCCGGAGGAAGTGCGACTCAAACTGCAGCAGGCGCGGGAATGCCGTGTCCGTCAGGCCAGTCCCTGAACGCTTCAGGGCAATGTGTTCCCGGCATGGACTGGGGCGCATGGATCCAGCAAAACGCGGTGTGGCTTGGGCTCGGTGTAGTTGGACTCGTGCTGCTACCTGATCTCTTTTGAGAGGGAGTTTGATGCTAGCGACCAAACACGTCCCACCACGGAGAGCGAGCGCCCTTCGCGCGATTACGCTCGCGGGTGATGACCTTCAGATTGTCGGCGCTACTCCCGCCTCCTCGTGCATGCGGAATTACGTGGTCTATCTCGTGCTTCTTGGAATCGTAGCGCTCGCCGGATCGTTCGAAGCGGGCTATCACCTTGCGGCGGTCACGTCGCGAGACGTAGCGAGATCGAGGACCCGGACGGAAGTAGATCCCAGCCACCAGTTCGGCGATGAGCGCCAAATACAACGGCTGAGGCGGATCGACAAAGTGCGCAGCGATCACGAGCGCCAGAACAGCGGCTACCCCGATCTGCAGAAGATACCGAACCTGCGTAGCCAGCGCCTGGCGGCGACGGAACAGTGCAACGCCCACAAGGCCAATGCAGATGGCGACTACGGCGACGAGGGTGTCTTGGTTGGGCATGCCCGAGCGGCTGCCATGTTACTCCGGCTGTCAAGCTACGAGGCTGTGGAGGCCTGTGGAAATGCATGACCCCGTCCGACTCCGCGAGCGCGTGGCAATCGATCGTTATATGCGATGGCGTGACCATCGCCGCCGTGAAGGCGAGCTCATGCCTACGTTTCTCGAGTGGCTCGCTCAGGCGAATATCGAAATTCTTGCTCCCGACGCACCGGGAGATCCTGACGAGAGTGGCCCTTTACCTGGCTTTGGCTCCCGCGGGATCCGGATCGGAGCGCGATCGTGATGAGGCGCTCGATCTCGTGCTCGAGCGGTTGCGGCCGCGGCGGTAATTAGCCTATGGACGAATTGATCAAAGACGAGCTCGCGGCCACGCTCAAAGACTGGCGCGCCGGCCAACGCATCGCAGCGATCCCGCTCGGGCATCCCGTGCGCCTGAACCGATCCGGCGCCGAGGAGCGGCACACCGTGCGCCAGCTCCAAACCTATGCCTATTGTTTTGATCTGATCGAGGCCGGGATCGAGGATCCACCGGACTCGTGGGGCAGTTTTTGCGCGCTCGCGAGCGGGATCTCGCCGGCGGAATTGTCGAACGAAGAAAAACAGGCAGCCGAGTCGCTCGCCTGGAAGGCTTTACTCCGCGGATGGCGGCGCGCGACCGCGGGATTTCCCGAGGACCGCGAGATCGCGATCCGCAACCCAGATCCGCAGGCACAAGCATGAAAAACACTTACGAGCTCCGCGACCAGATGGGCAGAGGCGAGCTCAAGGCCACTGTGACGCTCGAGGCGGCGACGATCACCGCGGCCGAGGGCAATGTCGTGCTCCTGGACGATCGCGGCGTAGAGATCGCAGTGCTCGAGCTTGGCGAAGGTGTCGACAGCAAACAAGTGCAAACGGCATGAGCAAGAGAAAGAAAAACGCGGGCGAGGGTTACGGCTATATGTTCTCCGGCGCCTTCGCGAAAAAAGCCGACGCGGTGAAGAAGGAAAAAACCCGCAAGGGCTCATTCATCAAGAGTGGCATGACGAAGCAGGGCTTTCGCTATTTTGTGATGACACCGCGCACCAACCCGCGAAAAACGAAAAGAAAAAAGCCGGAGCGCGCGAACCCGAGCGAGCTGCTCGTGATGGGAGCAAACCCGCACGGGCACGAGCGCGAGATCACGGTCCCGCCCGGCACCACGATCACGATCCGCACCAATCCCGAAAATCCCCCGGAGCACTACTCGAGCGCCCAGGCGCAGGCCCGCGGCGCCAGCTACCGCGCACCAGGTCTAATCCAAACCGCGCGGCAACGCCGCGTCGCCGGCATGGTGCGCCGTGCCGCGGGAACGGAAGGCGCCCGGCTCGCGCGATCGTACAAACGCCACAGAGCAAGCGGCGGAGCTCCGCGCGGCACCGCGAAAGTATTTCACGAGCTCTACGGCCGCAACCCCGAGCCGGCCGAGAATCCGATCTGTGGCGCGCGCATCGGCGGCGGAGAAGTGTGCACACGCAAACCCGGCCACAAGGGCCCGCACCTTCCGCAAGGCGCCACCATGCGGCCGCGCTCGCGCTTGCGCAGCGCGTGGAAACCGAACCCGAGCGCCGCGGCTCTGCACGAATCATTTACCGGGCAATCGGTCGACCAGGTGCGCGTGCTAGACGAGCCCTGCATCCCGCGCGGCGACTACGGCCAGATCGGCGAGCTGCTCGCGCTCTATGTAAAACCACTCGCCGGCGGCCAGGTGAAAGTGATCACGTGCAACCGTCATGCCCGGCCGATCGTGCTCGCGGCCGAGAGTGGACGCCAGATCTATTTCGCCGGCGGCGATCAGGATCTCGCCGGATCCTTGCCCGCATTCGGCGCGCGCGATCGCGGCGGCAACGTGTACGAGCTCGGCGAGGCGCGACGCATCGATTACAAACAACGAAAAGAACATCTCCCGGATCCCGACGGCGACGAGTGGAAACACGAATTCGGGGAAGAAAACGGCGTTCGGCCGATCGCACTTTTCGATGCCACACACCGGCGCATTCTGCTCGAGGGCGGCGACTACCGGATCCGGCCGGAAGGGATCATTAACTGAAAATGCAAACCGCGATGGTAACGTGCGACGTGTGCCGGCTGCTCGACGGAGATCTCCGGCCGAAGCCGTGCACCTGGTGCAGCCGGTGCAATGCATGGATCTGTGACGGCGATCGCGACAATTGGATCCGGCGCTCGCGCGCGGCCGCGATTCGGGCGAGGCTGATCGCGCGCACCGTGGCAGTAGTCGCGCTCGCGATCGCCGCGGTGCTCAGCTTCGCCCGGCCGGCCGCGGCGCAGGGCCCGGCCTATCCCTACACCGTCCCGAATACGTGGACACTCTCAACGACGGCGCCGGCGCTCGTGGCCGGGCAAAAGGTGTATCGCGCACCCTTTGCCTCGACGTGCGGAACGTGGACGCTCCTCACCTCGACCTTGCTCTCGAATTCAGCGACCAACTACACCGACAACGTGAGCCCGGCGGGCGACGGCGCCACGCTCTGCTATGCCGTGAGCGCAGTCGGCACCAATGGCAAGGAGTCGGCCTTTGACGTGTTCGATCCCGTGCCGGTACCGCCGGCGCCGCCGACGGGGCTCGCTGCCACGGTCGCGAAAAATGCGAACGGCAGCTACGACGTCATCTATGCGTGGAAGAACCCGACGCCGGCGCCGATCGACAACACGATTTATTGCGGGCCCACGAAAGCGAGCGCGCCGATCGTGAAAACCTTTTTTCCGACAACCAAAGTTCGCATCACCTCGCCGGCGGGCACCAACGTGTGCGGAGTCACCGACACCGGACAAACCGGCGAGAGTGGGCTCTCAAATCTCGCGAAAGTGACGGTGCCATGACTGCAGCATCCGCGGCCGTGTTAACTCGCCCGACGTTCACCCTCGCCGATCGCTTGCGCATCCAGCAGGAGACGGTGCGCCGGCACGATTACATCATTGTCGGCCGGCTCACGAGTGTCGTCTTCGAAGCGCAGCGCGACACGCGCGGGCTCAGCGGATCCCGGCCGCGCTACGCCAACAGCGAGCAGGCGAAGCACACGAGCGACGCGATGAAGCCCTTTAGCGAAAAGCAACTGACGCTGTGGGCTTCGATCACGCTCGACTGGCTTACCCACAAGAATGCGCCGGTGCTCGCGATCAGCCGCGATCGCAACGATCTGCTACTGCCGCACGGCATGACGCCCCTCCCCCCAATTCCAGATCCGCGATGGGTACCGAAGCAGGCCGGCGACATTGCCCCGCGGATCCCGCAGCGGCTCACCGGTTGCCCCGTCGTCGGCGATCGCGTGACCGACAAGATCACCAGCCGCGACGGCCGAGTGTACGGCGTGATCCATCCCGTGCTCGAGCTCTGTTTGATGCTGCACGGCACAGGCGGCCAGGGAACTTTCGGCACGATCACCGGCGGCGTGGATCCGGCCGACGGCACGCACCTTGCGCTCTTGATCGACGACTCGAATCCCGAACAGCTGCAAGCTTATTTTGTTGGAGGCCGATTCCAATTCGGCAGATAAGGAGAGGACCAGG
>Ga0307476_10001193_pt1 | contig 16321 bp, 11 predicted proteins | sample atmos_gasesECM2C_2_FD_203314 | JGI IMG/M metagenome (GOLD analysis project Ga0307476, IMG submission 203314) | Hardwood forest soil microbial communities from Morgan-Monroe State Forest, Indiana, United States - atmos_gasesECM2C_05 | ecosystem: Environmental > Terrestrial > Soil > Temperate... | reverse complement strand
ATCATGGTCAATGGTGGTGTTCATCACCGGCGTGCTGTGGTTTACCGGCAAGGGCGCGAGTCCGCTGTTCAATTTGTACCTGTTGCCCATCATCCTGAGCGCGTTGACTCTCGGGCGCGTCATCACCTTGCTGCAGGTGGCGGCCGTTGCGGTTTGCCACCTGTTGTTGGCGATGACCACACCGGGAGTCGACGTGATTTCCCTGCTTTATGCCAGCCAAGTGGTGGGGCAAGTGGCGCCATTTCTTTTGGTGGCCTATCTCACCACGACCCTGTCGGCGGACATCACCGAGGCTCGGGAGCGAATCGAAAACCTGGCGCAGACCGATTCGTTGACCGGACTTTATAACGTGCGGATGTTCAACGAAGTATGGCAGCGTGAGCACGATGCCTGCGAGCGCAACCGCAGCGTGTATTCCCTGCTCATGATCGATATCGACAAGCTCAAGGAAATTAACGACGTCTTCGGTCTCGAGGCCGGAAACAGCGCCATCACGCTGGTGGCGCAGTGCCTGCAGCGAAGTATCCGCGCAACGGATCATGCCGCGCGGCTCGGCGGCGATGAGTTCGCGGTCCTGCTGCCCGGCGCATCGCCGGAGGTTGCGGAGGCCGTGATCAAGCGCGTGCGGCACAACGTCTACAAGACCACGCTGGATCTTAAGTCGCGCATGATCCGCTGCAGTGTGAGCATCGGCGTGGTCAATTACCCCAAGGATGCGCGCGATATGCGCGACCTTCGAAGTCTGGCGGACGACAAGATGTATCGAGATAAGGAGCTGCGCCGCATGCCCGGGGCTGAAGCAAACGCTTGAATGCCGGCCGGCAAACGGTTGAATGTGCTGGACTTTTGCAGGGAAAATGGCAAAGTTAGCGCTGCATCACGCCGGGCGTGCTTAACATATGGTCAGCTGGCTTCCTTTCCGCTTTGATTTGAGAGAGGGTTAATGCGGTCAATCATTCGGGCATTGGCGCGATCGAGCGCGCCGCGAGGGCTTCCCTTCAGGGCATTGGCCTGTATTTCCTTGAGTTTTCTGGCATTTCACGCCGCCGCAAAGAACATCGGCGATCCGAAGCTGAAATCCAGTTCCGTGCTCATCGTCGATCAAAGCGATTCCTCGGTGCTGTACTCGCGCAATCCGGACGTCGCCGCGCCCATCGCCTCCATCACCAAATTGATGACGGCTTTGGTGGTGCTGGATGCCAAGCAGCCGCTGGATGAACCCATTCAAATCACCGAGGCCGACCGCGACTACCCCAAGGGGGCTTTTTCCCGGCTGACCGTGGGCACCACTCTCACGCGCGGCGATCTCATGCATGTCGCGCTCATGGCCTCCGAAAATCGCGCCGCGCATGCGCTGGGCAACAATTATCCGGGCGGCATCACCGCCATGGTGGCCGCGATGAACGCGAAAGCGCACGCCCTCGGCATGAGCAGCGCGCACTTCGTGGATCCGACCGGCCTGTCGAGCCAGAATGTGGCCAGTCCGGAAGATCTGTCGAAACTTGTGATCGCCGCTTCTAAAAATCGCACCATCCGCGAATTCTCGACCGACAAGAACTACGCCGTGCGGGTGCACAAGCACCTGGTGGAGTTTCGCAATACCGACAATTTGGTGGCGAACCCGACCTGGAACATCATCGTGCAGAAGACAGGCTATATCGCCGAGGCGGGCAAGTGCTTGGTGATGGCCGCGGTCATCGAAGGCCGTTCGGTGGTCATCGTGCTGCTCGATTCGTTCGGCAAGTACACCCGCGTCGCCGATGCCCAGCGCATCAAGACCTGGATGGCCAACACCTCCAATCCACGCTTCCAGGTCTCGATCCGCTAGCGACCGCGCTTTAAGTTCAGGTCGATGCCAACTCGCGGGCCGCCGCGAGTTTCGGGCTTGCCGAGTCCATGTTTTTCTCGAGATGCCGCAGCGCTTCCCGTGCCGTGGCGGCCGCTTTGGCTTTGTCGCCCAATCCGGCTTCGGCGCGCGCCCGCCACAGGAGCGCCTCGCCGATATAGATTGAGGATTGCGGATCGATGGCCGTGCGTCGCGAAAATTCCAGCGCAGATTCCGCTTGCCGCACGGCTTCTTTGAAATCTTTGGTGGCCAGCGCAATCTCGGCTCGAGAGATCGAGACCAACTTGTCGTCAGGGTTGGTTTGGTGGTGCGCCGCCATTTTGGACGCCATGGCGTCGAGTAGGCGCGAGGCGGCGGCATAGTTGCCGCGCAAGATCTCGAGCTTGGCGTGCAAAAGCAGCACGGCGGTAACCTCTATTCCGCTGCGCTGCGACTTGAGCATCTCTTCTTCAATGGCTGCCAGCGGCGTCCATTTCGCTTCCGCTGCGGCCAGATCCCCGCGGTTGAGCGCGAGGTGGGTCAAGGCGGCTTGATACGGTATCGCGATGTGCTGCATACCCGAGGCCGCCACGGTCTTTGCATTGCGCATCAAGCTCGCTTCCAGATCGGCGCTCACCTCGCCCGCCGCTATGCGAGACAGGTCGCGGCATCCCTCCAAGAAATACGGCACATCGATGTCCGCGCCGCCGCTGCGGGCTTCCGCGATGGTCGATGCCACGAATGCCACCGATTCCGTTGGCTGGCCGCCGGCGCGCAGCACGGCGCATCCGAGCGATCCGATCGCGAAGTAGGTCGAAGTGTCCTTGAGTCCCTGTGCCCTCATGACCTCGAGTATGTGCCGGTCAGCCTCGAGCGCTCCGCGATAATCGGTCGAGAGTCCGAGCGCGCTGGCAAGACCGTAAGTCGCGGCGACCCAGGCGTCGGAACCGTTATCTCCATCTTTTTCGAGGCTGGCGACCAGAATTCGATACTGCGAAATCGTCGTGGCGAAATCGCCGTCGGCCTGGGCCACGCGTGCGGCCGGTTCCGCGCAAGTCACTCGCAGATCCGAGGAGACCACGCGCAGCTGGTGCATGTTTGCCACGGCGGTGTCGAGCTGGGCGCGCGCGGCCGGAATGTCGCCCGCGACCGCCAGGTCCTGCGCGGTGCCGCAGGCAATGTCAGCATTCACATAAGGATCGTTGAACTGGCGTGCGATGGCTTCCGCGCTGCGGCGGACTTCCAGAGCCGATTTGGCATCGCCTATGTCGATATAACGTTGGCGCAAGCTCAAAAGCAGGGCTGCCGCAATGTCCGGATCACCGCGATACTGACGGTCGATGAATTCGCGCGCGCGATCCAAGCGCTTGTGCACGGCGTCTTCGGGCGACTGGCGCACGCTGTCGTTGAATAGGAAACCCATCATGACGTCGTGGCCATGCGCTCGGCGCCCCTCGGAGATGGCCATATCCCTGTCGGCACGCGCCTCGCGCAACTCCCAGAGCGCGAATGCGGTGGTGCCGATCAATGCGATGGTCACGAGCAGCGCGCTCACCACTCCGCCCTGATGCCTTCGCACAAATTTTGAAACCCGGTAAGCGACGGTGTCGGGCCTTGCTTGGACAGGTTCGTGAGTGAGGTATCTTTTGATATCGTCGGCAAACGCACCGACGGACGCATAGCGTTCGCTGGGATCCTTCTTGAGGGCCTTGTGCAGGATGTTATCGAGATCGCCTTCGAGGGCGCGGCGTCGAATTGTCGCGACGGTGGCTGTCGTCGATGCCCGGGCGGGCTCTTTGGTCAACGCCGCGCGCATGAAATCGGCGCTCGAGCGACCATCGGCGGCAATGGGATGCGTACCGGTCAGCAGCACAAACAGAACCATCCCAAGCGAATACACGTCCGTCACAGTGGTGACAGATTTTCCGAGAAGCTGTTCAGGAGCGGCATATTGGGGAGTGAGCGGCACCACTTTCGAGAGGGTCGGCGTCTCGGCTCCGCCCTCACCCTGCAGAAGCTTGGCGATGCCGAAATCCAGCAACTTGACCGTGCCGGCGCGGGTGACGAATATGTTGCTCGGCTTGATGTCGCGATGCACGATGAGATGGCTGTGCGCATGCGCAACCGCCGCCAGCACTCCGAGAAATAGATTGACGCGCGCGCCGAGGTCGAGCTTTTCGCGATCGCAATAGGTATCGATCGGTTCGCCTTCGATATATTCGAGTATCAGGTACGGCTGACCGTCCAGAACACCGGCATCGATGAGCCGCGCGATATTGGGATGATCGAGCCGGCCAAGAAGATTGCCTTCAATGCGAAAGCGCTGTTCCCCCGCGCTGCCAATCCAAGCGGCATGGACGAACTTGATGGCGACGATGCCTTCAAAGAGTCCATCGGCTCGATGGGCTCTCCAGACGCTGCCCATTCCGCCACGGCCGATTTCCGCATCAATGACGTAGGGTCCAACCTGCCGCCCGACCAGAGTGGATTCGGTGATCCCCTCAAGATCGACCGCCGACCCGGACAGAAACCCCGTAAAACCCTTCCGCTCCCGTGCGCTGAGCGCAGCCGACACCCTCTCGGCCATCTCGGGGTCGCTCCTTGCCAGCAATTCGAGCCAATCCGCACGCTGCTGCGCATTCAGATCAAGGGCCTGATCGAGCAGCCGGCTCAAGGTTTGCCACTTTTCATTGGATTCCATCGGCATGAAGACCCTCGAGGCTGAGAGTTTCGAATTTAATTAAATCGTATTCCAACCCCAAAAATAGTCATCCCCCGATTAACGCCTAACAGTCAGAATCGCAAGGAACCGAACAACCAAGGCCGGAGGTCGATATGCGCTTACGTCTCCTTTGCATCGGATGGGCGGCGTGGCTCCTGGTCAATCCGGCAGAAGCCGCGGACCGAGCTTTGTCGGTGACGATTTATAACAACGATCTGGCCTTGGTCCAGGACCGTCGGGATATCGAGGTCAAGGACGGCCGCCAACGCATAGAATTCCAGGATGTTTCTGCACAAATCCGGCCGGAGACCGTCTCTCTGTCGGCCGCTGATGTCGCCATCGTCGAGCAGAATTTCGACTTCGACCTGCTGACCCCCGCGAAACTCATGGAAAAGGCGGTCGGCCAGGAAGTCACGATTGTGCGCGTGAATCCGTCAACCGGAGCTGAAACGCGCGAGCAGGCACAGGTGCTCGCCACCAACGGCGGTGTGGTGTTGAAAATCGGCCAGCGCATCGAGGTGCTGCGCGACGACGGGCTGCCGGTGCGCGTCATTTTCAACAAGGTGCCGGACAATCTTCGAGCGCGGCCAACCCTCTCGGTGAGCATCATTGGCACTCACGCGGGAACCCGGCGCGCGACCTTGAGCTATCTCACGCCCGGACTCGGCTGGAAGGCCGATTACGTGGCGCTCTACAACGAGGCCGACGGCAAAATCGACGTGCAGGGCTGGGTGACCCTGACCAACTCCAGCGGCACCACCTATGACAACGCGCAAACGTTGCTGGTCGCCGGCTCTCCCAACCTGGAGGGAGGAGGTCAGCCAAACGGTTATCGTGCGCCGGTACGCCGTCAGACCTTGCAGCAGCCGGGAACGGAAAGCGGCAGCCGCGAGCGCCTGGGCGACTATTACCTTTATCCTCTGGCTGAACGCACCACCATCGCCAATCTGCAAACCAAACAGGTGAGTTTTCTCGATGTGCATGCCGTGCCGGCCGAGCATGGCTATGAATTTCGCAATCGCTGGCTGGGGACGGCGGAAACACCGCAGAGCGCCCAGAGCATCTACAGCTTTTCAACCAGCGCTCACGCAGGACTCGGCGATCAGCTGCCGGCCGGCATCTTGCGTTTTTACTTGAAGGACAAGCGCGGCGATCCGCAATTCATCGGCGAAAGCCGGATCGACCACACGCCGATGGGCTCGACGCTGTCGCTGGCTACCGGCGATGCCTTCGATGTGAAGGTCCACGCCATCGTCGACAAACGCACGCGGCTGTCGACCTTCGATTGGCAAACCGATATGCGTTATGAGTTGACCAATGCCGCACCAAGCGCCGTCGTGGTGAGATTGCGCCAGGAAGGCCTGTGGGGCGACTCGAGCGTCAAAGCCGAGAGCCAGAAAAGCACACGGCGGAGTGCCGATGCCGCTGAATGGTCGGTGACCGTGCCCGCCAACGGCAAGACGACCGTCACGGCCACATTCGAAACTCGATACTAGGGCGGGCATGCGCGCATTCCCGCTCTTGGGGTTGAGCCTGATCGCCGCCAGCGGAATCGTGCATGGCACAGCAGCGGAGCGTGGCACAGCGGCCGAGCGTGGCGCAGCGGTTGAGCGTGGCGCAGCGGCCGAGCGTGGCGCGGCCGAGGTCCTCGCGGAACCTCCTTCGGATCTGATCGTCACGGTCTACCGCGCGCCGTACCGCAATACAGGGTCGATTGAGCTGAATTACCTGAACGGCTTCGCTTTGGTGACTGAAACGCGGCTCGTCCGGCTTCCCGCGGGTCTCAGCCGCGTGCGATTTGAGGGCGTGGCCGATGGCATCGAGCCGAGCAGCGCGCTCATTACGGGGCTGCCGGGCAGAGTGATCGAAAAAAATCGAGATGCGCGGCTCCTGAGTCCTTCCGCATTGATTGCATCCGCGGTGGGCAAACCGGTGGAGCTGCTCCGGACCAACCGCAAGAGCGGCACAACCCAACGATTGCCCGGCACCATACTCTCGGATGCGGAAGGTGGTGTCGTGTTCAAGACCGAAGAGGGCATCGAGGCCCTGCGTTGCTCCGGACTGGCGGAGACCTTTAGCTTCGAACCCCTCTCAGGCCTCTCGGCGCGGCCGACCCTGTCGGTTGAAGTACAAGTCCCAAGCGCCGTGACGCGGCAGGTCACGCTGTCATATCTCGCCCGCGGCTTCGATTGGGCCGCCGACTACACGGCAACCCTATCGCGAGACGACAAGCATCTGGACCTCGGCGCCTGGGTGACTCTGGCCAATTCGAACGGCGTCGGATTTCCTGGCGCGCATGTGCAAGTGGTCGCCGGCAAGGTCAACCGCGTGAATGGCGAGGTCGAGCCCATCGATGTCGGCGGCCCCATCCTTGCGCAATGTTGGCCGCGCGGTTCCACCAGCGATCAACAACCCGCCATGCTTCTTCGCGAAGAAGCCGGGGACCGCATGTTCAAGATGAGTGCGCGCGCGGGACTGATGCCGGCGGCGGCGAGCCTCCAGGAAGTCCTCGTCACGGGCGTCAAAAAAGTACAGCAGGAGCAGTTGGGCGACTTGAAGCTGTATCGCGTGCCGGAGCGGACGACTCTGGCCAGCCGTCAGTCAAAGCAGGTGCGGCTGATGGATCAGTCGGGCGTTCCCATCAATACTGTTTATGACGCGGAAGCGACGACTTACCGCGGACCCGGATTCGGCGGGGGACCTGAATCCAGCGCGGCACATCGCCTGCTGCGCACGAAAAACACGGCGGCGAATCACCTAGGGCTGCCATTGCCGTCGGGCTCGGTGGCGGTATTCGGCCCGTACAACGGCGAGCGTTTGTTGCAGCACGAATCCGGACTACGCGATATCGCCGTCGATGAAGAGGTCGAGATCGACATGGGCGAGAGTTCTGACGTTCAGGTGTCGGCGACGCGTGAGCAGGCGCGTGTCGACTCGACGCACGCCACCCTGCTGCCCCTCGTGCCTGGCGTGGCGTTGCGCTCCGTCAAAGTCGATGAGGTGGAGCGCGTCGAGATCAGCAACGCCCGTGCCGCCGAGATTGACTTCGAGCTGCGCCTGTCGCTGCCGGCAGGCGCGCGTATCGTGCGCGCCGATCATCCCCTGGGGACCAAAAACGGCAGACCTATTTTCCGGCTCAAGGTTCCCGCGAACCAAACGGTCACGGTGCGCTTTCAAACTCAAGGCATCGGCGATGGAATTCTGCGCACTCCATAGCGTTTGACGGCTTGCCAAGTAGCTTACAATCGCCGCATGCCGGAAATTCGCAAGCAACCAGCTGAGCCGCAATGGTGAGAAGCCGCCAATCGCGGATCAAAAACTATTTCGCCGAGAACCGGCTGTTTACGATCCGCAGCATCGTGGCAGGGATATTCGCGGCGGTGCTGCTGCTGGCCGTCGCGGGACGCCTGTTCTACCTGCAGGTGGTCAAGTTCGACTATTACCATGGTCTCTCGCAGGGCAATAGCATACGCAACGAGCCCATCCCGCCCAGTCGAGGCCTGATCCTCGACCGCCATGGGGTGGTGCTGGCGGACAACATGCCGGCCTTCAATGTCGAACTCATCCGTGAACAGGTGGGCGACACCAAAGCGCTCGATGCCACGCTGGCCCAGCTGGTCAGCATCGGTCTGCTGCGAAGCGACGAGATCGGCAACATCCGGCGCACGATTCTGCTGCACAAGGTATACGAAAGCGTGCCGATCAAACTGTCGCTGAATGAGGAGGAAATGGCGCGCTTCGCGGTGCATCGCTATCAATTCTCGGGTGTCGATATCCGTTCCCGCCTCGCCCGGCACTATCCGCTGCGGGAAATGGGCGTGCACGCGATCGGCTACGTCAGCGCGATCAACGAGCAGGACCTGAAGCAAATCGACAGCGCTGAATATGCCGGCACCAGCCTCATCGGGAAGCTGGGCGTGGAAGGCGCGTACGAGCAGCAACTTCACGGCAAGCCGGGCTTCAAGGAAATCGAAGTGAACGCCGCGGGTCGGCCGGTGGACAAGCAGGGCGGCTACGCGTCCGAGCTCCATACCCGCCCGCCGGTGGCGGGGGAGGACTTGATATTGGGAATGGACGCCAAAGTGCAAAAGGTGGCCGAAGAGGCGCTGGTGGGTAAGCGCGGCTCGGTGGTGGCGCTCGATCCGAAAACCGGCGACATCATTGCGCTTGCCAGCACGCCGGGATTCGACCCCAACGATTTCGTCCGCGGCCTCTCGGTCGCGCAATACGCGGCGCTGTCCAACAATATCGATGTGCCTTTGTTGAATCGCGCGTTGCGGGGGGCGTACCCGCCGGGCTCGACGGTGAAGCCGCTGTACGCATTGGCGGCGCAGCACTACGGAATTTTGACGCCGGAACATGTCGAATACTGCCCCGGGTACTTTACGTTGCCGGGCAGCAGCAACAAGTACCGCGACGACAAAGTTCATGGATCCTTGGATATGCGGCACGCCATATCCGAGTCCTGCGACGTGTATTTCTACCGGCTCGCCGACAAGATGGGCATCGATCGCATGCACGCGTTCATGAGCGCGTTTGGCTATGGCGAATTGACCGGGATCGATATTCCCGGGGAAAAGCCCGGCTTGTACGCTTCGCCGGAATGGAAACGACGGGTATTCAAGCGCAAGGCCGATCAAGTGTGGTTTCCCGGCGAAAGCATCAGCATGGGCATCGGCCAAGGTCCGATCACGGTCACGCCGCTGCAGCAGGCGCACATTGCGGCGGAAATTGCCGAGCGCGGGAAAATCATCGCCACGCCGCGCCTGGTCGCGGCCACTCGCGCACCCGGTTCGGTGACCGTCCTGCCGCGCAATCCCAGCTTCAGCAAACCGGTCGACATGGCGACCGATGATCAGTGGAGCGTGATTTACGACGGCATGATAGGGGCTGTCACGCAACCCGGCGCCACCGCGTATCTCGCCTTCGTCGGCGCACGCTACAAGCTGGCAGGCAAGACGGGAACCGCCCAGGTTGTAACGGTCAAGCAAACCGAAAGCACCAAGCACAAGGAAGCCGATGAGCGCAAACGCGAACACGCGTGGTTCATCGCCTTCGCGCCGGTCGATGATCCAAAGATTGCGATTTCCGTCTTGGTCGAGAACGGCGGCTTCGGTGGTTCGACCGCCGGTCCCATAGCTCGTAAGGTGCTCGACACTTACTTGCTGGCAGACGAGCCCGCCGAGCCGAAGAAAAACTTAAGCGAGCTTGGCGGCGCCGCCAACCCGCATTGAGGTTCGGCGCAAAAAGCCGGCTAGAACTTCAGCGTCAAATGCACACCCCAATTCCTGGGCTCCCCCAACTGTACATACAGCTTATTGGCGAAATCCGGCGGTTCGTCGCCGAAGTAAAAGCCGCGCACGGTGTAGTTCTTGTCGAGCAGGTTGCGCCCCCAAAAATACGCTTCCCAGCGCGGCGTCTCCCAACCCAGCTTGCCGTTGACCAGTCCATAGGCGTTCGAGCGCGTCCAGTTCGGCGGTAAATCGTAAAAAAACGAGCCCATGCCGGTGACGTCCAGGCGCGCATACGGTCCGCGCGGGTCGCGCCAGGTTGCATTGATTGCCGCCTGCCAGGGTGGCGCATGCGGCAAGGCGCGGTCTGGAAAGGTCACGCCGTTTTGTACGAAACCTTGGTACTGAGTCTGCAGCAGCCCAAGAGAACCGCCGAATACCCAGCTTTGCGTCGCGGCCCAGCTGGCCGTGCTTTCCAAGCCGTAATTGAAGCCCGATTTCGCATTGCCGGTGTAGAAGATGAAGGTATTGGGATTGCTCGGATCGAGTTGCTCGCCGGTGATCAACTGCTCGTTGTGGCGAATCATATAGAACAGCGAAGTGTCGATTTGCAGCCGGCCGTCGATGACCTGCGCCTTATGGCCGATCTCCAGATTGAGGTCGGATTCCGGGCCAAAGAGCAGCTGGTTCGCGGGAAGTCCGGGACTTAGGTTGAAGCCGCTCGCCTTGTAGCCGCGGGCGATGAGCGCATACACGTTCTGGCCGTCGGCTATTCTGTAGTCGATCGATGCTTGGCCGCCCCATAGGTTGTCCGCGGGACCAAAGTCGTTTGCGGTGGTCGGTGCATCGAGATTCGTGGTCGTATCGTTGTAGCGGCTGGTGTGGCGTTCGCCGCGCAATCCCAGGGACCATCGCGCCCGATCGCCCAAATCCCCGTCGAGCTGTCCATAGATGGCGCCGCTGCGCGAGCTATATTCGCTCGAAACGACGGTGAGCGAATCGGAGTTTTGGGTGGCATCGAAAGGATCGATGTAAATCGCCGCGCTGGTATCGGTCAATGACTCGCGCAGCTCAAAGGCGTAGACGCCGACGAGCCAGGAGAGCCCGTGCGGCGATACTTGTGTTGGCGTATCACCCAGGCGAAATTCCAAGCTGCGCGTCGAGCGATGGCGTACCTGGTCCTCGGTGGCCTCATCGGTATAGGGCGCCCAGAGCACGGGATTGCCCCAATCACCATCGAAACCGTAGTTGATCTTGCTATCGGCATACGTGGCGATGGTGGTGAGAGTCGCTCCACCCAAGCCCGAGTAGGTCGAGCGGGCCGAAATACCGGTGGAATATTGGCGATCGACGCCGGGATTATCGGATTCCGTGGTGCGGCTGTTGTCGATGGCGAACGCGTCGTAGCCATTGTTGATCTGTGTACGCATCAACGTCAGGTCGACGCGCCAATCCTCATTCGGCTGCAAGCGCCACTTGCCGCGCATCGTGAGCTCGTCGCGGTTGTCGGTGTCGCTGCGGCCCAGGTAGGCGTTGTGATAGAAGCCGTCGCTGGTGTACTGCTGCACTGCGAGCCGGAACGCGGAATCAAGCGCGCCCACCGGACCGGTCAGCACCGCGCCATAGGAACGTTCGTTGTAGTCGCCGGCGTCGACTTCGGCGCGGCCGCCGAAGGTGTCGGACGGATCGGCGGTTTTCACGTAGATGAGTCCGGCCAACGCGTTGGCCCCGTACAGGGTGCCTTGCGGGCCGCGCAGAACCTCGATGTGATCGACATCGAACAGCGTCGCGGCTGACCCTAAGCCGCTGAAGTCGATGTCATCGATGAGAAAACCGACCGAAGGGTTCGGCGCACCTTGGTACTGCTGCAGTTCGCCGATGCCGCGGATCTGAAAGTACCGTGGGCGCGAGGTATCGCCCGCCCAATTCAGATTGGGTACCAGCGCCAATACATCCTCGAAATGCTGCTGACCTGCGTCGCGCAGCGTGGACTCATTGAGCACCGAGGCGCTGCCGGGCAGGTCTTCGAGAGAGACCGATCTTAGCGTGGCGGTGACGATGATTTCATCGAGCGGCTGGTTGTCGCCGGTCTCTGCGGCGTTTGCCGCGGGAACGAGGTTCACGGCGGCGATGAGAATACCAAGCGCGGAATAACCTCTACCCATGCTCCCTCCGCCGGTACTAACCGGATCAGGTTCAATGGGTTTGCTGGTGTGCGTCTGCCAGCATCTCAGGCCCTCTAGGCCACCCCAGCGTTTATTGCGAAAAAAACCCTAAGTGAAAAAAAGCGCGCGGATCGCGCCGATCAAGCCGCCCACAACCAGAATCACCATGGGCAGGAAAGTCATGCCATAGCCCACTTCGCGTTTGGAGGGGTCCTTGACATAAGTGTAAGCATAGAGCTCTCGGCCGATCAAATAGACCACGCCAAGCGCCGCCGCGACCAAGGGACTGAAGTAGTGCGAAAACAGATAGATTCCCGGCAAAAAAGCAATCAACTGCTCCAAGGTATTTTGCTGGACGCGGAAAAAGCGTTCGAAGATCTCATTGCCGGTAATCGCCGGCGCCTTCACGCCGTAGCGCCCTCTGGCTGCGCCGACCCTAAATCCGAAAACAATGAACTGCAGAACTGCGAGCGCAGTCACGATATCGACATAAGCCATGGAACTTCCTCCCCTGTTATTGGATTCTAGCACTCCGTCGCCGGCAGTTTTCCGTCAGGATCGTGATTCAATGAGCTTACCCCGTAAATCGACCCGAAACGGCACTCGTGGCTATGCCCACTTGGTGGAGATCGATGTGCCCGTCGCCCGCGTGTGGCGGGCATTGACCGAGCCTGGGTTGATCAAAATATGGTCAGGACAAGAAGCGGAAATCGACCCCCGCCCAGGCGGTATGTATCGTATCGGCAAACGCACCGGAAACTCACGGGAAGCGCACATCGATGTTTTCGAGGTCAACCGGCGCCTGCGGCTCATTTACCTGAACGGCAAGAATTCACCCCCGAGCGACAGCGCCGCGGTCGACGATTTCATCCTGGACACGCGCCGCGGTGAAGGCAAAACCTCGCTTAGGCTCTTGGGATCCGGGATTCCCGAGACGCCCGAGTGGGATCGAAGCTATGCCAGCATCCGTATGGGCTGGGAGCGCTTCATGGCCCGCATCAAGGTGACCTTGGAGAGTCCCCCCGTTGCCAAAAAACCCGTCAAAATCCTCCCGAAGGACCCGCCCCTGCCAGGGCTTGATTATTGATAGGGCGCCCTGAATCTCTTGTTATGCTTTCGCCTGGCGGCTACAAGGCGACAAGGAGAGGGCAATGCTTGGGTTTCTCATTCGCGCGGCGCTGGTTGCATTGGGGCTATGGCTGGCGACCGACTGGGTCAGCGGCGTCTCGATCGATACGCCTTCGACCTTGATCTTGGCCGGCATATTGTTGGGCGTGGTGAATTCCATCGTCCGGCCCATTGCGATTTTACTGACCCTGCCGATGACCATTCTCACTCTTGGCTTGTTCCTGCTGGTCATCAATGCCGGCATGGTTGCCCTCGTCGCGTGGATGTTGCCGGGCATGCATATTGCCGGATTCGGCGCTGCTTTTTGGACCTCGATCCTGGTGAGCCTGGTGAGCTTCGTCGGTTCGTGGTTCGTCGGCGGCAAAGGCCGCGTCGAAGTGATCCGCAGGCGCGGCTGACCCTTCGAGCCTTCCGATTATCCGCGCGGCCGCGCGCGCCATGCAGTTTTACGGTGACGAAGCCAACTCAAGCGCCTCGAGGCGCGGACCCGCGATTCGGCCGATATGCACCGAGGTGTCGTACAACACGACGCTGAATGCCAGCAGGGCGATCAGCAGGGCGATGGAACCCTTGACGTGCCGCGACTCAAATTTACGCGCCGCGCTGACAAAGCCGATGAGCGCCAACACGGCGGCGACGATGATAACGGCGTCGACGCTCGCCCGCTGCCAATAGCTTCCGCCCAAGTGCAGCCACATCCCGAACTCATCGAACGTCAGCGCCATGGCAACGCCATAGCCCAGCGCCGCGCGCTTGAGGTCCTTGTCGCAGCGCGCGCTGAACAACATGTATGCGGCCACGCCGGCCAGCAAGAATATTCCATAGTTCAAATGATGGACGTGCGTGCCATGCATGAAGAAATAAAGATTCGGCATGCGATTGGACATGATGAGCAGCACGATGATGCGTGCGGCGATGAAGGTAATGATGAAACCGAACAAGGCGCGGCGCGCGAGCGGTGCCGGCTCGATTAGAATTGGCGCGGCGGCTGCTTCGGGCGTTGAATTGTTTGGGGTTGGCACAGTGGAGCCTTGACGAATTTCGTTTGTTCCAACTTTATTGCGTTTTGGGCTCCGCCAACGTTTTTGGGTCCGTGAGGCTGCCGCCGGGCACGGTCAATATGCACACGCCGACGATAATGATTGCCATGCCGGCCAGTTGCAAGCCGGAGAGACGCTCATGCAGCACCAGCCATCCGAGGAGCGCGGCGATGGCGGGATTCACGTAGCTGTAGGTGCTGATGATGGTCGGGGTGGTGTGCATCGTCAGCCAACCATACGCGGTGTAGGCGAGACCGGAGCTCAAGAAAGTCAGATAGCAGAGCGCGATGATCCCCGGCGCACTCGGCGGCCAATGGATCGAGTCGCCGCGGGCGAATGCAAGAGTCAGCAGCATCAAGCCGCCCATGAGCATTTGCAGCGCCATGAACATCGTGGAACTCAACTGCGTGGTGATGCTGCGGTAATACAATGTGCCCAGCGACCAGGAGGCGCACGCCGTCAACACGCCGAGTTGCGCCAGCGAGCCTTTCGAAAACAGCGGACCTTTCGGCACCAGCATCAGCATCGCGCCAATGAAGCCAATCACCAACCCTAAGACCGCCGATCGGGTGAGCGGATGCCCGCGCCGTCCGAACACGCCGAGCCCCGCAATCCAGAATGCAGAGGTGCCGTTGAGCAGCGCCGTCTCGTTGCTGGGAAGATATTGAATGGACCAGGTATTCAAACCATTGCTGACGAACACCATGAAGAAACCGCCGATGGTCACGTGGCGCCACTCGGTCAGGCGCGTCGGCAAGCGTCCCCCGCCGTAGAATTCGGCAAGCAGCGCGAGCAATACCCCGGCGGTGACGAAGCGAATGCCGGCGAACAGCGCGGGTGGAAGATTCGCGACCGCTATCTTGGTAAATAGAAACGAAGACCCCCACACCAAGTAAATGATGCCGAGGCAGGCAGCAACTTTCGTGGAATGACGCGAGTCGCGCAATCTAGGCGGGCGCGGCGTTCCGACCCGGAATACCCATTAGCAATACCGAACAGCGGCGCTGCCGCGATTCATTCGACATTCCCCATGAGTTTTTTCACCGGCCGGCTAAGAACCAGGAGTATCGCGCCCACTCCCACGGTGAAATACACGATGTGCATGTACTGTCCAGGCATGGCGGGAATATTATTTGCGTCGAATTCTCCCGCAATGAGCCCCGCCACGAGGTTTCCGAGCGAAGTTGCGAGAAACCACATGCCCATCATTTGGCCGACGAAGCGCTTGGGGGCCAATTTCGTGTAGTAACTCAAGCCCACCGGGCTCAAGCACAACTCGCCGAAGGTATGCAGTAAATAGGTCATCAGCAGCCAATAAGGCAGTACTTTCGAGCCGTGAGCAACGATTTCTGCCGCCGCCGCCATGACCAGAAATCCGGAACCCATCAGCATCAAACCGAGTGCAAACTTGGCCGGTGCGGAAGGGTTGAGCTTGCGCCGCGCCAAGGCGATCCACATCCAGGCAAAAAATGGCGCGCACAAAACGATGAAAATGGAATTCAGCGATTGAAACCAGCCGGTTGGAATCTCAAAATTCAGCCACCCGATCATCCGGTCGGTATAGCGTTCCGCGAATAAGTTTAAAGATGAACCGGCTTGTTCGAATCCCGAGAAAAATAGCGCGCAGCCGACGAACAGCACGACCAGCACCACGCCGCGCCTGCGCTCCTCCGCCGTCAGATCCGCGAACAAAAAGTAGTAGGCGAAATACAGAATTCCCATGCCGGCGATGACGTAAGCGGCGCCTCGGCCCAATCGCAAGGCATCGATCGGAATCCAGCCCACGCTCGCGGCCAGAACCACCAGCGCCAGCGCAGCCACGCCAACCCACAACCGCAGCCACTCCTTCGAGCGCGGCACCAAGGTATGGTCGCCGCCGGCCGCGTGCACGGGCGCGGCACCCACCCCGGCGTCCCCCAGATACTTGCGCGTGAGATAAAACTGCACCACGCCGATGATCATGAACAGCGCGCCGGCGCCAAATCCCGCGCGCAGGCCGAAGATCTTCTGCGCCAGAGGAATGACCAATGGACCTAAAGCACCGCCGATGTTGATGCCGATATAGAAAATCGTAAACGCCGAATCGAGACGCGCTCCGCCTTCCGGGTATAAGCCGGCCACGATGGCGCTGACGTTGGGTTTCAGCAGCCCAACGCCCAGAACGATGACCAGAAGACCGATGTAGAAACCCTTTGGACTGGTCGAAATCG
>Ga0307476_10001192_pt1 | contig 16340 bp, 10 predicted proteins | sample atmos_gasesECM2C_2_FD_203314 | JGI IMG/M metagenome (GOLD analysis project Ga0307476, IMG submission 203314) | Hardwood forest soil microbial communities from Morgan-Monroe State Forest, Indiana, United States - atmos_gasesECM2C_05 | ecosystem: Environmental > Terrestrial > Soil > Temperate... | reverse complement strand
CCCGCCTCTGCCCCCTGCCGCCGATAGGCTACCACGACGCGTTCCCCTATCCAAACCCTGCTTCTGGGAACCGAACGATCGGGACCGCGCGACCGGTTGTGAGATTTGGCTAGGTTACGTTAGTGCGCCAGGGGTTCGGTGATGCGGTAGGCGAATCCGGGTGTGCTCATTCCGCCCGAAGTAACGCACTCCGACCGTAATTGCGGCCCGTCATCCAATGGTGTCTACTCTGGATCGTAGAAAAGCAACACCCAATTGTCGAGATGTTGTTCTCCTTCTAGCTTCAGGAATGAACCGAGTCGTACTGGGAGGAATGTGGGATCCTGCAGGTCATCCATCACAATAACCCTGCGGAACTGGCGAAAAAAGTTACTCGCGGTGGCATCGTGCCTCTCAACTCGCTCTAAGGCAGGCATCAAATCTGACTCAATGTCGCGAAGCCCCTCCTTTCGTTCCTCTCCAGACCACGATACCGCTTCCGCCCAAAAACCCAACTGATACATTGCTCTTGCAGGATTTGGGTCAGTGACGACTGCTTGTAAATAGCCACTGTCCTTCCCGCTGAAGTAGAGGTATAGGGCCTGGCGGAAGCGGTGTATGTCCCGGTTCTGCTGCGGCGTGAGCATTACTTCGGCGTCGGTACAAAAAAGTACCGGCCCCCTTGCTAGCAGGGCGACCCAACCGCAGGCATCATCGACGACCCGTGAACGCGCAATCAAAAGATCTCCCTCGGCAGGCTGCCAGGAACTCAGCAGACGCGCCACCTCCGCCTGTTGCCGGTTGACCAGCAGGAACGCGCTATATGTTCCCAGAGATAGCAAGATTCCGTTCAGCACTAGAACCCCTAGCGCAGCTCCAACCGCAATGCGTATTTTGCTGGATTGGTCATGCATGCGAACCAGCGCCACGGATGCCAGGAACGTAAAGAGAACGGCAGCCGTGGAATGCGCGAAGTAAGCCGCATGATGCGACAACAGCAGGACGGCCGCGGGAACCACAGCATCACCCAGCATAAATAACGCATTGGCTGCGCCCAGACCGACCAGCGGCCACTTCACTTCCGCGGGCAGAGTCTTGCTAAGAACCGTGGCGACGGTCAGCAGGCACAATAGCAGCCAGGTTCCGCCGACCAAATGAGGCAGCAACTGCGGTTGAAAATGGATCGGGGAAGAGTGGCTGGCGTAGATGCTAAATGAGCCGCGCATCAGAAATACCCCGTCTGCGATTGCGCACGCCGTGCCATAAACAAGGGGAACATGCCAGGCGTCACGCGGACCCCGTGAAAACATCCGCCATAAGACGCTAACAAACGTTAACCCGGCCATCATCAACGTGGCATAGGGAAAAGCCGAGAGAGCGAGCAATTGCAGGACTCCCATACCAACCCAACGATAGAAGCCTTTCTCTCGCAGGGCACCCATCTGCAATCCGAGATAACCCAAGAGCAGGGGCGTCGGAATCTGGGGCGTAAAAGCGCGCATGAAAGGGAGAGCGAGACTCTGGAAGCCGGAAAGAGACGGCAAGTGAACCCACGCGGTCAGCAAAAGCTTTGCCATGCCGATATCGACCAGCATCAGCAGGCCTAGACCGGCAATTCCGACCTCGCGTGAACCCGTTGGCAAGAAACACTCGAATAACCAGAGCGTCACAGCGCAGAGCAATCCCCACCAGAAGAGGTTCCAGAGGAACATCGCGAGCCACATGTGGCCGGCCAGTAGTTTGTTCCACCCGCTGAACAGAGCGGCTCCCAGGCGGAATTTCAAATATGCCGTACCATTAGCGGGCACTGGGACCAGGTAATAGGGATTTAGGATTTGTCCGGGGCCAACCGTTCTAACGCTGCTTAAATTCAAATATAAGCTGAGATCGGGTGAAAACTCCGGGGGCAGGCGGGCTGCTCCGAAGTCCGCTCTGGCCCTCAGCGCAGGATAAGAATAAATAATGAGGACGAGCACAACTGCGGCGAACTGAGCCAGCGCTCGCCCTGCAGAATAGCGCCGGGCCTGTACGGGGTTATCGTTCTGCTGCGCTGCTGAGGGGTGTGCATCACGGAGCAGACTTGTCATCTTGTTGGCAGTGACCGGCGATCATTTGAAAGCGCGTTCCCGAGACAAGAAAAGCTCAGTGGTTCCAAGCGATGGCAGCCATTATATGTCAGAATTGCATTTCTCGGCGGCCTCGGCCTCCTGATATCATTCGGCAACTCAAGCACTGGGAACTGCGGGAAAGGCTCTGCCATGGGCTCACAATGTCGCGCTGTCGCCTATCTATCCGCATCCACGCCGGTAAACATGGGTGATTGGTGGTTCGATGTCGCGACCAGCGATCATTTCTGGATTCGGCGTCGGTTTGACATCATGAGACGGCTGGCGGATTCGGTGATCCGGAGTTCCAGGTACGCTGCCGAGATCGGCTGCGGCAACGGCTTGCTGCAAAGGGACATAGAGGACTACTACGGGATATCGGTCGCGGGATTCGAGCTTAATGAGGTCGCCCTCCAAAAGAACGTGAGCCGCCTGAGCCCGCTTTACTGCTACAACATCCATCAGCGCAACCCGGAGTTCCGCGCTCACTTCGATCTCTTGTTGTTGTTCGATGTGCTTGAACATGTTGAGGATGAGTCGGGATTTCTGCAATCTGTAAAGTTCCATTTGGCGGAATCCGGGACTCTCTTGATCAATGTTCCCGCACACCAGTTCTTCTATTCCGACTACGACCGCGCTGCGGGGCACATTCGACGCTATTCCGTGAGTCAGCTGGCGAAAGTCGCGGAGAGAAATGGTCTCAAGGCGCGCGCTGTTACTTATTGGGGCCTTCCCCTCGTTCCGCTCCTCTTGCTGCGTAAGGCGATGAGTATGCAGCGCAGCAACGGCAAGGCCGGATTCGACGCGCGGGGGAATACCATAAACACCCTCCTATCGTTCCTGGCACGATGGGAGCCCCTTCCGCAGAGACTCCTGGGTACGTCTGTTATGGCTGTCTTGGAGAACCAGGCTTAGGCGCGTGGAAAGGAGCCTCATGACCGAGCAACCGAGCGTTTCCGTCGCGATCCCAGTTTACAACGAAGAGGCGGTGGTGCCCGAGTTGCTTCGGCGGACGCGAGGCGTTCTTGATGAAATTCCGGGGGGCCCGCATCAGATCGTCCTAGTGGATGACGGAAGTTCAGACCGCACCTGGGAACTTCTGGAAAGGGCCGCCGAAAAAGATCCTCGGCTGGTCGTGATCGCGCTCTCCCGTAATTTTGGTCATCAGACCGCCCTGGCAGCGGCCCTGGATCACGTTTCGGGCGATGTGACCGTACTGATGGACGGGGATTTGCAGGATCCTCCCGAGGCCATCCCCATTTTGCTGGACTTCTATCACCAGGGGTATGACGTGGTGTACGTGCAGCGCGTGAACCGCAAGGAGGCCTGGTGGCTCCGCGCCTGCTACTACCTTTTCTATCGGCTACTCGCTGCCCTCTCTTCGATTCAGTTGCCGCTTGATGTGGGCGACTTCAGCCTCATGTCGCGCCGCGTCATCCAGGAGATCAGAAGGATGCCAGAACACCATCGCTACCTCCGTGGCATGAGGACGTGGGTCGGATTTCGCCAGATTGGTGTTCCTATCGAACGTGCAGCCCGCCGCGCGGGTCGTACGAAATACAGCCCACTGAGCTTGCTCAAGCTGGCCTCGGATGGGATTTTCGCTTTTTCCATCGTCCCCCTGCGGGCTGCGGCGATTTTCGGCGCGGCCGCGACAGGTTTGTCGGTGCTGTATTCCATCTATGCGCTGTACGTGAGGTTTCGATTGCACGCGCCCCAAGGCTTCACCGCATTAATCCTGGCGATCACTTTTCTTTCCGGGGTAAATCTCTTCTTTCTGGGAATCATCGGAGAATACGTTGGACGCGTGTACGAAGAAGCGAAGGGGCGTCCGCACTACGTGGTTCGCAAGATGGTTGGGCAACGCAGTCTTGGCAGGTGGGGGGCGACCCCGCGCATAGATATACCAGATGCGCTGGAGCGAAACGGCACCGACTATGACTAGAAACTAACGATCGTTGTGACGGTGGAGGCGCGAATCATTCGCCTACGGTGTCTTTGTCCGTTGATTCAGTAACAGAATCAGAAACAGAGAACTCATGTATAATGATGAACTTACCGCATCATCGTGGGCGCTTAACTCAGCGGTAGAGTGCCATCTTCACACGGTGGAAGTCATAGGTTCGAATCCTATAGCGCCCACCATTTCTTTGGTGGTACTTCCCCGGCCGGCGGGACCCTTCGACTTCCCCCCTCGGCCTCGCTCGGGGCTTCGGCAAAAAGGCAGGCAGCCGGCGCTACTTTGTATAGCTGACTCTCCAGATCGAGTCCGAGCCGTCGTCGCTCACTAGCAGCGAACCATCCGGAGCCACCGTTACTCCCACCGGACGTCCCCATACGTTGCCGTCCGGCAGCACAAAGCCAGTGAGGAAGTCTTCATACTCGCCGCTGGCGTGGCCGGTCTGGTGCAGCGGAACGCGGATCACCTCGTAACCCACGCGGACTGCTTTGTTCCAGGAGCCGTGCTCGGAAGCGAAAATGTCTCCCTTGTACTCAGCCGGAAACTGCTGGCCTTCATAGAAAGTAAGTTCGAGAGACGCGTTGTGCGGCTGTAAAAGCACATCCGGAACGATCGCTTTGTCTTTCAATTCGGGATGCTTGCCCACATGCCGTGGATCCTGATGCCCCCCGATGTACCACCAGGGCCAGCCGTAGAATCCGCCCTCCTGCACGTGGGTGATGTAGTCGGGAACGAGGTTGTCACCCAGCGCGTCACGCTCATTCACCGAACACCATAGCTCGCCCGTCTGCGGATTCACCGCAATCCCCCCTCCGGCATTGCGAATGCCATAGGCATACACACTCAGCGTGCAGTTCGCGGGATCGCACACCAGAATGTCGGCACGGTCCTTTTCCCCTGGATGGGTGTCGGGGTCGTTTACGTTCGATCCTGAGCCAACCGCGACAAACATTCTCTTGCCATCCTGAGAGAATTCCACCGCTCGCGTCCAGTGCCCGCCCGTATTTGGAAGATCGGCGATATGTTGCGGAGCGCCGCTCGCTTTCAGATCGCCATTGTGATAAGGGAAGCGAACCAGTTCGCTGGTGCTGCCCACGTACAACCATTGCGGATCCGGTCCGGGAGGATAGAACGCCAGGCCGTACGGATGCTTCAACCCGCTGGCAAAAACGGCTGATTGCTCGGGCTTCCCGTCGCCGGTCACCCCGCGATACACGCGGATGCGGCCGGGGTCGCTCTCGGTGAGAAAAATGTCACCGTTCGGAGCTGTGCGCAGTGTCCGAGGATTGTCGAGCGCGGCAGCATACAACTCCACCTTGAATCCGGGAAGCGCAACTGGCCAAACATCTTCCGGGCGCGCCACCAATTGCGGACCGTTCTCCGCTGATTGGGTGGCATACGGCTGCGGCAGGTCGGTCACCGTGATCTTGCGAACCGTGCCCGGCTTTTCATAGCGGAAGTCGGTGAAGGGTGGTGTCGGCGGTGAAGCTTTCAGCTTGGATGTGGCCGTGTCCGGCGGCGCGGCTGCTGTTTTCGGCTCCGCGTTCAGCGCCGGCAAGACTGAGGTCACATATGTAACGATCTTCCAGCGCTGGCTCGCCGGCAAGAATGCCCACGAGGGCATCCCATTATCCTTGTCGCCCCGAGTGATAAACCAGAACACTTCCCCAGGCTTGACGGAATCCAGCTTGCCATCCACCAGCGACGGTACGTTGCCGGTGCCTTTTCCCAGCTTGCCGTGGCACGACAGGCAATTCTTCGCATACAACGGTTTGCCCGCCTGCGCCGCAGCATCGTCACCCTCATACGGATTCTTCATCGCTTGGGCCGAGGCCGGTGCGTTGTGGAACTTCGTGTCTACATCCGTTGCGAGAAGCAGCGCAGCTGGCAGCAGGATCGCGGCTACAATAGGTGAAGGGGCGAACAAGCGCATAATCCTCTCCGAGATATCTCAAACGGGATCGAACCCGGCACTTTGGATGCACTGAGGTTGCGTTGGGATTGTGAGAAAGAAAGCTTTTCAGCCTGGCTGCGATCCGCGTTCACTCACTTCACTTTTGTCCAGAAGTCCCTTTGGTGACCTGCTCGTACCAAAGCCGGTGATAAGTTCGTGCCCAGGCGCGAGAGACGCGTCCGTGGACCATCGCGTAAAACGATTCGGGCTCCATGAAGACGCTCATGTAAATGTGAATGATGAACGCTCCGATGGTCGCCATCGCCGCGACCACGTGTACCGTGACCGCCAGATAACGCAGCCAGCGCAGGCTCCACGGGATGGATTCGACGAACCACAGCCCCAGCCCCGAAATCAGCAACAGAATCACACCGGAAAACATCAGCCAGAAGAAGAGCTTTTGGCCGAAATTGAAGCGGCCCACCGGCGGCAGCTTCTCATCATCATTTTCGACATAGTGATTTATCGCCTTCCCCCAGCGCCGGTCCGCGTCGGTCGTAGCAAGGTCGCCGCGCCAGATTTTATACATCCATCCCACGGAGAGCGCGAAGGCCAGCCCGAACCAGGGATGCCAGAAGCGAGCTGTCGGTCCACCCCCAACCACTGCTGCCAGCCAGAACATGTAAGGCGACCAGAAAGCCAGACCTGTGATCAGGCAATAGATGTAGGTCAACGCGCCAAGCCAATGTTGAAGCCGCTCACTCAGCGTGTAGCGAACAATCTCGCCGCCAGATTCGCCGCTCGCGCGGTCGGATGAAATGACGTGCGACGTGCTCACGGTTTCCCTCCGTTCTCATGCTTCTCCGCGTCTACTTCTTTCGGGCCGTAGCGCAAGTAGTGCAGCGTCACGCCGAGGATGCCGCCCAGCATGGCGAGATTTCCAATCCACTTCGCCGGCCCTTTCCAGAACCGCACCACCCAGGGAATATGCGGATCTTTCGGCAATCCGCCATAAGCCTCGGGATTGGTCAGGTCGTGAAGCACGTAGATGACGCCAGTTCCACCCACGCCCGCCGGATCGTAGACTCCGGCTTTCTCGATTCCATAGTTCTCGCGAAGCTGCTTGGCCCGAGTCTCGGCGAGGTCCAACATGTCGTCCTTGGTTCCGAAATGCAAACAGCCGGTGGGGCAGGACTTGATGCAGGCCGGTTCCAATCCCTCGCTCACGCGATCGACACATAGCGTGCACTTGAACATCTTCTTGGTCTTGGGATTGAACTTGGGAATATCGAACGGGCAGCCGCTGACACAATATCCGCAGCCAATACAATTCTGCTGTTGGAAATCCACAATCCCATTCGTATACTGCACGATCGCGCCGTCCGCGGGACAAGCTGCCAGACAGCCCGGATCGGCGCAGTGCATACACTGATCTTTGCGCATCAGCAGGGTGATGCTGCCGTCTTCGCGTTCGTGCTCGTTGAACTTGATCAGGTTCCAGTAATTCCACGTCGTCTCCGGCATGGTCTGGTAGCTGTTGTCGAACACCGTATCGGTGAATGTGTACCCGTTCCACTCGAGGCAGGCTACTTCGCAGGCTTTGCAGCCGATGCACGTCGTCGTATCGACCAGCTTGCAGACCTGATAATCGCGCTCGACGTCATCGCCGGGAGCGGTTCCAGCGTGACCGGAAATTCTGCGGACTGCTAAAGTTGCCTGGCTCATAAGAACATTTTGTAATTTGGTAATTGTGTAATTGGGTAATTTGAAACCTCACGTTGCGCTGCGCACGGCGGTTTTCAAATTACAAAATTACCAGGTTACTCAATTACCAAATTTTCCTCATGCTTTTTCCACCTTGACCAGAAAGCCCTTGGATTCAGGTGTATGCGCGTTCGGATCAGTCACCGCGGGCGTGAGAAGATTCGCCGGTGTTCGGGCGTCTTTGCCCTGATCCTCCTTGATTCCACGGAAGCCCTGGTGAATCGGCAGCCCGATCGGATACACCTTCTTACCATCGATCATAAGTGGCTTCAGCCGGCGGGTCACGAAGGCTTTGGCGATGTAGGTTCCGCGGGCGCTGATCACTTTGACCTTATCCGTTCCCTTGATTCCTTTCTCCTCAGCCAATTCCACCGGCATCTCCACGAACGGTTCGGGAATGAGCTGGACGTTCATCGGATTGTTTTTTGTCCAGTAGTGATAGTGCTCAGTCAGCCGATACGTCGTGCAGACGATGTTGTATTCCGCCGGATCGCCGAACTTGTCGTATGGGGTCTTGAATTTCTTCACCAGCGGATTGTTCGACTGGTCCGGATGCAGCAGGTTCTTGGTAGGGCTTTCGATCGGTTCATAGTGCTCCGGGAATGGGCCGTCCGCCAACGCTCCGATCGGAACAAACAGTCGACCCACGCCCTCCGCATTCATGATGAACGGTCCCATGTGATCCTTGGGGTGGGAGTCGGGCTTGAAATCCGGCACGTCATTGCCGGCCCAGGTTTGAGACGCTTCGTTCCACCACACCTGCTTGCGCTCCGGATCCCACGGTTTTCCATCAGGGTCGCACGAAGCACGGTTGTAAAGAACGCGCCGATTTGCGGGCCATGACCATGCCCAATTGGGAAAGATGCCTAGCCCGGACGGATCTTCGGTGCCGCGTCGCGCCAGCTGGTTGCCGGCCTCAGTCCAGCATCCCGAATAGATCCAGTTCCCGCAGGCAGTCGTGCCGTCGTCTTTGAGCCATGCAAACCCCGGAAGCTGCTGGCCGGTCTTGATCACCTGCCCCGTCTTTTCGTCTTTCAACTCCGCCAGCGCTTTGCCATTTAGCTCCATCGCCAGTTGCGATAGTGGCGGATGCGCTGAGTCGGCATATGGCCAAGTCAAGTTAAGAATCGGATCGGGAAATTTTCCGCCCTCTTTTTTGTAGAGGCTGCGAACCCGCAGAAAGATCTGCGCGACGATGTCCTGGTCGAGCCTGGCCTCCCCCGGAGTTGGCACGGCGGCGTATTTCCACGTCACCCAGCGGGCCGAGTTCGTCATGCTTCCGTCTTTTTCGGCGAAGCCGGCACAGGGCAGCCGGTATACCGTAGTGTTGATAGTCTTTTGCTCATCGACAGCGATTCCCGGAGCGCGCCAGAACTCGCTGGTTTCGTCCGGATAAATCTCACCGACAACCAACCAATCGGCCTTTTTCAGTGCATTGATGTTCTTGTTGGTGTCCGGGCCGACCATCACGCCGTTCATCCCGAAGGCCATCATGCCCTTGACCTTGCCGTTGTACATGTCGTCCCAGATATGGGTCCACGAATAGTCGCGGTCGATCTTGGGCAGGTAATCGAAAGCGAACCCATTCTCCTTCGTCGCCGCCGGACCGTACATGGCCTTGAGAAGCGACACCATAAACTTTGGCGTGTTCGAGTAATAATTGAACGAATCCCAGACAGATGGCTTCGAGGCGGTTGGCGTGGTGCGTTTCAGATATGCGGCGAGTTCTGTGTTGGCCGGAATCGGCGCTTTCAGGTATCCGGGCAGGCTGTCGTACAGACCAGCCATATCGGTCGCTCCCTGAATGTTCGAATGGCCGCGCAGCGCATTGACGCCTCCGCCCGCTCTTCCCACATTGCCAAGCAGAAGCTGAATCATAGCCGCCGTGCGGATGATCTGCGTGCCGAACGTGTGCTGGGTCCAACCGACAGCATAGATGATGGTCGCGACCTTCTTCATGTCGCCATCTTTCCGCACAGATGTGAACATGTCGATGGCTTTGAGATATTGTTCTTTGGGAATGCCTGTAATTCGCTCGACGAGTTCCGGCGTGTAGCGCGAATACTGCTGCTTCAGCAGTTGGAAGACGCAGCGCGGGTGCTGCAAGGTCAAGTCGTAGGCCGCATTCGGCGGCAGTCCCGGCGGCGCCGAAGACGCCGGCTGTGCGGAATTCGCCTTCCCGCTGACGTCACCGCCCTGTTCGTAATTCCAGGTCGATGTGTTGTACGCGCCGGTCGCGGCATCGAAACCTGAGTACAAACCGTCCTCCGGAAGTTTGAAACCCTCCTTCACGACGAACGCGGCGTTCGTGTAGTTCACCAGGTAATCTTTCGCGATGCGGTTGTTTTCGATCGCGTAGCGGATCAGCCCGCCGAGGAAAGCGATATCGGTGCCCGCGCGGATCTGGCAAAAGAGATCCGCCGTGGACGAGGTTCGGGTGAATCGGGGATCGACGGAAATCAGCTTGGCGTTGCGATTGCGTTTGGCCTCCATCGCCCACTTGAATCCGCAGGGATGGTTCTCGGCGGGATTGCCGCCCATGATCAACATCATGTCGGTGTTCTTGATGTCGATCCAGCCATTGGTCATGGCCCCGCGTCCAAATGTTGGTCCCAAACTTGAGACCGTGGGGCCGTGTCAAACACGGGCTTGGTTTTCCATATAAACCAAGCCCAGACTCCTCATGGTCTTGACGACCAGATAATTGAACTCATTCGTATCCGTGCAGCCGCCAATGAATGAAATTCCTTCGCACCGGTTCGCGGTGCGCCCGTTCGCGTCCTTCTCCACGAAGGTATCGTCGCGTGTCTTCTTAGTCCAGCGCGCAATCTCATCCAGAGCTTTATCCCAGGAGATATCCTCCCACTCGGTCGCGCCAGGGCGTCGCACCTGCGGCTTCAACAGCCGCCGTTCATTCAGAATATCTTGTTCGAGCGACGCACCTTTGGGACACAGCGTCCCGCGATTGGTGGGATGGTCGGGGTCGCCCTCGACGTGAATTACCTGCGGGGTGACGTTCTTGGCGCGGTCGCCGATCGTGTAGATCAGCACACCGCAACCCACCGCGCAATACGGGCACGTCGATCGGGTCTCGGTGGCGCGCGCAATCTTGAGTTCTTTGAGCTGCGCCACCGCGGGAGTCAGATCGAATCCAAGAAGAGAGAAGCCCGCACCACCAGCGAGCGCGCCTTTTAGGAAGGTCCTGCGGGAGAATTCCATTGCATCCTCCGACTAATTCGATCAAGCCGAGCGGACTGCACTCCAAATTTTCAGAAACTATAATCCTACTGCCAGTGCACAGTCAACGCAGCCCCTAAGATTTAAGGATGAACCCCCCGACCCCTCGGTTGCATGCCCCGAGCCGAAGCCCCATAATCGCCCGGTGGCCATGACTCCCTGGCAGCAGCGCATCCGGCGCGCCGAGCACCTCGCCGCCCAGCATCCTTTCGCCGCGGAGATTCTCGGCTTCTACATCCACGTCGCCCGCTTCCAGGAACAACTGTACGAGCGGCTCAACCGCGTCGGCGCTTCAAGCAGTGGCGCCAGCGTCCCGCCGGCTATCAAGTTTGCGTCCCGCCAACTCTCCGGCCAGCAAGATGCTGGCGCTACAAAGACGCTCGTCGCGAGCTTCCCTGCATTTCTCTCGCTGATCGAGGAACATGGTCCAGCGCTCCTCGCCCAGGTTGCACACGATCTGCGCCGCTCAGACCCCGATTCCTTGCCGGACCTCTTCACCCAACGGTGGGCCGACACGGACTCTCCCACCGATCCCCAGGAATTTCTGGTACTCACCTTCCTTCAGCCCTACGCCGAATTCGCCCGCTCCCGCGCTCCGCTGGAACTGGAGGGCTACACGTCTCTGCTCTGCCCCTTTTGCAACCGCAAACCTGCGCTGGGCGTCCTCCGCCAGCAAGGCGACGCTGGCCGCCGCAGCCTGCTGTGCGGGGTCTGCCTGACAGAATGGGAGTTCCGCCGCGTCGTTTGTCCCGGGTGCGGTCAGGAAGATCACGCTAAGCTTCCGGTCTACACCGCTGCCGAGCTCCCCTACATTCGCGTCGAGTGCTGCGATGACTGCAAGACCTACATCAAATGCATCGACCTCACCAAGAACGGCCTCGCCAACCCTCTCGTCGACGAACTCGCCTCGGTCCCGCTCAGCCTATGGGCGCAACAGCACGGTTACGCCAAGCTGCATCCCAACCTGCTCGGAATGTGACCCAAGTTACCATCGCCGACTTTTCCCCCTCAGGCGACTTGTAACTTTACTTCCCTGATACAACCCCATCCCGCAAAACTTTATCAGACTGCAATAAAGCCGTGTAAGCTAGGAAAACCAGCACCTCAACCCATCCCTGCAGACGGAGCGTTTCATGCGATCTTGGAAGTTGCTTCTGCCGCTACTAGCGTCAACTCTGTGCTTCGCCCAGCAGCCGGATCGCGTCGCCGGTCCGATCGATCCCAGCCACATGGTCGCGCTTCAGAATCACGTCCCGCCCCTAGCCCAGTCCAGGTATGAACAGGGGCTGATCGATCCCTCCCGTCCACTGAACGTGACCATGATGTTCACTGCCACGGCAGAACAGCAGGCGGCGCTTCGAGAGTTACTCGAGAAGCAGCAGGATCCAGAGTCCGCGAACTTCCACAAATGGCTGACTCCAGAGCAGTATGCCGACCGTTTCGGTCTCAGCCAGAACGACATTAATAGGATCACCGCTTGGCTCCAGTCGCAGGGTTTCAAGGTCGTCTACATCGCGCGCGGTCGTGACGCCGTGACCTTCAGTGGCGACGCCGCGCAGGTGCAGGGCGCTTTCAAAACGGAAATCCACGCCTACGACGTGGATGGCAAGATGCACTTCGCAAACTCGATCCCACCCATGATCCCGGCTGCTTTGAGCGGTATCGTCGGCGGGTTCCGAGGCCTGCACAATTTCTTCCCGCGTCCGCAGCTCCGTCCCCACCCCGACTACAGCGTTACCGGCGCATCCACGCACGTCCTTGCCCCAGGCGACCTTGCTACGATCTACAACATCAACCCGCTGTACCAGCTCCCTACGCCAATTGACGGGACAAACCAGAAGTTGGTCGTGGTCGGGCAGACTGACATCTATCTCGCCGATATCAACAATTACCGCGGCGGCTTCGGACTCTCTACCATCCCGAGTTCCGCCTCTTCCTGCGCTCCAAGCACGACGACTGGCGAGGTCGGCGTTATCTCAGCTCCTTGCGACACCACCAACTTTCAGCTCGTCATCTCGGGCACTGGGGGCGATCCGGGCTTGAGCACCGGTGACATCAGCGAATCGGACCTCGACATTGAGGTGTCGGGCTCCGTTGCCCGCAATGCGCAGATCATTTTCGTGACCTCGTCGGGCGGCGTGGGCGATAGCTGGAGCTGGGCCATAGACAACAATCTCGCGCCGGTCATAAGCATCAGCTATGGCCTTTGCGAGGCCTTTAACACATCCCCGCCTCTGGCCACCGAAGACCAGGAATTCCAAAAGGCGGCCTTGATGGGCATTTCTGTTTTCGCCGCCGCCGGCGACGCGGGCGCCGCAACCTGCGACGGCGATGCTTTCGGCCCCAACGTTACTAAGGCCACGCTTGGCCTGTCAGTCAGCTATCCGGCGAGCAGTCCATCGGTCACGGGCGTGGGTGGCACCGAGTTCAACGAGGGCACCAGCGCCAGCACGTATTGGGATCCACCGCCCACGACTAGCACCGCCAATTTTGGCAATTCGGCCCTGAGTTATATCCCAGAACTCGCCTGGAACGACACGAAGCTTGTTGGCAGTCTCGACGCCACAGGCGGCGGCCCCAGCAACTGCGAAAAAGCCTCTGGGATCACCACGGAAGCCGGGTTCGCTTTCTCGATCTGTGCCTCGCCTGGCGGTGGGTTCGCCAAGCCCTCATATCAGACCGCACTCACCCCGAGCGATGGCGTCCGGGATGTGCCCGACATCTCCTTCTCGGCCTCCAACGTGAACGACCCCTACATTATCTGCACCCCGCAGTCGGAGATTCAGGGTGATTCCAACGTAAGCACAAGCACCTGCGTCAGCGGCATCACCCCCGCGCTCGTAACGTACGGCTCGGCCTTCGGAGGCACGTCCGCCGCTACCCCAGTGGCGGCGGCAATGACCGCTCTTCTGAATCAGTACCTCGGGGCCAGCGGGTTGGCGAACATCAATACTCAGCTGTACAAGCTCTACGGCACGAACCCATCGGCCTTTAACAACATAAATACCGGCACGAGCGGGACAGGGGATGAAGATGCTTCTGATAACATCGTGCCCTGCACGTCCGGGGATCCGTCAGTCGAGCCTCTCGCCCTGCGATGCCCCTCGACGGACAGCTTCGGGTATTCGGTCGTCGGCGGCCCTAGCTATAGCTCGGTTACCGGACTCGGCTCCATAAACTTCGACTCGCTCTTCGCTGCGTGGGGCGCGTCTCGCGCCGGCACCACGACATCGATTTCGGCCTCTGCTTTGAATGTGAACTCGGGTAACAGCGTGACCTTCACGGCAACAGTCACTCCAGCGACGGCCACGGGAACCGTTACTTTCTACGACAACGGGTCCAGAACGGCCCTGGGGACGGCTACCCTCGCGAGCGGTTCAGCCGCATTCAGCACTACGACGCTGCCTCCAGGTTCGAACAGCGTAGTGGCTACCTACAACGGTAACGCGACTAACAATGTGTCGACATCCGCTGCTCCCGCAGTGGTTACAGTCACGGCGCCGTTCACCATGACTCCCACTCCAGCGTCCCGCACTGTCTCTGCGGGGCAAACTGCCACGTACTCCATAGCCATTGCGCCCGTGGGCGGCTTCACCGGTGCCGTAAGCTTCACCAACTCCACGGCCTCAAATCCTGGCAGTTGCACAACGGGTCTACCTGCGGGAGCGCTCTGCAGTTTCAGTCAACCGGGCGCCCTTCCCACTACCGTCACCCTGACCATCACAACTGCTCCTAACATGGCGTTGCCCTCGGGCGCGCAGGCGATCACCGTTACCGGCACCAGCGGCGGTACCGCGGTTACCACAACCGTCAGCCTGACGGTCACCGCAACCACCGAGACCTATACCCTCACAACTACTGCCGCAACCTTCGGCCCTGTGGCGGTGGGCGGAAGCGTCACGGTCAATGTCACGGTCAACAGCTCGACTGGCTTTATTGTGGGCAGCGGCACCGGCGCCACCACCGCTCTGCCGCTCACCTATACCTGTACCGGAAGTCCGTCTCTCGCAACTGCGGAAATTGCCTGCCAACTTCCGAACAATGGACAGCCCACTACGGCAACTGGGGTCGCAATCACCCTCGTGACCACGCCCCCGACGGCGCAACTGCGTCGGCCCTTGAGCGGAAGCCGCATCTTCTATGCCCTGCTGCTGCCCGGTTTGTTCGGAGTTGTTTTTGTTGTGGGATCGCGGACCCGCCTGCGATTGCTCAGTCTGATTGTGATTCTCGGCTTCTCGACGCTGTGGCTCAGTGCCTGCGGCGGCAGTGGCGGCGGCGGTTCCAAAACCCCGCCGAACCCGGGGACGCCTGCCGGCACTTATACTGTGACCATTGGCGCCACCACCGGTGCGCCTACCGGCGGGACCGCGATCACCAACTCCAATACGCCTTTTACAATCACGCTCAACGTGTCGCCATAAGCAGCGCAAGGCCAACCGCGCTCCGCCACAGGCGGAGCGCTTTTTCTTGCCTGTACCGTTCTTCTTTCCCCGCCTCGCCGCAGCCCGCAGCCCGCAGCCCGACAGTCATGTCCTCCTGTGCAAAAAGGCTTCCACTTTGCCCCTTGCGCGCCTGCGCCGGGACGAGTACCATTAGTTTGTTCTCATTGGCCTCGTTCCCGCGTGGGCCTTCCGCGTCCCAGGCCGTTCCCGGCGGCGCGACGGATTCCGATAACGGATAACTGATACGCAGAATTTAGATTTTTTTCACCAGTACGAGTTTGCATCAACAGTGAGCGGTCGATCGCGATTGCGTTCCAGCCCAACCCGCAATTCCGCATGGAAAGTGGGCCCTGCCCCCTCGAATGCATTCGCGAGTCTTTGATGGTTGACGGGTGTTGACTGAGTGGTTTGACCGAGCAAGTGGATAGGCCCCGCAAGAAGAGTGGCTGTGCGCCAACCCTGTGAGAGCCTGCCGCAACCCAAATGGGGAAACTGACATCGTGAGATTTTGCAGCCCTGCACCGGGTCGAAGACCCGGCCCAGCAGGTTTGAGAGGACTATGAACGCAGGACCATCAGGACAAGGACCAGGAAGACCCTCCGGTGGAGGAGGCAGAAGACGGCGTCGAGGACGCCGCCCCAACAATCCCCGCGGGCCCCGTCCCGCCGGCCCCAGCCAGGCGCGTCACAATCAGGACGGCATCTACACCGCGCCCATGGACCACAGCTATCGGGCCGCTCTGGCCGGCAACGGCAACAACGGCCAGGGAGCGCGCCGCCAACGTCCCGGCTTCGCTGCGCCTTTTGCGCCCGTCGATCCCGAGCCTCTGCCGGCATTGCGCGAAGATTCCAACTCGCGCATCTTTGCCTTCGTCGACGACCTGTTCTTCGCCGCCAAGATCCAAGAGACCGCGCGCAAACTCAACGTCAAAGTCGAGTTCGCCAAGAACGACAAAGACC
>Ga0307476_10001191_pt1 | contig 16346 bp, 14 predicted proteins | sample atmos_gasesECM2C_2_FD_203314 | JGI IMG/M metagenome (GOLD analysis project Ga0307476, IMG submission 203314) | Hardwood forest soil microbial communities from Morgan-Monroe State Forest, Indiana, United States - atmos_gasesECM2C_05 | ecosystem: Environmental > Terrestrial > Soil > Temperate... | reverse complement strand
GGAATCGGGGTCGAGCGGAACGTCGTATTCCTTGAACATCGCGCGCGCCGCTTCGCCCGACGGCCGCGGCTCGAGTTTCACGCGCATGTCGGTGGTGCCGGGGCCGCGCGCCTGCGCGAGATAAGCGGCAAGCTCCTTCTGGTGATAATCGAGAATGCCCGACGGCTTGCGTTCGCCGCCGACGAAGGTGCCGTAGACGTTGGCGTTCTTCATCAGCTCGATGATGGCGTTCCAGCCGGCCTCGTCGAAGCGGTGCTGCAACGGGAAGCTCGCGGTGTGGCAGCCGGTGCAGACCGTACGTACGATGCGCTTCATGCGGCCTTCTTCCGGCGTGCGCTGCGGCAAGGCGTCGAGCATCAAATTGCCGGGAAGCTGCTTGAAGGTCGCTTCCGGGTCGCTCATCGCCGTGAGCGTAAAATCCTGCTTGCGGTTTCCCGACAGATCGACCGCGCTTTTGGCGGTTTGATAGCTGAGCGCCTGCGCCCAGACCCGATAGCTGCCGGTGGGCAATCCCGGAAAATAGAAATTGCCGCCGGCGTCGGTGAACACCGTCGTGGTGATGGTGCCGCCGTCTGGCTTGGCCGACACCGTGACGCCGCCCATGGCCTTGCCGTCCGACGATTTGATCGTGCCGCTCAACAGCGCGTCGGCGAAGGCCGGCATCGAAACCAGGATCGCGGCGACGGCGGTGAGGCTCGCGATGATGAGACCACGGCGCATGGGGCTCTCCATATTTCTAGTCGGCGTCGCGCGACGAGCCGGCTTTGACAGGCGGCGGCGCGTCGGACGGCGCCGGAATGGTTTTGATATAGGCCACGATGGCGTCGATCTCGGCCGACTTGAAGTGATACTTGAAGCCCGGCATGCGCGGCGTGCCGTTGCTGATCACCTCGCGCATGGCGTCGGCCTTGCCGCCGAGCGTGTTCGTCGACAGCACCGGCCCATACTGCGGGCTCACCAGCTGCGGCTTGGTGTGACAGACGCGACATGATTGGTTGAACAACCGCATGCCGAGCCTGGTTTGATCGCCGCTTGCCGGCTGCGCTGCTGCGGCAATCGGCCAAAGCACAAGCGCCAAAGATATCGTCCACGCGCGGCGGCTCATGCGGCTTTTCTCCCGGCGATATTTTGTTCTTGCGCCAAGCCTACGCCGCCGCCGCGCTAAGGCGCAAGCGGTGAGCCGAGCATGCGCGCGGTATTGACGATCCAGGCAAGGTAACGCGAAAGCGGCGTGACGCCGGTAAGCCCGCCGCAGCCGGCCTCGAGTTTCGGCCCGGTCGACCAGCTCACCACGCCGATGACGACGCTGCGGCCATCCTTGTCGCGAAACACCGGCGCACCGGAATCGCCGGCGCAGGCGCCCAGCCCGGGGCTGTCGCCCCTGGTCTTGGGATCGAACAGCCGAATTTGCAGGTTGCCGGGCTGGCCGGTAGCGACCAGCGTTGCAGCACGCACCGTGCCGCCGGTGCGGCCGTCGCCGCGCACGGTGACGCCGTAGCCTGCGACCACAAACGCGTCGCCGACGACGACCGGTTCCTCCTCGGCGCCAAGCGGCACCGGCGGGATTTTCGCCGGCAGTGGCTCTGCGAGTTTGATCAAAGCCACATCGGCAGTAGCGAGATGACCGAACAGCCGCTTGAGATCGAACTGCGGATTGCGCTCGATGCGCGCGATATCCTTGAGCACCGGCCGTTCGCCCGGCGCGCTGGCCGCGAGCTTGTATTCGGAGTCCGGCTGCACGCAATGCGCGGCGGTGAGCAGGAGATCGCGCGCGATCGCCGTCGCCGTGCAGGCGGTGCCGCCCGAGCCCAGAATCATAACCACCGAGCGCCCGGCGCCGTCGGCTGCCGGCGGCGCACCGCCGACCATGGCGCGGGCAGGTGTGATCGCGAGCGTGGCGACGAGGCCAAAGGCGCAGAAACGAATGGGAGTCATCGTCACTTTCATCTTATGCCGGCAACGTTCACAGTGGGTCATTCCGCTGCGGAGGTCGTTTCGATGGACGTGCGCGAGGCTGTGGCCAGCCGGTATTCCTGCCGGGCTTTCTTGCCCAAGGCAGTGCCCGAAGCAACCGTGCGCGAGATCGTCGAGCGCGCGGCGCGCGCGCCGTCGGGCGGCAATCTGCAGGCCTGGCGCGTCTACGCCATCGCCGGCGCGCGGGTCGAGGCGCTCAAGGCGCTGCTTGCGCCGCGCAAGGACGAATTGCCGAAAGGCGAGGGCGGCGAATACCAGATCTTCCCGACCGATCTCAAAGAGCCCTACCGCACGCGCCGCTTCGCCGTCGGCGAGCAGCTTTACCGCGCCATCGGTGTCGCGCGCGAGGATCGTCCCGGCCGCTATCGTCAATACGCCAGGAATTTCGAGCTCTTTGGCGCGCCGGTCGGCCTGTTTTTCGCCATCGACCGCGCCATGCTGCCGGCGCAATGGGCCGATCTCGGCGGCTATATCCAGACCGTCATGGTGCTCGCCCGCGGCTACGGCCTGCACACCTGCCCGCAGGAAGCCTGGATCACTTGGCAGCGCACCATGCGCGATTTCCTGCGGCTGCCGCCCGAACTGATGCTTTTTTGCGGCATGGCGCTCGGCTATGCCGATACCCAGGCGCCGATCAATTCCTGGCGTTCGCCGCGGGAACCACTCGATTCGTTCGCGACATTTGAGGGGTTTGCAGGCTAGCCGCCCTAAATCAGCCGTTCAGGCGCGGTTCAGTGCTCCCGACGTAGGATCGCTCATGCACGGTTTTCATCGGTTCGCCATTACGGCATCGATAATTCTTTGGCTTGCCCCGGCACGCGCGGCCGAGCCGGGGCACGCTTGCCTCGATCAAAAAGAGCGCCGGGCCGAAATTGAGAGCGGCCGCGTGGTGCGGCTCGACACCGCCCTGCGGATGGCCAGGAGCAAGGTGCCGGGCGCCCTCGTGCGGGCGCGGCTTTGCCGCGGTAACGATGGCCTCGTCTATGTGCTGACAGTGCTCGCGCGCGATGGCAAAGTGGCACGGCTGACCGTCGACGCCGTGAAGGGGAGCCTCGTCGGCGGGCTCTGAGCGAAGGTTTTAACCGGAGCCATTAAGTTTGCGCCTTCTCGTTGTCGAAGACGATCCCGATCTCAACCGGCAGCTCGCCACCGCGCTGACCGACGCGGGTTATGTGGTAGACCGCGCCTTCGACGGCGAGGAGGGGCATTATCTCGGCGAGAGCGAGCCCTACGACGCCGTCATTCTCGACATCGGCCTGCCGAAAATGGACGGCATCTCGGTGCTGGAATCCTGGCGCCGCGCCGGCCGCGCCATGCCGGTTTTGATCCTCACCGCGCGCGACCGCTGGAGCGACAAGGTGCAAGGTTTTGATGCCGGCGCCGACGACTATGTCGCAAAACCGTTTCATCTCGAAGAAGTGCTGGCGCGGGTGCGCGCGCTCTTGCGCCGCTCTGCCGGTCACGCCAAGAGCGAATTCACTTGCGGACCGGTCCGGCTCGATACCCGCACCGGACGCGTCGCTGTCGACGGCAATCCTGTAAAACTCACCTCGCACGAATACCGGCTGTTGTCCTACCTGATGCATCACACCGGCCGCGTCGTCTCCCGCACCGAGCTTGTCGAGCATCTCTACGACCAGGATTTCGATCGCGATTCCAATACCATCGAAGTATTTGTCGGCCGCATCCGCAAAAAGCTCGGCGTTGACGTGATCCAGACCGTGCGCGGTCTCGGTTATCTGCTCACGCCGCCCGATGCGCGCTAACTCGCTCGCGCTCCGCCTGTTTCTATGGGCCACCGGCTGGACCGTGGTGATTCTCATCGTCACCGGCATCGCATTGTCGACACTCTACCGCCACGCCGTGGAGCGCGCCTTCGACCGCCGCCTCGACGTCTATCTGCGCACGCTGGTGGCCGACGTGGCGTCGCCCGAGGAAGGCAGCGACAAGTTTCCGCAATCGATCGGCGAGCCGTTGTTCGAATTGCCGCTGTCGGGCTGGTACTGGCAGGTGAACCGGCTCGACAGCAAAAAGCCCGAGGTGCATTCGTCGCGCTCGCTTTGGGACTCAGGGTTGCCACGCCTGCCGGTCGACCGCTCGGCGTCCGCCGCCGAAGCGAGGCAGGGCTACGCCGACGGTCCGGAGGAGCAAAGGCTTCGCATCGTCGAACGCAATATCGATCTCGGTGACGACGGCCGCTACCTGATCGCGGTCGCGGGCGACGCTTCCGAAATCGATGACGAAACTCGAAGTTTTGACCGCGCCATCGGCATGACCTTCGCAGCCCTCACCGCGGCGCTGCTGATAACTACAGCCTTGCAGGTCCGCTTCGGCCTGGCGCCGCTCAAGCGCATTTCGGCGAGCCTTGCCGCCATCCGCTCCGGCCGCGCCGAGCGGCTGGAAGGCGATTTCCCGTTCGAGATCGCCCCGCTGGCGCGCGAGACCAATGCACTGATCGACGCAAATCGCGAGATCGTCGAGCGCGCCCGCACCCATGTCGGCAATCTGGCACATGCGCTCAAGACGCCGCTTTCGGTCATCGTCAACGAGGCTGCGGCGCGCGGCAACGATCCGCTGGCGCACAAGGTGCTGGAGCAGACCGACATCATGCGCGATCAGGTGGCGCGCCAACTCGAGCGCGCGCGCCTTGCCGCACGCTCGACGGTGGTCGGCACGCTGATCGACGTGCCGCCGGTGGTCACCGCGCTCGCCCGCAGCATGGAGAAGCTGCACCGCGAGCGCGACATCGCCATCGACGTCGACGTGCCCGCCCACGCGCGCTTTCGCGGCGAGCAGCAGGACCTCGAAGAGATGGTCGGCAATCTGGTCGACAATGCCTGCAAGTGGGCGCAGTCGCGCGTCGCCATCGAGGTGGTGGCCGACCGGCCGGCGTCGGACAGCGCAAAGCACGAAGCAGGCGACGGCGGCGACAAGTCGCGGGTGCGCATCATCGTCGACGACGACGGGCCGGGCCTGTCTCCCGCCGAGCGCGAGCAAGTGGCGCTGCGCGGCGCCCGGCTCGACGAGACCAAGCCCGGCTCCGGCCTCGGCCTGTCGATCGTGGTCGAGCTCGCCAGCCTCTACGGCGGGGTGCTCACGCTCAGCACCGCGCCGATCGGGGGCTTGCGCACCGAACTGGCGCTGCCGGGGGGCTGATCCCCTCCCATCCGTGCGTCAGCAAAGCGGTCCTTGTGCGTAGCGGCGCAAGGCTGCAGCATATCCACCGAAGGCGTTCATAAGGGGAGGGCCGGCCATGAACTTGTCTCGCCGTCATTTGCTTGCTGCTGGAAGCTCGGCGTTCCTGGCCGGCGCGATTGGGTCGCCTTACGTCGCGCGCGCCCAGCAGGCGCAGTGGATCTACAAATACGCCAACAATCTTCCCGAGACGCACCCGATGAATGTGCGGGCGCGGGAGATGGCGGCGGCGATCAAGCAGGAAACCAATGGCCGCTTCGACCTGCAGATTTTTCCATCGAGCCAACTGGGGTCAGATACCGACACGCTGAGCCAAGTCCGCTCCGGCGGCGTCGAGTTCTTCACGCTGTCGGGGCTGATCCTGTCGACGCTGGTGCTGCCCGCTTCGATCAACGGCATGGGATTTGCGTTTCCGAACTACGACACCGTGTGGAAAGCCATGGACGGCGATCTCGGCGCCTATGTCCGGGCGCAGATCGAGAAAGCCAATCTCGACGTCATGGAGAAGATCTGGGACAACGGCTTCCGGCAGACCACCACATCGACCAAGCCGATCGTGTCGCCGGACGACCTGCGCGGCTTCAAGATCCGGGTGCCGCCGTCGCCGCTGTGGACATCGATGTTCGAGGCCTTCGGCTCATCGCCGGCCTCGATCAATTTCAACGAAGTCTATTCGGCGCTGCAGACCAAGATCGTCGACGGCCAGGAGAATCCGCTGGCAATCATCTCAACGGCCAAATTGTACGAAGTACAAAAATTCTGCTCGCTGACCAATCACATGTGGGACGGTTTTTGGTTCCTGGCCAACCGCCGCGCCTGGCAGGCGCTGCCCGACGAGGTGCGCGGCATCGTTGCCAAGAACGTCAATGCCGCCGGCCTGAAAGAGCGTGACGACGTCGCCAAGCTGAATGCCACTCTGCAGCAGGACCTGGCGGCCAAAGGCCTGGTGTTCAATCAGCCCGATCCGGCGGCGTTCCGCGACAAGCTTCGCTCCGCGGGCTTTTACACCCAGTGGAAGGCCAAATACGGCGACGAAGCCTGGAGCATCCTCGAGAAGTCGGCGGGCAAGCTCGCCTGATCGCAATGGCCGAGAGTCCCATTGCGGCCGTGGTGGATCAAAGCAGAACGGCTCGGCGCTCCGTCGTTGTGGCGATCGACGCCTTGCTCGGCGCGCTGGTCGAGATTTCGGCCGCAACATTGGTGGCGCTCGAAATCGCAATTCTGTTCGGCGGCGTCGTTGCTCGCTACGTCTTCAATCATCCGCTGGTCTGGTCCGACGAGTTGGCGTCGATCCTGTTCCTGTGGCTGGCGATGCTCGGCGCGGTCATCGCGCTGCGCCGCGACGAGCATATGCGCATGACCGCGGCCGTCGGCAGTCTGCCGGAGCCGATCCGGGGGACGTTCGACCTGTTCGCAATCTGCGCCGCGCTGGCGTTCCTGCTGCTGATCGCGTGGCCGGCTTTCGACTATGCGCAAGCAGAAACCTTTATAACGACACCGGCGCTAGGGCTGAACAACGCATGGCGTGCCGCGGCGCTGCCGAGCGGTATAGCGTTGATGGCGGTCTTCGCGTTGCTTCGGCTCGCGCGCGCGGCATCGCTGCGATCGATCGCGATTTCGCTGGGCGCCGTGACCGTTCTGGTCGCGCTGTTCTGGCTCGCCGGACCGCTGTTCCTCAAGCTCGGCAACCTCAATCTGTTGATCTTCTTCGTCGGCATTGTGGCCGCCACCGTCTTCGCCGGCGTGCCGATCGCATTCGCGTTCGGCTTGGCCGTCTTCGGCTACCTGGCGCTGACCACGCATACGCCACTTCTGGTCCTGATCGGGCGCATGGACGAGGGCATGAGCCATCTCATCCTGCTGGCCGTGCCGCTGTTCGTTTTTCTCGGCCTGCTCATCGAGATGACCGGCATGGCGCGCGCCATGGTCGCGTTTCTCGCCAGCCTGCTCGGCCATGTGCGCGGCGGCTTGCACTATGTCCTGGTCGCCGGAATGTATCTGGTGTCCGGCATCTCGGGCTCGAAGGCAGCCGACATGGCTGCGGTCGCGCCGGTGTTGTTTCCCGAAATGAAAGCACGCGGCGCCAAACCCGGCGATCTGATCGCGCTTTTGGCCGCGACCGGCGCGCAGACCGAGACCATTCCACCGAGCCTGGTTCTGATAACCATCGGATCGGTGACCGGCGTGTCGATTGCCGCGCTGTTCACCGGCGGGCTATTGCCCGGCGTGGTGCTCGCGATCCTGCTCTGCTTTGTCGTGCGCTGGCGCTATCGGCGGGAAAATCTCGGTGACGTGCGGCGTGCAACGGCGCGGCAAATCGGCCGCACGTTTGTGATCGCGCTGCCGGCACTGGCGCTGCCGTTTCTGATCCGCGCCGCCGTGGTCGAGGGCGTCGCCACCGCCACCGAAGTTTCAACGATCGGCATCGTCTATTCGGCGATTGTCGGTCTCGCGGTTTATCGCCGCTTCGACTGGGCGGCGCTCAAACCGATGCTGGTCTCGACTGCCTGCCTGTCCGGCGCCATCCTCCTCATCATCGGCACGGCAACGGGAATGGCCTGGGGCCTGACGCAATCGGGGTTCTCGCGCTCGCTTGCGGCTGCGATGACCGGGCTGCCGGGCGGCGCCGTCACCTTCATGGCGACATCGATCGCGGCCTTCGTCTTGCTAGGCTCGGTACTCGAAGGCATCCCGGCCATCGTGCTGTTTGGGCCGCTACTCTTTCCCATCGCCAGGGCGGTCGGCATCCATGAAGTGCACTACGCCATGGTCGTCATCCTCGCCATGGGCATCGGGCTGTTCGCGCCGCCGTTCGGCGTCGGCTACTACGCCGCCTGCGCCATCGGCCGCGTCGAGCCGGCAGACGGCATGCGGCCGATCTGGGGCTATATGCTAGCGCTCGTTAGCGGCACGATCGTCGTGGCGGCCGTGCCGTGGATCTCGATCGGATTCCTGAAATGATCAGTTTTGCAGCGCGCGGTTGAGCGCGACGATGTCCGCATACTCGGACTCCAGACGGCTGCGCGCCTTCGCCGGATCTTCGTATTGGCCGAAGAGGCCGATCGCTTCGATCTTGCTAATGAACGCAGGGTCTTTGGCCGCTTTGGCGACGGCACCGACCAGGGCGCCGCGTATCGCGTCCGGCAATCCGCGCGGAGCATAGAGGCCCATGATGAGATTGAGGCCGTTCGCGGTAATGCCCTTTTCCGCCAATGTCGGAACATCGGGCAATTTCGGCAGCCGCTTCGGCGCCGTCGTGACCAGGGCGCGAAGCTTGCCGGCCGCGAACATCGCCGCACCGGTGGTGTAGGGCACCATGCCGATGTCGACCTGCCGGCCGAGAATAGCGGTGGTGAGCTGTGCGCCGCCCTGGAACGGCACGGCGACCATGGTCAGTTTGAAGTTGTGCGCCAGCGTCTGCATGCTCAGCGACGACACGGTGCCAACGCCGGCCGACGCGTAATTGAGCTTGCCCGGGTTGCCGTGAACGTAGTCGATGATGTCGTCGAGCGTCCGCCACGGCGCGTCCGCGCTCACGGCAAGCACGCTGACGTCGGTTGCGTAATTGCCCAATAAGGCAAAGTCATCGAGCGTGAACGGCAGTGCCGTTCCGGAAATACGGGTGATGGTGAAGATCGAATTGACCCCCTGTCCGATGGTGTAACCGTTGGGCTCGGCCGTCGCGACGTCGTGCATGCCCACGGTCCCGCTGGCGCCGGGTCGATTGAGCAGCACGACGGATTGCCCGAGCGCCGTCTCCAACGCCGGTGCGATCATGCGCACCGCAGTGTCGACCGGACCGCCGGCAGTGGCCGGGACGATCACTTGAACCGGACGCGTCGGAAACGGCTCTTGCGCCTGCACATCCACGGCAATGGCTATCGCTACGAGCGCGGCGCAGCCCACGGCAAGCGCGAGTTGTTTCATTGACGCCTCCTGACAACGCCGATGCGCTTGTCATACCATGGCGGCACAAAACGCCAATGGCGCCAGGAGAGAAGATGCGTACCGTCACGCTTGAAGAACATTTCAGTCTGCTGATGCCCGGCAGCCAAAATCCCTCGGCGCCGTCGCCGGCCGCCGGCAATGTGCCCGACGTCGTCGCCAATGCGGCGGACAAGATGACCGACATCGGCAACGGCCGGCTCGCCGACATGGACCGCAACGGCATCACCGTGCAGGTGCTTTCGAAGGCGGGAGTTCACATCACGCCGAGCGCGGATCAGTTCGACGGCAAGGAAGCGGTCGCGTTCGCGCAAAAATTCAACGACGGTTTTGCCGAAAAGATCGCCGAGCGGCCCGATCGCTTTGCCGCTTTCGCGCACCTCGCGGCAAGCATCCCGGAAGCGGCGGCGGACGAGCTGGAACGCACCGTCACCGCGTTCGGTTTCAAGGGCGCTTTGATCAGCGGCACGATCCGCGGCGCGTTCCTCGACGATCCGAAATTCGCGCCGCTCCTGGCGCGCGCGGAAAAGCTCGATGTGCCGATTTACATCCATCCCGGCATGCCGCCCCCCGAGGTGCGCAAGGCGTATTACGAGGGGTTTTCGAAGAACATCAATTTCGGCCTCGCCACCTTCGCCTGGGGCTGGCACTACGAAGTGGCGCTGCACGTGATGCGGCTTGCCGTGTCCGGCACCATGGACAAGTACCCGAAGCTGAACTTCATCATCGGTCATATGGGCGAGGGCCTGCCGGTGATGCTGGCGCGTTGTGAGCATCAATTCCGCAACGAGCTTTCGTTCCTGTCGCGGCCGCTGGCCAAAACCATCACCGATCAGGTCTACGTCACGTCGGCCGGCTTTTTCACCAACCCGCCGTTCGTGGCGGCGCTGGAAACATTCGGCATCGATCGGCTGATGTTCTCGGTGGATTACCCATATGCCAGCAATGCCGATGGCCGGGCATTCTTGGACAATGTTCCGCTGTCGCCCGCCGATCGCGCCAAATTCGCCCACGGCAACGCCGACCGATTGTTGAAGCTGAATGCTTAAGCCGCGGTCGATCGGGCGCGCGCAATCGCCGCGCGAACGCGCCACGGCGCGATCGGCGTCTCGAACACCGCCGCGCCGAGCGGCCGCAACGCGTCGTTGACCGCGTTGACGATCGCCGCCGGCGGGCCGATGGCGCCGTTTTCGCCGATACCCTTGATGCCGAACGCCGAAAACGGCGACGGCGTCTCGAGAAAATCGAGTTTGACATCCGGCATCGAGGCCGCATTCGGCGCTGTGTAATCGGCGAGCGTCGTGGTCGTCGGCTGGCCCGCTGCATCGTAGCCGCTCTCTTCGAACAGCGCGTTGCCGAGCCCGTTGGAGAAGCCGCCGACGACCTGGCCTTCGACCAGCATCGGGTTCACCCGCGTGCCGCAGTCGGCGACGATGGCGTAGTCGACTACCTCGACGCCACCGGTCTCCGGATCGACGGCGACGACCGCGGCGTGGGCCGAATAAGAAAACACACCGGGGTCGTGGGCCTTGTGGCCGGCCGTGGCTGTGAGACCACCGGCGTCCATGTCGGCCGGCAAATCTTCCGGATGGTGGTACCAGGCGCGGCCGATCTCGGCGAATTCCACGCTGCCTTGCGGGCCGTGGACGCGGCCGTTCTTGATTTCAACGTCGCCGGCTTTGCATTGCATCAGATGTGCGCCGATCTTGGCAATCGGCGCCATCAGCAGCCGGCAGGCTTCTGCGATCGCGCCGCCTGTCGTGACCATCGAGCGCGACGTGTAGGTGCCGGTGCCGGCCGGCGACGTCGAAGTGTCGCCGCAGCGCACGGCGATCTTGCGTGGCTCGATACCCAAGACCTCGTGGGCAACCTGGGCGAATACCGTCTCGTGTCCCTGGCCGTGGGAATGCGAGCCGACTTCGAGGACGAGCTCGCCGTCGCCGGTGAGGCGCGCCACCGCGGGCTCCATCCCCGGCACCAGCTCAATGCCCCACGCCGAATAGCCGAACGGTCCGGTGCCATACGCAGTCTGCTCATAGAACGAGGCAAAGCCTAAGCCGATCAGCCGGCCGTCCGGCTCGCCGCTTTTCTGGCGCGTGCGCACAGCGGGCAGATCGATGAGCTCGGCGGCACGCCTGAGCGCCGCGGCATAGTCGCCGCTGTCGAGCGTCTTTTTGGTGATCGACACATAGGGCATCTGCTGCGGCTTGACGAAGTTGCGCAGCCGCACCTCCAACGGATCAATGCCGACTGCGGCCGCGATACCGTCCATGACGATCTCGTGGCCGATGCACGACAACGGGCGCGCCACGCCGCGAAACGGCTGGCAGGCGGGCTTGTTGCTGACGACATTGATGGCGCGGCCGCGAAAAGCGCGGATGTCGTAGCAGCCTTGCATGTTGCCTATCGCGAGGCCACCCTCGATGCCGGCGGGCCAGGGCCACGGCGAATACGCGCCCGAATCCACGGTGACGTCGCATTCGAGACCGAGCACGCGGCCCTGCGCATCGGCATAGCCGGTCACTTTGCATTCGTAGTCGCGGCAGGTGGCGTCGCAGATCAGCGATTCATAGCGATCCTGAATCCATCGCACCGGCCGGCGCAGCCGCATCGCCGCCCAGGCTACGCAAACGGTTTCGCTCTCGACATACGTTTTCAGCCCGAAAGACGCGCCGACGTCCGGCACGACCACGCGCAGGCGGCGCTGGCTGATGCCGAGCACTTGCGCCAGTCCGATCTGCAGCGGCACCGGCAATTGATGGGCGACATAGACCACCAGCTCGTCGAGCCGGCTGTCGTAGGCGGCGATGCAGGCGCGGCCTTCGAGCGGCAGCGGATGCATCCGGTTCATGCGAAACTTGCGCTCGACCACGTGGGCGGCGGCGGATTTCGCCGCATTGAGGTCGCCGGCCTCGAGCTTGATATCCACGAGAACGTTGTCGCCCCATTCGTCGTGAACGAAAGGCGCCGTTTTCTTGAGCGCATCCGCCATGGTCACCACCGGCGGCAGCGGTTCGAAATCCACCTCGACGAGGGCGGCGTAATCTTCTGCCTCTGCCCGCGTCGAACCAAGCGCCATCGCGATCGGCTCGCCGACGTGACGCACTTTGCCTGCGGCCAGGATCGGCCAATCGGACGGCTTGAAGCCGGGCAGTTTTGCGGTCGAGCGCATCTTGCCGACGCCGGTGAGGTCGCCCGCCAGATAGATGCGGTCCTCCAGGCCTTGCGGTTTGCGTACCGCAAGGATCTGGGCGTGGGCATGAGGGCTGCGCACGAAAGCGGCGTGCAGCGTTCCCGGCAGCGTTATGTCGGCGCAAAACTGGCCACGCCCTTCGAGAAAGCGCGCGTCCTCGAGCCGCGGCAGCCTGGCGCCAATCCCATAATCGCTCGCCATCGCACGCCTCGGCGCTCTTTAACCCCACAATTCCTTCGACGCGATCCGCGCGCCTTCGCTGAGCGCCTTGAATTTTGCCCAGACGATCGACGGATGCACTTCCTTGGAGCCGGCGAACGTGGCGAAGCCGCAATCGGAGCCGGCGATGACGTTTTCTCGGCCGACCACGTTGGCGTAGCGCACGATGCGTTCGGCGACCAGTTCGGGATGCTCGACCAGAATGGTCGAATGCGAGATCACGCCGGGGATCAAAATCTTGCCGTCGGGCAGTTTGACGTTCTTCCACACTTTCCATTCGTGCTCGTGGCGTGGATTGGCGGCCTCGAATGAATAAGCGCCAGCGCGGATTTTCAGAATGATATCGACGATGTCTTTGAGCTCCATGTCGTGGATGCGCGGACCCATATTGATGCCATAGCAGGTGTGGAAGCGGATTTTCTCCGGCGGGATGTCGCGCAGCGCGTGATTGAGCGCCTCGACCCGCACTTCCGCCCATTTGCGGCAATCGGCAATGCTCGCCTCGGGATGGATGATGTAATAGGTGACCAGCCGCGGGTCGTCGACCTGCAGCAGCAAGCCGGCATCGACGATGGCCTTGTATTCCTCGCGCATGGCGTCGGCGATGGCGAAAATGTAGTCCTCGGTCGATTTGTAATAGGCGTTCTTCTGCCAGTCCTCAATGTTGGACGGCGAGATCGCCGGCATGAACGCCTCTTTGACCTTGGCGCCGTTCAGCGCGGCCTTGAAGTTGGCGATGTCACGCTGGAGCCGGGCATGGCCTTTGTAGGTGATCGGCCCGGTGCAGATCATGTGGGTATGGGTCGAGGCGGCGTGGGTCTGCGAATAAAATTCCGGAAACGACAGGCCTTCGCGCGACGTGGCCCACTGGTTGCGCGGTCCGGCGCGGGTATCGACTTCGTAGCCGCCAAGCCGCTCGTTGATGTAGCTGACAAAACTCGGCTTGCCATATTCGCCGTCGTCGATCACGTCGACGCCGAGATCGATCTGCCTGTGCACGATCTCGCCGACGGCCGTGGTGAGCCGCTGCGCCGCCGCCGCGGTGTCGAACGCATTGGGCCCGTCGCGCTCGATAAGCGCCAGGAGATCGGGCGGCCGCGGCAGGCTGCCGGCGTGAGTGGTGAGAATCCGATCGGTACTGTGTTTCATGGCCTTGCTTAATCCAATGTCGCCTAGTCCAACGTTACATGGGCGGAGGTGATGACGTTTTTCCAGCGTTCGACTTCGTCGTGAAAGTAAGCGGCGGTGGCCTGCGGCGTGCCGCCGACCGGCTCTGCGGATAGATCGGCGAGGCGCTTCTGCACGTCGGGATCGCGCAGCGCTTCATTGACGCCGGCATTGATCTTGTCGACGATCGCGGCGGGCGTCTTCGGCGGCGCGACCAGCGCATACCAGGTCACCGACGAAAATCCCGGCAGCGTGTCGGCGATGGCCGGCACGTCCGCTAGCGTCGCCACGCGCTTGGGAGAGGCGACTGCGACGAGCTTCAGCTTGCCGGCTTTGACGAGCTGCATCGACACCCCGAGATTGTCGAACATGCTGTCGACGGCGCCGCCAGCGAGATCGTTGAGTGCCGGTGCCGAGCCGCGATAGGGCACGTTCTGCAACTTCACCTTGGCTATCATCTGGAACAATTCCGACGTTAGGTGCGAGGTGGTGCCGTTGCCTTGGGTGGCGGTCGTGATCTTGCCGGGATTGGACTGGGCGTAGGCGATGAAATCCTTCACGGTGCCGGCGGCGATCTTGTCCGGGTTGACCACGAGCGCATTCGGCACTCGTCCCATCACGGCGATCGGCACGAATTGCGACGGATCGAAATCGAGATGCGGATAGAGATTTTGATTGATCACCAACGGCGGCGGCGGCGACGACAATAGCGTGTAGCCGTCGGGGTCGGATTTTGCCGCAACCTCGGCGCCGACATTGCCGCCGGCGCCGGAGCGGTTCTCGATGATCACCGACTGCCCCCACTTGCGCGACAGCCAATCGGCGATGATGCGCGGCATGACATCGGCGGTGCCGCCGGCGGGGAACGGCACCACGATTTTCACCGTCCGTGCCGGATAGTCCTGCGCCTGAGCCGGCCCGGCCATGGCGCCGAGCGCCAGCGCCAATGCCGGCAGCGTCCATCCGAAGCACCGAGACGACACGGCGCGGTTTTTCGACATCATGATTTTGCTCTTGGGAGTTTTGGTGGGGTCGCGGCGAAACTTAGCCAAATCGCGCCGCAGCCACCAGAGCGCGCCGCCGCGACATAGCGGCTTGCAGCGCTGCCATGCCGCGGCGCCGTTGCCGATGCGAACAGAGTTTTGCCCTAATGACGCTCTTTGTTCGCTAGCTTGGGTGCCGGACAGCTGAGGCTGTTCGGAAAGGCCATTGGGGGACATGTCCGCGAGCCGCCTCGTCACGCTCTTCCTTGGCCTGGGTGTCGCGGCCTGCACCGCCGATTCCGGGCCGAAGGAGGTCGGCGGCACGGCAGTCGGTGCCGTGACCGGTGGCTTGATCGGCAATGCCATCGGCGGCAGCGTCGGCAACCGGGCCGCGGGGACCGTGATCGGCGCCGCTATCGGCGGCCTGTTCGGCAACCGGGTCGGCGCGGCGATGGATGACGAGGACAAGCGGCGCGCCTACGCAGCCCAGATGCAGGCGCTGGAAACCGGGCCGTCGGGCGCCCCGGTGGCCTGGCGCAATCCGGATTCCGGCCGTTACGGCAATGTGGTGCCCGGTCCCGCATACCAGGCCAACGGCGCCACCTGCCGGCAATATACCCACACGGTCTATGTCGACGGCACCCCGCAGAGCGCGCGCGGCACCGCCTGCCGCAATCCCGACGGCACCTGGACCACGATCAACTGACCTTTGCCGGGCCTATCGCCTTGAAATCTAGGTATTTTGCGTAACCCCTTCTTAAGCGCCCCACTAGTAGAAACGTTAACGGTGTGGTTCTCCAGAGGCGGGTGCGATGACGAGCGACGGGCAATCCGTCGAACGGCTGCGGGAATATCTCCGGAACCTCAAGCCGGAAGCGCGGGCGATGCTGATCGCAGAGCTCGAGCGCGCCCAATTGCGGGGCGACGACATGGCCGGCAGCGAGCTGGTGCTGGAGGAGCTGCGGCGCACCATCCGCACCGAGGCGCAACGCGTGCCGCGCATCGGCGACGCGGCGCGGCTGTTCTTCATGCCGTTCGAGCCATTCCTGATCGACGCCCCCGCCGACCACAAGCGGGTCGGCCGCATCGCGCGGCTTTCGCTCGAGCCGATCTGGGACTGGATCGGCCGCGATCTTATTCCGGCCGAGGCCAAGGCGCTGAGCGAGGACATCAATCGCGCACTTCTCGCCGACGACAAGATCAAGGCCGATCAACTGGTCCGCGCGCTGCACGAGCGCGCCATCCTGCGTATGCGGGAGACCCTTGCCACGGTCGGTACCGACGAGAAGGCGCAACGCCGGCTTGCCATTCAGGTCGGCACACCGCGGGCGACCGACGACGTCGCAACGCTCCTGCATGTGCTCGAAGTCCGCGACGCGCTCACCGACCTGGCCAAGCGGTTGCCGAACTATGTGCGCGCCTTCGAGCGCGAGGTGATCGAGCAGGCCAAGGTGCATATCGATTCCGCGTGTTCGGCGAAGTCGCTTGGCGGCGAGGCGTCGCGCAAAGCCGATGTCATCCGCTACGGTCTCGTGCTGTTGATGAGCCGGCTCGCGGCGCCGTGGCAGCTTATTCGTCTCGCCACCCGCGTCGCCGAGAGCGACGTCGCCGCGCGCGTTGCCGAAACGCCCTATGCGGTGGCAGTGATGATCGTGCTCGGCGAAATGGAA
>Ga0307476_10001190_pt1 | contig 16355 bp, 18 predicted proteins | sample atmos_gasesECM2C_2_FD_203314 | JGI IMG/M metagenome (GOLD analysis project Ga0307476, IMG submission 203314) | Hardwood forest soil microbial communities from Morgan-Monroe State Forest, Indiana, United States - atmos_gasesECM2C_05 | ecosystem: Environmental > Terrestrial > Soil > Temperate... | reverse complement strand
CCGACTTCCTGCAGCGCCTCCTTCACTTCATCGAGCTTGAACGGCTTGATCACGGCCTCGATTTTTTTCATCGCGTTTTCGCCTCCCGGCCCCAGGGTGGGCGGAATCACCGTTGGAACCGAGCCCTTGGTTAGCAGGTCCCGTGCCAAGGCCCAATGCGGCCGAAAAAATCAATCCGATCAAGGTGGTAATGCGTGATCGGGAACCGACTGAGAAGCCACCACAAAAGCCGTCGCCGCTAAAGTGAGCAGATTGCCTATTAACTCGTCAATGGTCGGGCGCATCCGATCGTGGGTAGTGGTGGGCGGTATTCGCAATGTGCCGCTTTGGCTATCCTCAACGCGGCATGTTTGAGCTTTTGACCAGCGCGGAAATGGCCGACGCCGACCGGCTGGCGATTGCCGGCGGTGCCGCCGGCAGCGAGCTCATGGAGAGCGCCGGTCGCGCCGTGGCCGAGGCCGTGGCCGCGCGCCATCCCTCCGGCAGCAGGATCGTCGTTGTCGCCGGGCCGGGCAATAACGGCGGCGATGGCATTGTTGCCGCGCGGCTCCTGGCCGAGCGTGGCGCGCGCGTGGAGGTCATGCTGCTGGGCGATATCGGCCGGCTCAAAGGCGATGCGGCGGGCGCCGCAAAAAAGTGGACCGGGCCGGTCGCTGCCGCGGCGCCTCGAGCATTGGCCGGCGCCGAGGCCGTCATCGACGCGCTGTTCGGAGCGGGCCTCGATCGTCCGGTGGAAGGCGTGGCGCGCGCTCTGATCGAAGCCATCAACGCGGGGAAAGCGCCGGTCTATGCGGTGGATTTGCCGAGCGGCATCAGCGGCACCACCGGCGCCGAACTCGGCGTGGCGGTGAAGGCTGCGCACACGATCACGTTTTTCCGCAAAAAACCCGGACACCTTTTGCTGCCGGGCAGGCTCCATTGCGGCACTATTGCGGTTGCCGACATCGGCATTCCCGCTACCGTGCTGGACAAGATCGCGCCCAAGACGTTCGAGAACGTTCCGGCGCTGTGGCTTGGGGATTTCCCGGTACCAAAGCTCGAGGGTCACAAATACAGTCGCGGCCACGCCGTGGTGGTATCGGGCCCAATGTGGTCAACCGGCGCGGCGCGGCTCGCCGCCCGCGGCGCATTGCGTGCCGGGGCCGGCCTCGTGACCATCGCCAGCCCGCGCGGCGCGCTCGCCGTGAACGCCGCAGCAAGCCTTGCGGTGATGGTCCGGCCGGTCGATGGGGCGGCCGAACTTGCCAAATTGCTGTCGGACCGCCGCTTGAACGTCGTGGCGATCGGGCCGGGGGTTGGCGTCGGCGAAGCCACCTGCGAGCGCGTCCTCGCAGTGCTTGCGGGCGACCGCGCCGTGGTGCTCGATGCCGATGCGATCACGAGCTTTGCCGCCGATCCGCAGCGCCTTGCCCGAGCGCTGCGTGCACGGCCGACGCAGGCCACGGTCTTGACGCCGCACGAGGGAGAATTTGCACGTTATTTTGGTGCTTTAGACCCGAACATTCAAGCTCTATCGAAACTCGAGCGAGCGCGTTTGGCGGCGAAGACGGTTGGCGCGGTCGTGGTGCTGAAGGGCGCCGATACGGTGATCGCGGCGCCGGATGGACGGGCGGCGATCAACGCCAACGCGCCGGCCTATTTGGCGACCGCGGGAGCGGGCGACGTGCTGACCGGGGTGGCGACCGGCCTGTTGGCCCAGGGCATGCCGGCCTTCGAGGCCGCCGGCGCCGCGGTCTGGCTTCACGGCGAAGCGGCTGCGGCATTCGGCCCCGGCCTGATCGCCGAAGATTTGTCCGAGCAGCTACCCGGATTGTATCGGAACCTATTTTGGTAGTGCCTGGTGCGCCGCGCATGATATAAGCCGCGCCACCGGGCCGCCCTATGCGTCGCGGGCGTGGCGGAATTGGTAGACGCGCGGGATTTAGGTTCCCGTGACGAAAGTCGTGGGGGTTCGAGCCCCTCCGCCCGCACCAGGTGGGCGGTTTTTCCAAAACTCGGCCGGGATTACGCCGGTCTTGGCTCAAGATCTTGGGCTCTGAAGAGTAGTGCCAATGCAAGTGACTGAAACTGCCGCCGCGGGTCTCAAGCGCGAATTCCGCGTCGTCGTGCCGGCGACCGATCTTGAGGCCAAGGTCAACGCGCGGCTCGACGACCTCAAGGGCAAGGTGCAGCTGCGCGGCTTCCGTCCGGGCAAGGTGCCGGTCGCGCACCTCAAGCGCCTCTATGGCAAGTCCGCCATGGCCGAGGTGATCGAAGACGCGGTGCGCGAGGCCAACACCAAGATCGTCACCGACAACGGCTACAAGCTCGCCACCGAGCCCAAGGTCGTGCCCGACGATGGCACCGTCGAAGGCGTCATCGAGGGCAAAGCCGACCTCGCCTACAAGGTCGAGATCGAGATCCTGCCGCCGATCCCGCTCGCCGATTTCAAGACCATCAAGCTCGAGCGGCTCACCGCCGAGGTGACTGATCCCGAGATCGACGAGGCGCTGCAAAGGATCGCCGACGCCAACCGGCCTTTCGTCGCCAAGACCGAGGCGGCCGAAAAGGGCGATCGGGTCACGGTGTCGTTCCAGGGCACCCAGGACGGCAAGCCGTTCGAGGGTGGTTCCGCCGAAGGCGTGCCGATCGTGCTCGGCTCGGCCCAGTTCATCCCGGGCTTCGAGGACCACCTCATCGGCATCAAGGCCGGCGAAAGCCGCACCTTCGGTATCAAATTCCCGGACGCCTATGCGGCGCCGGCGCTGGCCGGCAAGGACGCCACGTTCGCCGTGACGGCGAGCGCGGTGGAGGCGCCAGGCGCGGTCACGGTCAATGACGACTTCGCCAAGACGCTCGGATTGGAATCGCTGGAGAAGCTGCGCGACGGCATCAAGGACCGCCTGCAGCGCGAACATGCCGGCGCGTCGCGGCAGAAGCTCAAGCGCGCGCTCCTCGACCAGCTCGACGAGCGGCACAAATTCGAGCCGCCGCCGAGCCTGCTGGAGCAGGAGTTCAATACCGTCTGGGGCACCGTTGAAGGCGACCTCAAAGCGCAGGGCCGCACCTTTGCCGACGAGGGCACCACCGAGGAGAAGGCACGGGAGGAGTACCGCGCCATCGCCGAGCGGCGCGTGCGGCTCGGCTTGGTCATTGCCGAGATCGGCGAGAAGAACAATATCAAGGTGACCGACGAGCAGTTGACCGCGGCGGTGATGGAGCGGGCCCGTCAGATGCCCGGCCAGGAACAGCAGGTGTGGGACTATTATCGCAACAATCCCGGCGCGCTGGCCGGCCTGCGGGCGCCGATCTTCGAGGAAAAGGTTGTCGACTTCCTGGTCGAGCTTGCGGAAATCACCGACAAGCCGGTATCGCGGGAAGAGCTGTTCAAAGAAGACGAGGCGTGAGTTAGCCAAGTCCGCCGCACGCCTGTCCGCAAGCACGCCTTGTCGCGGAGAATTTCGCGCATATGTGCGGGCGGCACGGCGGCTTCGACAGACTGCTACCGACTCAGTCACATTGCGTTGAGCCGATTGGCGGCGAGTTTCTTCAGCAGGTGAACTTATGCGCGACCCGGTGGATCTCTACATGCAACACCTCGTTCCCATGGTGGTCGAACAGACCAACCGCGGGGAGCGGGCCTACGACATCTATTCGCGGCTGCTCAAGGAGCGGATCATCTTCATCACCGGGCCGATCGAGGACGGCATGGCCTCGCTGGTGGTGGCTCAGCTCCTGTTCCTCGAGGCGGACAACCCGAAAAAAGAAGTCTCGATTTACATCAATTCGCCGGGCGGCATCGTGACCTCGGGCCTGGCGATATACGACACCATGCAGTTCATCCGTCCGGCGGTCTCGACCCTGTGCACCGGGCAAGCGGCATCCATGGGCTCGCTCCTGCTCGCCGCCGGCGCCAAGGATCTGCGCTTCGCGCTGCCGAACTCCCGCATCATGGTCCACCAGCCCTCCGGCGGGTTCCAGGGCCAGGTGACCGACATAATGCTGCACGCCCAGGAAATCCTGAACTTGAAGAAGCGGCTGAATGAGATTTATGTCCGGCACACCGGCCAACCGCTGAAGAAGATCGAGGATGCGCTGGAACGCGATATGTTCATGACGCCGGAGATGGCCAAGGATTTCGGCCTGATCGACAAGGTGATCCAAAAACGGCCCGAGGAGCCGAGCCTGAAGTCGGAACCGATCCTGAAAGGGGTCAGCTAGCCAGGCGCCCACTGCGCCCGGCTGCCGCAGCCCCGGTGCCATCAAATGGGCCGATTCGACCGTCTAAGCAGTTCCCTGGACGGGTCAAGCGGTTTATCGACGGTGTGATGCAGAAAACACACTGGCCCAAACTCGCGTTATCGTTAATGGATTCTTGATTGGCACGCCGCTAGCATGGCGTCTTGTGCTGATTTGCCAGGGGTGCCTTGGTGGCGTCTGATGCGGGCAAAGTATGCGAACGGCGCTACGGATTTTTAGCGCGGCGCTCTGTAAGGTTTGAGGTGCTGCCCTCGGAGGGAAGACGGAGACAGGAATGAGCAAAGTTGGCGGCGGCGATTCCAAGAATACGCTCTACTGCTCGTTCTGCGGTAAGAGCCAGCACGAGGTGCGCAAGCTCATCGCCGGGCCGACCGTGTTCATTTGCGACGAATGCGTCGAACTGTGCATGGACATCATCCGCGAGGAGAACAAGTCTTCGCTGGTGAAGTCGCGCGACGGCATCCCGACTCCGCGTGAGATCCGCAAGGTTCTGGACGACTACGTGATCGGCCAGGACCACGCCAAGAAGGTGCTCTCGGTCGCGGTCCACAATCACTACAAGCGGCTCAATCATCAATCCAAGCACAACGACGTCGAGTTGGCGAAGTCGAACATTTTGCTGATCGGGCCCACGGGCTCGGGCAAGACGCTGCTCGCCCAGACGCTGGCGCGCATCCTCGACGTGCCCTTCACCATGGCGGATGCGACGACCTTGACCGAAGCCGGCTATGTCGGCGAAGACGTCGAGAACATCATTTTGAAGCTTCTGCAGTCCGCGGACTACAACGTCGAGCGGGCGCAGCGCGGCATCGTCTATATCGACGAGATCGACAAGATATCGCGCAAGTCCGACAACCCCTCGATCACCCGCGACGTGTCGGGCGAGGGCGTGCAGCAGGCGCTGCTCAAGATCATGGAAGGCACCATTGCGAGTGTCCCGCCGCAGGGCGGCCGCAAGCATCCGCAGCAGGAATTCCTCCAAGTCGACACCACCAATATCCTGTTCGTCTGCGGCGGCGCATTCGCCGGTCTCGAGAAGATCATCTCGGCGCGCGGCCGTTCCACCTCCATCGGCTTCGCCGCCAGGGTGGCGGCGCCGGAGGATCGCAAGCAGGGCGAAATCTTCCGCGAAGTCGAGCCCGAGGATTTGTTGAAATACGGCCTCATTCCCGAATTCGTCGGCCGGCTACCAGTGGTCGCGACGCTGGAGGATCTCGACGAGCCTTCGCTCAAGCGCATCCTCACCGAGCCCAAGAACGCGCTGGTCAAGCAATACCAGCGCATGTTCGAGATGGAGACGGTGGATTTGACGCTGGCCGACGAGGCGCTTTCGGCGATTGCCCGCAAGGCCATCGACCGCAAGACCGGCGCGCGGGGCTTGCGTTCGATCATGGAGAGCATCCTGCTCGACACCATGTTCGACCTGCCGAGCCTCGAAGGCGTCGAAGAAGTGGTGATCTCCCGCGAGGTCGTCGAAGGCAGCGCCCGGCCGCTTTACATCTATGCCGACCGCTCGGACCGCACCAGCGATGCCGGTGGGGCGAGCGCCTGACATCGCGCTCACCCGGCGTGCCCGATTCGCCGCGCCCACGCTTGCCGCGTCCCGCCGATATCGCGTTTTGGCTTGAAAAGCCGCCTTTCTTGACACGCCTGCGCCGCGACGCCACCTATAGTGGGCGATCGAAAACAGCCTACGAAAGATCGCACGGACTACTCCGGGCGGGGCTTTTGCTCACGATCCTTCCCGGACAATCGGCAGTCCGTCGCGACAGCGCATCCTGCGGGTCGTGATAGAGGTGCGCAACAATAAGGAAATGGGGCCATGACAAGTGCCGCCAAACCGAAGCCGCTCCTGACGGCCGGCGAAAGCCGCGCCTATCCGGTGCTGCCACTCCGGGACATCGTTGTTTTCCCGCATATGATCGTGCCGCTGTTCGTCGGCCGCGAAAAGTCGATCAAGGCGCTCGAAGAGGTGATGCGTTCGGACACGTTTATTCTGCTGGCGACGCAGAAGAACGCCTCCGACGACGATCCGGCGACGGATTCGATTTTCACTGTCGGCACGCTCGCCAGCGTGCTGCAACTGCTCAAGCTGCCCGACGGCACCGTGAAGGTGCTGGTCGAGGGCGCCGCGCGCGCGCGCGTCACGAAATACACCGACCGCGAAGAGTATTACGAAGCCGAAGCGGTCGTGCTCGCGGATACCGCGGGCGAGCAGGTTGAGGCCGAAGCGCTGGCGCGATCGGTCATCAACGAGTTCGAGGGCTATGTGAAGCTCAACAAGAAGGTGTCGCCGGAAGTCGTCGGCGTCGTCCAGCAGATCGAGGACTACGCCAAGCTTGCCGATACGGTCGCTTCGCACCTCGCGGTCAAGATTCCCGACAAGCAGACGATCCTGGAGACGCCAAGCGTCACCGAGCGGCTGGAGAAGGTGCTCGGCCTGATGGAGAGCGAAATCTCGGTGCTGCAGGTCGAAAAGCGCATCCGCACGCGCGTCAAGCGCCAGATGGAGAAGACCCAGCGCGAGTATTATCTCAACGAACAGATGAAGGCGATCCAGAAGGAACTCGGCGACGAGGACGGCAAGGACGAGGTCGCCGAGCTCGAAGACAAGATCAAGCGCACCAAGCTGTCGAAGGAAGCGCGCGAGAAAGCGCAACACGAGATCAAGAAGCTGCGTCAGATGTCGCCGATGTCGGCTGAAGCCACCGTCGTGCGCAACTATCTGGACTGGCTGCTCTCGATCCCGTGGAACAAGAAGTCCAAGATCAAGAAGGATCTTACGCTCGCCGAGCAGATTCTCGACGCCGATCACTTCGGCCTCGAGAAGGTCAAGGAGCGCATCGTCGAGTATCTCGCGGTGCAGCAGCGCGCCAACAAGCTGACCGGGCCGATCCTGTGCCTGGTCGGTCCTCCCGGCGTCGGCAAGACGTCGCTCGGCAAGTCGATCGCCAAAGCCACGGGGCGCGAATTCGTCCGCGTCTCGCTCGGCGGCGTGCGCGACGAGGCCGAGATCCGCGGCCACCGGCGGACCTATATCGGCTCGATGCCGGGCAAGGTCATCCAGTCGATGCGCAAGGCCAAGACCTCGAACCCGCTGTTCCTGCTCGACGAGGTCGACAAGATGGGCGCCGATTTCCGCGGCGATCCGTCGTCGGCTTTGCTCGAGGTGTTGGACCCCGAGCAGAACCACGCCTTCAACGATCACTATCTCGAGGTCGACTACGATCTCTCCCACGTGATGTTCATCACCACGGCGAATACGCTCAATATTCCGCCGCCCCTGATGGACCGCATGGAGATCATCCGGATCGCCGGCTACACCGAGGACGAGAAGGTCGAGATCGCGCGCAAGCACCTCATTCCGCACGCGATCGTCAAGCACGGCCTCGGTCCGACGGAGTGGTCGATCGACGACGAGGCGTTGCTCACACTGATCCGCCGTTACACGCGGGAAGCGGGCGTGCGCAATCTCGAGCGCGAGCTGTCCACCTTGATCCGCAAGGCGGTGAAGGAACTAACGATCTCGAAGAAGGAGTCTGTTGCGGTCACCGACAAGGTTCTTCCCGATTATCTCGGCGTCCCAAAATTCCGTTACGGCGAGGTCGAGGACGAGGATCAGATCGGTGTGGTCACCGGCCTGGCCTGGACCGACGTCGGCGGCGAGCTCCTCACCATCGAGGCGGCCATGATGCCCGGCAAGGGCAAGATGACCGTCACCGGCAATTTGCGCGACGTGATGAAGGAATCGATCTCGGCGGCGGCGTCCTATGTCCGCATGCGCTCGGCCGCCTTCGGCATCGAGCCGCCGATGTTCGACAAGCGCGATATCCACGTGCACGTGCCGGAGGGCGCCACGCCGAAGGATGGGCCGTCCGCGGGCGTCGCCATGGTCACCGCCATCGTCTCGGTGATGACCGGCATCGCGGTGCATCGTGACGTCGCCATGACCGGCGAGATCACGCTGCGCGGCCGCGTGCTGCCGATCGGGGGCTTGAAGGAGAAGCTCCTGGCCGCTCACCGCGGCGGCATCAAGACCGTGCTCATTCCGGAAGAGAACGCCAAGGATCTGGTCGAGATCAACGACAGCATCAAGAGCGGGCTCGACATCATTCCGGTCTCGCGCATGGACGAGGTCTTGACCCGCGCGCTGGTGCGCAAGCCCGAGCCGATCACCTGGGAAGAGAAGCCGGTCGACGTTGCCGAACCGGCGGTCGAGGAAGACGCCTCGGGCCTCACCGCGCACTGACCGCATTGACCGAACGGAAGACGGCGCCCTCGCGGGCGCCGTTTTTCATGCGCGAATGCCACCGCAGGGCACCTTTATTTTTCATCCGCGGGATCGCGTCAGCACTCTTTTAACCGACCTGCGCAAACCTTCGCGCGAGTTCCGCAACTCGCGGGTATGCTCACCCTTGCGTTGAAGCCCGAAGCAGCACCAGCCGTCCCATGTACCGCCGCGCCCGCCGACAAAAGGTCCGTTCGTCCCGTCGCGACAGCATCCGCCAGACGCTGGGCGTGATCGTGGCCGGCGCTGTGCTTGGCACCAGCCTGTTCGCCGCCGGCGAATACATCACCGTGCGGCAGCGCGCGAATGCGGCAGCCGCTGCAGCCGCCGCCGCCGCCAACGACGAGGAAATCTATACCGGCTCGATCCTATACATGCCCGAGGAGGGCAAGATCTGCCATCAGCTGCTGTTCGACAACCACACCGGCCGATTCACCGACAACGGCAACGTCGATTGCGAGAACGCCGCCTATCGCGGCGCCGGCGGCCTGCCGAAGCAGTGGTCGGCCGCCCGCGTGCGCGTCATCAGCACCGGTTTCCGCCAGCACTGAGCGGTCCCGGCCGCTCCACTTAGCGATTGGCCGGCCGTGCAACATTGGCTACATTCCGCGCGCTGGCCGCTGCGGTGGGCGCCGCTTCGAGCAGCACTATCTTGGCGGAAGCCTCTGAGGCAGTCGTGCTCGCAATCATCCAACGGACTTTTGTCGATGTCGCAGTTGCGCTTGCCATGACGGTTGGCGCCAGTGTGGCATTCGCAGGCGACGATTTCCCGCTCAGTGGAAATTATACCCAGAACGTTCTCTGCAAGGGCGATGGCACCGATCCGGTCGCCATCCGGGTCAAGATCTCGCCGCAGGAGATCGTGTCCAATGTCGGCACCTGCGCGGTTCTCGACACGACGCGCGACGGCGATACGTTCGTCGTGCGGGTCGAATGCAAGTTTGCCAGCGGGCCGCTGATGGGGAACTTGAGTTTCACGCCTAAGCCCGATCACACCATCGATTTCGTCGACCGCGACGGCAACTACAAGGCAGTTCTGCATCCCTGCCCAAACTAGCGGCGCGCTGCCATGGCCGGCGCGCCGTGCTATCGTTATCGGCGAGCGCCCAAAGAACAGGGAGTGGAGCATGAGTTTCTACCAAGGTTTGCAGGCGGAAGTGGTGCCGTTCCACGGCCACAATGGCGATCAGGGCGAGGCCTATTACGCGCGGCCGGCCCGCGCCGGAAAATTCCCCGGCGTGGTGGTCATCCATCACATCCCCGGCTGGTGCGAGTGGACTACCGAGGTCGTGCGCAAGCTCGCCCATCACGGCTACGCGGCGATCTCGCCGCATCTTTATTTCCGCGAGGGTAATCCCGACGAGGCGCCCGACGATCTCGGCGCGCGCATCCGCGCCGCCGGCGGCGTGGCCGATGCGCAAGTCATGGGCGACGTTGCCGGTGCCATGGCCTATCTGCGGGCGCAGCCGAACACCACCGGCAAGATCGGCGTCATCGGCTTCTGCTCCGGCGGGCGCCACACCTATCTTGCCGCTTGCACGTTACCCGGCATCGACGCTGCGGTGGATTGCTGGGGCGGCAATGTCATCGTTGACGATCCCAAGCTGCTCAACGCCAAGCGGCCGGTGGCGCCGATCGATCTCACCGAAAAGATGACCTGCCCGCTGCTCGGTATTTTCGGCAACGACGACGCCAATCCGACCGCCGACCAGGTCAACCGCACCGAGGCGGTGCTGAAAAAACTCGGCAAGAACTACGAGTTCCACCGTTACGACGGCGCCGGACACGCCTTCTTCAATACGCTGCGCGATGCCTATCGGCCCGAGCAGGCGATCGACGGTTGGCGCAGGGTGTTCGATTTCTTCAATCGCAATCTGGCGGCATCCGCCCCCAGCATCGCCGCCGAATAGGGGAGACAGCCATGTGCTCCTACATCGTCGAAAAAGCCGCGCTGGTCGGCAGCGCCAAGGGCCGCAAGGGCTGGATGAAGATCGACACCGCCAACGTCTATTTCGATCATCCCTATCACTCCACCCTCGACCACGTGCTGGCCATCGACTTCACCAATGAAGGCGAAGGTGGGCGCGACCGCGTCGCGGTCGAACTCAGCGCCGAGTCCGCGCGCGCCTTGATCGATCGAATTCTTGCCGCGCTGGCGAGCGGTGAGGCCGCGCACGCGGCGCCGGCAGTTCCGGTCGCCGCGGAATAAGAAAGCAAGAAGACCAGGGAGGTTCGCTTATGTCGCTTGCTACGCAGGAGTCCGTGTCGGCGAAGGCGTCCGGCGCTGCGCGTCTGGAAGTCGTGCCGCTGACCAAGCACATCGGCGCCGAAATCCGCGGCATCGATCTGCGCGAGAAGCCCGACGAAACGACGGTGCGGGCGATTTACCAGGCCTGGCTCGACCACCTGGTGCTGATCTTCCCGGGGCAGCAGCTCGCCCAGGAGGATCTGCTTCGCGCCACGAAATTTTTCGGCGAACCAGGCAAGCTGACGCGGCCGCCAAAATATTTTCCCAAGGGCTATTCCAGGATGCTGCCCGGCATCATGCTGATCTCGAATATTCGGGAGAACGGCGAGCCGATCGGCGCGCTGCCGGACGGCGAGATGATGTTCCACCACGACATGATTCACGCCGAGGTGCCGAGCAAGGCGACAATGCTCTACTCGGTCGAGATTCCTTCGAGCGGCGGCAATACGCTTTTCGCCTCTGGCTACGCCGCCTACGACACCCTCGACCCGGCGATCCGGCAGAAGCTCGAAGGCAAGATGGCGCTGCATCACTACAATTACGGCTCCACCGTCAAGGGTGACGGCCGCGGCACCGTGGCCTTCTCCGAACAGGAGCATCCGGTGTTCCGAACCCACGAGGATACCGGCAGGAAGGCGGTCTACGTCAACCGGCTGATGACGGTGAAAGTGCTCGACATGCCCGAAGACGAGAGCGAGCGGCTGCTCAATGCGGTCTACGACCACGCCGAGAAACGCGAATTCGTCTACGAGCACGTCTGGCGGGTCGGCGACCTGTTGCTGTGGGACAACCGCTGCTCGTCGCATGCGCGCACCGATTTCCCTTCGACCGAGCGGCGGCTGATGCTGCGCACCACAGTCGAAGGCAATGTGCGGCCGTATTAATCCTGCGTTCAGCGCACCCCGCCGGAATTGACGATCGGGCCGCTATAGAACTCGAACTTCTGGCGCAGCTCCTCGACCTTTTTCTGGTCGCTGAGAAAGTCGCGATAGTCGTTGGCGACCTTGTACGACAGGAGCGGTTTGTAGCCGGCCGGCGGCGGCACGTCGCTGCGCGGCGACCAGGTCGGCAGCTTGGCTTGCTGCTCCGGCGACAACAGCCACGACAGGAACAGTTTTGCCGCGTTCGGGTGCGGCGCGTCCTTGAAGATCGCGCCCAAGAGCGGCCAGATCGGCAGCGCGTCGCCGGTCGGGACATGCGAGTCGACCGGCTGGCCCTGGCGCTTCAGTCCCTCGGTGATGTCGAGGATCGAGTCGAAGGTGACGAGATTCTGGCCTGCGCCGATGCTGCGCTGCTCGCCGAGATGGCCCTGAATGAATGTCGGCTTCTGCGCCATGTACTTGTCCATGTAGCCCCAGCCGTATTTCTGCACGATGTGATTGAACACCCATAGCGTGACGTCGTCGTCAGCCGGATAGGCGGTGACGACCTTGCCTTGGAACTGGGGTTTGAGAAAATCCTGCGCCGAGTTCGGGATGTCGGCGGCAGCGACCTTCTCGGTGTTGTACATGTAGGGCACCACGTTCACCATGGTGGCCCAGAAGGTGCCGTCGGCGTCCTTGAACGCCGGATCCATTTGATCGAAACCGTCGGGTTTGAATGCCAGGAGCCGGCCTTCGGCTTTCCAGCGCCCGTAATCGCCGGCGGTTTGGAAAATCACCGCATCAACTTCGAGCTTGCCGGCGGCAAGCTGGGCGTCGACCTTCTTGTCGAGAACATTGGAGAAGCCGCCGCCGATCGTGACCTTGATGCCGGGATAGCGCTCTTCGAACACTTTTGCGCGGGCTTCCCACGGCGCGGTCGGGCCGCCGACGTAGAACGCCAACGCGCCTTCGTCCTTGGCTTTGGCGTAAAAATCGTCCAGCGATTGGGCGCGAACCGGCGGCACGGCCGCGAGACTGGCGAGCACGGCAATGCCGACCGCCGCCGCGAACCGGTCTTCGATGGTGGCGATCATCACGCTCCTCCCCAAGATGCTTTGGGCAGGATCATCGCTACAGAGGGCGGGGAAGACAAGCAACTCGCGGTGGGCGGACGCAGCAGCGTCTCGCCAAGCCGCCGGCTGTCGTGCTATCTCGGCTGCGGCATGAAATGCTCCTGACTTGTCGACGAGGGAAAACGTCAAATGAAAATGATTGCCTACCTGCTCGCCATCATCTGCGTGATCGCGGCCGTGATGTATTTCGTGATGCCGGCCGGCCAATTGCCGACCTTCATGCCGGGCTACTTGGCGGGCTCCGATCATATTCATAAAACCCATGCCATCGCCGCCGCGGTCGCAGCCGTCGTGCTGTTCGCGGTCGGCTGGTTCATGGGTCGGCGCTGACGCGCATTCTGGGCCGGCGCTGACGCGCATTCTGGGCCGGCGCTGACGCGCAATTTGGGCCGGCGCTGATCGCTAGCGCTAAATCTCGCCCCGCACCTTGCGCTGCACGCGTTCGTCGAAGCGCTCGACGCTGACGACGACGCGCTCATGCGTGCCGCCGCCTATGGTCTCGACCTCGTCGTGGGCTTCGACGCGGAATTTTATGGTGCGGCCCTCGACGCCGATGACTTCGGCGGTGGCGGTGACGCGCAAACCGACCGGCGTCGCCGCCACATGGCTGACGTCGAGATGGATGCCGAGGCTCTGATGGCCGCCCGGCAAAAGGTGCTCGACGGCGTCGAGGGAAGCCGCTTCGATGACGTTGATCATCACCGGCGTCGCCAGCACCGCCATACGGCCGGAGCCGACGAACGGAGCGGTATGTTCGGGACCGACCACGATCTCGGCCGTGCCGGTGAGGCCGGGCGCGATGCGGGACAGGACCGGGCTGACGCGGGGCGGCGAGGACATGGCACTTTATGGACGAATATGGCTTAGGATGCCATCATGACAATTCAGGAGTCGCCGCCATGCATCGAACCTTTTTCATTGCCGCAGTGTTGATCGCGGCGCTGCCGAGTGCTCCGTCCTTCGCAGTGACGGCAAAGGAGAAGGCGGCAACCTGCAAGTTCGGCGCTGACGATCAGAAACTTGCCGGCGCGGCGCGCGCAAAGTTCATGAAGAATTGCATGGCCAACAAGAACGACCCACGCGGCGGCGGCGGCGGCGGCGGCGCGGCAGGTGCGGTGCCGCCACCACCGAAGAATTGATTGCGGACCCGGTGCCGGGGTGAACCTGCCGCCGCTGCGCACGCTGTTTTTCGAAGATCTTTCGGTCGGCATGACCGAAACGCTGGAAAAGACCGTGTCGTCGTCCGACGTGGTCGGTTTCGCGCAGCTTACCGGCGACCGCAATCCTATCCATCTGTCGGAGCATTTTGCCGCGCGCACCTCGTTCGGCAAGCGCATCGCCCACGGCCTCTATACCGCGAGCTTGATCTCCGCCGTGCTTGGCACGCGTCTGCCGGGACCGGGCGCGATCTACATCGCGCAGACGCTGAATTTTCGCGCCCCGGTCAGGATCGGAGACACTGTCGTCGTCACCGTAACGGTGGCGGAATTGATCCCGGAAAAATCGCGCGCCCGGCTGGCCTGCGTCTGCGCCGTCGACGGTGAGGTGGTGCTGGACGGCGAGGCGCTGGTCAAGGTGCCGAGCGAGAAGGCGGCCAAGGGCAAGCGGCCGGTGATGAAGCTGTAAGACCGCGCCTTGGCGCTATGCCAGGAGATCGCGAAATTCCGGATGCTTGGCGATATAGGCGCGCACGAAGGCGCAGCGCGGTACCACCTTGAAGCCGCGGGCGTGGGCGATTTGCAGCGCGCCGGCAATGAGCTGCGACGCAATACCTTGCCCGCGCGCTTGCGGCGGCGTCTCGGTGTGCAGGAACGTGATCACGCTGCCGTCGATGCGATAGTTCACGAACGCCGTGACGCCGCCGGCATCGAGCTCGAAGCGGGACAGGGCGGTGTTGTCACGGACTGCGGTGGGCATGGCGCTCATATAGCCTCGGGCGACCCGCTCGGCCATGCTTGCCGTGCGCGCCGCCGTGCGCGACTATGCGGCAAACGGCAAGGAAGGAAACGCCCATGACGACCGCCACTCTGGAAGCGAAGACCACCGATTTCGACGTCGAGGACGTCGAATATCTCCGCCACGGCGACAAGCCGCTGTTGGCGCGGGTGTATAAGCCGCGCGGGCAGGGGCCGTTTCCGGCTCTGGTCGAATGCCACGGCGGCGCCTGGTGCCAGAGCGACCGCCTGACCGAAGCGCTGCGCCACAAATACATGGCGTCCCACGGCGTCGTCTCCATCGCGCTCGATTTCCGCTCCGGCAACGAGGACCCCTATCCGGCTTCGGTGCAGGACATCAATTACGCGGTGCGCTGGGCGAAGGCGCATGCCCGCGAGCTGAAAACGCGGCCCGACCTCATCGGCCTTTCCGGCCAATCGAGCGGCGGCCACCTGGCCATGCTGGTCGCCATGCGGCCGCATGATCCGCGTTATGCGGCAATTCCGCTGCCGGCCGGATCGGCGGCGCAGGATGCGACGGTTCGCTGCGTGGTGATGTCGTGGCCGGTGATCAATCCGCTGTCGCGCTATCGCCACGCCAAGCGGTCGCTGGCCGCCGGCGCCGAATGGGGCAAACCGATCATTCCGCGCCACGATTCCTATTGGAAGAGCGAAGCCAACATGGAAGAGGGCAATCCCATGCTGGCGCTGGAGCGCGGCGAGAAGGTGCAATTGCCGCCGGCGATCTGGTTCCAGGCCCGCGGCGACATCGTGCACGACTACAAGGACGCGGATTCGAGCTTTGCCGGCAACGAGCCGCAACGTTTCGTCGCCAATTACAAAAAGGCCGGCGGCGACATCACGCTGCACTATGTCGAAATGGAGCGCCACGCCGGCCATTCGCCTGACCTGACGCAGAGCGGCGACATGTTCGAACGCATGGCGGCGTTCGTCGGCAAGCACGTGACAGTGTAAAGCGGCGAATGACGCAGGAGGGCGAGTGGTGAGCGGCGAATGGGGAGGTTCTATTCGCTATTCTCCACTCGCTATTCGCATCTCACCGCTCGGGGCTTCACGGCACGGAATATCGGCGTGACGTTCAACTGGAAAGAAGTCTGCAAATTTCTCTCGGGCGCCTTCTTCGTCAGTACGGGCGTACTGTTCTATCTCTATTTGGCCGGCTCGCCGGTTCCGGTGGTCGGCGCGCATCTCGCTGTGACGCCCACGGTGAATGCCGTTCGCGCCGCCATTCATGCCGTTCTCTTCGTCGTGTTTTTCTACCTCGGTTACATCCGCAAATAAGTGCGGTTCGCTAAAACGCGAATAACAAGGGAGGAGAGCCATGCCGGTCGTCGATCCGCGGCTTGCGGGCAAGGCGGTGCCGAAAATTTCGCGCGAGGCGATGGAGCGCGGCCACGTCGCGCGGGCGGCGAAAGCCCGCGGCGCCGATATCGCGTTCCTCGACCAGCGCATCCCCGCCTACGAACGCGAGATCATCAACATGGTCGGCATGGGCGTGACCGAAAATCCGGAATTGGCGCCGCACGTGAAGGCGGGCGCCGCCGGGTTCTCCGTTACCTATGTGCGGGCGCCGCAAGGCTGCGGCGCGGCGCTGCATCGCCACGCCACCGAGGAGGTCTTCATCCCGGT